>OBEQ013036012.1_pt1 | contig 39971 bp, 34 predicted proteins | sample 1670901 | NCBI WGS metagenome assembly OBEQ01 (sample SAMEA104232315, study PRJEB22302) | groundwater metagenome | biome: forest; feature: aquifer; material: groundwater | place: USA | collected 2011-08-07 | depth 5.4 m | reverse complement strand
GTCTGACACCTTTCCCCTACTCCAATCCGCGGGAATCCCTGCCTGCGCCGAGGCTTCGGCAGGCAGGCGCGCAGCGATCTGCGGAAATCCGCGTCTTAAGGGACCTGCCGAAACACCGCGACGACCTTCCCCAGAATCGTGAGGGACTCCTGCTTGCCCACCACGATGGGCTCCATGGCGGGATGCTCGGGCTGGAGCCGAATCTGATCGCCCTCTTTAAAGAAGCGCTTGACGGTCGCTTCCTCACCGAGAAGCGCCGCGACGATGTCGCCGTTCTCCGCCGTCGGCTGCTGGCGGACGATGACGTAATCCCCGCTCAGGATCCCCGCCGTGCTCATGCTGTCGCCCTGTACCTTGAGGGCGAAGTGCTGGACGGTTTCATCCGAGGCCGAGACGCCGAGCCAGCCGCCATCGACGACCACGTGGCCCTCGACCTGCTCCTGCGCCAAGACCGGCGAGCCGGCCCGGATGCGGCCGACGATCGGCACCCGCAGCGCCTGCTCAAACGGCGCGACAAGACCCAGCAGACTGATGCTACGCGCCCGGGACTCCCGTTTGAGGAATCCTTTCTTGGCGATCGCATCGAGATGGGTCGTAACCCCTCTGAGGCTTTTGATCCCGAGGTGCTGGCCCAGCTCGCGGATCGTCGGCGGGTAGCCATGCTTGCGGATCCACATCCGGATCGTCTCAAGCACCGTATGTTGGCGTGTCGTCAGCTGTTTGGCCATTCGTTCCTCAAGGCAATCGATCAGAAGTCAGAGATCAGAATTCAGAAGTCAGAAAAGACACAGGTGCCGCTCGCCGCAATTCTGACGTCTGACCTCTGAATCCTGACTTCTGAACCTCGGTCATCTCTCACAGCAAGCATACTAGACGAACGTCTGTATTGCAAGACATGCGGGAATTACAAAAACGACGCCCACCCCTTTCGGGATGGGCGCTAACGCACAAAAAGGGTGTGGCAGGATAGGGCTTAGGCGAACTCTAACGCACGAGTGCGGATGATCAGTTCTTCGTTATAGCGCGGGTAATACAGGCGGAGGTCTTCGATCAACCGCTTCGCATCAATCTGACCGTCTGAGAGAGCCACGCTCGTGTACGTCATGAGGGAGCCAGCAAGAGGAAACATCAATCGAGACACCGTCCCAATGTTCCCCATCGCAATAGTCACAAGGTTCTTCGGGCGGTGAGCCGCAGTGAACTGCAATAGCCTCAGCACATCGCTCTCATGCTTGGCAAGTGTGGCAATCTTAATGATGTCGGCTCCGAGCTTGCTAGCTTTACCGACGATCTGCTTCAGCCTTGATTCCGACGGCGTACCGTCGAAATCGTGATGAGAGAGAATAACGGTGTTCTTATTCCGTCGCGCCGCAGCGACAACTGACTTCAAAATCGCGGCACTCAGATCAATGTCAATCGCGTCAACGAGAGGTGAGATTTTCTGGTAGAGGTCAGCACGCTCGGAATCAGAAAGTTTCACTGTTCCGCGCACTTCACCTGTTCCACGGATGGTGCCAATCAAGGGCATCTCGTGGCGCTTCAACACCTTGACCTCGTCAACGACGCTAGCTGGGGTTAATGGCCCCCCGAAAAGGTCAACGCGGACCTCAAGGATGTCCACACCTTCACCGGCCGCTTGGGCAACGACTGGGGATTCCCCGATGACGCCAAGCACCACACGAGGCAACTGACCAAGTTTTACATCACCGATTTTTAGCATCAAAGACAGCTTCGCCTTCTCAGGGCATATGTGTCGGAAATGGGCACCAGGACATCAGTACCAAGGCAATATATTGTGCTCATCGAGTCCGCTTGTCAAGAGGGTACTACCCCTGCCTGCCATCCGACAAGCCCTACCAGCACAGACTAGCACAACCCCCGATCTAAACCATACCTAACCAGCAGGTTCTAGGTCAATCGGGTGAGGCTATTTCTCCTTCTGCTGTGCCAACGGGATAATTCCGAGCGGGCGGCCACCGACTTCTCTACCTGCGCTTGGAGGCCTTCTCGGAAACCTGACGGAGGGTGCGGAGCGTCTCTTCCAATTGTTGTTTGATCGCCTGCAGCTCCTCGCTGCTGAGCGGATAGTCAAAGAGCTTCCGCATCACCAAGACCGCGTTGTTCAGCGACGCGATGCCCTCGGCCAGCGCCCCGTCCTTCAGGCGCTGCTGGCTCACCGTCGAGAAGAGGCGGCTGACCGTCAAGGCCGTGGCGGCATCCGTCGGGACGTTGTGGAGCCCGTTGAGATATGCGTCGAGTGCCTCGGCCGGCTTGCCCGCCTGCTCAAACCCCCGGCCGAGCCGGCGCCAGTAGTCAAGGCCGACCCGCGGCTCGGCAAATCGCACGTCATGGTCCGGCACGAACTCCACCCCCCACTCGCGGAGGATGGGGTAGCTGTAGAGATGCAGGAGGAGCTCGTGGGGGTTCCCGTTGCGGAAGACGAGCACGTCGGCCTCGACTGTCCGCCCCTTGAGGGCCGTCGACAGGGTCGCAAACTCATCCAGGGAATGGACCTCCTGTCCGTGGATGCGAATGATGACATCGTCCGGCCGCAGATCGGCGAGGGACGCCTGGGACGACTCCTCGACGCTCACCACCCGGACCCCCAGCGGACTGTCCGCGACCACGACGCCGCGAAAGAGCGAGGGCCGCTGCGCCCCGAAGGCAGTGGCCAGTGACCAGTGGCCAGTGACCAGGACACAACAGAACACAATACCCGTGACCAGTGGCCAGTAACCAGGACACATTGAGCGACACCGAGCCTGACGCTCGGGACGTCTGCCGTCAACAAGTTGAGAACGGTACCCCATCCTTATGATCTCGTCGCCACTTACTAACCACTAATCACTGACCACTGATCACTGCCTTACAGCATGGTGCTGCTGCGCAGCGCAATGTCGATGAGCAGCGCGATGATGACGAGGGGCAAGACCCACGTCAAGAGGGGCTCGGTGGTGGTCGCCGGCGTCGTCGGCGGCAGGAACGCGCGGTCCGGCACGTCATACACGCCGGAGGTCGAGCGGGCGATCTGGCGCAGCAGCGCTTCATGGGGCGGTTGGCCGGTGATCTCCTGAGAAGTCGGCAACGAGCCCACCTGCACCCAACGCTTTGCGAAGACCAGTGAGCGGTTGTGCTCCGCTGGCGCGGATTGGGTCGCTCCAGCGCCCGCCTGGTTCTGGATCGGCGGGTGAGCCTCCAGGGCAAGCTGATACCACCCGCCGGGCAGCTGCTCCAGCGGCGCCTCCCACCGCCACGTCCCGGTTTGGACAAGTGAGAGCGGGATGGTCGAGGCGTGCTCCGCGCTGATGAGCTCTCCGCGCGGATCGGACAGCTCCCCCTCCACGATGAGCCGGGGGGCCTCGCGGCGCTGGTCCACCCACACGAACAGCTCCTCCGTAAGCCGAGGCCGCATCGCCCACCGCACGACCTGGGCCCACGCGGCGTCGAAGCCCGACCAGCGAATCCACTCCGGCGACCAGCGCGCATCCGCGTCAGAGGTGAAGGAGACCACGCGGCCTCGTCCAACCGTCCATCGCGCCAGCAGCGGGTCGTCGCCGTCCCCGCCGTTCACAGTCAGGTCCACCCGGGCGCCGGGCCGCGCGGTGGTGGTCAGATACCCCCGGAGTGGAGGCCAGTCCGTCGTGTCGTGAAACCACTCGGTCGTCGGGCTCTTCGACGGACGGAAGTAGCCCTCGGCAAAGGGGAGACGGCCGAGCGCGCGTTGTGTGTCGCGCGCGATAAGCTGCGGGATCTCATCCAGGGTGCGCATCTGATAGAAGACGCCCCCGGTTGATTCGGCCACGTACCGCAGGTAGTCGGTATTGATGAAGGCTGAGCCGATGCCGATCGTGCTGACCGTCGTCCCCTTGAGCTGAAACACCTTGAACAGCGCTTCATAGGCTGGCTGTTGGACGGGCGTGTTCCCGTCGGAGAGCAGGATGATGTGCTTGAGCGTGGCGCCGGTCATCTCGAGGCGATCCCCCGCGGTCTTGAGCGCCGGATACACGTCCGTGCCGCCTGTCGAGCGCAGTTTCACCAGCTTCTCGATGAGTGCCGAACGGGCCTGCCCGACCGGCTGCACCTCGACGACAACGTACGGCCGCGTGTCAAACGCGAGCACGCCGACCAGATCCTCCGGCGAGAGCTGTTTCACCAGCTCCACCGCCGCCCGCTTGGTCGCCGCGATCCGCGGGCCGAACATCGAAGCGGACCGATCGATGAGGAGGATCATGCAGACGCGGCGTTTCGCCTCCTGCAGCCCTTTCGGCTCGAAGATGATCGGCAGGAGCGGGTCGAGCGGCGACGGGGTCGTGATTTCGTGGGCCAGATCGCCTCCCAGTCCAATCGTCACCAGCCCTCCACCGAACGTATTGAGGTAGGTCCGCAGCGCCTCGGCCTGGCGCGTGGAGAGCGATGACTTGGGCAGGTTGAAGAACGCCACGGCGTCGTAGTCGAGCAGCCCCTTCACGTTCTGGGCGAGATCCTCAGGGCGTGCGACAGCGATGTCGATCTCGCGCCGCTTGAGGGCGGCGGCCAGCGCGGGGAGCGCCGTGACGCGATCGCTCACCAGCAGGAGCTGAGGCGGACCCTCGACCTCCGTGTAGGCGCGCCGTTCGTCCGCCAGTCCCTCGCCCGGGATCTCGAAGCGGACATCCAGCGCCATCGTTCCCCGCTGGATCGCCGGGACCATCACGCGGATCACCTGCCAACCAGGACGTACCGCGACGCGTTGACGCTTGATCGGGATCCCCTGGAGCGCCACGGTCACCTGGCCCTGCTTCGTCCGTGGCCCGGCATTGAACAGCACGAGTTGGACCGGAATGGAGGAGCCGCGCTGGACGACCGGTGGAATGGCCAGCCCTTCCCACACCGCTTTGGACTCCCCGAACACCGGCGGGGGCGCCGGAAAGACCGCCAGTCCTAAGCGGCGCACCGCGGCTAGGAGGCCGGTCACGTCACCCACCGTCTGCCGCCCATCACTCAACAGGACCACGCCGGTGTGACCGCCGGCCTGTCCCACACCCAGTGTCGCTGGGTGTGGGATGGCCGAGAGGGCAGCCAGCAGGGCGGCCTCAAGGTTCGTCTCATCGCGGTTCACGTCCGACTCATCGAGGATGCGCTGGACAGCCTCGGGATCCGTCAGCGGTTCTCTCCCAAACGACAGGATGAGACGCGCCTCTCGGCCAAAGGCGATGACGGCTCGCTCGACCTGTGGGGGGCGCAGCGACTCAAGCGAGGCGATGCGTCGCGCCATCCACGCCCGCTGGGCCTCGTCAATGCTCTTCGAACGATCCACGAGATACAGGATGCGGCGTGGCACGTCGTGGACGTGGCGATGGGGTGGTCCCCAGAGCGCCGTGCAGAGTCCACCGACCGCCGCCGCGCGGCAGCCGATCGCCAGCCACTTGCGCACCCCCGTCAATGGGCCGCGCCGGCCGAGCCACCACACCGTCACGAAGAGGCCGATGACGACGAGCACGTGCAGGACACTCATGGGGCGCCTGAAGTAAAGCAGATTGCAGATTGCGGATTGCGCCTGCCTGCCGAAGCCTCCCTGCCCGCCCAGAAGATTGTAGGGCAGGCGGGGGCGCAGGCAGGGATTGCGGATTGAAAAAACAACCAATTCGAAATTCGCAATTCGCAATTCGCAATGCTCATAATCGTTTCACGCTATACATCCGCCACTCGATCAGCAAGAGGACCAGCAGGAGCATCATCACGAACGGCGCAAGGGGGTGGCGGACCCGGACCGGCGCACGCGACGGTGCGGCGGGCTCCGGGATGACGCGCCAGGTGGAGACGCGGTCGAGGAGGTTCGATTCAAGCGGATTGAAGAAGTTCACTGGAACGGTCATCTCTATCGAGCCCTGCGAACAGCGATACAGACCCGCGAGTGTCGTCGCCTCGTACTGGACGAGACCGTGCTCGGTCTCCACCGTCTCCGTCGAGCCATCCGGACGACGGACCTTGACCGTCCCTGGCCCGAACCCCGCCGCCGTCAATGGCTCGCCGACCGTGATCCCGTCTGCTGTGCCCATCAGCCAGCGAAGGCTGTTGAAGAACGCCAAGAGCATGGCGGGGGCGTCGGCGCCCATTGGATCCAGCAGCATGGAAACAGACCGGCGGCCCTCGTGTTCATCGACCACGACGAGCGGCACCTTCTGGCCGTTGATCAACGCAGAAACCACCGGGGTTCCCGGCGTCCCGAGTCCCGATGAGACATTGACGCGGGCGGCCACGAGCCCCACCGGGGCGAGGTAGGCGCTGATCGGATGGTCTGAGGACACCAACCAGTGGCTCAGGATAGGCTGTGAGGGGGCCGACGAACGAAAGGCCAAGAGCGCCGCGGGAGGGGGCGACGGGGGCTTCGCTTCATCGGTGATGAGGAGGAAGGGGCCGCTCGTCGATGGAGCCTCGCTGGTCCACCTCAACCCCGGGCACGCATCCAGCCATGAGGAAACCGTGTGGAGGAATGACGGCCGCTGCGAACGGATCACAATGGGCAGCGTGGCCGTCCGGTGGACGTCCATCCACGCGCGATTGTCCACGTCAAGACCGTCCCCAGGGACCTCAAGGGCGACCTCGACGTCACCCTCCGCCCCTTCCGGGAGCGCAAGCGGAAGCGCCAATCGAGCGCGTGGCGCCAGGTCGGCGCGCGCCTGGACCAGCGGTCGCCCCCCATGGGTCGCGGTGACGGTGACCGCGGCCGTCTCATTCGAGAAGTTCTGAATCGTCGCGATGAGGCGCGCGTCGGCGGGGGTGCACAACGATCCCTGGGCCTCGAGACCCACGATCGCCACGTTCGGAATCGGTTCCCCGACCCTCAGCCACCGCACAGTGTCCGCCAGCCGACCCAACGGCGCAGGCTCGTCCGTCACCACCACCGTTTCATCGGGGGTCGTCCCAAGGAGCGACCGGCCGATGTGCGCTGCGGTGGTCAGGTTTCCACCGAGATGGCTCACCCGTAGGGCTCCGACGGCGCGTGTGAGCAGCGTCGCATCGCTCGTGGCTTGCGGGAGGACCGGCGCCACCGGAGAGGTCGTCAGCACGAAGAATTGCTGGCCCAGTGAGGTTCGGGCGATCCGCGCGAGGAGGATGCGCTTGGCCTGCTCAAACGCGCTGGGCCCATGCCGGTGCGCCCCCATGCTGGCTGAGGTATCGAGAATGACGAGGACCGTCCGTGCTCGAGACTGAAAGAGGACTGGCTGCGCGAGCGCAAGCGCGAGTCCGGCGAGTGCGGCGAGCTGCAGCCAGAAGAGCGCGTTGACGATGAGGCGCCTCCGCTGCCTCGAGGAGCGCCTGAGCAGATGCTCAAAGGGAATGAGGCTGGGGATGCGCATCTGGCGGCGCGTCGCGCTGAGCCGCCAGAGCCAGATCAGCACCGGGACGGCGCCAAGCCACAGCAGCGCCCACGGAACGAGGAGCGACATCGCTCAAGCTGCAGGCTACAGGCTGCAGGCTGCAGGCTGCAAGCCTGGGACCGAGAAGAAGTGGAGCTTGTAGCTTGGAGTCTGAAGCAGACCGACGTTATTCATGAGGCGAGGTTACTCGAGGAATCCGCGGACGGGCAGCGTCTTTGTAATAAAAGAGTCAAGCGATTGGTCCAAGCGGTGCTGGGCGAACGGAATCCCGTGCCGCTTGCAGAACCGCACGAGCAGCTCGTTGTGTTCGGCCACCGCCCGCTCCAACTCCTCTGGACGGTAGGCCAACTGGTGCGTCTGTCCGGTTTCCGCGTCGACCAAGACCCCCGCGCGAATGAGCCGGGCGGGATGCAGTTCCTCCGGGCTGACCACCTGGATCACCTTGATCTCCAGGTTGCGCACCATCAGCACGTGCAGGGCGCGGAAGAAATCGGCCGGCCGGACCATCCCGTCGGTGATGAGGATCGCCTGGCCGCCATGGAGCCGGAGACTGACGGCGGCGCGCCGCATCCAATCCGCCAGCGGGATGGAGCCCTCGACGCGCACGGAGGCGGCCTGCTCGTCCATCCGGAAGAGATCGCTGCGCTGGTGAAACCAGGGGCTGACCGCAACCCGCCCCGGCCTGATCCAACTCAGGCGCACGTGGTGCCCTCCGGTCAAGCCGATGTAGCCGAGGCTGACCGCGATGTGGCGGGAGCGCTCAACTTTCTCGGGGGTCGGCAATCCCATCGAGGCGGTCGCGTCCACGATGAGCTCCACCGTGAGCGCCACCTCCTCCCGGTAGACCTTCACGAATAATCGGTCGAGGCGGGCGTAGAGGTTCCAGTCGATCGCCCGGATGTCATCGCCGGCGCAGTAGGGGGCATAATCAGCAAACTCGACGGAGGAGCCACGACGGTTGATGGGGAACCGGCCGCCCAGCTTGCTGCCCGCGCGGACCCACTTGACGGAGAGCTGGAGCGCTTCCAGGCGGCTGATGAACTCCGGGCTCAACCACGTCGCCATCAAATCAGTGACCAGTAGTCAGTCATCAGTGATCAGTAATCAGTGCGGTGTGCTGCACACCACGAGGACGGAACCCTGAACCTCGATCACTGACCACTGACCACTGACCACTGCCCACTGCTCTTGCGGAGGGGTTGGGTGAGTTCGGTGAGGATGTCGGCGGCGGTGCGCTTGTCCGCCTCCGCTTCAAACGAGAGGATGACGCGGTGGGTGAGCGCCGGGAGGATGACCCGCTCAATATCATCAAAGCTCACGTTGACTCTTCCCCGGGTGAGCGCGAACACCTTGGCGCCCATGAGGATCGCCTGCGCCCCGCGAGGCGAGGCGCCGTAGCGCAGGAACCGCGTGGCAAGATTATCGACGTCGCCGTCGCTCGGCCGCGTCGCCGTCACCAGCCTGACGACGTACTCTTCAATGGGGCGCGCCACGAGCACCTCACGGACCAGTCGGCGAGCGCCGAGGATCCACGTCTGGGCGCGGTCTCTGGGGAGGACCGCGCGCACCAACGCGGTCTCCGCGACGGTCGTCCGCTGCAGGATCCGCGAGAGCTCCTCCGCGGTCGGATAGCCGACGAAGATCTTAAAGAGGAAGCGGTCCAGCTGCGCTTCCGGCAGCGGATACGTTCCCTCCATCTCAATGGGGTTCTGGGTCGCGATGACAAAGAACGGCTCCTCCAAGCGAAATGTGGTCCCGGACACCGTCACCTGGTACTCCCCCATTGCCTCGAGCAGGGCGGACTGGGTCTTTGGGGTCGCGCGGTTGATCTCATCGGCAAGGAGGATGTGCGTGAACACCGGCCCCTTGGCAAACTCAAACACCTTGCGTCCCTCCCGTTCCACGACGAGCTGGGTGCCCAAGATGTCCGCGGGCATGAGGTCCGGCGTGCATTGAATCCGTTGGAAGGAAAGCCCCAACGCCTGCGCAAACGATTTGGCCAGGAGCGTCTTCCCGAGTCCCGGGACCCCCTCGATGAGTACATGACCGCCGGCGAAAAAGGCGGTCAGCAGGTGTTCGATCGCCTCCTGCTGCCCCACGATGACGCGGCCCAATTCTTCACGAAGCGCGGCAAACATCTTGCGGAACTCATCCGGATGAAGCGGCGTGTCACTCATCCCCCCACCTGTCTTCGGCCCGGAGGGCCGATCAGCGTCTGGAATACCTGCGGTTGATCCAGGCGGCCACATGTCCCCTGCCACCTGCCGCCTGGATAGACAGGTGGGGGGATCATGGCTTCGTCTCTTTCGGTTGTGCCTGCTGTTGGCGGATTCGGTCAAACGCCTCACGGTACTCCGGCGGAACCGGCTGGCGGTCCGACGGGGTTTCCTCCAACGGCTCGCTTGAGAGTTGGGCATCCTCGGCCTGCGCCGTCGGGGCTGCGCCTGAGACCTCACCTGAAGGCTTCCCCACGCCGCTTCCTGGTCGCGGGGACTTGGTGCCGACGGTATCGGTCTGCAGCTGAATCGGCACGGGGCTCCCCGTCGCGCGATCAAGCTTCGTGGCTGGTCCGTACAGTTCAGGGCTGGTCCCGGTGCCGGCTTCTGGGTGCGGTTGGTCCTTCGCGGCCGCCAATTGCGCCTCAAGCTCTTTGAGTTCTCCGGAGACCTCCTTGAGGAGTTGCTGGATGTCCGCTTTGATCGCCTCTTGATCCCCTGCGGAGAACCCGCCCTCGCGTCCCATCCGTCCTGCCGATGGCTGGGCGCGTGACGCGCCAGGCTGACCCGAATGCTGCGACGCGAGATCCCCTTGTTTGGACGGACGGTTCTCCTGTCCGGCCTGCCCCGAGCCTTGGCGAGGGGCCTGCTCCGGCTGTTGCCCAGGGGCTTGCCCCGCCTGTGGTCGATTGGCCTCTTGCCCTTTCGAACCCTGGGCTTGGGAAGCGGACCGCTGGATGCCCTCGGCTGCTCGCCGGCTGCTATGGTCTCTCTGCCGTTCGTTCCCGCGTGCGGAGGACTGATCCTGACCCGCGCCACCCCGCGGAGAAGTCTGCGCCTCAGCGCGGTGGTCAGAGGTCGCGGATGACGCGGACGTGTCGGAGGAGGCGCGCTGACCCTGCGATCCTGCCTGATCCTGCCGCGAGGTGTCGCGCCCCTGCCCGCGGTCTTGCCCGGAGCTCCCTGTGCCGGCCTGTGACTGACCACCCCCGCTCTGGTTCGATCCGCCATGGCTCTGGGATTGGTCGCCAGATCGAGGTGGTTGTGCGGATTGTCCGCCGCCGGAAGGTTGCGATGGGGTGCCCTGTCCTGTCTGCTGTGAGTTGGGTGTCTGCTTGGCACCGCTCGTATCCTGCTGCTGCGTGGAGTCATGCGGTGGCGGAGGCGCCGGGATATTGGGTGGTGGGGTCGGTGGGTGCGCCGAGGGCAGTTGCGCAAGTTGAAGGGGACGATGCGCGCCTCCTGGCCACCACAGGAGGACGAGCAGGATGAGGGCCAGCGCTCCTGCGGTGTGGTCCAGCGGGCGCGGAACGCGAACGCGCTCGATCGAGGAGAGGTGCCGGGTCGTCTCTTCGACGAGCAGCGGATAGAGGGTGGGGGTCGGCGTGACGCCGGCAAACTCAGCCGCAGTCATGAGCCGCTGCTGGAGGCCTAAGGCTTGGTCAAGATAGTGTGCGGCGTCGTGACGGGGAATCCAACGCCGGCGGAGCCACCACGCAAGACCGACTGCCAAGACCAACACCAGTGCGGCCGGGATACCCAGGCTCCAGACGGGCCCAAGACCTGCCTGCGTCCCGCCCGCGGGCGGGGCAGGCAGGTGCATCGCGTGGAGCCGCCAGGCTAAGGCCCCGACGACGCCAAAGCCGAGTGCGGCCAGGACCCCGGATTTTGCCAGCAGGGCGTTGCGGTAGCGAGTCGTAAACTGTTGAAGTAACGCAGGCACTTCCGTCATTATTGGAGGGACCGTGCATCGAAGTGGCCGGCGATGAGCCGTCCATTGTGAACGGTCTCATCAACCCACACGCGCGTGGGTTGCGCCCCTAGGGGGGCGTTGCCTTCCGCGGCTGGTGACGGTCCAGTCGCAAGTTCTTCGCCGAGTATTTTGCGCTCATGCTTCTCGGTGACCTTATCGACTTCCCCTTGGACCAACATCCCTGCCATCAGACCGACTAGCGCGCCCAGCGGCGGCCCAACCCCAGGCGCGACCGCGGCCCCAACAATCGTCCCTGCGGTCTGGCCCACCTGGACAGGCGAGACCCCCGCGCACCCGGAAGAGACCACGAGGACGCTGATGATCCCGATGATGAGATATCGTCCTTCGACTCTCCGCCAACGTTCGTTGTCGGATCGCTCAGGACGACCCTGAGCAAGGGCCCCCCCCGCCGAGGCGGGGTGGGCCGTGTCGAAGGGTCGCCACCTATGTGGACACATCATCGCTGATACAAAGGCCATTGTGGTATGCTACTCCAAAAGCCCACCCTTGACAAGCCGAGCGGCCGTTGAAAGAATGGTTGAAATCATGGCGACGCCGATCGAAGTCAACAACCTCGTCAAACGGTATGACACCGTGACCGCCCTTGCGGGCATCTCCTTCACGGTCCAACCGGGCGAGCTGATGGGATTCCTTGGCCCGAACGGGGCCGGCAAGACCACCACCCTGCGCATCTTGACCGGCATGATCGCCCCAACCTCCGGCTCGGTGCACATTGATGGGCTGGACGTCACTGAGCGCTCGCTTGAGGCGCGGCGACGCATCGGGTACCTGCCGGAGAACGTCGCCCTCTACCCTGAGCTGCGCGTCCAGGAGTATCTCGTCTACCGCGCCCGCATCAAGGGGGTCCCCCGCCGAACGCAGCCCGCTCGCCTCGCTGCGGTCCTTGAGCAGTGCGCCCTCACCGACGTGGCGCGGCAACTCATCGGCCGGCTGTCGAAGGGCTACCGCCAACGCGTGGCACTCGCCGACTGCCTCATCGGAGAGCCGAAGATCCTGATCCTGGATGAGCCGACCATCGGCCTCGACCCGCACCAGATTCGGCAGACGCGCGAGCTCATCAGGACCCTCGGACGGACGACCACGATCCTGCTCTCCACCCACATCCTGCCGGAAGTGGAGATGGCCTGCCACCGCGTCGCCATCATTGACAAGGGACGCATCGTCGCGGTTGACACCCCGGAGCGGCTGCGCCAGCGCCTGCAGGGTGCCCAGCTCGTGCAGATCCAGCTCCGCGGGGATGCCTCAGCGATTGAGGCCGCCCTGCGGCGCCTCCCCGGCGTGGCGCGCGTCACCCCCCAGGGACAGACGGATGGGTTTGCGATGTTTGAGGTGCAAGCGGCCGTAGGCGCTGATGTGCGGGAAGCGATTTTCCGTCTCGCCGTGGAACGCCAGTGGACGCTCCTCCAGCTCTCCCACGTCCACGCGTCGCTTGAAGATGTCTTCATCCACCTGACGACGAAGGAGCAAGACAGCTAACATGAGCGCATTTTGGATTTTGGATTTCCGATTTTCGATTACGGCAGGACCAGGGTCTCTTTCAACAATCCAAAATCCAAAATCGAAAATCCAAAATTGACTTCCATGACGAATCTTGTGGCGTTGACCTCACGCGAATTGAAGGCGTTCTGGTACTCGCCGATCGCCTACGTGGTGGGAACGCTGTTCCTCCTCCTGCAGGGGTTTGTCTTCTGGCTCTTGATCGCCGCCCTGAACGATCCCCGGACGGATCCGTCCTTCACCGTGGCCCAGGCCTTCTTTGGACCGACGTTCTTCTACTCGGCCTCGGTGCTCATCATCGTGCCGCTGCTCACGATGCGCACCTTCAGCGAAGAGAAGCGCACCGGCACCATCGAGTTCCTCCTGACCGCACCGGTCACCGACGGCCAGGTCGTGCTGGCCAAGTTCCTCGGTGTCTGGATCGCCTACATCATGCTGTGGGCGCTCACCGCGCCCTTCTTCCTGTTCCTCCGCCACCTCACCCCGTTTGACTGGGGCCCGGTGGTGACCGGCTACGTGGGGACGTGGCTGCTCGGCGGCGTCCTGATTGCCGTCGGCCTCTTCGCCTCAAGCCTCACGCGCAACCAGGTCATCGCGGCGTGTCTCTGCTTCGTCACGCTCCTCCTCTTCTTCGCCATCGGCATCCTGAGCTGGTTCTTCCATGATCCCGAAACGTCCAAGATGATCCAGTACCTTTCGCTTCTCGATCACCTCGTCGACTTCTCGAAGGGCATCCTCGACACCCAGCCGATCACCCTCTACCTCAGCCTCACCATCGCGGCACTCTTCCTCACCGGGCGCGTCATCAGCAATTCGCGGTGGCGCTCCTGATGACGCCGAGAAGAACGAAGCATTCGCTCAAGGCTCAAGGCTCAAGGCACTTGCCTTCAGCCCTGTTGGGGGTGTACTGATGAAGTGGCGACGGCTCCTCAGCTCGCTCAACTTCCTCACGGTGCTCGTGCTCCTCGGCGCGCTCTTCATCATGGTGAACTACCTCTCCAGCCGCCATTCCGCCCGATGGGATCTCAGCCGGCAGCAGCTCACCGCGCTCTCTGACAAAACGATCCAGACGCTCAAGAGCCTGAAGGACCCCGTCTCCATCACCGTCCTGCTCCCTTCCGAGCATCAGCTCTACGGGCTCGTCAAGAGCGAGCTCAACGAGTACGAACGCCACAGCCCCAAGATCACCATCGCGTACGTGGATCCGGAACAGGACCTGGCGAAAACCCAGCAGCTCGTCAAGGAGCTGGACATCAAGGTCACGGGTTCGGATTCGCTCAACGTCATCATCTTCCAGTCCGGGCCGCGGCACAAGGTCCTCTCGGATGCGGGGCTGGCGGAGTACGAGGACGCGTCCGAGGCGCGGCGCGGCCCGCCGCGCGTGAAAACGTTCAAGGGCGAGCAGGCGTTCACCTCCGCAATCCTCAGCGTCGCCCAGGAGACCTCGCCGCTCGTGTGGGTGACGAACGGGCACGGTGAGAAGTCCGTCGAGGCGCCGGACCAGGTCGGGCTCTCCGACCTGAAGGGGCTGCTTAAGCAGCAGAACCTGACCGTCAAGCCGGTGGCCTTGCTGGGTCAGACGTCCATCCCCGCAGAGGTGCAGCTCGTCGTGATCCCGGGCCCCACGCGCCGCTTTACGGAAAGCGAGCTCGCCGTGCTGCAGACGTATCTCGAGCGGGGGGGCCGCTGTCTAGCGCTCATCGATCCGCTGGAGAACACGGGACTGGATGGGCTGCTGGAGCGGTGGGGGATCGCGCTGGGCATGGACATCGTAGTGGATCCAGCGAATCGAATCCCGTTTGTCTCTGCCGCCAATCTGCTCGTGACGACGTACACGCACCATCCGATTGTTGACAAGATGAAAACCTTGATGACGCTCTTCCCCCTCGCGCGATCGGTGAGCCAGGTCAGCCACACCCCGGAAGGGCTGACGGTCACACCCCTCGCCTTGACCTCAGAGGCCGGCTGGGGAGAAACGAGCACATCCGTGGAAACGTTCCGGTTCGACGAGGGGAAAGACCTCAAGGGGCCGGTTTCCATCGCGGTGGCGTCCGAACGTCGTCCCGCTGCTCCGCAGATCAGCTCGCTGGGTGCGACGCCGGCGCAACCCACGCCGCCGCACACCCGACTGGTCGTCATCGGCGACTCAGACTTTGTCATCAACGCCCAGCTCGGCAATGTCGGGAACCGGGATTTCATCCTGGCCGCGGTGGACTGGCTGATCGACCAGGAACAGCTCATCGGTATCGGCCCTAAGGCGCTTGAGTCGGTGAAGCTCAACCTCACCAGCGGCCAACTCACCAGCGTCTTCTGGTTCAGCTTCCTGGTGATGCCGCTCGCCTGCACCCTCCTCGGGCTCGGGATGTGGCTGTTCCGTCGTCACTAAATCTGCTCAAGGCTCAAGGCAAACGCAGTTCCCTTCAGCCTTGAGTCTTCCCCGGCCCGCCGAGGCCGCAGGCCGGGGCGGGCAGCCTTGAGCTACATCGCCATCATGCGGTTGAAAACAACGCTTATCCTCTTACTGGCAACGATTGGGATCGGCGCGTACATCTCCCTCTACGACATCCGCCAGCCCTCCCATGATGAGCGGGAGCGGCTCTCAAAACACCTCCTCGATATCGAGCCGGAGCACGCCACCCAACTCGTCCTCAAGCTGCCCCAAGCTCAGGTCACGCTCACCCGCAGGGGGAATGCCTGGACGCTCTCGCCGAATGGCGTGCGCGCCAACGAGGAGCTGGTCAAGCGGATCCTCAGCCACCTCTCCCCGCTTGTGAGCCATCGACGGCTGGTGGGATCCACCGAACACCCGCTGGACGTTGCCAGCTTCGGGCTGAATCCACCGGGGGGTGTGGTGAGCGTCGTCGCCCAAGGCCACCCCACGACGCTCTTGATCGGCGGGACGACGCCGGTCCAGGAGCACCGATACGTGCAGGTCCAGGGCCAGCCGGCTGTCTTCGTCGTCTCCGCTGAGCTCTTCGACGACGCCAATCAACCCTCGGACCAGTTCCGTGATCCACGGCTCCTGCGTGTTGACCCGTGGACCACGGAGGAGCTCATCGTCTCCTCATCGGACGCCGGCGGACTGGCGCTGGCGCGCCGCGACCAAACCTGGCATCTCACGCGGCCGCTCGAGGATGCGGCCGACCGGTCAGAGGTGAATCTCCTGCTCAACAGCCTGATGGACATCACGATCAAGCGGTTTGTGGATGATGCGCCCCAGGTGGAACAGCTCTCCACGTGGGGCTTTGATCATCCGAAGGCGGAGCTCACGCTCGTCCAGGAGGGACCGCCACGCCGGTCGATCATGGTCTTCTTCGGCACGCCGCTTCCCGACGACGCCTCGCTCCTCTACGCCAAGCGCAGCGACGAAGCCCCGCTCTACGCGATCGCGGCAAAGGATGTGGACACACTCCTCCGAGACCCGCAGGGCCTGCGGCTGAAGAGCTGCTTTGAGTTCTTCCTGACGGACGTCACGAAACTGGCGGTGATGCGGGAGGGCACACGCTGGACGATTGAGCGGAAGGGCGGGAACTGGGAGGAGGCGGACACGCACACGGTCCTCGATGCGCAGCGCGTCGAGGGGTTCCTGAACGACTTGGCCGACCTGCGCCTCAGCGGATTCGTCGATGAGGCGCCGACGGACCTCGCCCGCTACGGCCTGCAACCCCCGAACGGAACACTCACCGTCTGGACGACGAATCGGGACACGCCGCAGCGCCTTGCTATCGGCGCGACGATCGAGCAGACCGGAAGTGGAGCCCCACGGGCAGAGCCCGTGGCACCAGCTCTGACGCCCGTGGGGCGGAATCCTGAGCGAGCCCACGGCCAGAGGCCGTGGCGCGAGTCGAAGGGTCGCTACGGCCGCATCGAGGGTAGAGCCGCGGTGGTCAGGCTGCCAGATCTCGTGACGACGCTGCTGGCGAGAACCCCGGACCAGCTTCGTCCTTCCAGCGCGCAACCCTCCACCCCAGGCTCTACGACGAGCTCGCCACAATCTGCCGCCGCAACCGCCTCCCAGGGGCTCCATCCCGCCGGCCGGAAACAATAGCGTGAACCAGTTGGAGCGACTCCAGGACAACGCAGGGGCGAGGCCGTGCCTTCGCCTCGATCGGTAGAAATTTCTACCCCATCCCGAATGGCTTCGTTTTGAAAAACTCCACTTGTTTGGCCTCTGCACAGATGGGTGTATAATCAGTCCACGAAGACAGCCCATGTCCAATTCAGGCCATCAAAAACCCGGTTCGTTTGGCCCGGATGGCCGATTCCCTTCTGACGAGAAGATCAGTGATACCCTACTGTCAGCCTCATCATCAGGGCCTGCTGGGGCTGTTGGAGACTCATGATGAAAGTCTTGGTCATTGAAGATGAAAAGAAGACGGTTGCCTATCTGAAGAAAGGGCTGACTGAAAATGGCTTTGTCGTGGATGTTGCCACCAATGGCGAGGATGGTCTTCACCTTGCCAAGACAAGTGAGTATGACTTGGTCGTCCTCGACGTCATGCTTCCTGGTCGGGACGGCTGGTCGGTGATCTCTGAGCTTCGTCGAGCCGGAAAGCAAACCCCAGTCCTCTTCCTGACCGCCCGGGACGCAGTGCAAGATCGCGTCAGAGGTCTTGAGTCTGGGGGGGATGACTACCTGGTTAAACCATTCGCCTTCTCGGAACTGCTCGCACGGGCGCGGTCCATGCTTCGGCGTGGTCCTGCTCGCAGACCAGAAACGTTGCGGATCGCCGATCTCGAGATGGACTTGATCCGTCGCAGAGTCACACGCGGAGGCGCGGTGCTCGAGCTGACCGCCAAAGAGTTTGCGTTACTGTCGTTGCTCGCTCGGCACGCAGGCGAGGTGCTGTCCAGGACGCTGATCGCTGAAGAGGTTTGGGATATGAACTTCGACAGTGATACCAGTGTCGTCGATGTGCATGTCAGTCGGCTCCGCGCGAAGGTCGACCAACCGTTTCGGACGAAACTGCTCCATACCATTCGAGGGGTTGGCTATGTGCTCAAGGTCAGTCCCTAAGTCAAGCCCGATGACTCTGCGGCGTTCCGCTCGACCCCGTTCATGGTCACTCGCCACACGGTTGACGGTGTGGTATACCTGTTCGGCCTCCGTCCTGGTCCTCGTGGCTACGGCGTTTCTGTACCGGGTGCTGGTGAGATATCTCGATCAGGAAGAAGATCTCTTCCTTGCCGACAACATCCAAGACATGCGGCAGCTCCTCAAAGAGCAACCTGACAACATGGCCGCGCTGACGCAGGAAGTCGCTGAGAACGGCCGGTATATCCAGGTCTACATACGGATCCTCACCGAAGGTGGACAAACAGTCGTTGAGACGCCTGGGATGACGGACGCGCTCGCCCCCAGCATCTTTCCTCAGCCGATTCGTGCCGACGAACCGGGTAAGGGAGTAGACATCGTATCGCGCAATCGACAGTCCTTCCGAGGATTGGCGGTCCAAGCCGTGATGGATCTGCCAAGTCACGAGAGGCGTGTAATCCAGGTGGCGTTGAACGAGGCCAAGAAGCAAGGCCTCTTGGTGAAATACCGTAGACGCATTTGGCGCGTGCTGGCGATTGCGCTCACGATCTGTGCACTGATAGGCTACCAGATCGCCACACGTGGCATCCGACCGATTAGGGAGATTTCCCAGGCGGCTCAGCGCGTGCGATCCACGACACTTGATCAGCGCATCCCCATGACGAACCTCCCGGCCGAACTATTGACCCTGGCGAATATCTTCAACGATATGTTAACTCATCTGCAGGAGTCATTCGACCGGCTGTCGCAGTTTTCGGCCAACATTGCGCATGAGCTTCGGACGCCGGTCAACAACCTCCGTGGAATGGCTGAAGTAACGCTACAGGGTACGCGGTCGTCTGATGATTACCGCGACACGTTGGGATCGTGCCTGGAAGAATGCGTCCGACTCTCACACCTGATCGACAGTTTATTGTTCTTGGCTCGCGCGGAACAGACCCAGATGTCGATCCAGCGGGAACCGGTGAATGTCTGGGACGAACTGAGGACCGTGTGCAACTTCTATGAGGTCATCGGTACCGAAGCCAACGTCGCATTGACCGTCCGCGCCGAGCCGCATCTCATCTTTGATCTCGATCGTACGTTGTTTCAGCGAGCGGTTGGTAATCTCGTCACCAATGCGCTGGCCTATACCCCGCGCGGCGGAGCCATCATGCTCAGCGCCTCGAAGCAACGGGGTATTCTGTGCATTGAAGTCTCGGATACCGGCTGCGGAATTGCGCCCGAGCATCTCCCACATCTGTTTGATCGCTTCTACCGGATTGATGATGCCCGTTCGGCTGAGCGAAGGGGCATTGGGTTGGGGCTTGCTATCGTTAAGAGCATCGTGACCCTGCACGGTGGCTCAGCCGAGGTCCTAAGCGAGCTCCGCCATGGGACCCGCGTGATGCTGACTTTTCCGGGTCCATCTGAGTCCGTTACTGTTGCCACATAGCTTCTTCGTCGCATAGACCGAGCCTCTGCGATAGGGGCTTTGCCCACCCACTTTTCCGCGGTGTCAATTTCCCCAGCCACGACCCTGGATTGGTGTTCAGGTACCGACAAGTGGCCACATGCCGTCATCCAAAGATAACGAAAATGCAATCTTGCAGTTAGCCTCTTGTTAGGATCGCTCCGCCATACTGAGGCCCATGTTTTGAGAAGGAACGACCACGAACCTGGGGGAACGCAACATGCACATCGCTGAGTCAAATGGTCATGGCGCCACAGCTCACAGCGCAATAGACGGAGGAGCGCAGCGGCGCGATGAGCAGACCTTGCTCGCACTAGAGCGCCGGGTGTGCTCCTACGGAGACACGGTGCATTATGCCGAGCACCCACAACTATTCGCGCGATGCAACGGGAGCTTTCTCTATGATGCAGACGATCAGCCGTATCTTGACTTACAGATGTGGTACGCGGCCGTCAGTCTCGGATACAGACACCCACGCGTAAACCGGGCTGTCATCGATCAATTGGAGCGACTGCCCCAGCTGGCCTGTCAGTACCTGCATCGGGAGAAGATTGAGTTGGCGGCCCGCATCGCAGATAGCGTCGAAGACCGGCTTGGCCTGAAAGGACGCGTGCACTTCAACGTCGGAGGCTCGCAGGCAATTGAAGATGCGCTCAAACTCATCCGCAAGCATACCGGGCGCCAACGGATGTTGGCGTTTCAAGGTGGCTATCATGGACGTACCCTGGGCGCCTCTGCCATCACCTCGTCCTACCGCTATCGGGAGTCTTTTGGTACCTTTAGCGATCGTGCGGAATTTGTCCCGTTCCCGTACCGGTTTCGATGCCCAGCCGGCCAGACCGATGCGGCGTGTAGCACCTCTAGCATCGGGTATCTCGAGCGGATGTTCGAACATGAGTACACCGGGGCCTGGAACCCGAGGACCGGCCGCACAGAGTTTGGGGCGTTTTTCATCGAGCCCGTGCAGGGAACCGGAGGGTACATTATCCCGCCGAAGGACTACTTTATCCGTCTCGAAGCACTCTGCCGTGAGCACGGGATCCTCATTGTCGATGATGAAATCCAGATGGGCTTCTATCGAACGGGAAAGCTCTGGGCCATTGAACACTTTCGCATCCAGCCAGACATCATTGTGTTTGGTAAAGCGCTCACCAACGGACTGAACCCCCTTTCAGGGATCTGGGCGAGAGAGGAGCTCATCAGCCCAGAGAAATTCGGGCCCGGCTCCACTCACTCAACGTTTTCCGCAAACCCCTTAGGGACGGCCGCTGGTCTGGAGGTGATGAAGATCTTTGAGGAGCGCGATTACGAGACCCTCGTGCGGGAAAAGGGGGCGTATTTCTTGAGTCTGCTGCGAGCGCTTCAGCGGCGGTATCCGGAGATCGGAGAAGTAGATGGTCTAGGCCTTGCATTGCGGATGGAAATGTGTGAGGCCGATGGGAGGACACCGAACCGAGCGTTGGCGGATCGCATGTTTCAACGGGGACTGCAGGGAAGGCTCAACGCGAACGGTCGGCCAATGGGACTTATTCTGGACATCGGTGGCTACTATAAGAACGTCATCACCCTGGCGCCGTCCTTGGAGATCACCTACGCGGAAATGGATCTGGCGCACGAGCTGCTCGATCGCATCCTCACAGAGTGTACGGCGCGACGATGAGCCACTCGGGAACCATCTCCTGTGACTTCGGCGGCACGGTGACGCAAGAGGGTATCGTAGAGGTCCTGCTGACCGAGTTGGTGGATCCGCAGTGGCGACGGATTGAAGCGGAATGGCAGCGCGACGCCATCGGCAGCCGGGAATGCCTGGCGCTGGAGCGGATTGTCAGTGGGTGGGAGTGGCCGTTCACTAGAGGGGAACGCATCCGAACGCGGAGCCGGACGTATGTCTAACCGGTTGTCTGAGCGTTGGGTGGCTTCGTGGCCGCGGCAGGCCTCGGAGGATTCCGAAATCGGCGTGGTGCTCGTCCATGGCATTACGGGTACGCCAGCGGAAATGCGACCGCTGGAGCGACATCTCCAGCAACTGGGCTACCGAGTGGAAGTCCCGCTCTTGGCGGGACACGGCGCCGGACACAGGGGAATCCTGGCTTCCCGGTGGCCGGATTGGTTGGCAGTGGTGCGGCGGGAGGTGGACAAGACGGCCGCTGTATGCCAGCACGTAGTCTGCGTGGGGCTGTCGGCCGGCGGGTTACTTGCGCTGCTGGCGGCGGTGGAACGGCCCTGCGTGAACGGAGTGGTGATGCTATCCGTCCATTTCGGCATCCCCGGCTCCAGAGTTTCTCGCTTCGATTATCACCTGTCCCGTTGGCTGGCCGCGCTGCCGTTCCTGCGGCGTCACTGGTATTTCATCGAGCGCCCGCCCTATGGGCTGAAGGACGAACGGTTGCAGCGACGGATCACCAAGGCCATTGAAGCCTCCAAGCGGGGAGAAACAGAGCAGTACGGCCTCTTCCGGACCTATGCGGAAACGATGCATCAGGTGTATCTCCTCGAGGACAAAGCGCGGCGCGCCGCTGCGCAGCTGCGGTGTCCGGCTCTGCTCATCCACAGCGTCGAGGACACCATGCTAGACGTCGAGAATGCGACGACGCTCTACGGACTGCTGGGCTCGCGAGAGAAGGCTGTGACGCTGCTGGCCGGCTGCGATCACGTGATGACGGTGGATCTACAGAAGGAGCTCGTGGCGGAGCGCGTCGCCGCGTTTATCGCGCAGCTGGCGATGGTCCGGGAGAGGGCCGCGGAGGGCTGGTAATGAGAACTGACCTGGTGTGCGAGATCCGGCCTCGGCTTGATGGGATCACGCCACAGCAATGGCGTCACCTGTTTGCCGGTCTGCTGGATCAGTCGGAAATGATTTCGCACATCCAACAGTGCGGTCTCGATGGATTCACCTTCCACAGCATCGTTGTCCGGCAGCAAGGCCGCCCCATTCTGCTGTGGCCGTTGTTTGAAGCGGACGACCCTCTGTCCACCTTCGTCAATCCGGTTGTGCGCAGAATCATTGACCGCCTGGTAGAGCACTTCCCGAGCCTGTTCCGTCCGCGCCTGCTTGGCGTCAGCTCCACCGAAGGCGAGTGGGGGCAGGTGGGGGTGGATCCGGATGCGCCGCGAGAGATTCTGGACGCCGCATGGAACCTGGCGCTTGAGGCGCTGCGGGCGCTCGCCGCGGGGTTGCGGGCGGATGTCATTGCGTTCGTGAACTTCACGATGGACAGCGGACGGTCCATTCCGGTGCACAAGCTTCGGGGCGACGCTAGCCTGTCCGGACTGCCCTCTGGGCACGTCCCGGTTCCGTATCGCAGCTTGGATGAGTAGCTCGCCATGCTGTCCAGCAACACACGCAGCAGTCTCCGCCGGAAGGTGCGGCGCTCCGACGGGATCGTGGATGGAATGGTAATGAGCGACACAGAGCGACCCGTGCCCATTGGAACTGATGGCAACCGCTGGAATGATCGGACCACGATGTTAGTGGAAGAGCATGTGCGCGTGATGAGGCACGTGGAGCCGTTTGTGGAGACTCAGCTGGCGCTGCTCAGACCTGTAAACGACGGCTGGCAGCCGAGCGACGTGCTGCCGTGCCTGACGGGGGACAGCTGGTCGGAGGAGATCCAGCGTCTGCGGGAGTTGGCTCGATGCCTGCCGGACGAAATCCTGGTAGTGCTGGTGGGCGATACCGTGACGGAAGAGGCCCTGCCGTCGTACCAGACGATGTTCAACCGACACCTCGGGCTGGCGGATGATACCGGCGCCAGCGATGCGCCGTGGGCGAGATGGAGCCGGGGATGGACTGCAGAGGAGACGCGGCACGGGAAGCTACTGAGCACGTATTTATACCTGTCCGGCCGGGTGGACGTGCGCGCGGTCGAAGTAACCATCCAGCATCTTGTTCGAAACGGTTTTGATCCACTCACGAGCAATGACCCGTACCGCGGCCTGGTCTATACGGCGTTTCAGGAGCGCGCGACGAAACTCTCACACGGCAATACGGCGAGGCTCGCCGTTAAGAGCGGTGAGCCGGTCCTGGGCCGCATGTGCAACCTCATTGCCGGGGATGAGGCTCGGCACGAGGAAGCCTACAAGCGGTTCATGGGCAAGATCCTGGAGACTGACCCGTCCGGCGCGGTGATGGCCATCGCCCAGATGATGCGCACCAGGATTGTGATGCCTGGGTCGCGCATGACGGATGGCACAGAAGGCCGCCTGTTCGAACAGTTCGCCATCGTCGCCCAGCGCATCGGGGCCTACACGGTCCGCGACTATGCACAGATTATTGAACATCTGGTCGACTATTGGCACCTCCAGCAATTGACCGGCTTGACGGATGAAGCGGCTGAGGCACAGGACTACCTGTGCGGATTGCCTGAGCGCTGCCTGAAACACGCTCAGAGAATTGCAGACACATTAGCGAAGCAGTCACGGATTCCATGCCGCTGGATCTTCGATCGGATGGTGTAGGGCCTGGGTGGTGTTCTTGAGCTAGCGCGACCGTACAAGCACAGTTCATGTCGATTTGAACCAATCCTGTCATTGCCCCATCGGAGAGGGTTCTTGCTCTCCGCCTGCACCAGTTCTGCCTGACCCCAGCTGACCGACTTTTTCAGAATCACGTGCTCAATATGTCGTATTGGCTCGGAATGATTCTTGATGTGTTGGAGAGGATAACTGGTGATGAACAATAAGATCGGGATATGTTGTGCGATTTCTTGTGGGCTGTTTATCTTCTCTGGCCGCGCGGATGCCATCACCCTAGCAGAGTGTAAAGCGCTTTCGCTCCGCAACAGTAAGTTGCTCGCATCGTACGAGGATGCGATCAAGGCCAGTCTCTACGCGCATCGCAAAGATACCAGCGCACTCCTCCCGCAGCTCTCGGCGTTTTACGGATCAGAATTTCTGCAGTTTAGTCACCGATCGGAGTTCACGCATGGCTCTCAGGACCGAATCGGCTTAGCGCTGTCGTATGATCTCCAGAAGTTACTGGTCAATTATCCGCGGCTCAGTCATCTGGAGCTCGAGAAGAATCGCTTGGTTAAAGCGGTCGCCGAACAGGAAGTCCAGAAAGACCTCACGCAAGAGTATTACAAGCTCTTCGTGCTGTTAGAGAAACAACAGGAGTACGCCGGCGCCCGATCCTTCATCGCTGAGCACATCAAAGACATCGAACGGCTCCGGGCGAGGGGTATGGAGGTGAGGTTGGATTTAATGCGAGCAAAGGTGCAACTGACGTCACTCTACATGTCAATCAGTAACGTCAATGGGGAGATTGAAAACGCTCTCATCGCGCTGAACTCCATGATGGGGACCACCTACACAGCACCCGATTTTGCTTCCATGGATGCCACGGACATGGCTGCGCTGAAATCCGATCAGGCCGTCTTCGAGGAGAACACTCCAGAGGTCAGCGGGGAGGATTCGTACCTCGAACGTGTCGAAACACAGGTCCCACAGAACATACCGAGTCTCGAGCAATCCGGGCTGAATGCGTTTGATGTGAAGATTGCCAAGGCAAGCTATCAACGTAGTCAATGGTATTTTGTCCCCTCCCTCCAGGTTTGGTTCGAACACAACCTGCATACCGTGGATCCGAACGTCGAGGCGTACAAAACCTCCGTCGTGCTGAACTTCGATGTGTTTGACCTCGCGCAGAAAGCGACGGAAGAACGACAATTGAAATACAGCTATGAGTCCCACAAAAAACTGTTTGAAGAGAACCAGAGAAAACTCACCGTCCGGATCGAGCAATTGATCACCGAAATCGAGAATGTCAAAACGACCTATAAGTATGCAATCGATAACGTGGCGAGTGCTGAGAAAAGTTTGGACACCGCAAAGGAGTATTTCCAGCAGGGCAAGATTAAAGAGACGGACCTGCTGAGCGTATTCTCTGATTATTTGAATACGAAAGATCAGAGTTACGAGATGCTGTATAGCTTTCTCTCCAAGAAAGCTGAATTGGATGCGCTCATCAAAGGCATGGAAGGATGAAGAAACTCGTTGACTGGCTTGACAAGAGTCATCTTGCCATCATGTTCGCTTTAGCGGTGGCCGCCGCCGCCAGCATCTATGCGTACGTGACATTACCAAAAGACGTGTTCCCTAATGGAGACTTCCCGCGGTTCCAGATCGTCGCCGATATCGGCTTTGCCTCACTGGGTGAGACTGAAATGAACGTCACGAGGCCGATCGAGGAAGCGGTCAAAACGGTGCCTAATGTCGTCGAAGTCCGGTCAGTCACGGAGCGGGGAACCTCCACCATCGATCTCTATCTGAAGTGGGGGACCGACTTGAACCAGGCCTTTCAGTCTGTGCAAAGTAAACTCAACCAAATGCGAGGCGCCTTGCCCACCAATACCAATCTCGACGTCGTGAGGATGACCACCAGCGCCTTCCCGATGTCCGAATACGGTATCTGGTCAGAAACTGTTGCCCCGAAGGAGCTGTACACCATCGTCAGGTACAGCCTCATCCCGAAGTTAATCGGCCTCGACGGTGTCTACGGGTTGAAGGTCATCGGCGGCGCGGAACCGGAGATCTGGATTCGATTCGACCCTCAAAAGTTAATCAAGTACAACCTGGATACTGCCGCGGTCGGGACGGCGATCGATCATGCCAATAAAGTGTCCTTCATCGGCAATATCCTGAAGGATACCAGCGTGTTCTTCGCCATCGGTGGCGATAAGCTCGCCGAGGCCCAGAAGCTCGGCGAGGTCGTCGTGGCTTCCCGCATGGGCGAACCGATCCACCTGAGGGACATCGCACAGGTCGAGGATGCTCATGCGGAGATCCGGAGACTCGTCAGCGTCAACGGCCATCAGGGGCTCTTCATCGACGTCCAAAAGCAGCCGGACGCTGATGGGCTGACCGTATCAAGGAAGCTTGACGAGACCATGGCAGAAATCGAGAAGGCGTTTCATGGGCAACTCCATGTGACGAAATGGGACCTGTCGGACTTCGTGCGCAGTTCAATCCACGGCATCCTCTTCGATATTGTTGTTGGGATCCTCATCATTCTGTTGATCGTCTATTACGTCATGAATCGGTTCCGTTATGCCTTGCCCATCATCCTCGTGCTGCCTGTCGTCATCCTGTGTGAGTTCCTGGTGCTCAAAAGGCTCGGATTGACCGTGAACATCATGACGCTCGGCGGCCTGGCCGCAGCGATCGGGATCATTGCCGATAACGCGATTGTCATCACCGAGAATTACGTCAGGTTCAAGGAGGAAGGCAACACGGATGACCCGCTTGTTTCTTCATTGGCGTCGATCGTCCCAATCACAGTGTGGGCGACTGTGGTGAGCGTGGTCGTCTTCATTCCGTTGAACACCCTCAGCGGCGTCTCAGGGCTATTTTTTAAGCCTCTCGCAGTGACGTTAGCGACCACCATCATCATTTCATTGTTGATGGCGATCTTGGTCATCCCGGTCTTCATCAAATATTTTATTGACAGTCATCACGGAGAACCCTCAGAGGCGAGGGAACGATTCGTCTTCGGGATGATGAGAACCCTGTATCTGAGACTGCTGGATGCCGCATTGCGATGGAGGACCGCCGTGATCGGCATCGCTGTGCTGCTGATTGCCATGGGGATCTGTGCGTTTCTCAGGCTCCCAAACGGGTTTCTCCCGGAATGGGACGAGGGAGACATCGTCCTTGATTATCTCGCTCCGGCAGGAACCTCTATTTATGGGACGGATGAGATCTGCAATAAAGTGGAAGCGATCATAAAGAACATTCCCGACGTTCAGATGTATATCCGAAAGACCGGGACCCATTTGGGGACGCCGTTTGCGCCATCCAATGTGGGGGAAATCATCATCCTGCTGAAGAAGCGCAGGACCCATACAACATTCCACATCATGGACCAACTCAGGGAGGAGGTGTCCAAAGCCATTCCGGAGCTTGATGCGGACCTTCACCAGATGCTACCGGATCGATTGGGAGATTTGCGGGGGACTGCGAAGCCCGTCGTGGTGAATATCTTAGGGAACGATGTGGAGAAATTGAGGAGCGCAGCTGAGGACGTGAAGGCCACGCTTGAGAAGATTCAAGGCGTCAATGGCGTGTTAATCAACCTGCCACCTCCCCAGAAGGAAATCAAAGTCACAGGGGATCAGGCCAATGCGTCTTTGCTGGGAGTCGGGATGAGCGAGGTCTTCCATCATGCGCGGCTCGCGCTGTATGGAGAGGTCATTTCGAACCTCCAGAAAGGATTACAGACCATTCCAATTCGGCAGTTCTACGCAGGAGATTACAGGAACCATATCGAGGACATTGCCAAGATCCCCATCTATACACAGAACGGTGGTATCGTGCCGCTTGGGAACCTGGCGACGTTTGCCCTGGTAGATCGCAATCCAGAGGTACATCATGAAAATGGTTCTCTCGTCGTCAGTGTCAATGCGGAAATCTCTGGCAGGCCGTTGGGAGATGTGGTGAGGGATATCAAGGGCGCTCTTTTAACGATTAAAAACGGCAACGTTACGACCGAGCTGATGGGTAACTACAAAGACCAACAAGAATCTTTTACGGAGCTGCTGTGGGTATTGCTGATATCCGTCGTCTTCATATTGGCGATCTTGTTGTTTATCTTTGAATCCTACAAAACAGCGCTCGCCGTCTTCTTAGGCACATTGTGTTCAGCCACATTTGTGATTGTTGGGTTGTGGATAACACGCACGGAGTTTGACGTCTCTTCCTTTACCGGGATGATTGCCGTGATGGGGATCGTCGTGAATAATGGGATCCTCGTGATCGACTTTGTGGAACGGTTCAGAAAAAACGGCATGGCGCTGGCAGAATCCATCAGAGCGGCGGGTAGCTTACGATTTAGACCGGTGCTGATCACCAATCTCGCGGCTATCGCCGGATTTCTCCCCATGGCTGTCAATCTCGGGCATGGGGGAGAAGTGTTGAGGCCATTTTCAATCGCCATGATCAGCGGACTTATCGGCTCGATGTTTTTCTCTCTCTTAGTGATGCCGTTGTTCTATGACATATTGCATCAACGCAAAAAGCGCAATTCAGCATGAAACAAAAAGACGCATCAAAGAGGTTCATGTCCACATCGGAAGGCGCGAACATCAACTGTTCAGGTGGAGCAGCTCCCACGACACGAGACGTGAGCGGTAAGATCCTCCTCTTTGAGCAGGCCCAATCCGTACCTTGAACTTAACAGTTCTGTCTATTGCATAACTCGTGGACACCCCTGTCGCCGGAAGCGGTGCGCGCCTAGCGCCCCCCGCGTGCTTGAATCAACCGTTTGGCGCGCAGGATGCGCTGCACGACGGTCAGGTGCGTGAGGAGGGCGAGGAGGGCGAGCGTCCACCAGAAGAGATCCCGCCCGAGCGGCCGCCAGGGGAGGAGGGTGCCGGCCGCGAGGCCCGCGATGAAGACGAGGTCACGCTCCGTGCGCTCCATCAGATCCGGCCACTCCTCGTTCGACACCGCCACCTCCATCGCCGCCCGCGCCTTCGTGTAGCTCACCAAGAGCGAGCCCGCCAGCACGATCACGGACAGCGTCCAGTAGCCGCTGACCCGGGCCACCGCCAGCACCACCATCGCCTCCACGTAGCGGTCGGCGACGGCATCGAGGTAGGCGCCGAACTTGGTCACGCGGCCGCCGGCGCGCGCGACCGCCCCATCGAGCGCGTCGAGACATCCGACGGCGGTGATTGCCACGCAGAAGGGGAGCACCGCGCGCGTGCGCAGGAAGAGGAGGCAGACGATCGAGCCGAGGAGAGGACCGAGGAGCGTGAGGGCCGTGGGCGAGACGCCGCTCCTGGCAATCCGGACCGCCAGAGGCTCGATGAAGCGATTGAGGAGCGGCTTATACCGGGTCGTGATCATCATACAAACGCACGTATTGTTGAGCTAGCGAGTGCGTTTGTATTAGATGACGGGGGCGGCCTTCAGATCGGTGACTTTGACTTTGAAGTTGAGCGTTTTGCCGGCCAGCGGGTGGTTGCGGTCGAGGACCACCGTCTCGCCCTTTACTTCTTTGATGATGGCTCGAAAGGCCTGCCCCTGCGCGTTCGTCCCTCGGAGGGACATCCCGACGGCCGGGGTCACATCCTTCGGGAGTTTCGCTAGCGGGACCTCGATGACGGCGGCCGGATCCACGACCCCATAGCCGTCCTCGGGCTTCACCGTGATCTCTTTCGCGTCCCCCACGCGCAACCCCGCGAGCTGGCGCTCCAAGCCTGGGATCACCTGCTGCCGACCCTGAACGTAGTGAAACGGCGGCTTCCCCTTTGTGGAATCCACCACAGCGCCGTCAACCGTCAACGTGTATTCAATCCCCACATCCATGTTGTCCTGCACGGCCGCGGCCATCGGCGCCTCCTCTGCGTGGGTGAGGGGGAGAATCCCAAACAGCGTCAGGTTGGCGAGCCACGTGCCAAGGACCAACGTCCTGATTGGGGAGCGCACGGTTGGTTCTTTCACCATAGCCTCCTCGTAGTTGGCGTGCAAAGTAGAAAAAGGTCGCCCCTGCGACCCGGCTCGCACACCTTAGCGCATCCCATGTATGAAATCAAGCGTCCTGGCGGACGCAGATTCACGCGGATTGGCACGCTGATTTCCGCTGATGATCCGCGGGCATCCGCGTACTAGGAAGCCGCGGAGAGGTCTTGCTCGTCGAGCCGCTGCAGCTCGTTGAGCGGATCGTTATCCGAGGTGTCAGCGGTAGTTCCCGAGGGGACGTCCTCGCCGAGCTGATCAAGCAGCTGGAGGGTCTGCGTGATCCACTGCTGATCGTCCGGCGGAGCCTCAGCGAGCACGAGGGTGTCGGTCAGGGCCAACTCATCGGCCAGCGCCTCCACGTGGTCTTCCCTCACCAGATCCCCATCCGGCTCCTCCAACGCAGCCAGCAGCTGAGACTCCCGAGTGATCGTCTGGGCGAGTTGATGGCTGGATTGGCGCGTGGCGACGACGGCGATGGCGATGCCGACGGCTGCCGTGGCGGCCGCCAGGACCCACCGAGGCCGGAACGCCCAGCGGCGAACGAGGTCGGCCAGCGGAATGCGCCCCGATGCTGTGTCGAGCGCGCGGACTCTCACCATGACCCCAGCGGTCAAGCGGGCGCGCGCCGTTTCGGGCGGCTCTTTGAGCGGGTGGCGCCTCAGCCACTGCTGGAACCACGTCGTGAACTCCATCATCGCGTCTCTCCGTAAAGATGATTACAGTGATTTCTAAAATCGATTACAGTGATTCAAGATCCCTCACGGAATTCAAATAAGGTGCTCTCTCATTTGATGATGCTGGGTCAATCACTGTAATCATGTTTGTCAAATCACTGGAATCAGTTCTATGCCAGCCATGGTGCGAGCTGTGAACGCAGCGCCTCCGTGGCGCGAAAGATGTGCGATTTCACCGTGCCCACGCGGCAGCCCATGACCGCCGCCGCCTCTTCCAGGCTGAGCCCCTGCACGTGGTGCAAGAGGAACGCGGTGCGCTGCTTCATCGAAAGCGTCCCGATGGCCCGGCTGAGCCGACCCGACAACTCCCGGTTCGCCACCTGATCGCTCGGGCTCGCGGTGGGGTCACTGACGAAAAGGATGGGATCATCACCCTCGTCCCCTCGATCGCCCACACCGGTCACGGCCCGTGGTTGTCTGGCCCGCCGCTTGTACACGTCCTTGCACTCGTTGACGACGATGCGGTAGAGCCAGGTCGAAAACTTCGCGCCGCCGCGGAACCGGCTTAAGCTACGGTACGCGCTGACAAACGCCTCCTGAGCCGCGTCTTGCGCGTCCTCGTAGTTGCCCAACAGGCTGAAGGCCAGGCGGAGCGCAGGGCCCTGGTACGCATCGACCAGTTTGGCGTAGCGGTCCACATCGCCATCCAGCACCGCTTGAATGGCCTGCGCGTCAGTCCCGTCCATCGCGGAAGGTAGTATAACACTCCACACAATGGTCCGACGGCCGGTGCAGCCGACCAGACCGCCCCCGTGTGCCATGGAGCCCCACGGGCAGAGCCCGTGGGGCGGAATCCTGAGCGACCCAGCACTCACACTCTGAGTGCTGGGGAGTCGAAGGATCGCGACCGCCAACCGCAGCGCCGTCATCACCGCCTCAGGTCACCGTCCGCCTCGCCGGCCACCCCCACCTCTGGGGCCTCCACCTCCTCGAGGACCGCTGCTGTGCGGAGCTCCACCACCTCGAGGGCCACCCCCGCCAGCATGCACCGTTCCCTGCGGGCTGCGGTGCTCGCCACCTTGTCCAGCGCCTCGTCCCACCCCTTGGCCATGGTCACGAACCTCGTGGTCGACGTGCTCATGCGGCGCCTGACCTAACTCGGACGGGCTGCGCCGGTCACGGCGGTCCTCCCGAAGGTCACGCCGATCCCCACGGAACTCACGGCGGTCTCTGTAGCGCTCACGGAGATCTCCGCGGACAGCACTGCGATCACCCTCCCGACGGTCCTCACGCAGTCCGCGACGATCCTCGCGCAGCTCCTGACGGTCTTTCCGAAGCTCGCGGCGGTCCGCAACCCGCTCCGTCCATTCGGGGTGGTTGGCCTTAAACCGCTCAAAGGCCTCGGGGTAATTGCGCTTGAACTCCTCAAGTCGGTTCGCGCGCCACTCCTGCCGGCGCTGCATCAGCTCTCCGTACTTCTCAGGATTGCGCGACTTCAACTCCTCAAGTCGCTCACCCAGCTTGGCCTCCCGCGCGGCCATCAGCTCACGGAACCGCTCGGGGTTGTGCTCTTTCAGGTACTCAAGCCGTTCCCGTCGGTGTTCCAACATCCGGCCCTTCACTCGCTCGAATGCCTCCGGATTCGTCTCCTTCAGATGAGCCAGCCGATCCCGCAGCTGCGTCTTCCGCTCCTCCACGGATTTTCGGAAGGCCTCCGGGTTCTCCTGCTTCAACTGACGCAGGCGTTCGAACTCTTGAGCGTTGGGGCCGGCTCCGCGGTCTGCAGCGTCTTCCACTCGGCCTCTGACGTCTTCCTTCCGGTCTCGGACATCTTCCCGACGGTCCTGGAGGTCCTCGATCTTGTCACGCGGCCCCCCCTCGTGCCGGGCATCCCAGCGATCCTCGCGCCTGTCGCGGACGTCTTCAACTCGATCGCGGCGATCCTCTGCACGGTCTCTGACACCTTCGGGCCGCGCCCGGCGCTGCTGCGCCGTCTCCCGACGGCCCTCCCCCCCGTCCCGCTCGCCAAGCGGCTGGGCCGAAGCCGGCGGGACCAAACCCACGATCCCGAGCACCACAACCCCTACCACCCATCTCATCATTGCCATGGCCGATGCTCTCCTTTGTCACTTGATTAGACGCCGGTTGGACCAAAAAGTTTACCTGCAGGAAGGTGTCAGACACCTCCGCCGCTTTGCGAAGTGCCTGACACCTCGGGGGAGGCGGGTGGTTACGAGAGGCGCCGGAGGCGGGAGAGCGCTGACAGGCCGACCACGAGGAGAAACGCCACCTCGACGATGAGGTAGCCGATGAGGAGGGGCGGGAGCGGCTTGGCATGCCCTCCCGCATAGCTGTGCAGCCCGACGAGGTAGAAGCTGACGCCGTAATACGTCATGAGCAGGAGGAAGAAACCGGCGATGGTCGCCAGGGCGCCCCCGATCCCCCTGAGCCAGCCGGCGAAGCGGCCGTGCAGGATCGCGAGAAACCACAGCAGCGTAATGAGCGCCCAGGTTTCTTTGGGATCCCATCCCCAGTAGCGGCCCCACGAGGCGTTTGCCCAGACCGCGCCGAGCATGATCCCGCCCGCAAGGAGCACGACGCCCACTTGCGTGACACGATAGAGGGATGTCTCGAAGGACGCCAGGACGAGGGGCTGGCTGGGACGGACGAGATACCGCCATCCGTAGAGATGCGCCAGGACCACCGCGAGGCCGAGCGCCCCGTAGCTGGCGACAATCGTCAGCACGTGCACGGTCAGCCAGAGGTTGCTGTGCAGCACCGCGACGACCGGCGAGATGCTCGAATCCAGCGGAAGGTGGTCTGAGAGCAGGAGCGTGATCGCCGCCAGGATAGCGGCCGCCAGGGCGACGTACCGGACGCGGTAGATCCGCTCGAAGATGAGGGCGAGGGCGACCGCGACGAAGGGCAGCCAGAGCGTCGTCTCAAAGAAATTGGAGACCGGCGGCCGCCCCCCGAGGATGACCCGCATGGCGATCCCCGCCCCGTGCATGATGAAGCCGATGACCAACGCTCCCATGCCGACGACCGAGCCCGGGAACCCCGTACCCAGCGACTGGGTGCGGGGTGGGCGAGGGAGTCCCGTAGCCGAAGGCGGAGGGACACCCATCGGCGCCAAGCGGGGTACCGAGGTGGTGAGGTGTATCAGCAGGCCGACGATGGCAAGGAGATAGATCCATCGCGCTACACGAAACGGCGCGACGCGGTTGTAGAACACTTCGAGCCGCAGGCGCCACGGCGGAGGATAGGCTGCGCGGTTGAGGTGCTGGAGGACCTCAGCCGCCTCTCGCGCCGCGCGGGTGACCGCCTCGACCTCGCCCGTCCGTACCGCCGTGATCACGCCGGTCCAGGCGCCTCGAATCGCTTCCTGCCGCGGCGGCGCATAGCCGTCAGGCTGCAGGATGGGAAGCCACACGCGTTCCGACGGGTTCGCGGGCGGAACGAGGTGGAGCTTCTGTTCCAATAGGTTGCTGAGCGCGACGAACCGCTGGAAGGCGTCCATGGTTTCGTTTTCGAGCATCGAGAGCTTCTCCTCCCGCTGCTGCTTCTGGACGATCGCCGGGAGCATCCGCATGAGCTTGCGCGTGGCCACAAGGTCGTTATAGGAGATCTGCGTGTTCGTTCGGTCGAGCCCCAGCGCCTCCCGCAGCGGGATGAAGGGGATGGAGACCAGCGGAACCTGCTGCCAGCGCTCCGGGTTGGCCATGATGGAGAGAACCGTCTCAACCGGATCCTCGCGCCCGATGCGGGGTGAGCCGGTGATGAGCTGCAGCGTCTCCCGCGCAAAACTGTCGAGGGGCTTCGTGCGCCCGTTGTCCTGGATCGCGAGCTGGCGCAGCGTTTCGAGCGCCTCGCGCGGAAGCGCCGCTCGTTCCTCTGCGCGCACGAGCGCAGACGGAGTGAGGAGCATCGTCGTGAAGAGCACGACCGCGGAGAGGCCCCTCCTCATGAGACGCGACGCTCCTCGCTGGGCCGCCCCTCTGGACGCGTTCCGGCGACAGCGGCGGGATCTCTCAACACGAACATGCTCACGACGCCGAGGATGACGATGATGAACCCGGCGTAGACGAGCGGCGTGCCCGGATCGTTGCGCACCGAGAGCACCGTCGTTTCAGTCGGCCCCTCGCCCGCCCCGGCAAGCGCGCTCGGCGGGCCGGGGATGTAGCTGGATTGATAAAAGCTGTAGCCGCGGTAGCGGAGCGGGTTGTTCATGCTGATCTTCCGCATCAGGATGAGGCCGCGTGTCGGATCGCTGAGCTCCACGTCGCTTTCAAAGCCTGCGGCCATCTGGGTGCCGGGATAGTCGGTCTTGCGAAAGTCGAGCAGCTTGATCGTCACCGGCAGTTCCCGACGCGCCGGCCGGTACTCGACGATGATCGGCTCCGCCCCCAGGTCGAGCTGGGCCGTTCCCCGCAGGCTCAGCCATGCCTCCGCCATCCGGTTCCCTTCACGACCGATGAGGTGCACGGCCTCTGTGTGGACTTCATTCCCGCGATTAGTGATCCGTTGCGTCACCGTCGCGCGCGGGTAGGACGCTTCGACGTCAAACTGGTATCCCAGCGATGGATGCGCGTACCGCTTCCCGATCTCAACCGGGTCGATCACCTGGCGTTCGGCCCCGCTTCCCGTCAGCACCGCGATGAGGGCGTTCGACGGCGCGCGGAGCAGTGCGATGGCGTTGGGCGGGAGCGCGGCGCTCGCCGCGTGGGTGTAACCGACTTCAGCGGGAATCGTATGCGCGACGCCGTGGATCGACTGAAAATCTGGATGGAGCGCGAAGAGAAGGTAGGCGTCGCTCCCTTCTGGACCGGTGAGGAGGAACGAGACCGCGGGGTTGTTCGGCTGGGCGGACCGGCTCACGAGCCCCCGTGCTGTGATCGCAAAATCGGGAAAGTAGTCTTTGAACGTGATCCGGTACGGCGTGCCCTCGAGATCGAACGTCCGGTGCAGGTCCTCGGGAACAGGAATCTCGCGCAGATGTGCCATGCCGGGAAGCGTGATCGACACGACCCCCCGCGGATGGCCCTCGTCGGGTGTGCGCGCGGTGAGCTGATCGAGCATCTGGTCGTTCTTCGGCTCCAGAAACAGCACGTGGGCTTCCCCCCAGCCGACCCCGAAGCGCTCAGGATCCCGGCTCAGGAGCCACACCGCGTCCTGCTGCTCCCTATGTTCCAGCAAGACGTGCACCGCCGGGTTCTCCTGGGCCCCACCGTCTGTGATCTCTTCATTGCTTACCGCATCAGGATAGTAGCGATCGACGGTGAGCTGGACCGTCCGCCCCTCCAGCGTCAGGGGGATGGCCAGGTTGGGCTCGTGGACCCACGCCTGGGCCTCGAACGCCGTCGGCACCACGTGCTCGACGCCTGGGTTGGGCTGCCGGACAACGAGCACATTGCCCGGGGTTTCTAGGGTGTGCTCTGCCTGACCCTCGGGGATGATCATCTGCCCTTCAATGCCGAACCGGGCGCCGAGAATCCCGCCGAGCAGAATGAGGATGATGCCGATGTGGGCGAGCACGAACGGCACGTGGCGGCGCTGCCAGGGATAGCGTTCGCACGCCGCGACGGCGAGGTTGAGCGCGAGGAACGCAAGGAGCGCCTGGAACCACCACGAATGGTAGACAACCCGCTGGACCGCCGCCGTCCCAAACCGCGCCTCGTAGATCGTGCCCCACCCCAGTACGGCGGCGATGACGATCAGGAGGGAGACCGCCATCGCCAAGGAGCCGAGGGATCGAATCAGGAGCTGCAGGGTGCGTCGCATCGAGGCGTTCATGATAGCACACCACCCTGGAGACAACCAACGGGGGATCGTTCCCCTCACGATTCAGCGTGGTGGGGGAGCTCGCGAACGAGCTCGGCGAGTTTCCTTCGTGGCTTCGGTGCAGGGGATTCGGCAGGGTAGCCGATAGGGAGAAACGCAACCGGCCATAGTCCTTCGTTCAGCTTGAGCACCTCTTTTACAACCTCCGGTTCGTGCACCGCGCCGATCCACACGCTGGAGAGGCCCAGGGCAGTTGCGGCCAGCTGGGCGTAGGCGCACGCGATCGTGGCATCCTGGATGCAAAAGAGCTGCTCGCCCTTCGCGCCGTAGCGCGACGCGGAGCGGCTTGGCACGGCGCAGAAGACCAGGACCACCAGAGCCTGTGCGACGGCTCCCTGATTGCCTGCGGCCACATCCAATCGCTGGCGCAGTGTCGGGTCCTTGACGACGTAGACCTGATAGGCCTGGAGATTGCCGGCCGACGGCGCGCGGTTGGCCGCCTCCAGAAGCGTGGTGATCATCCGCTTGTCAACGGCCTGTCCAGTGAACCGCCGAATCGATCGACGGCGTTGAACCACTTCAAAGAATTCCATGCTGGGCCGTCTTCATGCGGTCAGTCCTGCGGTGGCTCGGCGGGGGATCGCTTGTACGGCCACTCACCCTGATCGGCCGTCAACGCGCAGTCGAGGCTGAAGCACCCTTCGTCCTTATCCAGGCAGTTGACGATCCGCCATGTGCCGTCAGGCTGCCGCATCACAATCGCCCACACGTGCTTGCACAAGAACGTGCAGTAGCGGGGTTGGTACCGATGGGCCGCCTTCGAGTCCGCCGCCATTCCGCTCGCTCTCCGTCTCTCCGGCATCCCCTCCCTCGTCAGGACACGGTGCCTGTCACGGATGGACCAGACATCCCTTACAGGTCGCCGCGTCGTCCTTGGAGACATAGAGATCGTGCCGCGGCTCGCCATCGGCCTTGAGGAACCCGACTGCGCCCTGCTCGACGCGGAAGATCGCGTGGTCCACCAGCGTGTAGTCGCCGGGGACCTCCACGCCGAACTCGACCACGGTGGCCCCGCCGGCGGGCACGAGCGTCGTCTGGACGCTGTGGGCCGGAGGGCTCACCAGGTCCGCCTCGCGGTAGACGTTGTCGAAAATCTCCCCGATGACGTGGAACGAGGAGATGAGATTGGGGCCGGCGTTGCCGAAGAAGATCCGGACGCGCTCCCCGGTCCTGGCCGTGAGCGCGCCGTCGCCGACGAGCGAGCCCACGCGGCCGTTGAAGACGACAAATCGCGGGTGCTCCTCGAGGCCTCGCTCATGGGAGAACTCAAGCTGGGTCGCCCCCTCGGGGGCGTCCTTCGTATAGAACTCGCTCTGGAGCACGTAGAATTCCCGGTTCACCTTCGGCAGGCCCTGCTTCGGCTCGACGAGGATGAGGCCGTACATCCCGTTCGCGATGTGGTCCATGACCGGCGGGGCCGCGCAGTGATAGACGAAGAGGCCCGGGTGCAGCAGCTTGAACCACGCGATCTTCTCCTCCCCCTCCACCGCCGTCGTCACCTTCGCCCCACCGCCCGGCCCGGTCACCGCGTGGAGGTCCACGTTGTGCGGCATCCCGCTCTTGTCGCTGTTCGTCATGTGGACTTCGAGCGTGTCGCCCACCCGAGCGCGGATGAACGGGCCGGGGACATGGCCGTTGAACGCCCAGAACTGGTACTTCAGCCCCGCGCTCACCTCCGCGACCTGCGTGCCGGAGTCTAACTGCACCCGCACAATCGCTGGCTTGGTGCGCGTGATCGGTGGAGGCACGTTTGGGGCGAACGTCAACTGCGCTTCTTCGACCGGCAGCATGCCCTTGGACTTGGCCATGGCGACTGGCGCTACGATGATCAGCACGCCAACAAGTGCTAAGGTCACTGTACGTCTTAAAGTTTTTAGGTCATTCATCCGATTCCTCCTGAGTTGTACAGCTCTGTGGGAGGAAACATGCGCTCGAGCCATCCTAGGGAAGCTGTTCAAGGCGCCACCTCTCTCGCTCGGTGAACAGGCCGAGGGCATGGACGACCTGATCGACGCCCGTGGCAACCATTCCTGTTCCGCGCACATACTCGAAGTCGATCGTCATCGATATCTGGGCAAGGGGGAGGCGGATCTCGCGCTTAGCGCGCAGACGATAGGTCGGGACGGTTCCGCCTGGCGTTTCGATGGGGCCGATGCCGATGAAGTCTAACTGCCATGTGCAGATTCCGCGATACTTGACGGATCTAGTGCGTATATTGCTCACGATCACGCGCGTTCTTCCCGTCAGCGATGTCTTGCGGTCTACCGTGGCAGGCAAGAGCATGACCGGTGAGACGTATTCGATGTGCCGATCCTGGCGGAGATCGGTTTCTCGATCGATCAGCAGATTGCCCTGCTGATCGCAGTGCAGCTCGTGCCGGGCCAACCCCTGTTTGGTCAGGATCCACTGGTCGCCGTGCGGCTCGAGTGTGAACGGCACCTGGATGCCTTTTTCAGCGCCCTCCGTTACGAGGTAGACACCGCGGCGAGCCTCGAGGGGCATCAACTCCTCAGCGGTCACGGGGAGATCTGTCTGAGTTTGGTCCACTCGAGCTATCGAAAGTTCTGCGTTGACTAATGCGGAGGCGGATACGGCCAGCAGTACCATGGCTGTCCGGATGTATGGTCTGGGACTACCGTCCATCACGCTGATCGATGCGATCTCGGACCAGCACCCACGTCCAGTATACGTGGACCGTATCGCCTGTGCGCAACGTGCCCAACATGGCCCTCGGCGGATCGATGCCGAACTCCGTCATGCGCAGCGAGATATCGCCGCTGATCTCCAGGCGGTTCTCGGACAGCCGCCTGACATGCATCGGAATGTCCATCCTCCGCTCGACTCCGGCCACCATCAGGACCCCTGTGGTCTCGAGGGTCAGGCTCCCGCCAGCGTCTTTCTCTTGAGTGGGTTGGCGCATCGTAATCTGAGCTGACTCCAGATAGTAGGTGATCGTCGAATGCCTCTTAGTCTTCAGCGCCCCATACATCGTGTCGTCCATCCCGCGCTTGCCGCTCGTGAGCGAGGTGACGGGGATTTCTACATGACCCGTTGGAGCCAGTGTGTGCGGGGATGGGCCGCTGGTCACCCAGAGGAAAGCGAGCTCGTTCTCCTGCACAATCACGGAGCCACCGATGTGGTGTCCTTCAACGTGCGAGTCATGCAGCGTCGAGGTGCCCTCGACCGTCACACGACTGGACGCGAGATCTGCATCATACCGCTCGGTCCCGGTTGACTCAGCCGATGCCCCGGTCGTGAGGATCGCCGCAAGGAGCCCACCAGCTGCTCTGATTGTTACCGGAACACGCCGCATCCGCTCCTCTGCGTCGCTAGAACGCGAACGACGCTTCCGCCAGCACTCCCTGGAAATGGGGATGGCGCCAGACATCCACGCCGCTAACTTGTGAACCGTCCGAGCTAAACCCGCTATACAACTGGTAGACATACTCACCCTTTAGCAGCACGGTTTTGGTCAGCCAGTAGCCACCGCCGAGCTGGATCCGGTGTACCAGGCCATCCGACCCGACGTCGCGGCTGCTGTCGACGGCCGCCACGAGGCGCTGCGCGGCCGCACCGCTGTATCGGAGAGCGCCGTAGAGACGAGGCGTAACGTGGTAGCTGCTCTCCGCCGCGTAGTACAGCCACGACGTGCGGGGGAT
>OBEQ011101217.1_pt1 | contig 39976 bp, 26 predicted proteins | sample 1670901 | NCBI WGS metagenome assembly OBEQ01 (sample SAMEA104232315, study PRJEB22302) | groundwater metagenome | biome: forest; feature: aquifer; material: groundwater | place: USA | collected 2011-08-07 | depth 5.4 m | reverse complement strand
GTGCATCGCGACATCAAGCCCGGCAACGTCAAGCTCGTCGACGACGGGCGCGCGGTCATCATGGACTTCGGCATGGCGCGTGCCAGCGAGAATTCGACTCCGCCCACGCCCGTGGCACTCGAGTACGAGAAGCTCAAGGTGCAGATCACGCACACCATGCTGGGCGGCACGCCCGGGTACATCGCGCCAGAGATCCTGCGCGGCCGCCGCGGCGACGCGCGCGCCGACCTGTACTCGTTCGGCGTGATGCTGTTCGAGATGCTGACCGGCCGCGCGCCCTTCGCGTCGACCACGCCGCAGGAGCTGCTGGTCAAGCACCTCGAGGAGCAGCCCACGTCGATCGACTCGCTGCGTCCCGAGGTGCCGCCGCACATCGCGGTACTGGTGGGGCGCCTGCTGGCCAAGGATCCCGACCAGCGGCCGCACTCTGCCGACGCCGTGCGCCGCGACCTGCTCGGGCCCGACGCGCGGCAGCGTGCCAGCGAGTCGATCTCGATCGTGCCCGGGCCGCGCGGCAGCGGGTCGGTCGACGTGGTCACGCCCCGGACGAGCGGACGGCAAGACACCGTGACCACCGATCGTGGCCTGCCCGTCGTGTCGGCGTCGTCGCTGAGCGCGCGCCGCGCCTGGCTGGTCGTGGCCGGCGTGGTCATCGGCGGCGGCGTGACCCTGGCGCTCGCCATGGCCAGCGGCCGCAGCGGTGGTCGGGGGGCCGGGCCGATCGTGCCGGTGTCCGAGCCGAGCGTCGTGGCGCCCGGGCCGGCGCCCACACCCGCGCCCACGCCCGTGCCCGTGCCCGTGGTCGCAGCGCCGGTCGTCGACGCAGGGGTCGCACCGGCGCACGGTGCACCCGAGCCGCAGGTGGGCCCGCCGGTCGAGCCCCCGGGCAGCGGAGGCCTCTTGCCGTCCGCGCCCGGCAAGGCGAAGTCGCTGCGCACGCCACCGCCGCGCAAGTGGCGCAAGCGACCCAGGCCCACGGCCGCGCCCGGCGACACGCCCGCCGACACCACGCGCCCGGACGATCCCAAGAACGACGCCGCCGAGAAGCGACGTCGCCAGCTCGAGCTCGAAGACTGATGCTCCGCTCGCGCACGTGCGCAGGGCTGCTCACGCTGGCGCTGCTCGGCGCGCCTGCGCTCGCGCACGCCGATCAGAAGGTCAAGCGGCCGCCCGCGCCCGCGCCCGCACCGGCGCCCGCGCCGGCGAAGGATCCTGCCGATGCGCTGCTCGACGAGGGCAAGCGTCTCTTCACCGACGACGCCGACTACCAGGGCGCGCTCGAACGCTTCCAGGAGTCCTACCAGAAGCGCCCCAGCTGGAATGCGCTCTCGGGCATGGCCGCGGCCTACCGCCAGCAGGGCAAGTACGTCGAGGCCATCGAGGCCTACGAGCGGCTCATCGCCGAGTTCGGCGCCACGCTCAGCGAGGCGCAGATGGGCACGGTGCGCCGGCACCTGGCCGAGCTGGAGAAGCGGGTCGCCATCGTGGTGGTCAACATCGCCCAGCCCGAGACGGTGGTGTTCATCGACGGTCGCGAGGTCGGACGGGGCGCCGGCGAGGTGCGCGTGCGCGTGCTGCCCGGGCCGCACACGCTGGTGGCCACGCTCGAGCGGCACGAGACCATGACCCAGCGCATCGACGCGCAGTCGGGCCTGGCCATGCCCGTCGACGTCCGCCTGGGTGCCGAGCGCGTCAAGGTGGTGCTGCAGCGCGAGCGGATGGTGCGGCCGTACCCGACCTGGCTGCCCTGGACGTCCATGGGCGGCGGTGTGCTGGTGGCGCTGGTAGGCGGCGTGCTGCACCGCGACGCCAAGGCCGACTTCGATGCCTTCGACGCCAAGGTCGCGCACGACGTCCAGCTCGGCCACTCGCCCGGCAACGTCGACGAATCGCTCAAGCGCTCGGGCGAGCAGAAGCAGGTGCTGGCCGTCTCGCTCTACGCGCTGGGTGGCGCTGCCCTGGCCACCGGCGTGGTCCTGCTGTTCATGAACCAGCCGCGCCCGGCCGAGCGTCGGGTGCGCGTGGTCTTCGACGGGAAGAGTCTGGGTGTCGCGCTCGATTTCTAGCCTGGTGGTCGTGCTCGCGTCCGCCCTGCTCGCCTGCACCGGTCCGGGCGCGGTGCCGTGCGGCGACGGTTGGTGCCCGGCCGGCTCGCTGTGCCTGGCCAACGTCTGCCGTGGTGTCGACGAGTGCGGCGACGGCAAGCTCAGCCTGGGCGAGCTGTGCGACGAGGGCGCCAGCAACAGCAACGACCCCAACGCCACCTGCCGCAAGGACTGCACCTTGCGCCGCTGCGGCGACAAGATCGTCGACAACAAGATCGGCCCGGCCGGCCAGCCCGCCGAGACCTGCGACGAGGGCGCCAACAACAGCGACGTCGATCCCAACCACTGCCGCGAGAGCTGCGTGCTGGCCAGCTGCGGCGACGGCGTCATCGACAGCGACGAGGGACGCGGCTGCCTCGAGTCGGCGCTGGTGTGGCCGGTCGCGCCCGGCGCGGGCAAGGTGGTGCTGCAGACGGTCGACCTCAACGGTGACGGCCTCGTCGATCTGCTCATCGGGCAGCCCGAGCAGGGCATGCTCACCGTGCACTTCGGCCGGCCCGACGGTGGCTACGACCCGGTCGTCGTGCCCATCGGCCATCCCTACCACTCGCCCACCGTGGGTGACTTCGATGGCGACGCCAAGCTCGACGTGGCCGTGATGGTGGACGCGCCGACGCGCCAGCTCGAGCCATTCATCCTGGGCGGCCTCGCGCCGGGCGCGCCCGCCTTCAGCGCGCGCACGCCCGTGCCGTCGCCCAGCTCGGTGCGCGAACGCCCCGTCGGTGCCGCCGACATGAACGATGACGGCATGGACGACCTCATGCTGGTGGGCGCGCGCGCCCTCCTGCCCGAGAGCGCCGTGGTCGATGTGCTGCAGGCCACCGGCGCGGGCGCGTTCGAGCACCGCAACCTCATCGACTTCGGCGCCAAGATCGTCGCCGCCGGGCCCGGCCTGGTCGACACCAGCATCGACCACCGCGCCGATGTGATCATGATCGACCTGCTCGAGTCCAAGCTGCAGCTGGTGCGACCCGACTCCAGCGGGCCCGATATCGTGCTCAACCTGGTTCCCGGGCCGCCTGACTTCGCCGTCACCGGCCCGCCCGTCGACGCCAACATCGTGCTGGCCGACCTGAACGGCCATCGCCACGTCGACGTGGCAGTGCCGCAGGAGCAATCAGTCGTGTACGCGTTCAGCGACGGCAGCAAATTCGGCGCCAGTCGTACCACCAGCACCATCGACGGTGTCAACGTCATCGCCGCGGGCGACTTCGACCGCGACAAGCACGCGGACCTCGCGGTCGCCAGCAAGAATGGCTTCGTGCGGCCGGTGTTCTTCGACGGCTCGAGCGTCTCGATGGGTCCCAAGGCCGACTACCAGCAGGCCGCCGGCAACGCCAGCGCCGAGCTGCTCGGCCTGAACGTGGCCGACCTCGACCACGACGGCTTTGCCGACGCCATCGGCGTGGCGCTGGGCAAGCTGCTGATGATGCGCGGCGGTGACGGCCTGTTCCAGCCGACCGCCGTGCTGGTGTCGGGGGAGTTCGTCGCCATGGCGGTGGGCGACTGCGACGGCGATGGCAAGCCGGACGTGGTCGCCAGCGACACCACCCGGGTCACCTGGATGCGCAATGGCCTGCCCCTAGGCTTCAACGACGCGCCGGTGGTGGTCGAGGCCGAGAACCTCGCCATCGACTCGCTCATGGCCGGGGACGTCGATGGCGACGGTGACGCCGCCGTGGACCTGGTCGGCTACGCCGGCACCACCGGCCGGCTGATCTCGTGGAAGAACCTGGGCCAGGGCATGTTCCAGCGCATGGACCAGGTCAACGCGCCCCGCGCGGGGGACGCGCGCCTGGCCGACGTCGACGGCGACATGATCCAGGATGTGGTCATCGTCGAGCCCGAGACGGTGACCGTGTTCCGCGGCCAGCGGACGGGTGCCTTCGCGCCGCCGCGGGTCAGCGTGCTGCAGCTGGACGGCGCCGTGGGCGACTTCCAGCTCGCCGACGCCGATGGGGACGGCACGCTCGACCTGGTGGCCATCGTCGGGCCGCTGGTGTTCATGCACGGCCTGGGCGACGGTCAGTTCGTGGGCGTACCGACGCTGCTGTCGGCCACCATGTACTCGCAGCTGGCGGTGGGCCACTTCGACGACGACAAGTCACTCGACTACGCCGCCCTCGACAAGGCCGTGCAGGGGGTCGAGATCCTGCGCGGCAACGGGGGCGAGCTCGCCACGTCGATCCAGCTGACCCTGCTGAGCGAGCTGCCCAGCCTGTTCCTCGCCGGCGACGTCGACGGCAACCAGCGCACCGATCTCATCCTGGGTAGCCCGCAGACGCTCACGCAGGTCATGCAGGCGCGCCGCGACGGCACGATGGCCTCGCAGGTGCGCCTGCTGCCCGAGCAGAACAAGGACGGCCTGCTCGCCGACCTCAACGGCGACGGGCGCCAGGACCTGGTGGTGCGTCGCGACAGCGACATCGAGATCACCCTGACCCGGCCGCGCACGCGCCCGTGAGCGCCTGCGCCTACTTGCCGACGAAGCGGGCGCGCGCCGCACGTCGCAGCGGCTTGCCGCTCGGTCCGATGGGCAGCTCGCTCGCGGGCAGGAACACGAACAGCTTGGGAATCTTGTAGGTGGCGACGCGCTCGCGCAGGAAGACGCGCAGCTCGTCCTCGCCGGGCGCAGCGACGCCGTCGCGCGTGGCCACCAGCGCGACCACGCGCTCGCCCCAGTCGACGTCGGGCACGCCGCAGACCACGGCGCCGGCGACCGCGGGATGCTCGGCGAGCACGCGCTCGACCTCGGCGGGGTAGACGTTCACGCCGCCCGAGATGACCAGATCGTGCTTGCGGTCGACCAGCGAGAGCCGGCCGTCGCCGTCGAGCTGGCCGAGGTCGCCCACCGACACGAATGCGCCCGGCTGGACCGGCGGCTCGCCCAGGTAGCCGTGCATGAGCGCGGGCGAGCGCACGAAGACCTCGCCGACCTGCCCGGCAGCCACCGGCTCGCCGCTGTCGTGGTGGCGCAGCTCGATCTCGACCCCGGGCGGCGGCCGGCCCACGCAGCCGGGCGGCGCGCTGTCCTGCTCGCCCGGCGGCAGCACGGTGATGGTGCCGGTCTCCGACGAGCCGTAGAACTCCCACAGCTTGCCCGGCCCCAGCCAGGCGAGGAAGCGGCGCCGCGCCGCGGGCGAGAAGGGCGCGCCTGCCACGATGCACGCGCGCACCGACGACCAGTCGGCGGCGGCGCGGTCCTCGGCGGGCAGGGCGAGCAGACGCTCCACCTGCGTGGGCACCAGGAAGAACACGCTGGCGCGATGGTGCGCGACCTCGTGCAGGAAGCCGCGCGGATCGAAGCGCTCGAGCAGCACGGTGCGCGCGCCCGCGGCGCGGCAGGCGCGCAGGAAGATGCCCGGCGCCGAGTGGGCGAGCGGGCACACGATGAGGTGCACGTCGCTGGCGCACAGGCCGTAGGTGGCGCGCAGCTCGTCGGCGCGTGCGCGCTCCTCGGCGGCGCGGCGCAGGCAGGCCTTGGGCCGGCCGGTCGTGCCCGAGGTGAACAGGAGGGTCGCGCCGATGGCCTGCGGGTCGCGGGCGCGCGCGGGCGTGACCCCCTCACCGACGCGCTGCAGGTCGTCGGCGAACCAGACCTCGAAGCCATCCGGAATCGGGCGATCGGGGCGATCGGCGACCAGCAGCTTGGCGCCCGCGCGGGTCATCAGCTCGGCCACCTCGCGCGGGGCCAGGCGCGGGTTGAGCGGCACGAAGGTCAGGTCGAGCGTGGTAGCGGCGTCGCGCAGCACGACGAACTCGGGACCGTTGCCGGCGAGCACGGCCAGCGCGTCGCCCGGACCCAGGCGCAGCGCGCGCAACGAACCGCCGGCGCGTCGAGACGCCCTGGCAATCGCGGCCTCGTCGAGAACGTACGACGACACGGCGTAAACATAGACCATGCAGGGGGCCCGTGCTGCCTGCCAGGCGGTGTGATGGAATCGATTGCGCGGACCGGCGTTTACGGTTACTGGAGACAAGAGCCGCGATCCATGGCCAGCGCCATCGAGCCCAACCTGGGCGAGCTGTCGACGCAGACTGACAGCGGCAGTCTGCAGAATCATGCCGCCGCATATGCGAAGCCGGTGCCCGTCACCGTCGATCGCTATCGCGTGGAACGTGTGCTCGGCGCGGGCGGCATGGGCGTGGTGTTCCTGGCCTACGACCCCGAGCTGGCCCGGCCGGTGGCGCTCAAGCTCATCAGCCCGGGTGCCACGGGCGAGGATTCGATTGGCCGGGCGACCCGGCGGCTGCTGCGCGAGGCGCAGGCGATGGCGCGCGTCTCGCACCCCAACGTGGTCGCGGTCTACGACGTCGGCGTGGTCGACGGGCAGGTCTACGTGGCCATGGAGCGGGTCGAGGGCAAGACCCTGACCGCGTGGCTCAAGGAACGGGAGCGTCCCTGGCCAGAGGTCCTGCAGGCCTTCGTCGATGCGGCGCGCGGGGTGGCCGCCGCGCACGCGGTCGGACTGGTGCATCGCGACTTCAAGCCCGACAACGTCATGGTCGGCAGCGACGGCCGGGTACGCGTGCTCGACTTCGGCCTGGCCCGCCCCGCCGACGTCGACGTCGAGGCGGCCGAGCCCAGCCCCGCGCTGGCCACGAGCCACGAGGCGCTGCGCGTGACCATGACCCACGGCCTGGTCGGCACGCCCCTGTTCATGGCGCCCGAGCAGTACGCGAGCGGCATCGGCGTCGATCATCGCGTCGACCAGTTCGCCCTGTGCGTGGCGCTCTACCGCGCCATCTACCGCCAGCATCCATTCGCCGAGGGCGGCCTGGACAAGCTGCGCGAGGCGGTGCTCGGGGGCAAGATCCGCCCCGCCCCGCGGGGTCTGGGCGTGCCGCACCGGATCGAGCTGGCGCTGCGGCGTGGCATGCATCCCGACCGCAACCAGCGCTTCCCCACCATGGAGGCGCTCATGGCCGCGCTGGCGCCGCCACGGCGCGCCTGGCTGGCGCGCGCCGACGTGCTCCTGGCCGTGCTCGGCGCGGTGCTGGCCGCGGGGCTGGTCAGCTGGGCCTTGCGTGCGCGTCCCGCGCCCGTGGTCGCGCGCGCCGTCGCAGTGGCGCAGACGCTGCCGCCGGCGCGCCAGCTCACCTGGCGTGGCGACGCCGAGCTGCCCGCCTACTCGCCTGACGGCAAGCAGCTCGCCTTCATCGGCGCCGACGGTGTGCACGTGACCGACCTGGCCACGGGCGTCGAACGCCTGGTCGGCGCGGGTAACTTCCGCACCTACCTGGACTGGCTTCCCGACGGCAGCGCGCTGCTCACGCTCAGCCCCAAGGGCGTGCTGGTGCAGGTGTCGGTCGCCGACGGCCAGAGCACGCGACCCATCGGCGCCGCGCGCGGCTACTACGTGGCGCTCCTCGACGGCGGTCGTGCCGTGGCCTTCAACAACATGGCGTCCAAGGGCTTCGGCGTGTTCAAGCTGGGCGCCCCGCCCGAGTCGGCCTTCCGCTGCCCCATGGACATCGGGCAGATGTGGACCGGCGGCATCGCCGCGTCGCCCGCCGGCGATCGCCTGGTCATGGCGGTGATGAACCGCAAGCACGAGATCGCGGTGTGGACGGTCATGCCCGACTGCAGCGATCAGCGCCTGCTGATCGAGCCGATCGAGCACAGCCGCTACCTGGTCGGCATGCGCTGGGTGCAAGCGGCCGCCGGGCAGTACCTCTACCTCTTGCTCTCGGAGTACGACGGCAGCAGCCGCCTGGTGCGCGTCCCCGTCGATGCGACCGGTCATCGCCGCGGCGCCAACGAGCTGCTGGCCACCGGCCTCGACGCCGGCCAGGGCCTGGCCGTGGGCGCCGATGGCCGGCTCGTCTACGTACAGGCCGACCACGCCAGCAACCTCGCCTGGGTGGTGCGCGCGCCGGCGGCGCGACGGGCGCTGACCAACGACACCGCGCAGCGCTCGTACGCGACCCTGTCGCGCGACGGTCACCTGCTGGCCTTCGGCGAGCGGGCCGGACCACGGTTGCGCGTGGTCGTCCTCCAGCTCCCCGACGGACGCGAGCGCGCGGCCTTCGAGCTGGCGGGCGAAGCTGACCTGCGCGGCCTGGCCTGGTCGCCGGCGGGCGACGTCCTGGCGGTCAACCAGGTGGCCGACGGCGAGGCCTCGCTGTGGCTGTACTCCCTCGACGGTGGCGCGCCGCGGCCGATGCCCACGGCGCACCCGAGCGGCGATTCGGGCAGCCTGGTCTGGTCGCCCGAGGGGCGCATCCTCTACCCGCCGCCCGGCAACAACAACTTCGTCTGGCTCACGCCCGAGGGCGAGGAGCAGGGCGTGCTGGTGCGCCAGCCCTACACCGGCTGGGTCTTCAACCCCGTCCTGACCGCCGACGGAACCCTCGCCGTGGTCGACTGGAATCGCTTCCCCCAGCCAGGCCTGTACCTGGTCTCGCCCGCGACCGGCGACAGCCGCCTGCTGCTGCCCTCGGTCGACGAGAAGTTCTGGCACTCGCTCGCGTGGTCACCCGACAACGCCTGGCTCTACGTCATGGACGAGGCCAGCACCATGCGCCGCTCGTCCTCGACCATGATCCAGCGCGTCCGCATCAGCGACGGGATCCTGGAGGACTGGTGGAAGGTGCAGGTGGATGGCGCGCTGGCAGATGTGACGCTCGCGCCAGGCGGGCAGGCCGGGGTCGCAACCGTGATTCACGACGAGCGGGATCTCTGGATGATTCCCGCGCGCTAGCCCCAGATCCGCATCCCATGGCGAACGCCATCGAGCCCAACCTGGGCGAGCTCTCGACCGAGACCGACGGCGGCGTGCTGCAGGCCAGGGCAGCCGCCTACGCCGGGCCGGTGCCGGTGGCGGTCGACCGCTACCGCGTGGAAGGTCTGCTGGGCGCGGGCGGCATGGGCGTGGTGTTCTCGGCCTACGATCCCGAGCTGGCGCGGTCGGTGGCGCTCAAGCTCATCAGCCCGGGCGCCACGGGCGAGGACTCGATCGGGCGAGCGACCCGGCGGCTGCTGCGCGAGGCGCAGGCGATGGCGCGCGTGTCGCACCCCAACGTGGTCTCGGTCTACGACGTGGGCGTCGTCGACGGCCAGGTGTTCGTGGCCATGGAGCGGGTCGAGGGCAAGACCCTGACCGCGTGGCTGAAGGAACGTGCGCGTCCCTGGCACGAGGTCCTGCGCGTCTTCGTCGACGCGGCGCGCGGGCTGGCCGCCGCGCACGCGGTCGGGCTGGTGCATCGCGACTTCAAGCCCGACAACGTGATGGTCGGCACCGACGGACGCGTGCGTGTGCTCGACTTCGGCCTGGCACGTCCCGCCGATGCTGACGCCGATGTCGACGTGGAGGCAGGCGAGTCGAGACCCGCGCCGGCGTCGGGCCACGAGTCACCGCGCTTGACCGCGACCCACGGCCTGGTCGGGACGCCGCTCTACATGGCGCCCGAGCAGTACCCGCCCAGCAGCGGTGTCGACCATCGCGTGGATCAGTTCGCGCTGTGCGTGGCGCTCTACCGCGCCATCTACGGCCAGCATCCCTTCCTCGAGGGCGACCTCGACAAGCTGCGCGCGGCGGTGCTCGCGGGCAAGATCCGCCCCGCCCCGCGCGGCCTGGGCGTGCCCGGTCGGATCGAGGTGGCCCTGCGGCGCGGCATGCATCCCGACCGCGACCAGCGCTTCGCCACCATGGCGGCGCTCATGGCCGCGCTGGCGTCGCCCCGGCGCGCGTGGCCGGCACGCGTGGCCGTGCTGCTGGCCGTCCTGGGTGCGCTGCTCGCCGCGGCGGTGGTCATCTTCGCCCTGCGGTCGCGTCCCGTGCCCACCGTCGCGCCGGGGCGTCCGCTCTTGCCGGCTCGTCAGCTCACCTGGCGCGGCGATGCCGCGCTGCCCGCCTACTCGCCCGACGGCAAGCAACTCGCGTTCATTGGTGCCGACGGCATGCACGTGATCGACCAGGCCACGGGCGCCGAGCGGCTGGTCAGCGCGGGCCAGTTTGGTGCCCACCCCGAGTGGCTACCCGACGGGAGGTCGTTGCTGACGGTAAGCCCGACCGGCGTGCTGGTGCAGGTCTCGATCGCGGATGGCAGCAGCAAGCAGCCCATCGGCGAGGCCAAGGGCTACGTCATCGCTGTCCTCGACGGCGGCCGCGCCGTGGCGTTCAGCAGCCAGTCGGCGAAAGGCTTCGGCGTGTTCAAGTTGGGCGCCCCCTCCAGGACAGTGTTCCGCTGCGCCATGGACGTGGGGCAGATGTGGACCATCGGCATGACCGGTTCGCCCGCCGGCAGTCGCGTGGTGATGGCCGTGGAGAACCGCAATCACGAGATCTCGGTGTGGACGGTCAAGCCGGACTGCAGCGATCAGCGTCTGCTCGTCGAGCTGATGAAGAACAGCTTGTATGTCTTTGGCATGCGCTGGGTCGAGGTGACCAACCCGAGGTCCGGCGACGCGGGCGAGTACCTCTACCTGCTGGTGGCTGGGCAAGATGAGAGCAGCACCTTGATGCGCGTACCCGTCGACGCGACCGGGCAGCGCCGCGGCGCCAACGAGATCATGGCCACCGGCCTCGACGCTGCGGCTGGCCTCGCCGTCAGTCCGGTAGGCCAGCTCGTCTACGTGCACGCGGACCACTCGAACAACCTCGCGTGGTTGGTCCGCGAGCCCGCGGCGAAGCGGCCGCTCACCAGCGACACCGCCCAGCGCTCGCATGCAACGATGTCTCCGGACGGCCAGTTGGTGGCGTTCAGCGAGCGCGCCGGGCCGCGGCTGCGCTTGCGCGTGCTCCACCTGCTCGACGGCCGCCAGCGTGCCGCCTTCGAGCTGCCCGGCGAGGCCGAAATCACGGGCCTGGCCTGGTCGCCGTCGGTCGACATGCTGGTCGTGAACCAGCGAGCGCGAGGTGCGGCGTCCCTGTGGCTCTACTCGCTCGAGGGTGGTGCACCGCAACCGCTGGAGACGACGAACCTGAGCGGCGACTCGGCCAGCCTGGCGTGGTCACCCGATGGGCGCATCCTCTACCCGTCGCTCGGCAATCAGAACTTCGTGTGGTTGACGCTCGACGGCGTCGAGCAGGGCGTGTTGGCGCGCGAGCCCTACACGGGCTGGATCTTCTCTCCCAAACTGACTGCCGACGGAACGCTCGCAGCAGTGTTCTGGAATCGCTACCCCATGCGCGGCCTGTATCTGGTGTCGACCGCGACCGGGGACGCCCGTCTGCTGCTACCTTCCACGGCCGACAAGTTCGTGCAGCCGCTGGCGTGGTCCCGCGATGACGCCTGGCTGTACCTGTTCGATCTGCTGGCCAACGAGCGCGGTGCGCCAACGCTCATTCAGCGGGTCCGTACCGCCGATGGACGCGTCGAGGATTGGTGGAAGCTGCAGGCCGACGCCGATCTGGCCGACCTGACGCTTGCGCCCGACGGTGAGTCAGCGGTCGCGACCGTGACGCATGGCGAACACGATCTCTGGGTAGTGCCCGCTCCGTAGCGCGGGAGGCTACGACCCGCTACGACCCGCCCGCGGTCGCCTGGATGCGGATCGCCAGCTTGCCCTTGTGCTTGTTGTCCGCCATCTGCTGGTGCGCCTCGGGCGTCCGTTCGAACGGAAACACCTCGTCCAGCACGGGCTTGATCTTCCCGTCGTGCACGAGCCGGTTGGCACGCTCCGCCTCGTACGCGTTGGCGAAGTGCGAGCCGATGATCGACTTCTGCCGCATCCACAGGTGGCGCACGTCGAAGTTCAGATCGTAGCCGCTGGTGGCGCCGCAGATGACGATCCTGCCGAACCGCTTGGCCACCAGGACCGACGTGGGGAAGGTCTCCTTGCCCACGTGCTCGAAGACCACCTCGGGATCGCGGCCGCCCGAAAGCCGCCGGATCTCCTGCCCGAAGGCCTTGGTGGCCTCGATCCCCTTGGTGAAATCGTAGTTCTTGCGGTTGATCACGTAGGTGGCGCCGTACTCCTTCACCAGCGCCGCCTTCTCCTCCGAGCCGACGATGGCGATCGACTGCGCGCCCAGCAGGCGGCACAGCTGCAGCGCGAACACGCCCAGGCCGCCCGCGGCGCCCCACACGAGGACGAGCTCGCCCGGCTTGACCTGGGCGCGATCGATCAGCATCCGGTACGCGGTGAAGTAGGTCAGCCCGTACGACGCGGCTTCTTCCCACGACAGGTGCTGCGGCTTGGCCACCAGCTGCTGCGCCTGCACCTTGTGGAACTGCGCGAAGGAGCCCCACGACGTCTCGTAGCCCCAGATGCGCTGCTGCTCGCAGGCGAGCGGATCCAGACCGTTGCACTCGGGGCACTGGCCGCAGCTCTGGTTGCAGTGGGTCACGACGTGATCGCCGGGCTTCCAGCGCTTGACCTCGCTGCCCACCTTCCACACGATGCCGGCCGAGTCGGAGCCGGCGATGTGGAAGGGCTCCTTGTGCATCTTGAACACGCTGACCGGACGACCACGCGCGGCCCACACGCCGTTGAAGTTGACGCCCGCGGCCATGGTCAGCACCAGGACCTCGTTGGCGCCCACCTCGGGCACGGGGACCTCCTCGATCTGCATGGCCTTGCCTGGCTCGCCCTCACGCTCCTTGCGGATGGTGACGGCCTTCATCAGCTCGGGGATCGCTCCGATGGTGGGCGGAACGACGCCCAGGTCGAGACGCTTCATGGCTACTTGCCTCCGTGCGGGTGGCGCTCGACGAGCTCCACCAGGGTTCCGTTGGTCGCCTTGGGGTGCAGGAACGCGACGATGTGGCCGCGCGCGCCCGGGCGCGGCTCCTTGTCGATGAGCGGCACGCCCGCCGCGTCGAGACGGCGCAACGCTTCGCGGATGTCGGTCACGGCGACGGCGATGTGGTGCAGGCCTTGCCCGCGCTTCTCGAGGAACTTGTCCAGGCCGGAGTTGCCAGCCATGGGCGAGATGATCTCGAGCGACGCGCCGTGGCCCACGCCGGCAGGATCGTCGACGAACGAGGCCTCGGTCTTCTGCGCCTCGACCTGCTCACGGTGCGCGAGGGGCAGGCCGAGCAGCTCGGTCCACAGGCCCGCGCCCGCGTCCATGTCGGGCACGCAGACGGCCACGTGATCGATGCCGATGATGAGACCTTCGAGCAGCTTGCGCGCCATGCGTCTCTCTTTCGTCCTTACGCTGCGTGACCGACAGTGGCGCCGGCGCGGGCGAACATGCCAGCGCGGACCAGCTCGAGGATGGCCTCGTTGGCCTTGGGTTCGCCCGTGCCGGCGCTGTAATCGTAGAAGCCGAGGCCGCTCTTCTTGCCCAGCTGGCCGTCCTGCACCAGGCGGCGAAGCAGCGACGGCGGCTGGTAGCGTGCGTCCTGGAAGTCGGTGTGCAGCAGCTTGGCCATGGCGTACACGATGTCGAGGCCGATGAGGTCGGCGAGCGCCAGCGGGCCCATGGGATGGCCGCAGCCCAGCTTCATGGCCAGGTCGATCTCGTCGGGCTTGCCCAGGCCGAGCTCGAAGGCGCTGATGGCGCCGATCAGGTAGGGCACGAGCAGGCGGTTGACCACGAAGCCGGTCGAGTCGAGCACCGGCACCGCGATCTTGCCCAGCTTGCCCACGAACTGCATGGCCGCGCGCAGCACCTCGGGCGCGGTCGTGTGCAGGTGCGCCATCTCGACCAGCTTCATGGCCGGCACGGGCGAGAAGAAGTGCAGGCCGATGGTGCGGTCCTCGCGCCCGATGCCGTGCGCCATCTCGCTGATGCGCAGGGTCGAGGTGTTGGAGGCGAAGATGGTCTCCGCCGGCACGATGGCGTGCAGGCTGTGAAAGAGCGAACGCTTGGTCGCCATGTCCTCGGGCACGCTCTCGATGACGAGGTCAGCGGTGCCCAGCGCCTCGCGGTGCCCGGTCCACTCCATGCTGCCCAGCGCCGCGTCGCGCTGCTCGGCGGTGAGCTTGCCCTTCTCGACCGAGCGCGCCAGCGACTTCTCCACCTTCGCCTGCGCGATGTGGTGACAGCCGGGCGTGGCCTTGACGATGATGGTCTTGAAGCCGGATGTGGCGCAGACCTCGGCGATGCCGGTACCCATGAGGCCGGTGCCGACGATGCCGACGGTCTTGATGTCCTTCGATTCGCTCATGACAGTCCTCCCTTTGCCCCCCGGATGTCCTACTTGTCCCCGTCGAGGAGTCGCTTGGCGATGACCTCGTACTGGATCTCGCTCGTGCCTTCGAAGATCCTGAACACGCGCGCGTCGCGCCAGAAGCGCTGCGCGGGATACTCGCGCGAGTAGCCGTAGCCGCCGAACACCTGCAGCGCCTCGCTGGTGACGTGCTCGGCCATCTCGGCGCCGAATGCCTTGGCGTAGCCGGCTTCCAGATCCGAGCGCTTGCCCTCGTCCTTGCAGGAGGCGGCGTAGTAGCAGAGCTGGCGCGCGGCCTCGAGCTGGGTCGAGATGTGCGCGATCTTGTGGCGGATGATCTGGTGCTCGGCGATGGGCTTGCCGAACTGGATGCGCTCCTTGGCGTACTTGATGGCGGCCTCGACCGCGGCCTGCGCCACACCGACGGCGCGCGCGGCGGTCTGGATGCGCGCGTACTCGTAGGTCGGCATCAGCTGGTAAAAGCCCCGGCCCTCGACGCCGCCGAGCAGGTTCTCCTTGGCACACAGGAAGCCGTCGAAGCCGAGCGAGTACGACTTCATGCCCTTGTAGCCGATGGTCGGGATCGGGCTGCCCGCGAGCTGGGGCGGATGGAACTCGTCGCCCGGCTCCTTCTCGACCAGCAGCATCGAGAGACCCTTGTGCTTGAGCGAAGCGTCAGGGTTGGTGCGCGCGAGGACGGTCAGGATGTGCGCGCGGTTGGCGAACGTGCACCAGGTCTTCTCGCCCGTGAGCGCGTAGTGCTTGCCGTCGGGCGTGAGCTGCGCGCGCAGCTTCATCGACGCGGTGTCGGAGCCGACGTCGGGTTCGGTGAAGGCGGCCGCGGTCAGCAGCTCGCCCGAAGCGATGCGGGGCAGGAACCTGCGCTTCTGCTCGTCCGTGCCGTTGGCCATGATCAGCGTGCCGGTGATGATCATGCGCGTCATCACCGAGCCCACCGACAGCCAGCCGCGCGAGAGCTCCTCGGTGACGATGGCCATGGACAGCGTGTCGAGGCCCATGCCGCCGTACTCGGTCGGGAAGATGAGACCGAAGTAACCCAGCTCGGCCATCTTGCGGATGACCGGCATGGGGATTTCCTTCTCTTCGTTGTCCAGCTTGTCGGCGATCGGCACGACCTCGCGCTCGACGAACTCACGTACGCTGCGGCGGATCTCCAGGTGCTCTTCGTTGAGCAGGGCCATCAGGTGCGTCCTTTCCAGCCTTGACACGTTAACGGAACAAGACTGATTCTTTCTATGACGCACCGCAGTGTCAACGAAATTGTCGTGTATTCATTGGCGATATGGTGTTTACTGGTTGTGGTCAAAGTCGTTTTCAAGTTAATGAGTTTGTAAATGGACAAGGATCTCATCGGTCAACGCTTGAGGCAGCTGCGGCTCGACCGGGGGCTCAAGCAGGCAGACGTCGCGCGCACGCTCGAGATCTCGCCCGCGTACTTGAACCTCATCGAGAAGGGCAAGCGCACCGTCCAGTTCCCGCTCCTGTGGAAGGCGCTGCAGTACTTCGGGCAGGAGCTCGAGGCTTTCATGGGCACGCTGGGCGAGAAGCGTCCCGACGATGCGCTGGCCAAGATGCTCGACGACCCGCTGGCGCAGACGCTCGACCTGGATCCCGACGACATCGCCGCGCTCAAGGCCGAGCCCAAGGCGGCCACGACCATCGCCGCGCTCTTCCACCTGTACAAGAACACGCGCGCGCAGCTCGACACCGCGGTGCAGAAGCTCTCCGCCGGCGACGTGCCGCGCATGGACTACGCGCCCTCCGACGAGGTGCGTGACTTCCTCGAGACCCACCGCAACTACTTCCCCGAGCTGGAAGAAGCAGCGCTGCGCATCCGCGAGACCTACAAGCTGGGCCGGCGCGTGCTCTCGGATCAGCTCGCCGACGTGATCGAGAAGCACTTCGGCTTCAAGGTCGAGACCGCGCCCACCAGCGAGCCGTCGACGGTGGTGCGGCGCGTCGATCTCGACCGCCGCACGGTCACGGTGTTCCCCGGCCTGACCGAGCAGGCGCTCAAGTTCCAGCTGGGCGCGGTCGCCGGCCTGTTCGTGCTCGACAAGAGCGGCCTGCACGACCGCATGGTCGCGGCCGCGCCGCCGCGTCACAACGAGACCGCGCGTCTCATCAAGATCCACCTGGCCAACTACTTCGCCGGCGCGCTGCTGCTGCCCTACGAGGACTACTTCCGCGAGGTGCAGCGCACCAAGTACGACGTCGAGCAGCTGGCGCAGATCTTCGAGGCCTCCTACGAGGCGTGCGCGCACCGTCTGTGCAACCTGGGCGATCCCAAGCGTCCGGGCGTGCCCATGCATTTCTTGCGCGTCGACATCGCGGGCAACATCTCCAAGCGCTACAGCGCCACGGGCATGAAGTTCCCCCAGAACGCCGGCTCGTGCCCCAAGCTGGCGGTGCACGCCGCGTTCCTCACGCCATCGGTGATCACGCGTCAGTACAGCATCATGCCCGACGGCTCGACGTTCTTCTGCTTCGCCAAGGTCATCACGCAGCCGCTGCAGGGCTCGCTGGTCAGAGGGACGACCTACTCCATCGGCGTGGGCACGCGCGCCGAGGACGCGCGCCACCTGGTCTACGCGCAGGACATGCCTGCGAACGACCTGCGGCGCACGGCCATCCCCACGGGCGTCTCGTGCCGCTTCTGCGAGCGCTCCGACTGCAACCAGCGCGCGGCGCCCAGCTACAAGTTCGCCTTCAGCGTCGACGAGTACACCAAGAAGGACAACTTCTTCTCGCCCCTCCTGGGCGGCGAGCGCGCCGAGCGGACGAAGTTGCCCACCGTGCCCACGCCGACGAGCGGCACGAACGGGACGAATGGATCGGGCGGGAACGGCCACGGCTGAGGCGAGGCGGGCAGAGAATTGAAACGCCAGGGTGGCTACCCGCGCGCCAGCGACAAACGAGGGCGCACGGAACCTGACCCGGAGATTGAAACGCCGAGCCGCCGAGATCGGATCAATCAGAGATCAGAAAAATGGGTTGGGCAGAGCTGGCGCCCCTGGCTCCCTGGCGTTTTCCAACCCGCTGGCCGGGTGACGTTCCAGATCTTTTTTGATTCTGGCCTCGGCGTCTCGGCGTCTCGGCGTTTAAATCTCTGCTCGTGCCTTCGCCCCCGGTCCGCATCTCCGACATCTTTCGCTCGCGCCGCATGGCGGTCCTGGCGGCGCTCGGCTTCGCCTCGGGGCTGCCGCTCTACCTGACGCTGGGCACGCTGACGGCGTGGCTGGCCACGGCGAAGGTGGACCGCACGCAGATCGCGGCGTTCTCGCTGGTGACGCTGCCGTACACGTTCAAGTTCCTGTGGGCGCCTGCGCTCGACCGCTACCGGCTGCCATTCCTGGGTCGCAGGCGCGGCTGGCTGCTCTTCTTCCAGCTGGCGCTCATGGTCGCCATCGTGGCCATGGGCGCGTCCAGTCCCACGCACGCGCCGCTCCGGCTGGCGCTGCTGGCGCTGCTGGTGGCGTTCTTCTCGGCCAGCCAGGACGTCGTCTTCGATGCCTACTGCACCGATCTGCTGACACCCGACCAGCGCGCCGCCGGCTCGGGCATCAGCGTGACCGGCTACCGCGTCGCCATGCTGGTCACCGGCACGCTGGCGCTCATCATGGCCGACCACGTGTCCTGGCGCGTCGTGTACATGACCATGGCCGCGCTCATGTCGATCGGCGTGGTCGCCACGTTGCTGTCGGAAGAACCGCAGGCCAGCGGCGTGGCTCGCCCGCCCACGCTCGTGCAGGCCATCGTGCTGCCGTTCCAGAAGTTCTACCGACGCTTCGGCGCGCGCCAGCTGGCCATCATCATGCTCTTCGTCGCCTGCTACCGATTCGGCGACTACCTGCTCGAAGGGCTCAAGAACACCTTCTACATCGACCTGCACTTCTCGCTGACCGAGATCGGCACCATCAACAAGCTGTTCGTCATCGCAGCGGTGGCCGCGGGCGCCTTCACCGTGGGCGCGCTGGCGCCGCGCCTGGGCGTCAGGCGCGCGCTCGTCGTCTTCGGCATCCTGCAGGCGATGACCAACCTGACCTACTTGCTGCTGGCGCACTCGGGCCGCTCGTACGTGGCGCTGGGCACGGCCATCTTCTGCGACAACTTTGCCGGCACCATGGGCGTCGCCACGTTCGTGGCCTTCCTGATGTCGCTGTGCGAGCGCGACGTCAGCGCCACGCAGTACGCGGTGCTGACCAGCCTCTCGTCGGTGGGCGGACGCCTCTTCGGCTGGATTGGCGGACCGCTGTCCAAGGAGCTCGGCTGGGAGGGCTTCTTCGTGGCGACGACATTCATGGCCATCCCCGGCCTCCTGCTCGTGCCTTTCCTCGCCATCCCGTCAGCGTCTGCCAAGACGAATGTCTCGCGCGACGCAGCGGAGCCTGCGAATTTGTAGCCCCTCACGCTACAAGCTCCGAGGCAAGTCCATGGAATCGCAAGTCGAACGTGCTGGAACGATGGTTGCTCTACCCGCCTGCGCCATGACCGAGAGAAGAACCATCCTGCTGGTCGAGAACGACCCGGTGCTGCGTCGCGCCATTCGCCTGTTCCTCGATCTGGCCGGCTTCGAGGTGGTCGAGTCCGACGGCGTCGACGATGCCCGTCACGTGGCTGCCAACAGCGCGCGCGTCGACGCCATCGTGGCCGAGCTGGACGGTCCTGGCGCCCCCGTCGAGGACCTGACGCGCGCCGTGCGCCGCCTGCACCCGCGCGCCGTGACCGTCGTGTGCACCTCGCGCACCAGCGCCTCGCGCCGCGCCGCCCTGCGCGAGGCGGGCGTCGACGCCTTCGTGTCGAAGATCGACCTGACCACGCAGCTCCTGCCCGAGCTGAACGACCGCCTCAACCGCTAGCCCGGCAGAGAACCGCCAGGTCGCCAGGGACGCGAACTCTGACCAACCCGATAGTTCGGGCCTGGGTATCTCGGAGCTGGCGTCGTTGGCGACCTGGCGGTTAGCACGTCGCCTCCCTTCCTAGCGCCCCAGGCCCAGCCTCCGCATCAACCGGTACAGGTGCACACGGCCGACCTTGGCGGCCGCCGCGGCCTGGGCCACCTTGCCGCCGTGCGCGCGCAGCAGGCGTTCGACGTACTCGCGCTCGAACTCGTCGAGCACGCGTTGCCGCTCGTCGGCGAGCGGGCGCGCCACGTCGATGGCGAAGGACGAGCCGTGCGTCTGCGGCTCGTCGGTGGGCAGGGGCCGCTCGAAGACCAGGCAGCGCTCGAGGTAGTTGCGCAGCTCGCGCACGTTGCCCGGCCAGGCCGAACGCTGCAGGGACGAGATGAGGTCGAGGGTCAGCAGGTGCTCGCGCTGCTGCGCGTTGGCGCCCAGCGCGGCCAGGATGTGCTCGGCGATGGCGGGCAGGTCGTCGGGGCGCGCGCGCAGGGGCGGAATGGGCACGCGCAGCACCGCCAGGCGGTAGTAGAGATCGGCGCGGAAGCGGCCCGAGTTCACGTCGGCGCGCAGGTCGCGGTGGGTCGCGGCGACGAGCCTGACGTCGATGCTCTTGTGCACGTTCTGACCGATGCGCCGGATGGTGCGGCTCTCCAGCACGCGCAGCAGCTTGGGCTGCAGGTCGGCGGGCATCTCGCCGATCTCGTCGAGGAACACGGTGCCGCCGTCGCCCTCCTCGAAGGCGCCGATGCGCTTGCTGTCCGCGCCGGTGAAGGCGCCCTTCTCGTGCCCGAACAGCTCGCTCTCGAGCAGGTTGGCCGGAATCGCGCCGCAGTCGACGATGACGAACGGCTGATCGTGGCGCGCGCTCGCCTGGTGCACCGCCTCCGCGGCCGCGCCCTTGCCCGTGCCGGTCTCGCCCTCGAGCAGCACGGTCGCGTCGGTCAATGCGGCGCGCTCGAGCAGGGCGAAGCTGGCGCGCATGGCCGCCGAGCGTCCGACCAGGCCGCCGAACTCCTGCTTGGCCGACAGCACCAGCTGGTTCGAATCCGACACGTACTGGAAGCGCAGCGTGACCATGCCCAGGCGCAGCAGGCTGTTGTTGCGCAGCCAGGCCTCCTGCACGCGCACGCCGTCGACCATGGTGCCGTTGCGGCTCTTCATGTCGATGACGCGCGCGCCCTGCTCGCCGATGACGATCTCGCAGTGGAAGCGCGAGATGGTGTTGTGGTCGATGACCAGATCGTTGGTGCCCGCCGAGCCGATGGCGCAGCGTTCGCCCACCGAGTTCCATGTCGTGGCCAGGCGCGCCGGCTCGACCACGACGAGCACGAAGCGCTGCACCATGCCGGGTGGCACGTACGATCCGCCTTCGAGCGGCTGTGTGACCTTGGGATGCGGCTCGTCGCTGCCCATCGGGTCTCTACTGCCGTCGTTACCGCCGGCGTGCGTGCCCATCGCGCAGCGAGCCTAGCACGTGCCGCCGTAGTAGAGTCGCCCCCATGAAGAATCTGATCGCGCTCGCCGTGTCAGCCTTCGTGGTGTCCCTGGTCTCCTTCGTCGCTCCATCCGTGGCGCAGGCCAAGATCCAGACCCAGACCGTGGTCTACAAGCAGGGCAAGACCGCGCTCGAGGGCTACCTGGCCTGGGACGACGCCTCCGCCGACAAGCGTCCCGGTGTGCTCGTGGTCCACGACTGGATGGGCATCAGCGACCAGACCAAGAAGGAGGTCGACCGCCTGGCCGAGCTGGGTTACGTCGCCTTCGCCGCCGACATCTACGGCAAGGGGGTGCGCCCGGCTGACGCCAAGGCCGCGGGCGAGCAGGCAGGCAAGTTCAAGAACGACCGCAAGCTCCTGCGCGCGCGCGCCCGCGCCGGGCTCGACCTGCTGGCCAGGAACAAGCTGGTCGATCCGGCGCGCCTGGCCGCCATCGGCTTCTGCTTCGGCGGCACCACCGCGCTCGAGCTGGCGCGCGACGGTGCGCCGCTGGTCGGCGTGGTCAGCTTCCACGGCGGCCTGGCCACGCCCACGCCCGAGGACGCCAAGAACATCAAGGGCAAGGTGCTGGTGCTGCACGGCGCCGACGACCCGCACGTGCCCGCCGACGAGGTCGCCGCCTTCCAGAAGGAGATGCGCGACGCCGGCGTCGACTGGCAGTTCATCGCCTACGGCGGTGCGGTGCACGCCTTCACCGTGCCGGCCGCGGGCAACGACAACTCCACCGGCGCGGCCTACAACGCCAGGGCGGATGTGCGCTCGTGGGCGGCGATGAAGCAGTTCTTCGCCGAGGTCTTCGCGCCGAAGTAGCTATACTGGGGGCCGAATGGACCCTCTGATCGGCACGGTCGTGGGCGACCGCTACCGCATCGTCGAGAAGATCGGCGCCGGTGGCATGGCCACCGTGTACAAGGGCGAGCACCAGCTCTTGCGCAAGGGCGTGGCCATCAAGATCCTCCTGCCCGAGGTCGCCGTCGACGCCGACATGGCCGCGCGCTTCGAGGCCGAGGCGGTCGCGGCGGCGCGGCTCGACCACCCCAACTGCGTGGGCATCAGCGACTTCGGCCGCACGCCCCAGGGTCAGCTCTACCTGGTCATGGAGCTCATCGACGGCGCGCCGCTCGGCGATCTGCTCGGCAACGGGCTCAAGCTCAAGTGGGAGCGCGCGGTCGAGATCGCGCGCCAGCTCCTGCGCGGCCTGGCGCGCGCGCACGAGCTGGGCATCATCCACCGCGACCTCAAGCCGTCCAACGTCATGCTGTCGCAGCGGCAGGCCGGCTTCGAGGTGGCCAAGATCATCGATTTCGGCATCGCCAAGATGATCGGCAACGACGCCGGGCCGCGCGTCGAGACCAAGGCGGGCACGGTCTTCGGCACCGCCGACTTCATCGCGCCCGAGCGCCTGCTCGGCAAGGGTGAGAACGACCCACGCTCCGACCTGTACTCGGTGGGCGTGGCGCTCTACGAGATGGTCACGGGGGTGCGGCCGTTCCACTCCGACGACGCCTACGACATCGTCAAGCGCGCCATCACCGAGAAGCCCATCCCGCCCACCCAGGTCGTGCCCGAGGCCAAGATTCCCGCCCGCCTCGAGGCCGTCATCATGCGCGCCCTGGAGAAGGAGGCCGACGATCGCTGGTCGTCAGCGCGCGAGTTCCTGGCCGCCCTCGATGTGGAGGAGCTGCGCACCTCCGCGCACCCGGTGCTGGTGGCGGCCACGCGCGCCTTCGAGACCGAGATCGCCTCCAAGCAGCAGCAGGCCTCGCGGCGCCGGCGCAAGATCGCCTACCTGGTCGGATCGGCGGCGCTGCTGGTGCTGCTGGCCGTGGCCGGCGTGGTCTCGGGCGGCGGTGCCAGTCCGGGCACGGGTTTCGCGACGCTCGCGGGAGTCGGGGCTGACGCGGCGCCTCCGGTCGACGTCCAGCAGGAGGTCGCGCGCCTCGCCCGCCAGGCCGGCGAGGGCACGAGCCTCGACGCGCGCCAGTCTGCCGCCGACCGCCTGGTCGCGCTCGGCTTCGCCGATCGTGTGCCGCGCGCGCACAAGCTGGCCCTCGATCTGCAGCAGGCGCCCTCCTGCGAGGCCCGCCTGGCGGTTCTGGAGCAGCTGGAGAAATTGAAAGATCCCAGCACCTTGCCGTCGCTGCGCGCGTCGCTCCTGCGGCCCGGCAACGATTGTCTGCTGGCGCGCGCGCAGGCGCTGGTCGAGGTCCTCGACAAGGACGCCGAGACGCCCGGCGCCGAGGCCCGCCCCAAGGACGAGCCCAAGCCGGGTGCGCCGGGCCACACCACGCCCGGCCGGACCGGCAGCGCGCGCAAAAAATCCACGCGCGGCGGGCACTTCTGAATTCTGTTAATCTTTGGCGCGGTGAATAAGCGCCAGGGACCCACGTCGATCCCGCAGGAGACCAAAGCGGGTGCTGACGCGGATGACGACGATCGCGAGCTGGTGGCACGGTGCCAGAAGGGCGACCGCAATGCCTTCCGGCAGCTGTTTGTCCGCTACCACCGGCGGGCCTTCGGGCTCGCGCTCGGCGTCGTCCACAACCCCGACGCCGCCCAGGACGTCGTGCAAGAAGCCTTCCTCAAGGCCCACCGGCACCTGGACGGTTTCGAAGGCAATGCCAGCTTCTACACCTGGCTGTACCGGATTGTCATGAACGTGGCCATCGACCATCTGCGCAAGCAGAGCCGCTCACCCACCGTGGACTACGACGACGCCGTCGCCCACGCGGAGGAGGACGGTGCGCCCGCCGGGCAAGAGGCCATCCTGCCCCAGCTGCTGGGCGGCAACCCGGTCAAGGAGCTGCATCGCAAGGAGATCCGCGACAAGTTGCAGACGGCGCTGGCGCAGCTGTCGCCCAACCACCGCGCCGTGCTGGTGATGCGCGAGCTGGACGGCCTGTCCTACGAAGAGATGGCCAAGGTCATGAAGTGCTCGAAGGGAACCATCATGTCGCGGCTGTTCCACGCGCGACGCAACATGCAGAAGTACCTGCTCGAGCTCCTCGGACCTCGACGGGACCACGAGGTGTAAGGTGTCACGCCGCGACGACGAAGAGTTGATGGCATTCCTCGACGGTGAGCTGCCGCCGCGCGACGCGCGCGAGGTCGAGGCGCGCGTCGACGCGACGGTCGAGGATCGCCGCAAGGTCGAGGCACTGGCCGAGCTGTCGGTGCTGGTGCGCGGGCACTACGAGTCCGAGACGGCCGCCGCCGAGCCGGGCATGGCCGCGGCCTGGGCCAAGCTGGAGGCGCAGCTGGGCGCCGCGCCGCCCGAGAAGGCGACCGTTCCGGCGCGCGCGCAGACGCCGCGCCCGGGCGAGCAGGTCGGCTTCTGGCAGTCCATCGTCGACGCAGTGGCGCCGCGCTGGAGCCACATCATGACCGCGGCGGTGGGCGTGGCCGCGGGCGCGCTGCTGGCCGCGGCGCTGCGTCCGCCGGGAGCGATTCACATCGTCAAGGTGGCCGCACCGGTAGAAGTTCCGGTGGTCGCCCCCGTCCAACCGCAGGTGATGGCGGCGCTGGCCCAGGACACCGAGGTCGACGACCTCGAGGTCCAGAGCGGCACCGGCATGGTGTTCCAGGTGCCCAGCAAGAATTCAGAAAAGCCCGCCACGACGGTCATCTGGGTGACCGACGAGACGACGACGGAGGGTCCGATATGAGAGGGCTGACCGCAATCCTGGCAACGACGCTGCTGCTCGCGAGCGCGAGCTTCGTGCGCCCGGCCAACGCCGCCAAGCCGAGTGCGGCCACGCCTGCCCCGACCACGGTGCCCGCGCCCGCGCTGCGCGCCGACAAGCTGCACGTGGGCACGCTGCGCATCGGTACGCTGGGCACGAGCGAGCTGCGCAACGTCCTCATCGCCGACGGCTCGGGCGCCGCAGCCAATGGCAAGGCCGCGCCCGGCAAGGCGGTCAAGAAGGCCAAGGAAGCCTCCTGCGAGGTCATGGAGTTCCTCGCCAGCAAGTCGGGCGCCAAGAGCGTCGACGAGCGGCTGAACAAGTGGAAGGACCAGCTGGATCAGCCGCCGCTGTCGGCCTTCGACACCTTCAGGGTCACCGGCGCGAAGTCGGTCACCATCGCGCAGGGCAACACCTCGAGCGTCAAGATCACCGCCAACCTGAACCTTCTGTTCAAGGGCACGGTGACCGAGAACGACAAGGATCGCCTGCAGTTGGAGGTCACGATCGACAACGCCACGGGCAAGCGCATGTACCGCTCGACGACCACGCAGGACTCGGGCGCTTCGCAGATCCTCACCGCCGGCAAGAGCGGCGACGCCACCGTCTTCTTCGTGATCACCTGCAGCGCGCAGTAGCAGGCGGGACGCGCGTCGCGTCGTGTAAACTGCTGAAACCTTGAAACGCCCCCTCATCTATACCGGGGCGGCCCTGCTGGCGCTGGGGGGGCTCGCGCTCATCCTCTGGCTCTCGTTTCCGCGCATCGGCAACTGGTACGTCCGCCGGCGGATCATCCCCAAGTACGAGAAGCTGCTCGGTCGCGACATCCGCATCGATTCCATCTCCGTCGACAAGCATCGCGTCGTGCTGACCGGGCTCTCGGTGCGCGGCAAGGACGACAGTCCCGACGCGCCGCTTTTGCACGTGGCGCGCATCACCGCCGACTACGACTTCTGGAAGGCGGTCGGCGGCACCATGAAGGTGGGCGACATCGTCGTCGACCAGCCGGTGGCCACGCTGGCGGTGTCCGCCCAGGGCAAGAACAACTGGAGCGACGTGGTCGCGCGCCTGCGCTCGCGCCAGGAGAAGGAGAAGGCGCCTCCGCCCACGGCCAGGAAGGAGCCGCGCTTCAAGCACGTTACCTGGTCGCACGGCGCGGTGCACGTGGAGGACCGCGCGCACGGCCTGTCCGCGGGCATCGACGACATCACGGGTGCGTACGACCCGCTGGCCAGCTTCGAGACCACCCTGACCACGCTCAACGCGGCCACCAGGCTGGGCCCGTCGGCGGGCGCCGAGCGCATCGCGGTCTCGGCAGCGGCCAGCGACCTGCGCGGCACGCTGCGCGTCGAGGTCACGGGCGGACGGGTGACGCCGTACCACGGCCTGGCCCTGACCGGCATCACCGGCACGGTCGCGCCCCAGGACGGCTCGTCGTCGCGCGCCGTGCTCGACCTGCAGGGCGGCTACGGCGGCCTGCCCGACGTGCTGTGGAACGCCAAGGGCTGGCTCGACCGCGTCGAGCAGCGCGGCGAGATGCACGTGCGCGCCGACCGCTTCACCTTCGACAAGCTGGCGCCCATCCTGGCCGGCGGACCGCTGCAGAAGCCGGAGAAGACCAGCCTGGGCGCGTCGCTCGACCTGGTGCTGCAGGGCGACGACCTGACCTTCGAGGGCGAGATCAAGCTGGCCGGGCTGACCGTCTACCACCCGTGGGTGGCGGCCAAGCCGCTCGCCGACCTCGGCTTCGAGGGGCGCATCAAGGGTCGCTACGACAAGCGTGCGCGCATGTTCGAGCTCGACGCCCTGACCGTGCTCTTCCGCGGCATCGAGGCGCGCCTCGAAGGTTACCTGGCGCTGCCCGGCGGCATGGAGGGCGGCGGCCCCGATCCCGCGGGCGGCCCGCCGCTTGCGCCCGGAGCGCGCGTGCACCCGCGCCTGCGCGCGCGCCTGGTCGTGCCCACGGTGACCTGCCAGAAGGCGCTGCGCGCGCTGCCTCCGGCGGTGACGCCGCGCCTGCAGGGCTTCAAGCTGGAGGGCAAGTTCTCCACCGACGTGGCCATCGACATCGACTGGGGCAACCTGGAGGCGCTCGAGCTGGGCGGCTCGGTCGGCATCTACGGCTGCAAGGTGCTCGAGGCGCCCAAGAGCGTCGACACCGAGAAGCTCAAGACCGACTTCGAGCACACCGTCGAGGTCGAGAAGGACAAGTACATCAAGTTCATCATCGGGCCCTCCAACCCCGACTTCGTGTCGCTCAACGACATCTCGCCCTACATCGTGAAGAGCCTGCTCACCACCGAGGACGGCGCCTTCTACGAGCACAAGGGCTTCATCGTCAGCGAGTTCCGCACCGCGCTCATCAAGGACCTGCAGGCGGGCTACTTCAAGTACGGCGCCTCGTCGATCACCATGCAGTTCGTGAAGAACATCCTGCTCAACCGGGAGAAGACGGTCGCGCGCAAGCTGCAGGAGCTGTTCCTCACCTGGTACGTCGAGCAGACGCTCGACAAGGACCGCATCCTCGAGATCTACCTCAACGCGATCGAGTTCGGCCCCGGCATCTACGGCATCGGCCAGGCCACCTACCACTACTTCAACAAGCCGCCGCGCGACATCAACCCCGTCGAGGCCGCCTTCTTCTCGACCATCCTGCCCAGCCCCAAGAAGCGTCACCTGCAGTACTGCGACAACAAGGTGGCGCGCTGGACCGAGGCCAAGATCGCTCGCATCCTCAAGCTCGAGCTGGATCGCGAGCGCATCACCGAGGCCGAGTACACGATCGCGACGGCGCTGCCGCTGACCTTCGCCTTCCCCGCCGACTTCGACGCCAAGCTGTGTCGCAAGGAGACCGAGCGCATCATCAAGAATTCGCGGCCCACGCAGCCCACGGCGGAAGACGAGCTGGACGAAGCGCTGGGGCCGCCGCCGGGAGAATGATTTTGCGCTTGCTCTGACGACGCAGAGGAACACGGAGACACAGAGGGCCGAACCGAGCCAGACGAAGAGCCAAGGGAGGGGACGGATCCCGGCTTTTTTTGGTCGGAGTGAAGTTGGCTCCGACCAACAAAGAGGTCTTCGAGCGGGTCATTGGCTCTTCGTCTGGCTCCGCCCGGCTCTCTGTGTCTCGGGGTCAAAAACGCAGAACCCCTCGCGTCCTGCCGCCCTGGCCGGCCTCGCTTGTCGTAAGGTCCGCCTGCCATGAAGCCGCTGCCTCCTGATACCTCGCCCGACGACGTCCTCGCGGCGCTCGGACCTCTCCTGACGGAGGAGCGCAAGGCGCGCATCGAGGAAGTTCTGGCTGCGCGGCTGGGCGGGCTGACGGTCATCCTCGAGAATCTGCACGATCCGCACAACGGGGCCGCGGCGCTGCGCAGCGTCGAGGGCTTCGGGCTGTCCGAGCTGCATGTCGTCGAGTCGAACGAGCCGTTTCGCTTCGCGCACAGCGTGCCCATCGGCTGCGACAAGTGGGTCGCGCTGCACAAGTACGCCACGTTTGCGGCGTGTGCGGACGGGCTGCACGCGCGCGGGTTCAAGCTGTACGCGGCGGTGCCGGGCGCGCAGATGACGCTCAGCGAGGTCGACGTGGCCACGCCCGCAGCGCTCGTCTTCGGCAACGAGCACGATGGGCTGTCGGAGCTGGCGCAGAAGGCGTGCGACGCGACGTTCTCGATCCCGATGACCGGCTTCACGCAGAGCTTCAACCTCTCGGTGAGCGTGGCGCTGGGGGTCTACGAGTCGGCGCGCCGGCGCCGCGAGGCGCTCGGCCATGCGGGTGATCTGCCCGAGCAAGAACGTGCCCGGCTGCGTGCGGAGTGGTACGCCTTGTCCATGGACCGCCGCGCCGCCGCAGGCCTCGTGGCCAGGTACGTGTCAGGGAAGACACGCTAGGCGCGGCCGGGCGCCCACAGTGGGTGCGGATGCGCCGGATAGCGTAGTAGTTTCAATGGGAACGGGGCTTGCACCCCGGTACGGACGACATGGGTAGCAAAAGCGAAAGCAAGAATGGCAAGGGGCCGGGGATGAAGCTCAGGCCCGAGGCCAGCCGCGGCGCGGGCCGGTCGCGCCGGGCCCGCATCGCCCTCGCTGTCCTCAAGTGGGGGCTCATCGTCGGGCTGGCGCTGGGCGCGCTGGGCGCCGCGTCCCTGGCCGGCATGTTCTGGGTTTTCGGCGCCGATCCCAACCTGCCCAAGATCAGCAAGCTCAACGAGTACCACCCCAAGCAAGTGACGCGCATCTACTCCGCCGACGGCAAGCTCATCGGCGAGATCTACGAGCAGCGGCGCACCTTCGTGAAGCTCGAGCAAGTCGCGCCGGTCATGGTGCAGGCCATCATCGACTCGGAGGACTCCGGCTTCTACGCCCACCACGGCCTCGACTTCAGCGGCATGCTGCGCGCGCTCTACGTCAACATCCGCCACGGCGGCAAGTCGAAGCAGGGCGCGTCGACCATCACCCAGCAGGTGGTCAAGACCTTCCTGCTCACGCCCGAGAAGAGCATGCGCCGCAAGGTGCAGGAGATCATCCTGGCGCGCCGGCTCGAGAACGAGCTGACCAAGGCCGAGATCCTGACCCTGTACCTCAACCAGATCTACTTCGGCCACGGCCGCTACGGCATCCAGGAGGCGGCGCGCTTCTACTTCGGCAAGTCGGCAGCGGAGCTGAACGTACCCGAGGCCGCGCTGCTCGCCGGCATGGTGCAATCGCCCGAGCACCTGTCACCGCTCAAGCATCCCGACGAGGCCAAGAAGCGCCAGAGCTACGTGCTCGAGCGCATGAAGGTGAACGGCCACCTGACCGAGGCCGACGCCAAGAAGTGGATCGACGCGCCGATTCCCATCCAGAAGAACCCCGAGCCCGCGCTCGACAGCGCGCCCGAGGTCGTCGACCTGGTCAGGCAGGAGCTGGCCAAGAAGTACAGCCCTGACGAGATCTCGCGCCTGGGCCTGGACGTGCGCACGACCATCGACTACGAGCTGCAGGTGGCCGCGCGCCAGGCGCTCGAGAGCGGCCTCGAGACCATCGACACGCGCCACGGCTACCGCGGGCCCATCACCCACCTGGCCGGCGACAAGCTGGACAAGAAGCTGGCCCAGCTCAAGAAGGAGCTGCCCAAGGACGGGCCCAAGGGCAACGACTCGTACGAGGCCGTGGTCGTGGTCGCCAACGACGCGGCCGGCGAGCTGGTCGTCGATCTGGGCGGCTGGAAGGGCGCGGTCATCCTGCGCGATCCGGTGAGCGACCGCCGCTACAACCCCGAGCACAAGAAGCCGAGCGAGCGCTTCATCCCCGGCGACGTGCTGCGCGTGCGTCTGGCGCCAGATCTGGGGCCATCGTCGATCGAGAGCGCCAAGGGTGCGCTGTCGCTCGACCTGGGCCCGCAGGGCGCGGTCGTGGTCATCGACCCGGCGACGCGCAAGGTGCTGGCGGTGGTGGGCGGCTATGGCTTCCAGGCGGGCGGCTTCAACCGCGCCAGCCGGGCCAAGCGCCAGCCGGGCTCGTCGTTCAAGCCCTACCTGTACGCCGCCGCCATCGACTCGGGCAAGTTCACCGCCGCCAGCGTGGTCAACGACGCGCCCGAGGTCTACGACCTGTGGAAGCCCAAGAACTACGAGGCGGGCGAGTTCCGCGGCCCGGTGCGCCTGCGCACCGCGCTGGCGCTGTCGATCAACACCGTGGCCATCCGCATCATGCACGACGTCGGGCCCGCGACCGTCATCGGCGTGGCGCACGCGCTCGGCATCAGCGAGGAGCTGCCCGAGGAGCTGTCGCTGGCGCTCGGCTCGGGCGTGGTCACGCCGCTCGAGCACATCAATGCGCTGGCCTCGTTCCCCGCCGGCGGCGTGTACGCGGCGCCCGTGTTCATCACCCAGATCGGCGACCAGGCCATCGCGCCGCCCCCGACGGCGCAGGCGATCAAGCCCGAGACCGCCTACGTGGTCGCGTCGATGATGCAGTCGGTGGTGGAAGAGGGCACCGCGGTCGCGGCCAAGAAGCTCAAGCGCAAGCTGGCCGGCAAGACCGGCACGTCCAACGGCGGGCGTGACACCTGGTTCGTCGGCTTCACGCCCGACCTCATCGCCGGCGTGTGGGTCGGCTTCGACGACATGCGCGCGGTCGGCCGCGGCGAGACCGGCGCCAAGGCCGCGCTGCCCATCTGGATCGACCTCATGAAGGTCGCGCTCAAGGGCCGCGGCACCAAGACCTTCAAGCAGCCGCCCGGCGTGGTGGTGGCGCGCATCGATCGCCGGACCGGCAAGCTGGCCGCGCCGGGCGAGTCCGACGCCGAGACGCTCGAGGAAGTGTTCGTGCAGGGCACCGTGCCCACCGAGGTGGCGCCTGCCACCGGCGAGGCCGACCCGAACACCTTCGTCGTCGACGAGATGGACCAGGCCGCGACGCCCAAGCCGGGCGCCCCGGGCAAGGACGGCAAGAAGGGCGACGTCGACAGCGACGAGGCCGCAGCCGGGGCGTCCGACCCGATCCAGCCGTGAGCATGCGCGCGGCGGTGACGTGGGCGGCGGTGGCGTGCGTGCTGCTGACCGGCGGCGCGTCGAGGGCGTTCGCGCCCGCGGGCAGCGCTCTCGACGACACGGCCGCGGCCGCAGGCCACGAGGTCACCGAGATGCTGGCGGGCAGGAGCGCGCGGCCCGACATCGCGGTCAGCGTGCGTGTCGACGCCGGGCCGCGCGCCGCGGCGGTGGCGAACGACCTGGGCGGGCGCATCGTACACGAGCTGGGCGCGCTGGGCGCGGGCAAGGGCGTGGTCGTCGCCGACGTCGACGCGGCGGCGCTGCGCAAGGCCGGCTTCGGCATGTGGATCGAGGCCGAGCTGCGCATCGATGGCAAGAACGGCCAGGTGGGCGTGCGCTTGCTGCTGCGGCGCTTTGCGCCGAGCTGGCGCGAGCTGATCTCGCAGCCGACCAGCGGCTGGGTGCGCGTGGTGACCATGAGCTGGCCGCTCGACGCCGAGCTGCGCCGTGGGCTGGGCATGCCCGCCGTCGGGCCGCGCAAGCTGGGTCGCGCACGCCGCCTCGAGCTCGACCTGGGCGCGCCCGTGCTCGCGCTCGCCGCGGCTGACCTCGACGGCGACGGCGTGGCCGAGCTGCTCGCGCTGACCCCCGACGAGGTCGTCGTGCTCGAAGCGCGCAAGTCGGCGCTCCTGCCGCGGCAGCGCGTGGCGCTCGGCGGCGACGCGCCCGCGCAGCGGCCGCGCGAGCCCTTCGGCAGCATGGTCGCCGTGGATCTCGACCACGACGGCCGGCCCGAGCTCGTCGCCACGTCGAGCGAGCACGACAAGGGCGTGCGCCTGGCCTGGCGGCGCGGCGCGCTGGTCGCCGACGGCACGTTCTACGATTATCCCGTGTGCGGCTTTCCCTACGATCCGGGGCCGGTCGACGTCGGTGCCGTGCAGCTCTTTCCCGGTACCAGCACCATCAACGGCGGTAGCTGGTGGCTCGAGCGCGGGCCCAAGCCGTACGCCCGGGACATCACCGAGCTGCCGCAACGAATGGTGGCCATGGCGTGCCTCGAGCAGGCGAACAAGTACTGGTTCGGCTGCGTCGAGCCCGACGGAACGTTCTCGCTCGACATCGAGAGCAAGAAGCCCAGGCCGCGCCTGGCCGGCGTGGGCGCGGCCATCGCCTTCGTCGATCTCGACGGCGACGGCGTGCCCGAGCTGGCCGCCTCCGCGCACCGCGCGCCCGGCGACGGCGACGCGCTGACCATCTACAGCCTCGCCGACGCCAAGCATGTGGACGAGCTGTGGAAGAGCGACCCGCTCTCGGGCGGCATCGTCGCCGTGACCGGCGGCGACAGCGACGGTGACGGCGCCGCCGACGTGATCTTCGCCGCGCGCCTGGTCGGCTCGACGAGGACGGACGTATGGATCGTTCGCTGATCAGCCGGCGCGCCTTCCTGGGCGCGAGCGCGGCGGGCGCGGCGTTCGCTGCTGTGGGCGCGCGACGCGCGCGCGCCGAGGCGCGCCCCGGCTACGGCGGGCGCATCGTCGCGTCGCTGTCCAGCGCGCCGCTCACGTTCGATCCGCTGGCCGCGTGGACCTACGCGGATGTGACGCTCATCGGCCTCGTCTTCGACACGCTCTACCGCGTCGACGCGCGCGGGCGCATCGCTCCGCAGCTGGCGGCCACGCTGCCCGAAGCGGCGAGTGCCACGTCCGTGCGCATTCGCTTGCGCCGGGGCGTGCGCTGCCACGATGGCCACGAGCTGAGCGTCGCCGACGCCGTCGCCGCGCTCACGCGCGCCGCGAGGTCGCCGCTCGCCGACTGGGCGCTCGCCGACGTCGACGGCATCGCCGCCGACGGCAACGCCATCAAGCTCGAGCTGCGCCGCGCCGTCGCGCCGCTCGATCTGGCCCTGGCGCTGTCGGCGCCGCAGCTGTCCATCGTCCGCACGGGCAAGAAGGCCGCGAGCGGCAGCGGGCCGTTCAAGCTGGCCACGCAGGCCGCGCACCGGGTCGAGCTGTCCGCGCACGAGGACTGCTTCGCCGGTCGACCCTACGTCGACCAGCTGACCCTGCGCTGGTTCGACCGACCCGACGACGAGGCGCGCGCCTACGAGGTCGGCGACGCCGACGTCTCGCTACGCGGCGCGGTCGCCTTCGCCGGTCACCAGCCCAAGTACGCCACCGACGTCGTCGACGGCACGGCCACCTGGCTGGCCTTCCTCGGCTTCGGGCGCAGCAACGCCGCGGTCACCGACGTGCCCGGCTTCCGCGCCGCGCTCTCGCAGGCCATCGGCCGCTCGGCGTTCAAGCACATCGGCAGCGGCGAACGCGTCGTGCCCGCGCTCGTGCCCGAGTCGCCCGACCTGGGCGGCGCCGTGCCCGACGCGGCGGCGCAGACGGCGCGTCCCGACGCTGCCGCGCTGCGCCCGGCCGCCTCCTTGCGCCTGTCCCTCATCACCGACCGCACCCGGCTCGACGATGCCGACGTGGCCGCGCGCATCGTCACCGGCCTCGACGCGGCGGGGGTCAGCGCCAGCTACGAGGCGCTCGAGCCGGGCGAGTACGCGCGCCGCGTGGCCACGGGCAAGTGCGATCTGTGGCTGGGCCAGCTGCTCGCGCCCACCACCGATCCGCTGCACGAGATCCTGCTGGCCTTCGCCGCCGGCGGCAGCCGCTGGGCCGTGGGCGAGCGACGCGCGGGCAAGCTCGACCGGGCGCGCGCGCTCACCGAGTGGAGCAAGCGCTGGCCGGTGGTTCCGCTCTACCATCGTGCCGTGCGCGCGCACCACCGCGAGACCCTGCACGGCGTCGGCTTCGACGCGCTCGGACGCGTCACCTTCGCCGACGCGTTCACGTTCGGCGGCGGCGGCGCAGGCGGCGGTCGCTGATGGCGCTCGGGCTGCGCGGCCGCTTCACGCTCGGCTTCGGCCTGGCCGCGCTCTTGACCATCACCGCGGCCGCGCTGGTGACCCGGCAGATCGTGTCCAGCCGCTACCGCGCCGAGTTCGAGCGCCCCCTGCTGGCCGCCGAGGCCGACGCCGGCCAGGCCGTGGCCGCGCAGGGCAAGGAGATCAGCAAGGTCGTGAGCGGCCTGGCCACGCGCGACAACCCCACCGTCGGTTCGGTGCTCCTCGACCTGCGCAAGAACGAGGGCGAGGTGTCGCCGACGCAACGCAGCGAGCTGCGCCGGCGCAGCGAGGCCGACATGCAGTCCCTGGGCGTCGACGTGCTCATGCTGGTCGACCGCACCGACACGGTGCTGGCCGCGCCGCACATCGGCTCGGCCGTGCTCGACACCCAGGATCCGCTGCCGCGCCGGCTGGCGCGTGCGTCGACCAGCGGGCCGCTGGTCGTGCCCATGCGTGTGATGCGCAAGGGCGGGGTCGTACGCGTGCCGGTGCTGGCGGCCGCGCGCACCGTCTCCGACGGTGGCGTCGAGGTCACCGTGCTGGTCGGGCGCGTGCTCGGCCGGCCGCTCCTCGACGGCCTCGAGCGCGACGGCGTGGTCGAGGCCCGCCTGGTCGACGGCGCGGGCGCCGAGCTCGCGGCCACCGAGCCGGGCTGGAATGCGCGCCTGCGCGGCGCACCCACGCGCGCCGTCAGCCTGCCCGGCGAGGACGGCAAGCCGGCCGCGCGCCTGCTCGTGGCCGTGCCCGCGGCCGAGCTGGAGCGTGCGCTCACCGACGTGACCCTCGGCTCGGCCGCCTTCGGCCTGCTCGCCGTGCTGCTCGCGACCATGCTCGGCTACCTCATCGCGCGCCGCATCACCCGCGACCTCGACGAGCTGGTCGGCGGCGCGCAGGCGGTCTCGCGCGGCGATCTCGAGCACCAGGTGCAGGTGCGCCGCCACGACGAGCTGGGCGAGCTGGCCGACGCCTTCAACGCCATGACCTTCGAGCTGCGCGACTCCAAGGAGAAGCTGGTGCAGGCCGAGCGCGTGGCCGCCTGGCAGGACATCGCGCGCGCCATCGCCCACGAGATCAAGAACCCGCTCACGCCCATCCAGATGAGCGTCGAGACCCTGCGCAAGACCTGGGCGAGCAAGCACCCGTCCTTCCAGGAGATCTTCGAGGAATCCACGCTGACCGTGCTGCAGGAGGTGGCACGCCTCAAGCGCATCGTCTCCGAGTTCAGCCAGTTCGCGCGCCTGCCTCGCCCCGCGCTCGTGCCCTGCAACCTCGACGAGCTGGTCGGTGGCGCGCTCTCCCTCTACAAGGGCTCCGTCCGCGTCGTCTCCGAGCTCTCCGGCTCCCTACCTGCCATCAGCGCCGATCGCGACCAGATGACCCAGGTCATCCTCAACCTGCTCGAGAACGCGCGCGACGCCGTGGCCTCACGCGGCAGCGAGCAATCCATCGGCCGCATCACCGTGCGCACGCGCCGCCGCGAGGGCACCATCGGGCCCATCGCCGGCGTGGTCGAGCTCGAAATCGAGGACAACGGACCCGGCTTCGACCCCGCGCTGCGAGACAAGCTCTTCGAGCCCTACTTCACGACCAAAACGGGCGGCACCGGCCTCGGCCTCGCCATCGTGCGCAGGATCGTCACCGACCATGGCGGCCGGGTGACGGCAGGCAGTGAACCCGGGAGAGGGGCACGCTTCACGATCGAGCTGCCCGCGGCGCGAAGAGAGTGACCTGGTGCGGCAGTGACCTGGTGCGGCTGGTGCGCCTAGTTAACTGAGACGCAGAGATCGCAGAGGCGTCACAGAGGCCAACCTACGGACCTTTGGGCGCACCAGAGTTTTCTTGTTTGAGTTGGCTCTTCGCGGCACGAGCAACTTGGACCCAAAAAAGAGATGTGCCGGTAGGGCCGACTGACCTTTGATCGTGGTCCTTCCTCTGCGTCTCCCAACGAAGTCAGCTACGAGCGTTTCGCGTTCAGCCCTTCACCGGCGTCGCCTTCAGCGCAGCCTTCCCGTCCTTCACGTAGACCTGGAACTTGACTGCCTTGCAGTGGTACTTCGCAATCAGCGCGTCGCGGTTCGCGCGCAGCTTGGCGGAGAACTTCTCGTACGTGAGGTTGTCGGTGGACTCGCCGCACTTGCGCTTGAGCTCGACGAAGTCGTCGAAGACTTCGCGGAAGTAGGAGGCGTCGCCGCCGTCGGCGGCCTGGCGCAGCAGATCTTCGGAGGGATCAGCGACCACGGTCGCGCCGCCGAAGTCGCCGCGGCCGCCCGGGGCGTTGTCGGGCACCATGTCGTCGTCGAGGTTGGGCGCCAGGATGTCGTCGTCGAGCGAGGGCACCTGGGCCGGACGGACCACCGGGATGGAGGCCGTGGGCAGGCGCGGCGGAGGCCCCGAAGGCAGGGACGGCGGCGGCGGCGGTGCGGCCGCGCGCGGCGGGGTGGCGGTCGAAGCGCCGGCGCGCGTGGGTGGACGGGGCGGAGCGCCGCCCCCGCCCATCGAAGGGATGGGCGGCAGAGGCGGCATGGAGGCCTGCGGACGCGGCGGCGGCTGCGCGGGCGGAATGGCCATGCGCTGGCTCGACGGCGATGGCGCCGGCATGGCCGGGACCGGTGGCATGTCGAAGTCGAAGCCGCGGCCGCTGGGCGAGGCCGGCTCGGCCGAGGGGCCTCCGCGCGAGGGCGGGCCCGGCGACAGGTGCAGCGGCGCGCCCGAGTTGCCGGGCGGCGGCTCGAAGGAGAAGTCAGACGGAGGCGGCGGCGAGAACGGTGAGCCGCCCCCGAGCGGCGAGGGCAAGGGGCGCCCGCCGCCACCCAGGATGCCGTCGTCGGGAGGCGGCCCCAGCACCGCGCCCAGATCCTTGCGCGACGCCTTGGCCTCGCGCGCCAGCTTCTCCAGCGCGATGTTGACCGAGCGCGCGATGGAGCCGAAGCGGCCCTTGTGCTTGTCCTCGTCGAGCTTGGGCACCTCGCCCTTGCCCAGCGAGACCGAGTCGATCATGAGCTGGCGCAGCGGCTTGTCGGCCTCCCCCCACATGAGCGCCAGGCCGCCGCCGGTGACCAGCAGGAACACCACCACCAGGCGTGCCCAGGGGAAGTAGTGCCAGCCGATGTCTTCCTTCTTGGCCGCCTTGAGCGTGGCGACGAAGCCGACGCCCTTGGACTTCTCGGAGAACACGGCGTAATAGCCGTCCTGCGAGCCGACCTCGCCGGGCAGCTGGCGCACCGCGACCAGGTACGACTTGCCGCCCGCGTGCACCTCGAAGGGCGCGGGCGGCTTGAAGTCCTCGCCCGCCGGCACCGCCGCCTTGGCGGCCAGGTAGCCCTCGTAGATGTCCTTGGCGAACACCGTGGTGTCGGAGGCGGCGACGGTCTCGTCCTTGACGAAGAAGGCCACGTGCGGCTCGCAGTGCTTGGCGCCGTCGGGGCCCACCGGGCAGCGGCCGATGCGCTCCTCGAGCGCCTTGGCCAGGGGCAGGTCGACCTCGTCGCCGAGCACGATGGCGCCCACGTAGCGGTCGCTCTGCGCGCGCGTGTCGTCGCGGCCGCCGTAGCTGGCACGCGCGATCACCGGCGCGGCGGCCACGCGGTAGAGCTTGCCGTTCAGGAACCACAGGTCGTCGCGCAGGTAGCCGCGCAGCGCGTCGCGGACCAGGAAGTAGCCCGAGATGTCGTCGCCCCACGACTTCTCGTCGATGCCGACGCGCGCGACCACGCGTCCGGTGTCGTCGAGCGCGATGGCGAACTCGGGCTTCTGCGCCCCCGACACCTGCGACATGATGTACTGCAAGGTCGAGCGCGCGGTCTCGTGCGTGGGCTGCGCGATGGTCTCCTGGCCCGAGCCGGTCTCGAGCACCTGGTCGAGCTTGAGCGCCGGCTGCCCCTGCGGAGCGGGCACGCGCGCGAACACCGAGGCCAGATCGATCCACGAGCGCGCATTTTCGCGCAGCAGCATCTCGACCGAGGCGCGTGCGATGGTCACACGTTCGGGATCGACGTCCTGCTCCTGCACCCGCTGCGCCGGACGCGGCATGATGAGCGCGAAGGACAGCGCCACCGCTGCCACCACCGCGATCACGAAGAACCAGATCTTCGACAAGAACAAGGGTGCGTCTCCCGGTCAGGGGTCAGGCGAAATCGTCGCGTTCTGCGTCATCACTTGCCAGCGGGCTTGGGCCCGGCCGGCTCCAGTCGCTCGGGCAGGGTCACATCGGCGCGCGCACCCTTGGTGCCCACGTCGACGACCTTGGACACCGGCAGCCAGCCGTCCTTGCACCACACCTTGGCGGTCCACTTGCCGGCCGGCACGTCCTCGATGGCGAACGAGCCGTCCTTCTTCATGCGTGCGAAGTACTTGGTCGGCAGCGCGACCAGGCGCGCCTCGAGGTGCGCCTGGTCCTTGGAGCGGATCACGATGGCCTTGCCCACCTCGGTGGGCTTGACCGTGCGCGTGCCGCCCGGGCCGATGGGCTCGGCGCTCAGGAGCTCGGGCTTGTCGACGGCGAAGAGCGGGTGCGTGGTCTGGCTGATGTTCTTGAGCTCGACGCTCGAGCCGACCACCACGGGCAGGATGGGCGTCTTGAAGTTGGACGCGAACAGCGGCCACGACACCGCCACCGGCGGCGGCGTCGCCGCGTCGGGGCCGGGCGTGCCGACCTCGAGGAAGACGAAGCATTCCGGGCGCGGATCGTAGGGGCGCAGCTCGGTGATGGCGTTGGGGATGCGGTCGATGAAGCCCGCGTACTGCACCTCGGGCTCCTTGACGCCGCCCGGCGGCAGGTCGACGCGGCCCTCGACCACGAAGTTGCCGTTGCCGGGCGCGGCCGCGGCGATCGCGCCCGCCCCGGTGAGCGCGGCGGCAGCGAGCGCGAACGAGCGCACGAGCGCAGAAGATCGAGTCATCATGACCTCTGGGACGCGAGAGAGCGTAAGACTACGGATTCGCAGGATTTTAGAGGTCTGCCGGTAGAGAAGTCAACGGAGGGCTTGCGGCTCCGAGCGGGTCACCAAACCCACTTCACGATCAACAGCACCGTCAAGAGAAGGATGAGCGAGGCGGTCAGGGTCACGAAGCCGCGGATCAGCGACGGGCGATCGTAGGCGCTCTGCTCGGCGGTGAGCCGGTCGACCTCGGTCTCGCGCGCGCTGATCAGGCCGCGCAGCTGGTCGGCGCGCTCGAACAGCTCGCTCAGCTCGGGCAGGTCGACGCGGTTCAGGTTGACGATCGTCCCCAGCGTGACCAGGCGGCGTGCGATCTCCGACTCCGACTGCTGCAGCTCGCGGTAGCGGCGCGCGGTCTCGGCATCGATCTCGGCGGTGCGGTGGCGATGGCCCTCGCGTGCGTTCTCGAGGTCCTTCTTGGACAGCTCGACGTCGGCCTTGGCCTGATCGTGACGCGTGGTCACGTCGGCGATGGGCTTCTCCAGGCCCGACAGGCGTGCGTCGACGTCGGCCTTTTCTTCCTCGAACTGGCGCGCCTCGCGGCGCAGATCGCTGGCGCCCTCGCGCAGGGTCTGGCGCGAGTCGCCCATCTGCGACTTGGCCGCCTGCTCCTCGCGCTCCTCGGCCGACTTGAGGATGGCGCGCAGCTTCTTGTCGACGTCCTTCTTCTTCTCGCGCAGACCGCGTCGCTGCGCGTCGAGGCGGCCGAGCTCGGCGGCGATCTCGGCGAAGATCTGCTCGCGCTCGGCCAAGCGCGCGGTCAGATCGTTCTGCACGGTCTCGAACTTGGCGTTCTCCTCCGCCTTCTTGGCGGTCAGGTCCTCGCACGACTGCTCGGCGAAGGTGCGCCGCCGCTCGGCCTCGTCGATGCCGTTGTTCTCGTCGGCGAAGACCTTGCCCTCGAGCTTGACGCTGCGCGCGACCTTGCCCAGCTCGCCCAGCACACCGTCGAGCGCGGCGGTCTCCTTGACCACGTCCTGGCCCAGGCCGGCGATGGCCTTGCGGCGCTGCCAGCGCGCGCGCGCGAACAGGATGGCGTAGCGCGCGGCGTCGAACATACCGCCGTCGGGCACCGCGGGCATGGGCGTGATGCTCTTGCGCGCCTCCTCGATCTCGGGCAGCTGCAGCTCGCGCGTGGCCAGCGCCGACTCGGTGGCGTCGCGGCCATAACGCGGCAGCGGCGTGGGCGTGGGCGTGGCGATGGACACCGAGCCGTCGGCGCGGCTGGCCACGCTGATGCCGCGCTCGGCCACGGCCGCGGCCAGCGCGGCGTTGCCGTTCTTGCCGTTCGACTGCGGCGCGGGCGGCAGGCTGCTGGGAGCGCGTTCCGGCGGGGGCGGCACGCTGGCGCCACGCTCGCCCGGCAAGGGCGGCGGGATCGACGCGCTGCCG
>OBEQ010557358.1_pt1 | contig 40050 bp, 44 predicted proteins | sample 1670901 | NCBI WGS metagenome assembly OBEQ01 (sample SAMEA104232315, study PRJEB22302) | groundwater metagenome | biome: forest; feature: aquifer; material: groundwater | place: USA | collected 2011-08-07 | depth 5.4 m | reverse complement strand
GGTAGTATTTGAAATTGGTAGTATTGGGTTATTCTTTGAACGAAGAGAACGTATGGTTTATTACAGAAAATATCGTCCTCAAAATATCTCAGATTTAGACAGCCAGGGAGTACGTGAAAAGTTATATAGCGTGCTTTCCGGTAATGTGCCTCATGCTTTTCTATTTACGGGCCCAAAAGGTTTGGGAAAAACATCGACTGCACGTATCGTGGCAAAAGCCATTAATTGCGAGCGTCTAGTTGATCAGCGTCTAGCGTCTAGTTCAAAAGATAAAAAACTAAACGCTGAACGCCATACGCTAAACGCTAACGTTGAACCGTGCAACGAATGTTCTCAGTGTATTTCTATAACAAACGGGACAAATCTGGATATTTTGGAAATCGATGGCGCATCAAACCGCGGAATTGACGAAATCCGGGATTTGCGGGAAAAAATAGGATTTGCGCCATTATCTGCCCGGAAAAAAGTCTACATAATCGACGAAGTGCACATGTTAACAACAGAAGCATTTAATGCGCTACTTAAAACATTGGAAGAACCGCCGAGCCATGCGCTTTTTATTTTGTGCACCACCGAACCCCATAAAGTACCAGAAACAATACTTTCCCGTTGTTTTCATATTGCTTTTACCAAGGCAACTCCCCAAGAATTAGTCCGGTCATTCGAACGGATTCTAACGTCCGAAAAAATAACGTACAACAAAGACGCGCTACTACAAATTGCATCGTTGTCGGACGGCAGTTTTCGAGACGGCGCAAAAATACTGGAAGAAGTAGTAAGTCTTGCAGATGGTAAGGGAATAACGAAAGAATTAATAGAGAAAAAATTTCAAATTTCAAATATACAATTTCAAATTTCCAATATGCTTTTGCACTTGCGGGAAAAAGATGCAAAAGCTAGTTTGTTACTCATTGCAAAGCTGGTTGATCAAGGGGTGGACATGAAGTTTTTTATAGAACAATGTATCGATGCTCTTCATATACTTCTTTTGCATAAGATTGGCATTGAAACAGAAGATAAATTTTCAATTTTCAATTTTCAATTTTCAATTCCAGAAATTAAAACTTTGGTCGAGCTTTTAACAAAAGCACATCAGGAACTTAAATACGCGGTACTACCGCAATTACCTCTGGAACTCGCAATAATAGAATATTCTTCGAGCGGAGCGCAAGCAGAGTCGAGAAGTCCTCTGTCATCGCGAGTACAGACGATCTCCTCAGTGCGTGGCGATCTACCAGAAAAGAAGATTGCCGCGTCGCTCACTGCCCCTCGCAATGACAGTGTTAATTCTGAGTTTTCCGATGTATGGAAAAAACTTATTGATGCAGTAAAAACCCAAAACCAATCTGTGGCTGGGGTCTTGCGCGGATGTACCATTTCGCGATATGATACAAAAGAGCTTCTCATAGAAACAAAATACACATTTCATAAAGAACGGCTGGAAGAAAAAAAGGCAATGACAATATTAGAAATTGCTGCACAGGAGATTGCGGGAAAGAAAATAAAAGTATCGGTAATACTGAAAGAAACTAAGTAAGCGTTTAGCGTCTAGGGTATAGCGTATAGTTAAAAAATGAGAACTAAACGCTAGATGCTATTAACTAGACGCTGCACCGACGAAGGAGGTGAATTATGTTAAATCCATTTGGACAACTGGGAGAACTTAAAAAAATGCGGGATCAGGCAATGGAAATGCAGCGTGTTTTGTCTGCAGAAGAAGTAACTGTGGAAAAGCATGGTGTGGAAATTACCATTTCTGGCGACCAAAAAATAAAAGAAATACACACAAACGGTAAGTCAGATAACGACATAAAAGACGCATTAAACGAAGCAATTAAAAAATCCCAGGAAAGCGCAGCAAAAAAACTATCGCAAATGCAGGGTGGTCTACAAGGGCTGCTTGGAGGAATGAAGTAATCCTCTTGATCGTTTACGCTTTTGTTGATACTATAAATAAAGAAATTATTTTTTATGAGTGCATCGGATGTCGATGGTTATGTTTTTTTAACAGGCAGATCTAATCCAAAACTTGCAAAAGAAGTGGGCTCGCTTTTGGGTGTCGAAGTGCATACTCCAGTAACCGTTTTTTCCGATGGAGAAATCCGCGTTAGAATCGTCCCCAATATCCGCCGAAGAAACGTATATATTATCCAGCCAACGTGTATGCCAGAGGTAAATAACTACATTATGGAATTAACGCTTATGATCGATGCTGCCAGGCGTGCATCGGCAAGCGAAATTATTGCCGTTGTACCATATTTTGGGTATTCCAGACAAGACCGCAAAGAAATGCCAAGGGTACCAATTAGTTCTTCTCTTGTTGCAAATATCATAGAATCGGCAGGTGCAGACAGAATTGTGACAATAGATATTCATTCCGAACAGCAAGAAGGATTTGTCGACTGCCCATGGGATAATTTGCATGGTAGTTATTCGCTTATTCCGGCAATTAAAGCGATGCATCTGGGAAATAATTTGGTTGTTGCGTCTCCAGACAAGGGTGGAGTGCTTCGGGCAACAGCGTATGCAAAGTTACTTAACGCAAGCGGTTTGGCAATTGCGTATAAAGAACGGGATATTAATCTAAACGATTCGTTGTCCGAATCCCAAACACTTATCGGGGATGTCAAGGGAAAAGACGTGTTACTAGTGGATGATTTGGTAAGTACTGGCGGAACAATTATAAGCGCAGCAAATTATATAAAACAAAAAGGTGCAAAAAGCGTTCGGGCAGCGGTAACGCACGGGTTATTTACCGGGTCGGCACTGGAAAAAATAAACAAGTCATCAATAGAAGAATTTATTACTACTGACACCATTGCGCTTCGGGATGACGTTGTTAAACATCCTAAAATTATGGTTGTTTCGGTTGCACCGTTACTCGCCGAAGCAATAAAGCGTATAGAATCTGGCGAATCGTTAAGCAACGCTCTCTTCTTAAAAACATAATGTCATTCTGGGGAGCAGTGCGACTCCAGAATCAGATCCTGGACAAGCCAGGATGACATTGTTTAATATTCGTAGTACAATGAGTATGTGAAAATTTTTTCGGGTACTGCAAATCCTCAATTAACCAAAAAAATTGCAAACGAACTTGGTATTCCCGTTTCCCCAATAGACATGCACATTTTTCCGGATGGGGAAAAAAGAATTCGCGTTATCGACAGGGTAGTAGACGAACATTGTATAGTTGTCCAACCAACCGCAACGCCCGTGGATGCACACTACATGGAACTTTTTTTTATTGTCGACGCACTAGCACGGAGTGGCGCACAATCGGTTACTGCGATTGTGCCATATCTTGGGTACCAAAGACAAGACCATGTGTTTCGAGACGGCGAAGCAGTTTCTATAGAAGTTATAGCTCATACGCTGGAAGCATCGGGTATTTCGCAACTGATTGTTTGTGATTTGCATACCATTAAAACACCCGAAATTTTTCGGGTTCCTGTTTTCCAGGTATCCGCACTTTCTCTTTTTGCTCAAAAGATCAAAGATGTCATTGCGAGCGAAGCGCGGCAATCTTCCCCCTCAACTTTTTCACTTATCTCTCCCGATATGGGTGGCGTCCGCCGCATAAAACTTTTATCAGAAATGTTAGACAATATGCCATACGCAGTGGTCGAAAAAAATCGGGATTTAGAAAGTGGAAAAATTAGCGCAGAAAATATAACAGGGAAAGTTGCAGAAACAGTGTGTATTGTAGACGACATGATTGCAACAGGTGGGACAATTGTCGAAGCAGCAAATATGGCACAAAAAATGGGCGCAAAAAAAGTTTTTGCATGTGCAACACATCCTGTGTTTTCGGGGGATGCTTCAGAAGTTTTGCAAAACTCCATTGTTGAAAAAGTTTTTGTAACAGACGACATAGTAGTACCCGCCGAAAAAATATTTCCTAAACTTGAAATTATATCTATTGCAGGTATAATAGCAAAAGAACTCAAAACTCAAATGTCAAAACTCAAAACTACAACGCAAAACTAAAAGCTAAAAAAGTTTTGAGATTTAAGCTATAGATTTGAGCTTTGCGTTTTGAACTTTGAGCTTCATATCATGAGAATTCCACGAGCAATTCAAAATCTTATCGAATCGTTTGAACGACTTCCTGGAGTTGGTCCAAAATCCGCCCAACGTCTTACGTTTTACTTATTACATGTTCCCCAGGGCGAACTGGATCGCTTTGCCCAGGCTCTCCAAAACCTTAAAAAAGATACTATTTTGTGTTCTACCTGTTTTACTATAGCAGAAGCTAATCCTTGCAGTGTGTGTGCAGACCCACAAAGGGACAAATCGGTTATCTGTGTTGTCGAACAACCCCTAGATATGTTGGCTTTAGAGAAAAACGGCAAATATATCGGACTGTATCACGTGTTGCATGGGAAAATAGATCCATTAAATAACATTGGCCCGGACGAAATATATATAAAGCAGTTACTTGATCGAATTAGGAATAATGAATTAGGAATTAGGGAAGTAATTTTAGCAACCAATCCGACAATGGAAGGAGAAGGAACTGCAATGTACCTCGCCAAGCAACTTAGAGTCATAAACACCTCGGACAGGTTACGGCTGAAGCGAAGCGGAAGCCATGACTCCTCCGAGGTGGAGTTAAAAATTTCGCGTATTGGCCGGGGGCTTCCCATTGGCGCAGACATAGAATACGCAGACGAAGTAACCCTGCAACGTGCCATGGAAGGCAGGAGTGAATATTAAAATGAAAACCACAATCTTTCTTATTCGACATGGAGAAATAGATAATCCAAAAAAATTATGTATGGAGGAAGTTTAGAAATGCAGATAACTGATATTGGTCGAGCTCAAATAAAAAAAACAGCAGAAAAAATAAAAGCATTGGGTCACCAGATAGAAAAAATCTATACCAGTCCAATGCATAGAACAATGGAATCCTCTAAGGTGTTGGCACTTGTTTTTCGCATAGAGAATAAGATTATAAAAGAAAAAAATCTTTGGGATGTTTTGATTCCAGCACTAGCTGGAGAACTACTCACAATTCGAGACAAGATACATGCAAAAGGTACAGATGAGTACAATAGTTACTATGCAAGTCTTGGTAATGAGTCTCGAGAACAAATTGTAGGTCGTATGGAAAATGCATTTCGAAATATTGTTAAATCAAACAAAGGAAAAACAGTCGCAATTGTTAGTCACGGTGATCCAATTCGATTTTTGCTCTATCGATTAGACCATTTAGGAGAAAAAGTTCCCTCTGTCAGTACATTGATCGATGAAGAATATGTGCAAAAAGGCAAAGCAGTAAAAATTATTGTTGATGAAACTGGGAAAGTAGTTGAAAAAACATTTTTATGATAACGAAAGAAGTTGTTTTGGAGTATTTAAAAGGAGTAATAGATCCAGAACTTAATATTAATATTGTCGATCTTGGTTTAATTTATGAAGTTGTTATAAATCAAGAAAAAGGGGAAGTGGATATTACGATGACACTAACAAGTCCCGGATGTCCTATGTCGTTTGTTTTCGAAGAATGGGTGCCGGAAGCGGTTAAAAAAATAGACGGGGTAAAAGACGTACATATTAATTTGGTCTGGGAACCGGCGTGGAATCCTGATAAAATAAGTGAAGACGTAAAGGAGCAGTTGGGGATTATAAAATAATAACCCAATAACCCAATAAACAAATAACCCAATCAATGCAAAATACTATAATGTATGAATATTTTACATTGAGTAATTGATTGGTAGTATTTGAAATTGGTAGTATTAATTATGGGTATAGCAGACGATATTGGTGGACATTTTGGCAGTTTGGGAAAACAGCTTGGACAATCTATTGCACTGGTTCCTAAAGAAGTGGTTAAAACAGCAGGGGCGCAAGTTGGTATCGAAATAAAAGACAGAGAAAAAAATAAAGAGGTTCCACAACCTGGGGCAGCAGAAAAACCTCAACTAGCAAATCCAGAAGCAGCGCAAACGCAAAAAAACACAGAAAGTTTTGTGAACGATTTATATGGCGTTACCACAAAACCTCCCGAAGCACAGGCTGCCGTACAAACCCAAGTGCAAAATGCCGAAAAACCAAAAACGCAACAGCAAAAAGCATTCGAACGCATTGCAGCATTGTATCCTACTAAGTCACACGAGGAAATACAAAAAATGGTATCCATGGAACAAGAAGCACAGAACGAATATTATCAAAAACTCACAACTCCAGTAAAACGCCCGGAAGAAGCACAAGAAGAACAAGAACGGGCATCAGAACGAGTCGAAAGACTTAAGATGGAAGATTTGCAAGAAGAAAAAAAGAAAAAAGAAAAAGCAAAACCCATACCGCAAGAAGCAACAAAAACAGAAGCACCCATGGGAGCAGGGTAAGATAAATACTACCAATAAACAAATAACCCAATAAACCAATCAATGCAACAATACTTTAATGTATAAATACATTCTGCATTGAGTAATTGATTGGTAGTATTGGTAGTATTTATGTTGCGATTATATAACACTCTTTCTCACACAATCGAAGATTTTGTCCCAATAAATCCACCCAAAGTTGGAATCTACAGTTGTGGTCCTACGGTCTACGATTACCAGCATATTGGGCATATGCGTCGCTACGTTGGGGACGATATTCTGGTTCGGGTGCTCAAGCATAATGGATACGACGTAAAACATGTTATGAATATTACAGATGTTGGGCATTTGGTTTCCGATGCAGACACTGGGGAAGACAAAATGGAAAAAGGCGCAGCAAAATTCGGTATGTCTGTGTGGGACATAGCCAAAAAATTCGAAGAACAGTTTTTTGATTCCGAAGAACTGCTCAATATTAAAAGACCAGACATTGTTATTCATGCCACAGATGCAATTGGCGACCAGATAGAACTCATTTCCATATTAGAGGAAAAAGGGTATACCTATAAAACTACAGATGGCATGTATTTTGATACATCAAAATTTCCCAGATATTTTGATTTATCCGGCCAAAACCCTCAAGCTTTAATGGCAGGGGCTAGAGTGGAAATGATTACGGGTAAAAAAAACATTTCTGATTTTGCTCTTTGGAAGTTTAGTTATCCTAATGGAAGATCCCTCGACAGCGTCGAAGATGCCCCGAGGGGTACTCGGGATGACACTACTTTGAAGCGGGCGATGGAATGGGATTCACCGTGGGGTACTGGCTTTCCCGGATGGCACATAGAATGCAGTGCTATGAGCATGAAATCGCTTGGCTCAACACTCGATATTCACACAGGTGGCATAGACCACATTACAATTCATCATACAAACGAAATTGCGCAGTCAGAATCGGCAAGCGGTAAAAAATTTGTTAACTATTGGGTACATCATAATTTTTTAACTGTGGATACGCAAAAAATGAGCAAAAGTCTGGGTAATTTTTACACAGTAGAAGATATAAAACAGAAAGGATTTGAACCACTCGCTCTTCGCTATTTATATTTCCAAACGCACTACCGGCAGGAAATGAATTTTACCTTTGGTGCGCTATCTGCTGCACAGACTGCCCTGTTTCGGCTATACGAAGAAGTTGTCAAACTTGGCATGCCAAAAAAAGAAAGCTGCACCGACTTTGAACAGCGGTTTTTCGAAGCTCTGAATGAAGATGTAAATATGCCCAAGGCAATAGGGATTATGTGGGAAATGCTTAACTCCAAAAGGGCAGCAAACGCCAAAGTAGCTTCGCTTTTGGTGTTTGACGACATCTTAGGACTTAATTTGTGGGATGTTTTAGACATTGGTTTTAAAAAAAAGGAAGAAAAAATCCCCCAAAACATACTCGATCTTGCAGCGCAGCGTAATGCTCTTCGTAAAGAACGGCGATTCCATTTAGCAGACGAAGTGCGTTCTAAAATAGAAAAACTAGGGTATACCATAGATGACAAAAAAGGTGGAAAAACAGAAATTAAAAAAATCTAATCTTGACATATGTAATACATATGTAATACAATATGACCAGAATTGTAATTAAAGAATTGATTTGGGACGAGTTTAATACAGAGCATATAAAGAAACATAATGTTTCTAAGAAAGAAGTAGAACAGATAGCAAAAAATATAATTGCTCACAAAAAAGCTAAATTAGGAAGATATTTAATATTTGGGAGAACAGAATCAAGGATAATATCAGTTGCCGTTAGCAGAAGGAAACTGGGAGTTTATTACCCGGTAATGGCAAGGGATTCAGCTAAAAAAGAAAGGAAAATAGTGTATGAAAAAGAAAAAGTATAAATTTCCAAATTTTAATAAGATGACTTATGAGGAAGAAGCAAATTGGTGGGATACTCATGATTGGTCAGAGTTTTGGGATGAGCTAGAAGATGTTGACATTGTTTTTGATCTTCACAGACAAAAAGAAGAAACATTGGTAGTTAGGCTGCAAAAAAATCTTAAGGAAAAGCTTGACAGAATGGCCAAATCCAAAGGAATAAATATGTCCGCACTTGCCCGCATGTGGTTAATGGAAAAACTCCAGGCTTAATTTCGTCTATTTTGCCTCAAAAGACAGAGATAATTACATTAGTCTTAATCTTATAGTATAATCCTTGTTGTCCCAAAATGGGGTCAGCTTGGTAAGAAGCGCCCAAAAAAAAGGAGGACAGCCGTGGCTACACGGACAACCTTAGTGGACCGGCGGATGGTCACGCATATCATCCAGGCCGTTCCTTCGGATATTCCCGAGGCGGTTATCAAAAGCCACCTTGGAAATGCAGCACTTTCACATCGGCTCATAGCGGCACTTCTGGGGGTCGACCCGACCCTGGTGGATTTGGATCTGTTTGAAAAAGCACTCCATACCCGGAGCATTCGAGAATTTGCTCCCGGAGTTCTGGACAGTGTCAGGTCGCATGGTGGTCAGTTTGCCAGCGCTCGTATGGCTACGGTTACCGGTGGACAGACTCTGGAGTCTCAGCGGGATCGGGTCATTAAGTTCTGGACAGACTGGCATTTCAAGCCCGAAGAGGTCGCCAGGCTAACGCTTGAGCTAAGCATCGCGTCGCAGGTTATCTACCTGCAAGGTCTTGTCGAGGGAAGCCTTGGTTGCACCTATGACAAGGTAGACGACAATCGCTGCGTCGAGGAAATACTGGGGCAGCTTCCCCAGATCGATGGCCTTCGTTGGATTGTTGGCAACACTGCCACAGTAAACGAGTACTCGCCAAGCACCGGGCGGACACAAAAGAGTATCTGTTGCCCGGGATATACACCTGGACAACCGACCTCTACGGGGGCCTTGTCCGTTTGATCGCTGGGGGCTTCGATCCGTTCGGTGTTCGCGTCGACGGCCTTGGGCCTGACCGCTCTCATCCCTTTGTCGGTCTCTTTGTCTTGGGGGTTCCTGCGTAAGGGTGTTGTGTTTTGATCCTTGGGTCTTTTGGAGCTTGACCCTTTGGATCTTGGCAATGCCTTAGTTTGGGCGTGAGTGTCGGTAGTTCGAAACTATCAATGCTCACGCCCTTTTCTTTTCTATTAACACAAAAGTTAAAAAATCAGATCTGATTTACACTATAAGTTATTGACAGCAGAAATAATCTTCGATATAGTGAATTTACAATTTGCATAAAGAGTGGTAGGGAAGGATTTGGCCTTGTGATCTACCCAGCAACCGTCCTTCGCATAAAGCTTCGGAACGGTGCTAAATCCAACCCTATAAGGGAAGTATGAGTCTGCCAGCCGGCGGAAAACAAAATACAGCCTCTCTTATTGAGAGGTTTTTTTATGAAAAAGAAGACAAAAACATTTGCGCAAAAAGTCAGAAATAAACAAAAAGTTATTTTGTACGAATTTTTGCCCCCACCAAAAACATTGGGAACCACAGAAACCAAAATATCTATAAAACAATTTGCAACTATTTTGGGGTCATATAACGTGGACGCAATTAACATTCCCGAAGTTCGGGAAGAAACAAGGTCTGGGAAACGAAGCAATCCTGTGCTTTTAAAGCTGGAACCGCGTGTTGTGCATGCTCATTTATCCAAACACGCCAGTTGCGACGTTATTATTAACCGGCCAGTTGTATATTTACCCTGGAAAAAGCAAAAGAGATGGTTTTTGGAAACATATAACACCTATGGCATACGGAATTTTATATTTGTTGGTGGGGAATCAAGTAAAATTATCTATCCTGGCTTAACTGTTTCGCAAACCGCAAAAAAACTCAAAACGACACACAAAAACGACTTCCCGGATATATTTTTGGGTGGCATAACTATTCCAACCAGAAAAAACGAAGCAAAACGCGTATTTGCAAAAGCAAGCTCTGGGATAGAATTTTTTACGACACAAGTGCTGTACGAAGCAGAAAAATCTAAAAAATTTCTTAAAGAATATGACGTACTTTGTCAAAAAAACAATACGTTGCCAAAAACAATTATCCTAAGTTTTGCACCTGCAGTTACCCCAAAAGATTTGGATTTGCTTTCGTGGCTTGGGGTAGAAATATCTGCAAAAACAGTGCGTCTTATTACAACGGGTTGGCTTGGGATAGGGTTTCGATCTTTGGATATTTGTCAAAACGTTTTTGAAGACATTTTAACGTTTACTATAAAAAACCATATCAAAGTACCTCTTGGGCTTAACGTGGAACATATTAGTCGGCATAATTTTGAAATATCTCTCTTGCTTTTGCAGCGATTATCAGGTATATACAATTCGTACACTCCTTAAAAGATATGACTAAAATTATTTCGTTTATTCATGGACTATATCCCAGATCAGAAAATTTGGTAATGGTTAGCCGGGATGCCGACCGAGGGCGAAAAACTGCAGACGATCTTGCGAATGCCCAGGAAAGAGATACACAAGCACTACTTGCCAAGCAAAAATCTCTTGGATTTTCGTATATTGAAGACGGTAAATTTTTGTGGGACGATATTTTTCGTCCCATTATAGAATCTACAGAAGGTTTTTCGGTTGGACCAATAACCCGCTGGTTTGACAATAATAATTTTTATAAAGAGCCAATTATTACGGGCAAATTGCGGGTAGATATGCAAAAACTTGCACACTATTTTCCTGCTATTACGCCAAAAGAAAAGTGGAAGGTAACCCTGCCATCACCATACCTTTTTGCAAAACTGACAAAAAGTAAAAATCCCATGACATTCGAAAATATACTGTTTCAAGTAACCCTGGTCATACGAGATGTTATTGCATATTTAGAAACACAGGGCGTCGCGTTTATTCAGCTTAACGAACCAGCAATGCCATATTACGGCGCAACCAAAAAAGAATTGGGGTTGTTTGCCAAAGCAATAAAAAAGCTTACATTGCCCGAAAAGCAACATAAGCTTGTGGTGCACTTTTATTTTGGAGATGCAACTTCGGCAATAAAATCGCTCGTTTCCGAAAAAATTGGCATAGATGGGATTGGTGTTGATTTTTATAAAACAAGTCTAACGTCGCTCCCTAAAAAAATGCCCTATACGTTACTTGCTGGCATAATGGATGGGCGGAATTCACTTTTGGAAAACGAAGTACAGCTTAAAAAATTTATTCGTGCAATAATCAAGCGATACAAACCCGAAGTATTATATATTTCCAGTAACTCGGATCTAGAATTACTGCCCGAAGCCGTGGCAAAAAACAAGTTAGCAATTTTGGGTAATCTGCAGAAAGCATTTGCAAAAAAATGAAGAAAAAAGAAATTCACTTTATTACACACGAAATAGGAAGTTTAGCAAAACCCGAATGGCGGGTAAAGGTTGCACTTGGGAAACCAATAGAACGGGCAGATATAGATGACGCCATAATCTGGGGAGAAAAATTGGGTATTGCCCATGGTCCGCTTGTAGCGCTGCTTCGCAAAAAAGATTTGTCAACAAAGGAAAAAAACGAAATAAAAAACTGGGCGTCTATATATGCAACAACGCTTATTGACAAAGCGGGAATCGACATAATGTACGATGGGGAACAGCAACGATCAGAAATGTACCAGCATGCAGTAAACCGCTCAGCTGGATTTGTTTTTCGCGGTTTGGTTCGTGCATTCGACAACAAGTATTATCAAAAAGCGGCATGTGTTGGGCAGCCTGCAATTAAAAAACCATGGCATGTGGACGAATTTTTGGCTATTCAAAAAATTACACAAAAGCCAATAAAAATTCCCATAACCGGTGCATATACTATTGCTGCATGGTCGTTTGACGAATATTACAGCAAGTATGAAATTGACCTTGGCAGCAAGGGTGCTCTTCGAAGTCGGGAAAAGGCACGCCGCGCGTTTGTTTTAGACGTTGCAAGGCGGTTACTTAGGCCAAATATTAAAATGTTACTCGAAAACGGCGCAACATGGATACAAATAGACGAACCTGCGGCAACAACAATTCCAGAAGAAGTGCCTTTGTTTGTTGAATCGTTTAACGAATCGGTCAAAGGATTAAAGGGGGAATTTAGTGTGCATATTTGTTTTTCCGACTACCGTTTGCTTTTTCCCCATATCAAAAAAATGCAAAATTGCAGCCAATATGCGCTGGAATTTTCTAATAGGGATTCCAAAACTTCGGGTATAAAAGAAGGAAACCGGCCAGGATACGAAATTTTAAAGTGGTTTAAAAAATACAAAATCCCATCCCGTATTGGATTGGGTGTAACAGACATTCATTCTGACTTCTTAGAATCTCCCCAGCTTGTTCGGGATCGTATTTTGTACGCAACCAAAATTTTGGGAAATCCGGATTTAATTAATCCAACGCCCGATTGCGGGCTTAGAACCAGAACATGGGAAGTGTCGTTTAAAAAATTGCTTGCAACATCCGAAGGCGCCCGCATGGCCGAACGAATTTTGCAAAAATAGTTCTTGACAAGCAATAAAAATTTGTGTAATCTAGGGTTTAGGTTATCAGGAGAACAGGGAGGGATCTAGCCCAACGATCTGTTCGGCAACCCCAGGGAAATCCGCCTGGAAGGTGCCAAATCTAAAGAAAGATAATGGTATAGATATGACTCTTTCTTTTGAAGGAGTTTTTTTATGAACAAATATACATTTACATCCGAATCTGTTACCGAAGGGCATCCGGATAAAATTTGCGATCAGGTAGCAGATACTATTCTTGATGCAGTACTCAAAGATGATCCCAACGGCGCATGTTGCTGCGAGGTATTTACCACAACTGGTCTTGTGTTGGTAGGCGGAGAAATTACGACAAAAACATATGTAGATGTCCAAAAAATTGTCAGAAATGTCCTTAAAGATATTGGATATACCAATGCTGATTATGGCATAGATTACAAAAGCTGTGCAGTGGTAAACGTTATCCACGAACAAAGTAGCGATATTGCTCAGGGAGAAGATCCAAAAAAAGCCCTGCATAAAGAACAAGGAGCAGGGGACCAGGGCATGATGGTTGGATTTGCCTGCCGGGAAACTCCCGAACTTATGCCCCTGCCAATTATGCTTGCACACAAAATGGCACGGCGTCTTGCAGAAGTTCGAAAAAAGAAAATAATTCCGTACTTGCGCCCCGATGGAAAAACACAAGTTTCTGTTAACTATAAAAATGACAAACCAGTTGGTATAGAAACGGTTGTCATTGCTGCACAACACGACGATGGCATTCCATACAAAAAAATTCGCTCAGACATTATTAAACATGTTATACATCCTGTATGCGGTAAACTGCTTAACAAAAACGCAAAAATATACATTAACGAAACTGGTAAATTTGTTACAGGAGGACCACAGGGAGACACAGGGGTAACTGGCAGAAAAATAATAGTCGACACCTATGGCGGCATGGCCAGGCACGGCGGCGGCGCATTTTCGGGAAAAGTACCTAATAAACAAGACAGAAGTGGCGCGTATATGGCACGCTATATTGCAAAAAATGTTGTGGCAGCAAAATTGGCAGATAAATGCGAAGTGCAATTGGCATATGCAATTGGGTACCCAGAACCTGTTTCTGTGCATGTGACCACGTTTGGGACAGGAAAAGTCGATGATAAAACAATCGAAAAAGCAATCCGCAAAGTTTTCGACATGACCCCAGCCGGTATTATAAAAACACTCGATCTTAAACGCCCCATTTACCGTCAAACTGCAGCGTATGGCCATTTTGGCCGGCCAGAATTCCCTTGGGAAAAAACAGACAAAACTGCAGCACTCCAACAAGCAGCAAAATAATCATTCCGTATGTGTCATTGCGAGCGAAGCGCGGCCCGCTTCGCCAAAGCTTCAGCGAGGCGAGCAATCTTCCACAGAAGTGCAAACTATAAAATACCGTGAATTACTACCGCATTACGCCACAAATTCACGATGATTTGACAAAAAACCGTGAATCTTTTTCCCACTCGACAAGTGGGAAAGCTATATTCCAGAATCCAGTGGAGAATCATTTGGAGATTGAGAGCTGAGCTGATCTTGGCTTGGATTTTCTTCAAGATGCTTGGGTTCTAGAGATGATCTAAACTCGTTTAGCGCTTCTATGACATATGGCAACTGTCTTCTTAGTATGCCACTGACCTCAGCGATATCCATAGGTTTTATGGGCTCGAGTTCTCCTGTAAAGTGATTCCTGGGTAAATCTTGGATAAAGATGGTATTATCTACGATCCGATTTGCTAATTCCTGAATTTCTTCAGATGGTTGATGTGGTTCTTCTCCAAACGGTCCTGATCCTAATTCTTTTCCCATAACGCACGCAGTATACCAAATCTGGTTATTTTATGTCAAACTTGCTCATTTCCTACTCGACATGTGGGAATTAGTGGTTTTATTTACTGTACTTTTTAACTAACAGTCCTCCTATTATTACCAATATTGAAATAGCAATCATAAACCATCCCACAGGTTCCATAGTAAGATTTTTTATTTGCTATATTTTTTAACTAGTAATCCTCCTACTATTACAAGAACAGTAATAGCAAGCATAAACCAAGCTACTGGTTCCATAAAATACCTCCTTTATAAACTTACAATAAAACTAATTATATAACAAGCTGTCATAAGTAGTATGCCAATTAGAAATAAATCCAATGAAAATTCTTTCCCACTAACAGATTGGCCAAATATCAATGCAGCGGCAGCTAAATTCCCAAGGTCCATTAGTTTCTCGGAAAGATGCGAGCGAAATCCAAGCGTAATCTTCCACTTTGCCACGCTTTCACGATAACACGTTTTTCATGTCCCTGCAACTTTTAATTCCCACACGACATGTGAGAATTCTAAAAATCATATGTAAAGGCGACTAAGTGATTTACTTTGAATGAAGTGATTTTGCTCCAGGTGGACGAGCAGAAGTAACTCTTGTAGACAATTGTGAAATTTCTTCCGGTCTTGCAGGAGAATTACTAAGAACATGTCTATATGCCATAGAAGTAATACCCGTTGTAGTTTTTTTTACAAGAGGAGATGGTTCTCCTCCAAAATTAGGAGCAATAATTTTTCCATCTTCTTTGTTGACGAGAAGGCGATATCCTATCTCATAACGGGGATAATTTTTTTTCTCTGAATCAATTGCTGCTTCAGATGAAGAGGTAGTATTTATTCCTACAGTATATTCGATTTCTTGAGCTTTGTTATTACCAATAGGAGTCTGAGTCATTACATGCATCCTTCCTGCAGAATCTTCTAGATGTAATACTGAGCATTGTACTTCTCCCCCAAGGTCATAATTAACTTCCTCCGAAGAATAAGCTCTATCTTTATGTTTTTCTAAAGCTGCATCTACAGTATCTTTTAATAATTGCGCGGGTTGTCTTAATTCCTCTGCAGCTGGCTTCACGACTTCTGTCTGTCGTTCTTGCATTTGTTTTATACTTCTTATGCGACCTTGCTCTTGAAACCAGTCCAGATACCTTGGACTTCTTGCAAATAGTGGTTTTTTCTCTTCATTTGCAATTTCTTCAGGAGTTAAGGGTTGTTGATCTACTGGAAAGTCTTCATCTTCAGAAGGTTCTAAATGAGACCCTTGTCCTTCACCATTTCCCATATATTTTGTAGTATAGCATACTAGCTATTGGAATTAAGCAATATTATATTTTTCCACATGACATGTGTGAATGTAGGATTATTGGTATAATGGATGAATAATGAATTTGTTTCTTAATAAAAAAGTTTTTATAGCAATTGGGATAGTTCTTGTAATAGGTATCGTTGCGTTTTTTCCTCACAATAAGGTAATTGAGCCTGACGCCGTAAGTGGCAAAGTTATTTCCGGTGCATTCGATAAAACCAAACTAAAAACAGATGCGGAGTGGAAAAAAATTTTAACTCCGGATCAGTACCACATTCTGCGGGAACAAGGGACAGAAGTGCCATTTACCGGAGCATTAGACCACGAAACCCGAAAGGGAACATATACTATAGTGTAGGGTGCAAGACGCCAGTTTTTCGGTCCGAACAAAAATACGATTCGGGTACCGGGTGGCCAAGCTTTTGGGCACCAATTTCCCCAAATGCCTTAGTTCTTAAAGAAGACAATAGTCTAGGAGAAGCAAGAATAGAAGTGTTGGACAAATGTGGTGGGCATTTGGGTCATGTTTTTGACGACGGCCCAAAACCAACAGGAAAACGCTACTGTATGAATTCTTTAGCCCTCACATTCATCCCTGACAAAAAACAATAAACACTCTTTGAGGTTCCCACATGTCGTGTGGGAAGGCTAATTACGATTTGCGAAGGGCAAGAAGAAAACTAACTAATAAATACACAAGCAGCGTTTGCCAAAGCAAAATAGATAGCAAACTTGTGCTTAATACAAATGCAATAAGTTCCCGTTTAAAACCATGAACTTGGAAAAAATACGACACTATTCTGCCTACAATAAAAAGTCCTACAAGCGCATACATGGGGGAAAACACAACAGGAAGCAATATTTTATCTCTACTTACCTTGCGAACCGATTTATAGGGAGTTACAACAAGTCCATACAATGTTTTTGTCCATACATACGTAATAAAAATTGCCAGCGCACTCTTTTTCATAGCTTAATTTACCTCGTCATTCTGGGGAGCTGTGCGACTCCAGAATCGATTCTGGAGAAGTCGAAGATGCCCCGAGGGGTGCCAGAATGACGTGTTTATCTTCCCCCAAAAATCCACAAAATTTTTTCTGTATATCCGGGTCCAAGCGAAAACCGAAACACTAAACTCAAAAGTATAGAAAAAGGGATAATAAACCGCCAGGGGTGGCGACCCAACCACAAGCTTATGCCAAAAACAGCAGACGGCAATATGATTTTTTCCATGAGCTTCTCTTGTTCGTTTGCCCGTTCTTCCAGTTTTTCCAAAAACTCATGCTCGTCCATATGCGTGGATAAAATTTTGTCTGGCCCTAAATAGCATAGATTCTGTTGCTTTAAATGATAGATTAAAAACAGGAGCAAGCTGTTTTACTCCAATGCCTTCTTCGTAATGCAAAAGCAGAATTTTTTGATGATTGCTGGAAAGCAAAGAAAAAGCACGTTCAATTTTTTCCCGGATTTTGTCTTTTTCAAATTGGAATTCCGGTTCGTTTATTTCGCTTGCAACCAGCTGCAAAAAAGGAATCTGGGACAAAAACACCGATTTTATTTTACGTTTGCGATAAAAATCCACAACTTCGTTATGCGTAATAGCATACAACCAAGACATAACATTTTCGTGTTTCCGAAGTAAAGGTAGCGCGTCCAGTGCTTCCAAAAATACATCGTGCATTAATTCCTGTGCATCTTCCCGTCTTGGAAGTTTTTTTGTTAAATAATCAAAAATTTTTGGGGAATATTGCTTATAAAACGCAACCGTCGCAGCCTTGTCCCCCTGCAAAATCCTCTCTATTAAAGAAGCCATACGAGTATTTTAATTTGTTTAACCTCGTAGGTCAAGGAGTTAAACCTGCGAGGTCTTGTCTTTGGAGATTTGCATTATTTTTCTTGATCTGCTTATACTGGTTATAATGGAGTCAAAAAAAAGAAAAGTAAAACCGGAAAAGCTGCATTGTTTTCTTGCAGTACTACTTAGTGGAGGAATGCTGCTTTTTGGTTTATTCGTTTTTTTCAGCCCAATGTTTAAGGTAGCTAGCGACTCTGCATTCGCCATTTTTATGATCGTGTGGCTTATTATGACGGCTGGTGTAACTACATTGTCTGTTGTTATCTTTATACGAAGACGTGGTATCCCCGACTTTGATTTGGAATAGCTACTTATTTTCCTCCGAATGATTTCGGCAAATTTTCCGACTATAATATAAGGTTTATTGTATGAGCATGGATGTACGAAGCTATAAAAGTGTAAAAGAGCGACGACTTGCACTTGAGAAAGAATATCAGGTGGATCTCGAAAATATTGGTTCTTTTACGTTTGACGAATCTATTGTGTCCACTCGAAACTGCGAAAATCTCATTGGAGTATCTCAAATCCCTCTTGGCATTGCCGGCCCTCTCAAAACCAATTATTCTTCGAGCGGAGCGAAAGCGGAGTCGAGAAGTAATAATTCTCGACAGGTCGAAGATGCCCCGAGGGGTACTCGAACAGTAAGCTACTATATTCCTCTAGCCACAACAGAAGGCGCTTTGGTTGCCTCAATTTCCCGTGGATGTAAAGCGGTTACACAATCGGGAGGAACGAGCGTTTTTGTCGAAAGCGTTGGCATGACTCGGGGGCCTGTATTTAAAGCAAAAAATTTATCTGATGCCATGTCTGCTGAAATTTGGATTCAAGAGCATTTCCAAGATCTTGCTCGGACTGCCGAATCTACCTCAATACACTTAAAACTACTCAAAGCAGATTATAAGGTAGTTGGCAGGAATTTGTTTGTCAGATTTTCTTTCGACACGCAAGATGCAATGGGGATGAATATGGTAACTATTGCAACGGCAGAAATAGTTAAGCAAATTGAAGAAAAAACAAAAGCTACATGCGTTTCTTTGGCTGGCAATTTTGATATAGATAAAAAGCCAGCATGGCTCAATTTTATCAATGGACGAGGAAAAAAAGTCTGGGCAGAGGTTACACTCTCAAAAAATGTTGTTAGTGATGTACTTAAAACTACTCCCCAAAAAATCTTTGACGTATGGCTAACAAAATCCATGATGGGAAGTGCAATAAGCGGTTCCATGGGATTTAATGCGCAATTTGCAAACGTAGTTGCTGCCATGTTTTTGGCAACAGGGCAAGACCCTGCACATATTGTGGAAGGAAGTATGGGTATGACAACTGCCGAAGTTTTAGAAAACGGCGACCTGTATTTTTCTATTTATCTTCCCAGTCTTATTGTCGGCACAGTTGGTGGTGGAACGGGTTTGGGAACACAAAAAGAAGCGTTGTCAATTTTGGGAGTTGTAGGCGGTGATAATGGTAAAAATGCAAAAAAATTTGCAGAAATAATTGGAGGTGCGGTGTTGGCGGGAGAAATTTCACTATTGGCAAGTTTAGCAGAAGGAACACTGGCAAAAGCGCACCAAAGCCTCGGACGAGGCAAAATTCGAATATCAAAATCCGAAATCCGAAACAAATTCTAATGTACAAAATACAAATTCCAAAACGTTTTGATCATTTGAGCATTGTAATTTTGAACATTGTTTCGAATTTCGATATTCGAATTTAGAATTTTAATTTATGATTGGTATCGTCTCATACGCATCTTATATTCCAAAATACCGCATTCGGGTTGCGGATATTGCTATGGCACAAAAAAAAGACCCTGGTGAAGTCGTTGCTGGACTGCAAATAGAAGAAAAAGCAGTGGCAAATTTTGATGAAGATGCTGCAACGCTTGCCACAGAAGCGTCCATGCTAGCATTAGCAAGTGGACATATTAATCCAGAAAAAATTGGCGCAATTACGGTTGGATCCGAATCCCATCCCTATGCTGTTAAACCAACAACAACTATTGTTGGAGAAATGTTGGGTGTTTCAAATAATTATTTTGCCGCCGATTTACAATTTGCCTGTAAAGCAGGAACAGCCGGATTACAATTTTTGTGGGGACTTGTGGCGAGTGGAAAAATAGATTATGGAGTTAGTATTGGCAGCGACGTTGCGCAGGCAAGACCAGGAGACATTTTAGAATACACTGCCTCTAGTGCAGCAGCAGCATATATTGTTGGAAAAACACGTGTTATTGCCGAAATTATAGACTTTACTTCTTTTACATCCAATACCCCAGATTTTTGGCGGCGGGATGGGCAATTGTTTCCATCACATGCTGGCAGATTTACAGGGGATCCATCGTATTTTCATCATGTAGCCAGTGCATCAAAAAGCTTGTTAACAAAAGTTAAAAAAGATCCAGCAAGTTTTACCCATGCAGTGTTTCATATGCCAAACGGCAAATTTCCAAAAGAAGTTGCCAAGCGTTTGGGATTTAGTAAAGAACAAATTGCAGCAGGTCTTGTGGTAGACAAAATTGGTAATCCATATTCCGGGTCGGCACTTGTTGGTCTTTCTGCGGTTTTAGATGTGGCCAAACCAAACGACACTATTTTTTTCTGTTCGTATGGGTCAGGAGCTGGGGCAGATGCATTTTCTCTTCGGGTCACAAAAGAAATAACAGCGTTTCAAAAAAATATTGCGCGCACAGTTGCGTCCCAAATAAATAACAAGGAATACGTCGATTATTCGTTTCTTACAAAATGTGTTATGAATAAACAATGTCTATGAACGTAGCAATTGCCGGTATTGGCATAACAAAATTTGGGGAACTTTGGGATAAATCACTATTTGATTTAGCCCATGCTGCAAGTGTTAAGGCAATTGCAGATTCCGGCATGGATAAAAGTAACATACAAGCAGTTTTTGTTGCAAACATGCTTGCTTCAAAACTAGATGGACAAGATCAATTAGGAAGTGTTGTTGCAACGTCTTTGGGATTGCAAGTCCCGGCAATACGCGTAGAAGGCGCATGCGCGTCGGGTGGTTTGGCAATGCATAGTGCTGTTATGGCTATTTTATCGGGCATGTACGAAACGGTTTTAGTTGTAGGGGCAGAAAAAATGACAGACGTTTCCTCTTGCGAAATAACAACAGCGCTTATGGGCGCTGGATCAGAAGAAGAGCGCTTGTCTGGTCTTACCTTCCCCGGGCTTTACGCGCTTATGGCACGAGTGCATATGGAACAATATGGCACAACGCGGGAACAAATGGCAGAAGTAGCTGTTAAAAATCATTTCCATGCGTCTTTAAACGAACATGCGCATTTCCCATTTGCCGTATCTGTAGAAAAAGTATTGCGTTCCCCAAGTATTAGCTTTCCGTTTACTTTGTTTGACGCGTCCCCAATTTCGGATGGTGCAGCGGCGGTAATACTCACCAAAAAAACTCTTAAAAAAAGCGTTCATATTTTGGGGAGCGCAGTTGCAACAGATACAATTGGATTATCAGAGCGGAAAAGTTTAACCGAACTTGCCGGAACAAAAAATGCGGCTTCGATTGCTATAAAACAGGCTGGAGTAACCATTTCGGACATAGACATTGTTGAAGCACACGACTGCTTTACGATTGCCGAAATTATGGCAATGGAAGACTTGGGTTTTTGCGAAAAAGGGCAAGGCGGTGCTTTTATTGCAAGCGGACACACACGACTTGGAAACAAAATGCCTGTTAATACATCGGGTGGACTAAAAGCCTGTGGGCACCCTGTTGGCGCAACAGGGGTAAAGCAAATTGTCGAAATTGCGCAACAATTGCGGGGAGATGGTGGAGAAAGACAGGTAAAAGGGGCAAAGGTAGGTTTGGCACATAATGTTGGTGGAACTGGTGCAACGGTGGTAGTACACATTTTACAAGGGTAAATTCGAAATTCGAATATCTAAATTCGAAACAATGTTCAAAATTACAATGCTCAAACGATCAAAACGTTTTGAAATTTGTATTTTGTACATTAGAATTTGTTTCGGATTTCGGATTTTGATATTCGAATTTTAGTTTATGAATAATCCAGTCTCAAATTGGCGACATAGTAAAAATATTCATCTGCGAATTGGCATGGTGGGTGCTGTTGTGTCGTGGACAAAAATATTTGTTGCGCCATCGGGGTACGAAGCCGAAACGCCGTATTATGCTGGCATTATTACATTTGCAAAAGGGAATCGTGCACCTATGCAATTTGTTGATTTTGTTGCGGAGCCTGTTATCGGACAAAAAATTATTACTGTTGTTCGCCGTTCTGGTAGAGCAAAACCTCAAGAAATAATTGCATATGGCATAAAAGCCAAACCTTTTTAGCAATATAACAATGAAACAATTTAACAATCGTATCGTTGTTTCTGCTCCTTGTAAAATTCATCTTCTCGGCGAACATGCGGTTGTGTATGGCAAGCCTGCTCTTTTGGCAACTGTTGATTTAAGAGTGAAAGTGAATGTTTCTCCCCGTCATTCTGGCACCCCTCGGGGCATCTTCGACTTCTCCAGAATCGATTCTGGAGTCGCTTTGCTTCCCAGAATGACAGACATTTTTGAACCAATCCTCAAAAAAAAATTCAGTCTCAAGAAAATCTCACCATATAGTTTTAAGATTTCTTCTGACATTCCAATTGGTTCCGGACTTGGTTCGTCTGCTGCAATTTCGGTTGCGTATTTTGGTGCAATGCTTTTGTTTTTGGGCAAACCGTGGGATTTAGAAACAATAAATGCGCTTGCATACACAGCCGAAAAAGCGTTTCATGGAAATCCATCTGGCGGAGATAATTCGGCTGTTTGCTATGGCGGACTGGTCTTGTACCAAAAAAAGAACGACAAAAAAATAATAAAACCGCTTGATTTTACTATTCCCCAGTTACTTACAAAAAACTTTGTTCTCATAAATACAGGCAAGCCGAAAGAGACGACAAAAAAAATGGTCGCTTTTATTAAAAAAAGGTACGACGAAAATCCACAAGCTATTCAGAGCATTTTAGATAGTCAGGAAAAACTCACAGAAGAGTTAGTTGATGTTGTAAGAAATGGGAACGAGAAACGTTTTGTTCAAATAATAAAAGCAGGCGAGCATAATTTGGAAAAGTTAGGCGTTGTGTCTCCTCAGGTTACTTCGATGATTCGAATCATTGAATCAAAAGGGGGAGCGGCAAAAATATGTGGGGGCGGGGGAATAAAAAATGGCACGGGCGTGCTCTTGACGTACCACAAAAACCCTACTATACTCGAAAATATTGCAAAAGCACATAACCTTTCGTTTTTTAAAGCAGCCATAGGAGTAGAAGGAGTAAGACAAGAATGAAAAAAATAACTGTATCAGCACCGGGAAAATTAATGTTACTAGGTGAGCATGCTGTTGTGTATAACAGACCATGTATTGTTACGGCAGTGGATCAGCGAATGCAAGCAACGATTGAGTTATTAGATGAACCTGTTTTTGTCCTTGAGGCACCAGATGTAAAAATCACTGGTTACAAAAAACCAATGAGTGAAATTGGCAACGGCGATATTCCAAAAGGAGCAAAATTTGTGGAAATAGCAGTTAAGTCATTCTGGGGAGCAGTGCGACTCCAGAATCTGGATTCTGGACAAAAAGCCAGAATGACGGGAATGCGTGTTACAACAAAATCAGAATTTTCTTCGCAATTTGGGTTTGGGTCATCATCTGCTTCTACAGTTTGTATAATCAAAGGACTTTCCAAAATTTTTGGGCTTAAACTAACAAATAAACAAATTTTTGACATTGCATTTAAAACTGTTTTGGATGTGCAGGGAAAAGGATCGGGTTTCGATGTTGCTGCAGCAATGTACGGGGGTACGTTGTACTTTGTCACTGGTGGAAAAGTTATCAAGCCTCTAGCAATAAAAACATTGCCGCTTGTTGTTGGGTACAGTGGGGTAAAAGCAGATACCGTAACACTTATTAACCAGGTTTCTGTTTTGGCCAAAAAATATCCTAGGGTTATAGAAAATATATACGATCAAATAGAAAATCTTGTTGAGCTTGCCAAAAAAGCAATGCTAAAAAACGACTGGCAAACAGTTGGGGAACTATTTAATATCAATCAAGGACTCCTTTCGTCACTGGGGGTTTCGGGGCAAAAACTGGAAGACATGATTTATACTGCAAGAAATGCTGGAGCATATGGTGCAAAACTATCCGGTGCAGGCGGGGGAGATTGCATGATTGCATTGTCGTCGAAAGAGAATAAGAAAGTAGTTTCGGAAAGCATAACAAAAGCAGGAGGCCATGTGCTGGATGTCTTGGTAAATGCACCAGGCGTGAGGGTAGAAAAATGAAGGCGACCGCAACAACTCCATCAAACATTGCATTTACAAAATACTGGGGAAAGAAAGACGAAATACTCAGATTGCCAGAAAATGGGAGCATTTCCATGTGTCTTTCTAATTTGTTGACAACTACAACCGTTGAGTTTTCAGATACATATAAAAAGGACGAGGTAATTCTCAACAGCGTTCACCTCGCAGGAGACGAGGTCGTTGCCTCGTCACCTCCGAGGTGGCCGAATGGACTCCTCGCAGGTGGAGATTCAGATCGAGTGATTCGGCATCTTGATAGAATTAGAAAGCTTGTTGGTATTAATCAAAAGGCGAGGGTTGTATCTAATAATAATTTTCCAAGCGGTACTGGGTTGTCTTCGTCTGCATCCGGTTTTGCCGCTTTGACAGTTGCCGCGGCCCATGCAGCAGGACTTAAGCTTTCCGAAAAAGAACTCTCCATACTTGCCAGGCAGGGATCTGGTTCTGCATGCAGGTCTATTCCATCTGGTTTTGTCGAATGGCTGGATGGGAATACAAGTGAAACATCGTATGCAGAGTCTATTTTTCCAGCAAATTATTGGGATATTACAGATGTTGTTGCAGTTGTCAGCAATCAAAAAAAAGACGTGCCAACATCTGTTGGCCAACAAACATCTGGCACTAGTCCTTTTATGGAAAACCGATTGTCGCGGATGCGGCAAAAAAATGAGACGATAAAAGCACTAATCAAAAAAAGAGATTTTGTTAAATTTGGCAAGTTAATAGAGGCAGAAGCTTTAGAATTACACGCAATTATGCTCACCCAAAAACCAGCACTAATTTATTGGTTACCAACAACTGTGTTGCTTATGAAGTTGGTGCAAAAATGGAGGAGTGAGGGACTAGAAGTATACTTTACAATAAATACAGGTCAAGACGTGCATTTAATTTGTCAAAAAAAAGACGTCGATACACTCGTAAAACTTGTACAGGGAGTAGAGGAAGTAAAGGATGTTATAATCAATAGTCCGGGGGAGGGTGCTAGGACAATAGAATCACACTTATTTTAAATTGTCATCGCGAGGAGCAGCAGCTTTGTTGCGATCTTCCAGAGATTGCTTCGTTTCACTCGCAATGACAATGAAAGAGATATGGAAGACAAACAATATTTATTATTAGTCGACGATAACGATACGTTTTCCGGCAAATACGAAGAAAAAGAAATTTGCCATACTGGCAATGGTTTGCATCACCGTGCGTTTGTTGTAGTTATTTTTAACAAAAACGGGGAAGTCTTGTTGCAAAAAAGAAAACACAAACGGTGGGATAATTATTGGGATGTTTCTGCCATAAGTCACACATTGCATCTTGCAGACCATGACGAAACATACGAAGAAGCAGCTGTCAGATCTCTCAAAATCGAAATGGGCATAACAGGGGTAACGCTCCAAAAAGTCGGCGCATTTAATTACTTTGCACAATATGGAAAACAATGCGAAAACGAATACTGTGCTATTTTAACTGGTACATATAACGGAAAAGTTTTACCTAATACGCAAGTTTTATACGAACATAAATGGGTAAAGAAAGACGAATTTATAAACAATGTCCTTTCGAATAGGAAAAAATATACCCCATGGGCAATAAAAATTGTTGCGAATCTTTTTTTACCAAAACATGTTGCCATGATAATGGATGGCAACAGACGATGGGCACGGCAAAAAGGTCTTCCTGTTTTTGTTGGACACAGGTATGGGTTTAATCGCATAGAGCCAACGGTTACTCATGCTTCGGATTTGGGGATTTCGCATGTAACATTCTGGGCGTTTTCTACCGAAAACTGGAACAGAGAAAAAAAAGAAGTCGAAGCGCTGCTTAATCTTTTCCGACGTATGTTCACAGGATCTATGGTTGCAAAACTTAAAAAAAACAATGTCTGCGCCGTTGCGCTTGGGGATATTTCGGCATTTCCAAAAGACATTGCAGAAGGTATAGAAAAAGTAGTAAAAGACACAAAAAATAATACAGGTATTACGGTTAATTTCGCCATAAATTATGGTGGCCGGGCAGAAATATTACATGCTGTTAAAAAAATTATCAAGGAAAATCCTAAAGAAATAACAGAAGAAGTATTTGGCCGGCATTTATATACTAATGGACAACCGGATCCGGATTTAATTATCCGAACGGGCGGCGAACAACGCTTAAGCGGCTATTTGCCTTGGCAGGGGGTATATAGCGAGCTTTATTTTACCCCAAAATATTGGCCAGATTTTAACGAGAAAGAATTTAATATTGCACTAATGGATTTTGTATCCCGCACTCGCCGGTTTGGAAAATAATATCCTTTAGATTTTTGGGTATTGACAAAGTTTTTACAGATTGGTATTTTGTAAATGCTTCTGCTCGGCCTAAACTCATGCTCGATATTAAAAAAGCATTACTCCAAATTAAAAAGGGCAATATAGCTTTTGTCGACCTTCGTTTTGTAGACCTCCGCGGTACCTGGCAGCACATGTCTATTCCAGCACACGAATTTGATCTGGGAAATATTAAAAAAGGATATGGTTTTGACGGGTCAAGCATTCGTGGGTTCCAGACAATTTACGAATCCGACATGCTGCTTCTGCCAGACGTCGAAACATGCTTTATGGATCCGTTTTATGACAAAACACTTATTGTTATTTGCGACGTGTACGATCCAATAACTGGCAAACCATTCGAAAAAGATCCGCGCTACACTGCCAAAAAAGCAGAAGAATACCTCAAGAAATCTGGTATTGCCGATACGTCCTATTGGGGGCCGGAAATAGAATTTTTTGTGTTTGACAGACTGAACGTAAACCTTACTCCATACTATTCCTCAATCGAAATCCAAAGCAGCGAATTACCATTCGAAACTGCCAGGGGAGAAGACGACGGATATCCAATTAGAAACAAAGAAGGGTATTTTCCCGTTCCACCATTTGATAAATTGCAGGCATTCCGGTCGGAAATGGTAACTATTTTAGAAAGTATTGGTATACAAATAGAAGTGCATCATCACGAAGTTTCCAGTGGGGGGCAATTAGAAATTGACATGCGGTACGACACACTGGTTTCCATGGCAGACAAGGTATTAAAGTACAAATACGTTGCCAGAAACCTCGCTAAGAAATATGGTATGACAGCGTCGTTTTTGCCAAAGCCAATTTATGGAGACAACGGGTCTGGTATGCACACACACCAAAGTTTATTTAAACGTGGTAAAAATCTTTTCTATGATCCGGTGCATGGATATGCCGAACTTTCCAAAATGGGTATGTCCTACGCTGCCGGACTATTATCCAATATCGGTACTGTTTTGGCATTAACAAACCCAACACTCAATTCCTACCGCCGGCTGGTGCCACACTTCGAAGCGCCAACATCTATTGCATTTTCAAAACGGAACCGCAGCGCGGCAGTTCGAATCCCCATGTATTACAAAGGCGAAGAAAAAGCAAAACGCATAGAATTTAGGACGCCAGATCCAACATGTAACCCATATTTATCGTTTGCGTCTCTTTTGGTTTACGGATTGGATGGAGTAAAGAAAAACCTGGATCCAAAAACGCTTGGATTTGGGCCGTTCGAAGAAAACATTTGGGAAAATGCAAATATTAAACAAACCCCAAACAATTTTCCACTCATTTTGGGTAATTTAGAGAGTGATACTATTCTTGTAAAAAGCGGCGTATTCTCCCAGAGCTTAATTACGAGTTACGTCGAAGTTAAACGGGGAGAATTGCAGCAAAATATGTTATACCCAACTCCAGCAGATTTCTGGTTCTACGGCGATATCTAAACACGGTGAAAACAATCGGCATTGCCCTTCTGTATTTTATAGGACTTCTTGTTCTTATCGGACTTCCTTTATACATTTCTCAAAAAAATTTGGGTGTTGTTAGTCCAATTAGCCAAATTCTGGAAAAACCTTTGGACAAATACACAATTGTCAGACTTCACAAGACAACATTTCCCAAATCGCAAATAACACTTGGAAAAGTAATTTCAGAAGACGATACTTTTACCTCCCGCGTATTTTATTTTACAGTCGATGGGAAAAAAGTAAGCGGGCTTATGAATGTTCCAAAAACAGGTGAGCCATTTCCCGTTATACTACTTTTGAGAGGTTTTGTTGACCAAAAAATGTATAAACCGGGCATTGGCAGCCAGCAAATTGGCGCACAATTAGCAAAAAATGGTTTTGTGACCCTTTCCCCGGATTTTTTCGGATACGGTGAATCTGCATCTGCGTCCGCAGATGGTTTTGAAGACCGTTTTCAAACATATACAACTGCGTTAACACTTTTTTCATCGGTTTCAACTCTCAATAATGCAGGAGTTGCAGTTGACCCTAAAAAAGTTGGTATTTGGGGGCACAGCAACGGTGGACATATTGCACTCGCAACATTAGCAATTTCAGGCAAGGCATACCCAACCGTATTGTGGGCGCCGGTTTCTAAACCGTTTCCGTATTCTATTTTATATTACACAGATGAATTTGACGATTCGGGGAAAGCACTTCGAAAATCGCTTGCAGATTTCGAAAACGACTACGATGTAAATAAGTATACATTTACAAATCATCTGGATTGGATTACTGCCCCCATACAATTACATCAGGGAACAGGGGACATAGAAGTGCCATACTGGTGGTCAGACGACCTGGTTGCAAAACTCAAGGACAAGAAAAAGGATATAGAATATTTTACGTATCCTGGGGACGATCATAATCTTTCCCCAAATGGCTGGTCAACGGCAGTGCAAAGAAGCATCTCATTTTTCAGAGAACATCTTTAACCGCGACCTACAATGTCTAGTGCGTTTGACCTCGTAGGTCTATTTCTAGTTGTCATTGCGAGGGGAGATCCTTCGCTATGCTCAGGACAGGCTGCGCAATTTTCCAGTCAGATTGCCACGCTTCCTCTGGTCGCTCGCAATAACAGGGGTATGCTACAATAATTATGTGGACACCCTTGACGTTATTATTATTGGCGCTGGCCCTGCGGGATTAACGGCTTCTATTTATGCTTCTTGTTTCCATTTAAGTCATGCTGTTATTGGGCAAGTTATTGGCGGACAAATGACACTGGCACCAGACATTGTTAATTATCCGGGGTTTCTGGAAATATCGGGTATTGCGTTAACACAACACATGGCTGATCAGGTAAAGGGTCGGGGTGGAACGCTGCTTGAAGACATGGTTATAGGGGTTAATCGCGAATCTGGTAATCTTTTCTCTGTTACGACTCAAAAGGGACAAACATACCAAAGCAAAACAATCATTTTAGCAACCGGAACCGAACGACGGCGGCTTAATGTCCCCGGAGAAATGCAGTATGTTGGGCATGGCGTGCATTACTGCGCAATTTGCGATAAACAAGACTACGAAGGAAAACCAATAGCCGTTATTGGCGGGGGAAACGCGGCAGCGCAATCGGCTGTGCAGCTTTCCCATGCAGCGTCACAGGTATATATACTCTATCGGGGAGCGGAGTTACGGTGCGATGCTATTTGGAGCAAACAGCTGGAAGAGGCAAAAAATATAACTGTGCTGTATAAAACTGTTGTTGCAGAAGTACAGGGAGACGGGCAAAAAGTAACAGGAGTAAAACTTGTGCAGGAAGGAGTTGCAAAAATACTCAATGTTGACCATGTGTTTATAGAAATTGGTGGTGTTCCAGGTACTAGTCTTATTGCTCCGCTTGGGGTAACGCTGGATCCCGGGGGATATATTATTGTGAACGAAAAACTGGAAACAAATGTTCCCGGCATTTTTGCAGCAGGGGATTTGGTAAGCTATGGGTTGTCCCTTGAGCAAATCTCTACCGCCGTCGGGCTTGGTGCCCGTGCAGCGTCATCCGCGTTCTCGTACCTCAAACAAAAAAAAGCCCCAACATCGTGGGGATCTGCATTAATCCAGCGACAATAGCAACTGATGGTGTATAATACTTCCATATGGCAGCAATTTGGGATTACGACGTAAAAACACTTAAAAAAACCGAAAAGGGGCGCATCCTTATTTTGGAACGGCTTATTAATTATGGTGTGTACCCGTCTGACAAGGAAAAAATAAGTCTGTCTCTTGTTAAAAAATACTGGGACAAACTCGATCTAGATACTCCCAGGCGTAATCTTTTTAAGCTACTTATATGGGGAAAATAACATTTACAAAACTCCAGGAGCAGTTATTTACGCAAATTACTACGCATCCTAAATTTCCTAAGACGTTTTATTTTACCGGTGGTACTGCACTTTCTGCTTTTCATTTGCATCATAGGGCGTCCGAAGACTTGGATTTTTTCTCGGAAATTCCATTTGACCAAAATACAATTTTGGATATTATCAAAGATATTTCTGCAACCATGAAAACTACATATAGGTATACTCAGTTCGAACGAATTAACATATTTGAATTCGTCAACGACAAAAATGAATTGCTTATAAAAGTAGATTTTGTTCATCATCCACACAAACGTCTGGAAATGGGGACACAAGCAACGAACATTGCAGTAGACAGTCTATTAGACATTGCAACAAATAAATTGCTTACTATTAACCAACGAACCGAAGTCAAAGATTTTGTAGACTTGTACTTTTTGCTAAAACAATTTACTTTTTGGGATCTTACGTACGGACTAAAGGCAAAGTACAATATGGAAATAGACATTATTTTATTGGCAATTGATTGTATGAAAGTAAATTCATTTACATTTATGCCACGTATGCACAAACCATTGTCTTTAATCACCCTTCAAACATTTTTCCGCCAAAAAGCAAAAGAACTTGGCAAAATGGCAACCACAAAATAATTAAACCAAAAGCCCATAGTTTGACAACCATCTCCATTTTTGATACTATCCCTTATGCATCTAAAGCGAATCTAGGCAAAAGCTGCCTATATTTCTGCTTTGTATGTATTTTTAGCTCATTCACATTGTTGCTGAGGCTTATTAGAATTTTGCCGAAGTCCCGCGTAGCTTTAGTGAAGTGGGACGGAATAAGAGCTCGTGCGCTCTTTGCTTACAATTTTCCCTTGTGTCATGCCGGATCTGATTCGGGATCTCGTAAGTTGTAAATAAAGCGAGCACGGGCTCAAACACCAGTTTCGTAGTTGTTATTGCGAGGAGTGCCATATGCTTAACACGACGTGGCAATCTTCCAAAAAAGATTCCCATGTCGAAGATCCTTTAGGGCTCGGTTTTCACCTCTCTCGGAGAGACATAATCATCGTTCGGCCAGCGAAGGTTCGTTCCCTTCGCCATTCAGGTACAAGGAAGTGTCATGGATAACATTATAGTGGTCAAGCGTACGCAGTCTACATCTCGGGAGTATTGGCCTCGCACCGATACTTCACTGATCAAAACCTCTATCGTTGCGTATAATCCGGACGAGTCTATACATTTCGGCCGGGAACGCGATCCCAAAGAGTTAGGCAGGGTTGGCATGGTGCTGTTCGACGGCGTCAAGAAGATCCTCGCTATCCAATCATGCTATCTTCGCCCCAACCACATCGACGTGTTTCTTCGCCCAGGGTTCACGTGGGATGAGGCTGAGCCTCGTTTGCTCGACCTTTTCAAGCGTGCTCTTCGCTGGGATGACGCTACGCTTCTTCGCTACGCCGAGTGGCTTGCCCAATTCGGCGAGGAAGAGGAAAAGCTCGTCTTCGAAGACCTTTTGTATGATCTCGACACTCGAGAACAACAGCGCGGGGGTCTTACCAGCGACCAGCACAAGGACTCGGGCATCGTCATCCAGTGGGGTCACGAGAGTGTGTGTTACTGGCCACCGCTCCGGATCGCCGACGGGGACATGTACGTTCGTGTTCAACTTAGCGCCCTTGACGAGGACGACAAGCTAGCCCTCGAGAGGCTGGGCGAGCAGGCCAAAGACCTCATCCATCAGATTTTGGAGATGGATGGTATCACTGAGGTTCATATTAGCCCGTACTCCCTCGAGGTAACTGTCAGCCCGGCATTTAACCAGAAGCGCATCCAGGCTCATGTGCTGAGGGCAATCAAGGAGGTCTACAAGATCAGGCCTATGGAGTAGTAACTACTTTCGCAACAATGTGGTACGCGCTGGGTGCGTGGGTTGGTCTGGGAGGACTTTTTGTCTTGTCCACTCAGACTACTCATTCACCCCGCGCCCCACCCCAACAACAATACTACCAATCTCCAATTTCAAATAAACAAATACCCAATCTTAGCCTTCCCACATGTCGTGTGGGAAATAATTTTTTTTTGACATCGGCAATGAAGGCATGGTATTATACATGTATATTCCTTCGGGGTAGGGTTATTTCTCAATTTTGAGAATATTCCCAATCGGTGGTAAACTCCACGATCCGTCAGCTGGCGGAACGAGTTGGTGTAACTCCAGCAGCGACCGTACAGTCGGGATAAAAGAAGGATTATTTTTTGTCATCCTGGTAACTCAGAGCGAAGCGTGGAGGCATCCAGGATCTCTTTAATGGATTTTGGACAAGCCAGAATGACAATAATTTAATTACCCCCGAAGAGGGGATTTTTTTATGTTCACAGGGATTATTACACACATTGGAAAACTTGAAAAAAAGGAGAATAACATCTTTGCATTTTCTGCGTCGCGTGATCTTATTGAAAAACTTAAAAAAAGTGAAAGCATTGCGGTGAATGGCTGTTGCCTAACGATTGAGAATCTTTCGTCCGAAATGTTTTCGGTCGAAGTAATGCCCGAGACACAACAAAAGACAATGCTTGGATTATTAAAGCATGGTGGTGTTGTGAATCTCGAACTTCCCGTCTCTGCAAATTCGCTTTTGTCCGGACATATTGTGCAAGGACATATAGACGGGACTGGTGTTATTAAAACAATTCAGGAAAATAAAAACAGCAGGCTTTTAACGATTACTCTACCCAAAAAACTTCATCGCTATGTCGTTGAAAAAGGTTCGGTTTGCATCAACGGCGTTTCACTGACCGTTATCAATACAGGCAATGATTATTTTACTGTTGGTATTATTCCGTATACATGGAAACACACAATGTTTCATATTCTCAAAATTGGAGAGCAAGTAAACATTGAAGTTGACATTTTGGCAAAATATGTAGAAAAATTACTGGCAAAATGAAAAACACACAAGACATAAAAATTGCGATTGTTGGGAGTATGTTTCAAAAAGATGTGACGGAAAATCTTGAGAAGCACTGTGTTGAAACATTGCAAGAAAAAGGCGTGCTGGACAACAACATTAAAATTGTTCATGTTCCCGGGTCGCTGGAAATTCCACTTGTTGTAAAAAAGCTTGCCAGGCAAAAAATATACGATGCGATTATTGCGCTGGGCGCTATTCATAAAGGGAAGACGTATCACTTTGAACAAATTGCCAATGAATGTATCAGGGGCTGTATGGACGTATCGTGGCAGTTTGAAATTCCGGTTGTTTACGAAGTCCTGGCAGTGTACGAAATCAAAGATGCCATAGATCGTGCAACTCGCAAAAAGCAAAACAGAGGTGTCGAAGCTGCCATTACTGCTTTGGAAATAATTCAGACCATCAACAAGTTGCAAGAAAGGAAAAAGATATGAAAGAAAAGCACGGTTTTTCTAAAACAGTTGCTGCTTCTTTGCCAACTATTTATGGTACATTTCAGGTATCCATTTACACTTTCTACCCGGATGGTCGCGAACATACTGTTTTATCGATGGGAAATAAAGAAGAACCTGTGCTTGTCAGAATCCACTCTCAGTGTATAACAGGGGATACGTTTTTATCGTTACGTTGTGATTGCCGGGAACAGCTGCACGAAAGCATGCGCAGGATAAAAGAAAAGGGAAGTGGTATTATTCTCTATCTTAGTCAAGAAGGCAGGGGAATTGGACTATCGAACAAAATTAAAGCGTATGCATTGCAAGATAGGGGTTTTGATACGGTTTCGGCAAACGAGCAGTTAGGTTTTCCGGTAGACGCGCGCAATTACAATGTAGCGGTTGCAATTTTGCGCGATCTTGGGATTTCCAAAGTAGAGCTGTTGACAAATAACCCCTCTAAGATAAAAGAGTTGGAAAAACAGGGTATTGTAGTAAATTACGAGTCGCTGGAAATTGCGCCAAATGCGACAAACAAAAAATATCTCTTGATAAAAAAGCAAAAGTTAGAACACCTATTATCTCTTGTCTAATTATGGATACGGATTTTATGCAAGAGGTGCTCCGTCTTGCCAAACGTGGTCTAAGCTGGACATGGCCGAATCCATTGGTTGGGGCTGTTTTGGTCAAAAACGGGAAAATAATTGGAAAAGGATATCACAAAAAGGTTGGATTTCCACATGCAGAAATAGAAGCTATCCGCAATGCCAACGTAAACCTAAGAGGAGCAACATTGTACGTCAATCTTGAACCGTGCGTTCATTTTGGGAAAACTTCTCCTTGTGTGGGCGCAATAATAAAATCAGGTATTACACGTGTAGTTTGTTCGGTGGTAGACCCAAATCCACAAGTGGCAGGTAAGGGGATAGAAAAGTTACGACAAACAGGAATAGATGTATCTGTTGGCGTTTTAGAGCAAGAGGCAAAAAAACAAAATGCAGCATTTTTTGCGTTTCACGAAAAAAAGCGTCCGTTTGTTGCCATAAAATTTGCTGCAAGCTTAGATGGAAAAATTGCCACTCGTTCTGGAGATGCAAAATGGATTACTAACGAAAAAGCTCGTCAGTACGCAAGAGGTCTTCGTAGTTGGTACCAGGCTGTGCTTGTTGGCGTTAACACCGTAATTGCTGATGATCCGCATTTAGGAGCTCGTCAAAAAGGCAAAAAAGATCCAGTTAGGATTGTTTTAGACAGCATGCTTCGAATCCCTCTTGATAGTCAAGTTTTGCGAGATACAAACGTTATTATTGCAACAACAGAAAATGCAAACAAGAAAAAGCGCAGTATTCTTATAAAAAAAGGAATAACGATTATTGATTGTGGTACATCGGCAATTTTACTTAAACAGCTGCTTTTCGAGCTTGTTCACAAAGAAATTATGAGTATTCTTGTAGAAGGAGGAGGGAAGACAATTGGCAGTTTTCTGGACGAAAAACTCGTCGATAAAATATATGCTTTCCATGCACCTATTCTTATTGGTGGAGAAAAAGCAGTTAGCATTGGTGGCTTGGGTGCAGCTACAATAAAGGAATCTTTTCAGTTGCAAAACGTGGTGTATCGCAGGTTTGATGACAATATGCTTACAACAGGGTATATTGCATGACTTTCAATATATATCAAACGACTCAAGAAGTTTTTTGTTGCCTTCAACTTGGTATCGTAACAGCTCGCTATACACTCCTTTTCGCGTTCCAAGCTCCTTGGGGGTGCCACTATCTGTAATAACACCTTTGTCGATAACAATAATTTTGTTTACATTTTGAATGGTCGAAAACCTGTGCGCAATAATAATAACCAGTTTGTTTTTCATAAGATTTTCCAATGCTTCCTGTACTTCTTTTTCTGACTTTGCGTCCAAAGACGATGTTGCTTCGTCCAAAATTAAAATCGGGGCATTTTTTAGAATAGCTCGGGTAATTTGAATACGCTGTTTTTGTCCACCCGAAAGCCGTACGCCCCGTTCGCCAACCTGACTTTCCATACCCTTTGGTAGTTTTTCGACAAATCCCCATGCATTTGCAAGTTTTAATGCTTGTATAATTTCGTTTTCAGTTGCCTGTTCTTTTCCATATGCAACGTTTTCCCGGATCGTTGTAGAAAACAATTCATTTTCCTGGAAAACAAGCCCAATGTTGTTACGAATAAAATGGTGATCAAGTTCTTTATAGTTTTTCTTACCAAGAAAAATTGCTCCACTCGTTGGATCGTAAAACTTTAGAATAAGGTTAATAATAGTCGATTTCCCAGCACCGCTATGCCCAACAAGCGCGACTTTTTCGTTTTTACCAATTGCAAACGAAATGTCTTTAAGTACAGTATGTGATTTTTCATAGTTAAAGCTAACATGGGAAAAAGTAATCGTTGGGTTTGCAATCATCGCCAGATTTTTCTTTTTTGTGTAGTCTTCTATGGACACCAAATCCAAAATTTCGAAATATTCTTTGCTGCCACTTTCTGCCATTTGGACCTGGGTTAAAATAAACGACATGGCAAACAGGGGAAGCCTGGCCTGGTTAACAAGTTGCAAAATAAGTACCATTTCGCCAATTGTAAGCAATCCCTGAAACGTGTTGTAAAACACCAAAATATTTATGGCAAATAAAACAATATTTAAGGACAATCCACGAAAAAAATCGTAAATATGAAACGTTTTACTTTGTTTCGCGTAAATAACATTTACATCGGACAGATTTTTTGAAACATTATCATATTCATATTTTTCTCGGCTAAATGTTTTGACCAAACTCATATTGGCAATAACTTCTTGCATTCTGCCCCGTGTTGCGTCTTCTATGGCATTTTTCTTTACTTCGTGTTTTCCCCAGGCAACGGTTGAAAAGTAAGAAATAATCATATAAATCGGGAAAAGAAGAAAAAGAACAAGGCCAATTGGCACATTGTAATAAGCAAGCACAGCAACAATAAACACGCTTTGTAAAAGTGTTGGCAAAATAAAATTTGTTGCCATGTTTAAAAATGACTGAATGGTAAAAATGCCGCGGTTTAGCTGATTAACAATTTTTCCGGAAACTTCCGAATCGTAATACGATTGTGGCAAGCGGAATACTTTGTCATAAAAAATTTCTGTTAAGAATTTTCTCACTCTGCCTGCAAAATGGTCTCCCAGTCGTTCGGTTGAAACGGTTAAGACAAGTTGCAATAAACTCATGACAAATGCTGCAACGATAAGTAAAATAAGCGTATGTACATCTCCTGTTTTTTGTTGTACCTGGCGGACAATCTCATCTACTATTGATTTAAATAAAAGCGGAGTGGCAAGTGCTAACATTGACTGGAAAAGAATAAGCACGCCAAGCGCAAAAAGAATATGGTGTAGCGGTTTTGAAATGCGTAAAATCCGAATAATATTCTTCATAAAATGCTTCTATGAGTATATCATACTTGACTTAGGCAAACGAAAAAGGGTAATATGGAAAAACGATTTTCACAAGGATCAACAAGTGGCGCAACTATGGCAACAAGTGGAGCTACAATGACCAAAGGACAGGTAGTTTCAGTTGATGGATCGAATTTTACCTTTTCTGTTAAAGAAATAAAGGTTAAAAAGGGTGACAGAGTAAACATTGTTTTTACCGATAAGGGTGGTAATCACGATTTTGTTATCGATGAATTTGGCGTAAAAACTAGCATTTTAAAAACAGGTGGAACTGAAAATGTTTCGTTTGTTACAAATAAAGCTGGAACATACGATTTTTACTGCAGTGTTGCAAATCATCGGGCAATGGGAATGGTTGGTAAACTGATTGTTGAGTAACTGATGTTACGTACTTTGTCATTCTGGGGAGCAGTGCGACTCCATAATCTTGACGAGCCGTAGATTCTGGACAAGCCAGAATGACGGGTCTGCGTAAGGTGAGTACCTAATATTTGGTAAATGGAGTATAATCATATTTAGACAAAAATGAGTAATTTGCTTCGGAATATTCGTTTTTATGTACTTTTAGGAAGTGTTGTTTTTTCGGTTTTTTCTTTTGTTTATGTTTCTACAACAATTGTAGAGGGTAGCCTCAGGATTATTCGTCTAACGCAAGTTTATGCACTAACGGCTGTCGGATTTTTGTATATAACTCTTCTTGCCGGGCCATTTTGTTTTACGTTTCGCTGGTTTCCGTTTCGGGGGTCGTATCTAAAAGCCAGACGGGCTCTTGGAGATTCTGCTTTTTATTTTTCCGTTCTTCACGGATGTTTTGCATTTTTTGGAGAACTTGGAGGATTTCCAGGACTATTTTTTTTGGATGGTAAGTATCTTTTGGCAATAAGCTTAAGCTTTATTGCACTTGTCATACTTTCATTAATGGCAGCAACCTCTTTTGATTATATGGTTGCAAAATTAACTTACCCTAAATGGAAATTTTTGCACCGCTTTGTGTATCTGACCGGGATTCTTATTCTTGTCCACGCGTTACTCCTTGGTTCGCATTTTCAAGTATTATCCGATACCATCCCACAACTATTTTTTGCTGCACTGGCGTTTTTACTCTTTTTGGAATTATTGCGGATAGACGCATTTTTTAAAAAAATATTTCCGATTTCTGCGCAAACGCATCTTCTTTCTCTTCCACTTATTATTCTGTATTTTTTGGGCATTGCCTATTTATTTTTACCTGTTCCTGTTATTGGCAATATTGCATTTGGTATTCATGCGCAGCATATTCTATTGGCAAGGCATGCGCAGCAGCAAAATCAGGGCATTGTCTATAGCAGCAACATAAATGTATCGGCAATTCCGGGGTTGCAAGGAGATAGGACAAAACGATTCACCGTACAATTTATTCATCCTGATACTCTTGTACCCAACCAGGATACGCAGCTTACATTTCAGATTTTCGACGCAAGCAACGGGAATAAAGTTCAGTTATTTCATTCAGTGTATACAAAACCAATGCATCTTATTATTGTCGACAGTCAGTTACAATATTTTAATCATATTCACCCAACGCAAGAAGAATTTGGGTTTACCATAAGCACGCAGTTTCCAAATGCAGGACTATACCATATATACATAGACTTTCAGCCATTCGGCTCAATCGAACAGCAGTTTGGCTTTACTCTTAAGGTAGGAGACAACGGACAACCAATATTTTCCAATGCCGAACCCGACGAAAACCTCACTAAAATATTTGGTCAATATGAAGTAACTCTTGCATTTCAAAAACCCCTTCTTGCAAGTGACTTGTCTATTGGGAATCAGGTTCTTACGTTTACTATAAAAGACGCAAAAACAAAAAAACCCATAACAACACTAAAACCATATCTTGCATCCTTTGGGCATTTAGTTATAATACATAAAGACACGTTTGAGTATTTGCATGTGCATCCGACAAATCTTATTGCTCCGCCGGCAAATGCAAATGGTGGACCAACGGTTGAATTTTTGCCATTGGGAATGTATGGGCCAATAAAACCAGGTATATACCGGCTCTTTGCACAGTTTAATCCCGACAATAATGTAATGGTTGCAGATTACACAATCAAGATTCAATGAAACATTTTGTAAAAAACTATATTCTTTACATCGCATTTGCTCAGGCGCTTATTGCCATGCTTGGCAGTTTATACTTTAGCGAAATAAGGCATTTTACTCCCTGTGTTTTGTGCTGGTACCAACGCATTTGCATGTATCCGCTAGTGGCTATTATTGCCGTTGGTATATTGCGAAAAGACAAAAAAATATTTCAGTATGTTTTTCCATTAAGTATTCTTGGATTTTTTATTGCGTTATACCATGTGCTACTACAAAGTGGTGTATTGCCGGAATCACTTGCTCCATGCACAGCAGGGGTATCGTGCACGGTAAAATATCATCCTTATTTTGGTTTTATAACAATTCCAATTATGTCGTTAACAGCGTTTTCTGTAATAAACGTTTGTATGGTGCTATATAGAAAGTTTATAAAATGACACAAGAGCAAAAAATTTTGGGAGGCATTGGTGTTGTTACAATTACATTGGTTGTTGGTGCAGTTGTGTTTTTTAGCGGGCCAAGTAGTAATACATCTTCAAATTCTTCTGCAAAACCAGTCGACGCAAAAATATTAGTTAAAAAAAATAGTCATGTAGCAGGTAATCCAAAGGCAAACGTTACGGTTGTGGAATTTGGGGATTACCAGTGTCCTGCATGTGGCGCAGCATACCCAATTACCAAACAGGTGCTGGGGCATTATGGCAGTAAAATTGCCTTTGTGTTTAGAAATTTTCCCTTGCAACAACATCAAAACGCGCAAATTGCAGCAGAAGCTGCAGAGGCAGCAGGCAAACAGGGAAAATTTTGGGAAATGCACGACATATTG
>OBEQ010460761.1_pt1 | contig 40058 bp, 32 predicted proteins | sample 1670901 | NCBI WGS metagenome assembly OBEQ01 (sample SAMEA104232315, study PRJEB22302) | groundwater metagenome | biome: forest; feature: aquifer; material: groundwater | place: USA | collected 2011-08-07 | depth 5.4 m | reverse complement strand
TGTATAGATTCGTGCTTGTGGTATTTGTTCCTGTGGCGTTGGTCCAGACAAGAGAGGATGCGTTGAGGGTGGTGGCGGTAAGGGCTGTAAGAACAGCGTTCGCTGCGTAGAGATTCGCCGCGGATAGAATGGTAGAGGAGACGTTGCCTGATACAGAGAGGCTTCCAGCGAGAGTTGAGGTACCACTTCCTTGAAATGCAAACACGCCTGTGCTTGTGACCGATCCTTGTCGATTGAGAGCAAATACTTGCGTCGCCTGATCGTTTATTCCACGTAACAAATAATCATTTTGACTAGACGTACCATTTGACCGCACTTCAAGAGCTGTGCGTGTCCCGGTAGCAGCAGTATTTTCTGTTTGGTTGATCGTGAATATCGTCTGACCTCCGCTTGCGCTGCTCGAAGCGTACATTCCTTGTAGCTGCTCTGCATTGAACGCCTGTGGCACCGCCCCTAATCGCTTACGTGGCGACATTTCACTATCTGAACCAATCACAACACCTAAATAAATGGCGTCGCTATTCCAATTCACCCCGTCAAGAGTGTTTTGCCATCCACCACTTGCCGATGGATCGCCAAGCAAAAGGCTAAAGAGCCCACTTTGCACCGTAATAGGAATTGCCGTTGGTACAGCCACCGTTCCAGAAGCGCTCCAAAGAGTCGTCCCTCCTGACGCAGCTGAATACAAACGAAACTTCATTTGATACACCCCGTCTACAACCGCCGTACCCGTGGCATCTAACAGCTTACCTTGATAACTCACCTGTCGATTGATCCCTTGTGCCGCCTGCACCGAAAAAGGACGGGCAAATACAAGAGTGAGGAGACAAGACCCCAAAAGGACGATACCAAACAGGCGCTTCGACATATCTCCATCTATTATAGGCGTCTTTTTCTTCACTCGATTTTTACGCTCTAATTAGCTCTATTCCAGCCACTGCGCAGATATCATATCTGTGGACTACCTGTGTATAATATGTGCAATGCTAAAAAAGCACCCTCTATACGCCTCCAACAGTCTGTTTTTGAAGCTCAATTTTTTCTTTAATAATCCGTTCGCTTCCCTTGGTTAGATCTATATCTTTTGATTCAAATTTCACATATCCCGGCTTTTCTGCGGTCACTTTATAGACGTTTGGTCCTGTAAAAAAAGCATACTTCCCTTCTTTGTCAGTGATCTGCGTCTCGAGGAGTTTATGAAACCTTGTATCAAAAATGCGCACGATGGCTTGGCCAAGGCTCTTTCGAGAGCCGGCATCGGAGACCAAACCCCAGCCTTTAGGCCGATTAGCTTTTGCCAAGCGATAAAATACGACATAGGTTGCGGCCTGTACTACAAGCATACCTCCCGTAAACCGACTCGGCGAAACCAGGAACGAGCCTACGGAGGCGACAACCCCCAATGAAGACACGAAGCGCTGTATCATCCGCAAACGATGAGCCTTCACCATGTGCGCGATGGTCACGTCGGGCTTGTCAGGAGGATCCATGGGCACGTTCGCTGTGAGAAGGGCCGAGTGTACCACTTCAACAGATTCGCCGTGATATAGATCTAAAAACGCCCCATCTTCCAGATCTTTATCGAGATATTTTGTCGGAAACAAAAACCCAGGCTTACTCACTTGCAAACGATACATCCCCGGTTTTACAAAAAATGAGTACCGTCCTTCTGCGTCCGTGATCCTGGTTTGAGTCACTCGCCCCGTCCCCGCGTCCAAAAGACGCACAACCACCAAATCCAGCGGCTGCTTTGACAACGCGTTATAGACAACCCCCCATTCTTTTCGTTTACGTCTCCCTATGAGCAAAAACGGCTGTGTAAATAAGAAATAAAGATAATGAAATACGTTCCCCGCCGAAGTCGCCGCAGCCAGATTCGCGACGGTAGCCACGACCACCGCCGGAGCCACCACCTGCGTGTTCACCGCTTGTACAGCGGGAGAGCCAAGTGCTTCTCGCGTCGTGTCTAATAGTTGCGTCGCGGCCATGGCAACGTTCGCAAAGGTCGAAGCAACGTCAAGCACAACACCTTCTCCCAACAGATTTTGAGACACGACGACGCTTTTATCGATAGATAACCGTCCTTCTGCTCGAAATAAAAGACGATACGTGCCCGGCTCAACGAAGAAACCATACCCCCCATCCTCTGCCGTCATAAACGGATTTAACTGACCGGACGCCCTCGGATCCCACAATACCCACGCATCTTCCTTCTTTTGAAGGACACGCACCTCAACGCCGGCCCGAGGTTTTTGATCCACGACATCTCGCACAAGAAAGCGTGGGTGGACCACAAACGCCCCCTCTGTTGCTGCCGTCGTGCCATCATTAAGATTCGCTCGAACTTCTGCCACTATTCTGCCTTCGGAGGGCAGATCCACGACCGTAAACCAGTGGTCGTTCGCATCTCCCGTAAGTTCATACCGCGCATCTCCTAGACGAAGCTCTGCTTGCGTGACCAGCAAACCATCTACACGTGATGGAATCTGGACTCGAAGCGCCTGATGAGGAAATGCCTGAAACTGGCCATTCTCTGTGGCCACAAACGGAAAAGAACCCGTCCCTTCTCGCCACTCAACAGCAAGCGTATGTGTGACAGATCTACGTGAAGCCAATGATGTCACCGGCGCCGCAGGCTCGATAGGTTGGGTAGAAGAGGTGCTTTCTGTATTCTGCACTGTTGCCATCGTCCACGTACGCGCCGAAGCGATGGCTCCTGTCGATGCGTTTCCGCTGCGATCTCGAGCAAACACCGCGTAAAAATATTCATGCCCAGCCTCTAATCCAACATCGACAGTCGCTTGTAACGGACCAAGATAGACAAGGCGCCCGTCTGTTGAGTTGATTGGAAAATGATCCGTCCGACTCACCACCACTACGTCCGCAAGGTCATCTACTGTAGGATTTTGCCATGCCAAGGCAATTTGCCTATCTTGCCCAACTGCACGAAGCAACCCAGGGCTCGACGGTGACGTCACATCGGGAATGGTACGAAACGCGACCGTGTCAAAGGCGCTTGATCCATAAGGGACGTGTGCCACAGCACGCACTTGGTACCCCGTGTCTGATCTTAATCCAGTCACGCGGATTTCGTGAGTACGAGCCACTATTTCATCTGTTATGCGCTCCGTATAGACCCCGATACCATATTCAACGACTCCAGAGGCAGCGAAATTCGTCTCCCATGAGACGAGTGCAGAACGATCATCGATGTTTGCCACACGAAGATTCCGCATTGTGAACATGCTGGATCCGTTACCTCCGCCACCTCCAGCAGAACCAGCACTCGCTCCGCCACCGCCACCCCCACTGCCTCCACTGCTGCCTCCACCTGAAGGCGCGGCGCTTGGGGATGGTGAGGGTGAAGGAGGGGGCGTCGGAGGTGGGGGTGTGGGGGGACTCACCGGAGGGGGCGTCGGAGGTGGGGGTGGAGGAGGTGGTGCAATCGTAGCCGCCCCTCCTCCACTTGGAGGAGGGGTCGGAGGTGGGGGTGGAGGAGGTGGTGTCGGGATCGTCATGCTCACAGAGAGCGCATCCGTACCAGAGATAGGGATAATCATTCCCCCCGTATCACTAAAAGCACCTCCTATTTGTAACGGGTATATTCCTGATCCTGCAGGATTCGTGATCCTGTCCGCTCCAGGAGCGGCCACCGTTCCGATACGAACAATAACAAGGTCACCGGCCGTAATTTCACCTATTGCCGCGTTCGTTGGAGGAGTGAGCGTGATCGTACGTCCCGAAACGCTCGCTCCCCACACGCCTATCGCTGCGGTAGCTGCCAAGGTTTCGCTTGTTTCAAATCCCGTGACAGGACCGTGTGTTAGCAAAATATCTGCCGCATCAATCCCCGTGAGTGTGAACCCCGTCGCAAACAAGAGCGTGATCGTGTGCGAAGAAGCGCTCACCCCCGTTGGGGTTATGAATCGTATTTCGTGATTAGACGCCGTCGAAACAAGCTGTCTTGTCATGATGTCTCGCATGCCAGAAAGGCTGGCAGCAAACACAAATGACGAAGAAAAACCAAAAAAAGCAACGACCAGAAGTCCGCTGGCAATCTTCGCGAAAGCGCATCGCTGTATCATGAAAGAGAAGCACCTCCATGCACCTTTTTCAGGACACACGTCTCCGCCTTTTTCCTGCCCACATCACTCCAACAAAACAGCTCGTCACAAAAGCGAAGAGGCCCGTTGTTCTCCATGGTATCACAAAGACCTGGATTGTTCTTGGCGGATCCGCTTCTATCCGTTGATCAAGGACGAGGCGCGCCTGATAAAAACCCAAAAGAAACGGGGACCATTCCGCTCGTACTCCATCAAAAAAGTCGCGGTGACCACTCTGTTGTCCCCAATGCATCTCAAAACGTCGAATGGAACCGGGCACGACACGAGAGGCCCCCAGAGCAGGCTGTAATGAGAGCACCGCCACAAGATGGCCAAATACATTTACCACATCCACTCGGCCAACCGGTGTTTCATGAGCGGTACCTTCATTACGGAGTGTTGCGACAAACGCAATAGGCGGATGAGATACGACGTGTGGGCCAACTGTCGTAAAAGAAACCGTACGAACAGCGTGAGTGAGATTGCCTTCCACCGTCGCAAACACCAGCACACCGACACGACTCCCGAGCGTAACCCCATCAAGTCGACGCCCACTTGCGTGATTTACAAAGATTACCCCTTGATATGCTCCTGGCAGCGCTTGTTTTGGTGGACGAAATTGGAATGTGACGGGTGTACTTTCTCCCGGTGCGAGGGTCACCGTTGATCGATTGAGATAGATCCAGCTAGGCAAGCCTGCCGTATCCGTCGGGTGCAAAAACGCCTGTCGACCTTCCTCCCCAACAGGTCGGAATCCTTGAATAGAAAAGGTATATGTTTGAAAAACATCCTCTGTATTACGTACTAAAAATACCCTCGTAACCGACCCTCCTGGGAGGGTCGCCGTATCAAATGTTGGCGGTTTTACCTCCATAGCAAGTGCCGGAGAGCCCACACTTACAAAAAAAAGGCACGCGATAAGAAAAAGAACTTTTGCCATAACCAAAACGAGCCTAATAGTTTGCCGTTAATGTATAAAACACCGTTTGTCCATACGTTCCAGACGGCGTTGCGTCTGTTGTTGATACTTTAAACACCATTCCCACACGATCGCCTATCACCGATGACGTTGCTGAACTTTGAGCGATCACCCGTTGCGAAGAGCTCACAGCGGTGTCTACGCCCGCCCCAAAAGCTCGCGTCCCTGTAACGCTCATACCATATTCCTCGCTTCCTAGGCTAACCGCACCGTCCGCCACCGAGCCAATGCTTGTAGCACCAGAGCGTAATGCACCATCTCCCTGAAGATACACGGTATATCCATTCACCGCCGTTGAGCCGATGGACGCCATCGCCGTTGCTGTGTTCTGTGCTCCCACCACCACAGATCCAAACGCAACCGCGGTTCCACCCAGGCGATATACAAAGTCATCACCTCCGCTCGGTGACGCGCTCATACTTTCTTCAGCGCCGCTCCACCCATCCACCGTTACCACGTTTGCCGCAATGGCGCTTACACGACCTACCGTCACGCGCTCTCCAAACCCACTGTTTTCAACCACGGCGATATAATCTCCAATACTTAAAAACCCCGCAGAAGACACCATCACCATTTTTCCCATCTTAGAAAAGGCAGAATAGGAAACCACCGTTGCCCCTTCTTGTGCCCGAATTGTGAGCCCTAGCGCTTCAGGCGAGGCTTCTGCAGCACGATATCCGGCCTTCATAGCATATAAAACACCTGTGCTTGTTCCATCTGCTATCTGACCCAGCGTATCGTTGAGCTGGTAGCTTGCACTGCTCGCAAAATCACCACCCCCGCTATTTATATGATCCCAGTTGATTTGAAAATTGGAACTCGACATAGACAGGCTCGGTTGCGCAAATAAAAAAAAGAGGAAGAGAGCCGCCACAAAAGATCGCATATAGACATTATAGTACCACATTTTCTCTTGTTCCTCTTTTTTTATTCGACAAGGCATAATACATCAACTTTTATAGAAAAACCTTCTGTGAACGATTTTACGGGCGTCGTAAAATACACATTTTCTATATTTTTTTTAAACGTCTACTTGAGTCGTAAAATATTTATTATGCGTAAAAAGATCTTTAGTTTATTAGCATTTTCTAATTTTAAGCGTCGCACATTAATGTTTCACGTGAAACATTCCTCTAAATTTTTCAAAAACACTTTACGACACAAGGATTTTTCTCTTTGATGACTTACCCAGTATCTGTGGATAACTGAATCAGGTAGGTGTAAAATATATTCGAGATAATAACCAACGCCTAATGCGCAGATGTCTTTTAAGCCACGATGTAGGTTTATAAAAACAGCTCGTGGTAATCCAATTAAAATCATCTTTTTTCTACGTTCGTCCTTTTTATTCTTCCTTCCCCTCTAAGTGGAGCTAGGGCGGCGTCCCATCGGAAATGGCTACAATCGCTATAAACAACGCTTTTTGATTTCAAGCCTATTTCATCAGTGAGTGACAGCGAGGATCAAACGCACATACCATCACAAGCACGAACAACATACTAACCAAATTTAAAATACTATGTATCAAAAAAAATAAGCTACTGTTTCACGTGAAACAGTAGCTTATTTTTATAAAACGCGCTTCTAACAAGTGGGTCCGTTATCGGAATAAAATTTTTTAGTTGACTCAAATAATATCGAATAGCTGCACATGCTATAACCACTCCTCTACAATGAGTGGAATATGCGGATGGTTTTTTAAGAGCGTGGCGGTCCTTCAGGGCCGATCCTTTCATTTTTCATAATAGGAACTCGACGTGAGCGAGCACAGCCTTAGTTTGGCTAAGGCCTAGTTCGGATGAAAATCTACACTGCTCTCATTGTAATGAATTGATATAAGGCAATACTTCATCAAGCGCACCATGCTCATAGACTATTTTAGTCTATGTAAAGTCAAATATTTGCTTATACAACTATTTATCCACAGAAATAAGCTACTGTTTCACGTGAAACAGTAGCTTATTTCTGTGGATAACTCCATCTTAAAACCTTTTGTTGTTTATAAACGCACATTAAAAAACCTCGTTTTTTGCGAGATTTTTTAATGGTGGACCGAAGGAGATTCGAACTCCTGACCTCTGCAATGCGAATGCAGCGCTCTACCAACTGAGCTATCGGCCCAAAATATTTGAAAATCCTTCAATGTTTCACGTGAAACACGTGTGGGGTTTTTATTAAAATGGCGGGCGTTTTTAGTCTTTAAGCGTCGTAAAATATTTATGCTCACCAACAAAACGACTATCTGATTCCGACTGCCTTATCCCATGGTGTTCCCAAGTGGAATCGAACCACTATTTAGGGCTTAGGAGTCCCTCGTTCTATCCATTGAACTATGGGAACAAGCGTCGTAAAATATTAAAGCACTTTTTTTAATGCTTGGCTTACCAAAATGAGTATAGTGGAGTGATCCGCTCACGTCAACGAACTGTTTTCAACCTACAGTGGTTGACGCGAATAAAAAAATCGACTACTCTCCACACCATCTATATGCCAAACAAGCATGCTTCCGTTAAAGACGTCCGTAAAAGCAAGCGTCGCGCTGCTCGTAATGCTCGCCTCAAGACACATGTAAAAGCTGTCACCAAGCAGATGAACGACCTCCTAAAAACAGGCACGGCTGTTGATATAAAGGTGTTAAGCGCCAAACTTCAACAGGTTGTTGATAAAGCGGCTAAAAACCACCTCTTTCATCCAAACAAGGCGGCACGCAGAACCTCCGCCATGCAACGTAAGATAAACAACTTAAGCACGACGAAATAGCTCATATAAAGAACCTCCCATCCGGGAGGTTCTTTATACCTACAGAATACTAAACATCTCTTTTTCATCCGCATACCCACTTCGTTGCATAAAATATCCTTCCACGAGCTGCGCAAACGCCTCATCTGCCTCTATGAGCGCCTGCCCACGCAGTTTACGAGCAACAAAGGGATGCACGCCTTCCGTTGCTCCGTCTCGGACACGTAGTGCTGTTCGCACCTGGCTCAAAAATACCGCGAGCGCCTGTTTTTCAAGAGCGCCCCCCTCTAAGACCTCTCTCCATACATCGTGTCTTCGTATATATGCGTCTGCAGACGTGAAAATACTTCCTTCACTTTTCTCTCCTATGTGTGGCGAAGAAACGTCGTAGGCCGCTCGCTTCAGGAGTTCATAAAAACAGGTCCAACTATCCCCACGGGCGCCTTCTACGACCTCCTGCACGGTCTTGTCCTCTTTTATCCCCAGTTTATACGCCTCTTCTCGTGCCCATGTTACATACGCTCCTTGATCCATGAGGGGAAAATCATATCGAACAACCTTTACCTGTTTCAGCTCCTCCAACACCGCGGCGTTTGGTGGTTCGTCCTCGAGCGTGAGGAGGATAAACCCCTCTTGGTCACCCGCAAGAACCCTTGAAAGCGCCGCACGCTGTGCCTTTGAGGCTTCGGCTAAAACGTTTGTTGTACGCACAAATCGTCTCGACGCGAACAAACTCACCGTGCCGGAGCGCGCCGCAATTTCGGCCACCGCCTCTTTTCCGCTCGCAATGCGTTCTACACAGAGCCCCGTTTTATCAAACTTCTGTTTAAACGCATTTTCTAGTTCCCGTGCTTTTTGCAACGCACGAAACGTGTCTGGTCCACTACACACGATCAACATAAGGCTTGTTCCTAAATTATTTTTATTGATCCAAAACCTTCCTCTTTGGCCACATCCTCACTCCATCTGCGCCCAGTTTTTCCCAATTTTTATGTCGACCACGATCGGCACACCAATAGATGCAACCCCTTCCATGGTTTTTTTGACAAAAATTGCCACACGCCGTGCTTCGTGTTCGGGCACCTCTAACACCAACTCATCATGAACCTGCAAGAGCATCTTGGCTTCGACGCACACCTCCCCAAGCGTATGGTCTACTTCGATCATAGCAAGCTTCATAAGATCTGCCGCCGTCCCTTGAAGCGGCATGTTGACCGCCATGCGCTCCGCTTGCGCTCGTAGAACTGGAATGGCGGAGAGGATCTCTGGAGTAGGTCGACGCCTCCCAAACAGCGTCTCCACATAACCCACTGTTCGTGCACGTGCCTTTGTTTCCTCAATATACCGACGGAATCCTCCGTACACTTCGAAATATTTTTCGATAAACTTTTTTGCATCCGCGTACGGAATGCTGGCTGTTGCCGCCAAACCATGCGCCCCTTGTCCATACAAAATCCCAAAGTTGACAGCCTTCGCCGAACGACGTTGATCTTTTGTCACCTCGACAGGTTCGATCCCCCAAATTTTTGCCGCCGTCGCACAGTGAATATCTTCCCCACGCACAAACGCCTCTGTCATCGCAGGATCCTTGGAAAGCGCCGCCGCCAAACGCAGTTCAATCTGCGAATAGTCACAGGAGACAAGGACATATCCTGTTGGGGCGATAAATGCCCCACGAATGCGCCGCCCATTCTGTGTTCGGATAGGAATATTCTGTAAATTTGGATCCGTAGAGGACAACCGTCCCGTTGCGGCAACCGCTTGATTGAATGTGGTGTGAACGCGCGAACCGGCATCTGCAAGGAGAGGAAGCACTTCTACATACGTAGAAAGTAACTTAGCCACCTCGCGATAATCCTCTATCTTTTCGATGATAGGATGTTGTCCACGAAGTTTTTCTAGCTCAGACGCCGCCGTGGAGTACCCCGTCTTTCCTTTTTTGATCCCTTTTGTTGGCAAGCATAGATCGCTAAATAGAATGTCCGCTAATTGCGTTGGTGATGCCGGATTGAATGCACGTCCCGCGAGAACAACCATCTCTTTCTCAAGCCCCGCGCGTAGGTCACGAAACTCTGTCACAAGTTTTGCTAAGTAACCCCGATCAATCTGAATGCCTGCCTCTTCCATACGTGTTAAAACAGGAATAAGAGGGAGCTCGAATCGCGTGAGCACCTCGAACAAGCCTTCACGGGTGAGCGCCCTTCGAATCGGCTGTACAAGCCGGAGCACCATCTCCGCTTGCTTGAGCGGCGCCGCATCTTCTGCAAGAACCACCTGCGCATGACGTAACGCAAGACTCGAAAGATCGTACGCTCGATCGCCCGCACTCAACACATACGCTCCCAACATCAGATCGAACGCCCATGTACGCGCTTCCAATCCGAGCGTATGAAGACCCCTTATCTGATGTTTTGCGTCGTGTGCACACAAAGCGATTTCCGCGGTAGCACAGAGCGACTGACAGATCTCTTTGATCCGGGGTTCTTTCCGAATCAGCGCCGCGGGCAATTCATACAAGAAAAACCCCTCCGTTGTTTTTATCCCAAACAAAATACTTTCAATCGCTTCTCCAAAAAGAGACCCAGGAACCCCTCGTGCCACGTGTATAACTACTTCTTTGGTATGTCGTACGCGCTCTGCCATCCGCGTGGCTGCGGAAAAATCCTCGACGCGCTCGACGACACAAGAGATAGGCTCTGTTACCCGTGTGTGCGTCTGGAGGAGCTCTTCCTCTTTGCGTGGTTGAGACTCCTCAAAATGCAAAGAACCCTGCGTCCTCTTGAGCAACGTCTTAAACCCCATCTCACGCAAAAACCCTTGGACGCTCTCCTCTTCTCCCGGAGCGCGCGCGTGTACTTCCCAAAGAATAGGCACATTCTTGATAATTGTGACCAACGCCCGTAAAGCCGGTATCTCCGTCTCTGCGGAGAGCAACTTTTCTCGCATCGCCTTGGTGAGTTCGCTCGTGTCCGTATGAGCCGCTGCAAGAATACACGCGAGCGTACCAAATTGCTTGAGAAGCTCCGTTGCCCCTTTTTCCCCGATCCCTTTAATCCCCGGGATGTTGTCCGATGGGTCTCCCCGAATAATTTTATATTCTAAAAATTGTGCCGGTGTAAGCCCGTATTGCCGCAACACCTCTGCTTCATCGTATGTAATCGTTTCGGTCACCCCTTTTTTGAAGGCCAACACGGAAACGCCAGGCTGTACCAACTGAAGCGCATCACGATCACTTGTCACGATGACCACCTCCCAACCCTGGCTGTGTGCACGTGTCGCAACCGTCCCAATAAGATCATCCGCCTCGTATCCATCCAGCTCAAGAGAGTCAATATCAAGCGTCGCGAGGCCTTGCTGAATCAGAGGAATCTGGGCATACAGCTCGTCCGGTTGCTCCTCACGATGCGCTTTATATTCCGCGTACGCTTGATGTCGAAATGTCGCTGCCTTCGTGTCCCAGCAGGCGACAAACCCATCCGGACGCTCTCTTTCCAAGAGCTTCATAACCACCATCATTGTGCCATATACCGCGTTTACCATCTGTCCCTTTTTGTTTGTAAGAGGCGGTAGTGCGTGCCAGGCCCGATGCAAAAGCGCGTTTGCGTCCAAAATAAACAGACGTTTTTTTCCAGAATTCATATGCGAGCAGTATGAGACACCCGCCTCAAAACAAAAAGACCCCCATTCTTTGAGATCTTTTTTCTGGAGGCGTGGGTGGGAATCGAACCCACGAATAAAGGTTTTGCAGACCCTTGCCTTACCACTTGGCTACCACGCCGACGAGCGAGGAGACAGAAAGCTCTGCTTTATGATCTCGAGCGAGAAGGGGTGGCAAGCACTGTAATGCTTACCACGCCGACGAGCGAGGAGACAGAAAGCTCTGCTTTATGATCTCGAGCGAGAAGGGGTGGCAAGCACTGTAATGCTTACCACGCCGACGGCCCGCCGATCCTAACAAAAAAGAACCTTGAGTGGAAGCGGCGAGCTCATTCTTAGTTTTGGAGCGCTATTTGTTTGCGAGCCTCCTTCATCTCTGGATCATTCCATTTATGCGCATTTGTCCCCATTTCAAGAATTTCTACCTTTGTTTTTCGTTTTACCCCCCACACAAACGTGTCTTTTTTGTTCGCCATCCAAATATCAATGCGATAGGTATATCGTGCGTTCATTCGATCACGGACCTCAAATACCTTGTCTCCATAATAATCAGGTAACCGAATTTTGGTGCCGAAGGGCAAAAAATTTGCGGCCACCATCCCATCAAATACGACAGAACCATCTGCCGCCACAAACGGATCGCTATCACACTCTTCCACGGCGGAACTATACGCCGTAATATCTACATATTGAGTTTTTATCGGTTTCTGTGGCACAACAATAGAAGCGACCACCGCTTCTTCTTTTGGAATATCCTCCATCCACATACGACTCACGACAGGACTTGTCGATGTGTAGGAGCTTTCAACAACCGCTAAAAGCGGTGCGGTTTGCGCTCGAGCCACGCTGGACGCATTCCAAAGAACCAGGGAGAATACCCCCAGCATGGTGCAAAAACGTGAAAGAGAGAAAGTCATAAAAGGAAAAGAACTCAGGAAAGAGATCTTACGCCCCACGTGGGTCACAAAATGCTCTCAAAAGTTCAGAACGGATATTCTCCCATATTTTAGCCATTTTGTCAACGGTAAACACTTAAAAAATGGCTATACATAGCTAAAAATATGCCTACATCTCCCTCAATCTTTCCTCGGTCTACCCTCCGCGTAGGCTTGATCGCCTTTGGCGTCATTCTTGTGATAGGGCTTGTTGGATTTACGATACTCATCACGTGGGTGAGTCGCGATCTGCCCGATCCAAATAGCCTCACGACGCGCAACGTCCCTCAATCAACAAAAATCTATGATCGTACGGGTACACACCTCCTCTACGAGATCCATGGAGATGAAAAACGTACCCTCGTCAACATCGACCGCATCCCTCTTTTCATGCAAAAAGCCACCATCTCGATCGAAGATCGCGGCTTCTACACCCACCACGGTATCTATTGGCGCGGCTTGGTTCGTGCTGTGCTCGTGAACACCCTCAAACGACAACGCATCTCCGGCACATCAACCCTCACGCAACAATTAGTAAAAAACGCCATTTTAACCAACGAGCGCTCTTTTTTACGCAAAATCAAAGAGTTTGTTCTCTCCCTTCAAATTGAACGCGCGTACAGCAAAGACCAAATATTACAGATGTATCTGAACGAGATCCCCTACGGATCTACCACCTACGGTGTCGAAAGTGCCGCACACACCTACTTCAACAAAAACGTGCAAGACCTCACCCTCGATGAGGCGGCTCTGTTGGCAGCGATCCCACAACGCCCAGACTTCTACTCACCCTACGGCACCGGTTCAAGCGGCGACAATCGTGTACGTCTCGTGCTGCGTCAGCACTTCATTCTCGATCTCATGGCAGAACAGGGCTACATCACCAAAGACCAAGCAGACGCTGCCAAGCACATTGAAACGCTACAAAAAGTCGTCCCAAAAAAGATCGGGGGGATCATCGCCCCTCATTTTGTGATGTACGTTCGCTCGGAACTCATCGAGAAATATGGGATTCGCCAGGTAGAGCAGGGGGGCTTTAAGGTCGTAACCACCCTTGATCTTGATGCGCAACACATCGCCGAAGAAGAGATCAAAAAAGGGGTCGAGGCACGAGGAAAACAATATCAATTCACCAACGCCGCTCTCGTTTCGCTTGACCCAAACACAGGACAGATCCTCTCAATGGTGGGTTCCAAGGATTTTTTTAGCACGGACATCGATGGTCAATTCAACGTCACAATCAACCCTCGTCAACCTGGTTCAAGTTTTAAGCCCATTGTGTATGCCGCGGCATTCATCAAAGGGTTTCTGCCCCAAACCACCCTGTGGGACGTGGTGACCTCCTTTAAGACAGAAATCGGCACCTACGAACCAAAAAACTACAACCTCAAAGAATACGGCCCCGTTTCAATGCGGCAGGCGTTGCAGGGCTCTCTCAACATCCCTGCGGTAAAAACACTGTATCTTGTGGGCGTCGCTCGTGCGCTTGATTTTGCCGATTCGCTTGGATATTCCACTCTCAAACCCCGCTCTCGTTTTGGACTCTCTCTCGTGCTGGGTGGAGCCGAAGTAAAACCGCTCGAACATGCCGCGGCGTATGCCACGTTTGCGACCGAAGGGATGCTCTATCCAACAAGCGCCATTTTACACATAGAAGATTCAACCGGAAAAACACTAGAAGAATGGCAAAAACCTCCTGGAACTCGCGTCATGGAGCCGCAAACAGCACGTACGATTTCCAACGTCCTTTCCGACAACGACGCGCGTGCCTTTATCTTTGGGGCGCATAACAGCCTCACCCTTCCTGACCGTCCTGTGGCCGTTAAAACGGGCACCACGAACAATTTCCACGACGCCTGGACCATTGGATACACCCCGAACCTTGTGAGCGTGGTCTGGGTTGGAAACAACGACAACAAAGAAATGAAGCGCGGAGCAGACAGCTCTGCCGTTGCGGCCCCTATTTGGCAGGCATACATGAAACGTGTCACCAAAGGGATGCCGATCGAACGGTTTACGCCCCCCGATCCACCAAGCACCGACAAACTCGCTCTCTTTGGCCACACAACAGAGGTAAAAATCAATATCGACAAGATCAGTGGCAAACGAGCAACGGAACTCACGCCGGCTGCATTTGTAGAAGAACGCACCTACCACGAAGCGCACTCTATTTTGCATTACGTCGATAAAGACGATCCGTTAGGACCTGCGCCAACGAACCCAGCAAGCGATCCTCAATATGTTGCGTGGGAATCCGCTATTCAATCTTGGGTACAACGCACGGGCTGGAATACAAGCTCAACCATCCCGATGGAGTATGACGATGTACACGTAGCAAGCAACCGTCCACAGGTAACCATCCAAAGCCCTACGCAAAACGAAACCGTAGGAACACGCACCCCCATCATCACGCCGACTGTTCAAAGCACGCGTCCCGTTCTTCGCGTAGAAGCGCGCCTTGGACAGGTCCTTATAGGCTCAACCGCTTCAAGCCCATGGATCATACATACGCACATTCCAAACAGCCTTGATCCGGGCACGTACGACCTCGTCGTTTCTGCAACAGATGACGTTGGAAATGTGGGCCAGTCCACGACACGCGTAGAGCTCACCGCCCTTCCAGATCCCAGTATCTCTCTTTTGATCACAAGTCCAAACGCCAACGAGACATGGTCTCGCCCCCTGTTTCCAAAAACGATCATCGTAAGTGTGAACGAACCCACAAAATATCGTCGCCTAGACGCCATATTCATCGGAAGCGATGGGATCGAACGCCTCGCAGGAAGCGAAACGTTACCAACGGCAAGTGAGGTCACTTTACGAGTCCCCCTCGGTCCTCCTGCTGGGTACTATCAACTTCGCATCATCGGCCTTCCACAAGAGGAAAGCTTTGGCCAAGATATCACTTCTATCCCCATTATTATCACAGACTAACCCATTATTGCCGAATAGGCATGACGATATATTGAAACCCCTCCATTTTTTCTCCGGTGATTACCACCGGACTGAATGCATCAATCATTTTAAGGGTCACCTGCTCTGTTCCCATCGCCGAAAGGCCATCCGACACGTACTTAAAATTCAACGTTACCTTATTCATTTCCCCCTCAAGTTTTCCTTTTAACGTCGTGGTGTGTGCCCCCGTTCCAGAATCTGAAGAAGACACTGTAAGCACCCCTGATGATTTTATTTCTACCAAAATGTCGTAAATTCCCTGTCGAGCAAACAAGCTGGCCGCGCGAATAGCCTTTGCAAGCTCTGAACGTGCCACAGTAAACATCGACTTAAATTGTTGAGGAATAAGGGGGCGATAATCCGGAAACGATCCCTCAATCAACCGCGAAACCAGCTCTACATTTCCATAAGAAAGAACGAGCTGACTATCTGTGATAGACCACTCAACCGCCTCTGGCACGCCCACATCGTCTTTGTATGCAGAGAGAATTCGTCCAATTTCCCCCAGCGCTCGAGCAGGGACGATGCATTTTGCTGGCTTAACGTTCCCCCCAGGAGCAAGAGCCACCACGCGCTCTGACAATCGATAGGAATCCGTTGCCGCCATTAAAAGCGTGTCTCCACGGTCTTCTCCATGAAAAACGCAGGAGACACCTGAGAGCTCTGGACGTGACTCCGAGCTTGATACCGCAAACGCCACCTGTCCGATCGCTTGTTTAAGCGTTTCTGCTTGAAAACGGTACGAACCTTCTCGAGCAAGCTTGGGCGTTAAAGGAAACTCAGAGGCAGGCATCCCTTTGATCGTGGTCGTCTTGTCATCGGCCGTAATACGCAATCCTTCCTCTGTAAGAGCAAGCTCGACCTTTCCAGAGGAGAGAAGAGAGACGTAATCCTGCAAAAGCTTGGCGGGAACCGTATATTCACCGGGCTGATCCACTCGTCCACGCACAATGGCAGACACGGCCATCTCAAGATTTGTCGTGCTTAATTTAAGACTTCCTTCCTCTACCTTCATAAGGACGTTTGCTAAAATAGGGAGGTGTGCGCTCTTTCCTGCGATGTGACTCACGAGAGATAGTCCTTGAAGAAGATTTTCCTGTGTACAAGCAAACATCATAAAATAAGTAGTCTAATCAATCTTTTGTATCCTGACCGAAAGGGGAACGCTCTTCAAGGCCTAGATATCCCCACAGGGGACACCTGTTAGGGTTAGGAGTGGGTTTTGAAGAATAAGAAGAGAGATAGTAATAAGGGGTGTGGAAATGTGGACTGAACGAGAAAAGGAGCCTCTGAAGCCAAGGAGGAGGAATTTTTCTTCCACATGAGCTGTGTGTTTGGTGGGAATAGAAGAGGGCTCTTTGTGGAAACAGGTGCGAGGGAGAGGAACGTGTTCCAAGTTGTCCTGCGTTATTGCACAGGAAAAGAAGAGTTGTCCTCATCTAGGTGACAGAGTTGTAGAGTCGTTCACGGATGAGGGTGAGATCCTGTTTTGTCTGTGGATCATTTTGGACAAGATGTGCAATCTTGCCGCATGCATGCATGGCGGTAGTGTGATCACGGCCGCCGAGATGATCGCCAATCGTTGGAAAAGAGCATTTAATTTCTTCTCGCAAGAGATACATCGCGACCTGTCTCGGAAGCGCGAACCGCTGTTCGCGGCTTTTTCCAAGGACCTGTTCCATGGTGATGTCGTAATGAGAGATGACGACATCGATCAAGAGTCGCGGACTCACCGTTCGTTTCGTGATGGTTGGTGTGAAGCTTTGTAGGAGCGGTCCGATTGAGCTGCACGTGGCTTGAATGTTTTTAAACTGATGGTAGGCGATGATTTTGTTGAGGGCCCCCTCTAATTCCCGAATATTTGATTGGATCGCCCCGGCGACGGTGTGGAGGATGTCTGTGGAAAGCGGATAGTTTTTTTCACGGGCTTTTGTTTGGAGAATGGCGACGCGCGTTTCAAAGTCCGGCTTGGTGATATCCACCATCATGCCCCACTCAAAACGTGACTGGAGGCGGCTTTCCAGTGTTTGGATGTCTTTCGGCGGACGATCTGATGCGATCACGATCTGTTTGTTGTTTTGGTGGAGGGTGTTAAAAGTATGAAAAAACTCCTCTTGTGTTCCTTCTTTTCCTGTTAAGAATTGAATGTCGTCAATCAGGAGGAGATCCACGCTGCGATAACGATCTTTAAAATCGTTCACCGCTCCGCTGCGGAGCGCTTGGATAAACTCGTTTGTAAACCGCTCGCAGGTGACATAACACACCTTTGCTTCAGGAAAATCACGGCATACATGGTGGCCGATGGCCTGCAAGAGGTGCGACTTCCCCATCCCGGCCCCGCCGTACATGAAGAGGGGATTGTAGGCCTGTCCAGGTTTCGCGGACACGGCCATGCAGGCCGCGTGGGCCAGCTCGTTGTTTTTACCGACCACAAATTGTGGAAATGTATAGCGAGGGTTGAGGCCAAGCTCGCGACCGCGAGCTTGTTCCGCTCCGGTCTCCTGTTCAGAAGGTGTTTCGGTGGATTCACGAGAAGAGAGCTCGGCGTGTGCTGAACTCTCTGTCAGATGTTCGATAGGAAGAAGGGTTGTATTGCGTACCTCAACGCGATAACGTACCTCGCGAATCGTTTGTGGACAGGCCGAACGAAGCGCTTTTGCGATGGGATCATGGTATTTCCGTTCGAGCCAAGACTTGGTAAATGTGTTAGGAACGGCGATCATCATTCGCCCGTCTTCGAAAGAGGTGATGAAGGTATTGCGAAACCATGTTGTAAAATTTGCCTTGGAAAGCGTGAGCTCAATCTCCCCGAGCGCTGACTGCCATAAAGCTTGCAAGTCCATACGCTGTGGATGCTTTCAACGCGGCATGACTTTGTCAAACATGTGGATAAACCGTGGAAAAACGAACAGTTTATCCACAGCTACAGCAAACAAGGGGATACCCTTGCCAAAATATGTAAAAACTCCTAGACTCCTCACATTCCTATGGCTACAAAACGAACCTACCAACCAAAAAAGCGCCGCCGCGCCCGCGTCCACGGGTTTCGTGCTCGTATGGAAACGGCAGATGGCCGTGAAGTGTTAGCTCGTCGCCGATCAAAAGGGCGTAAACGCATCGCGATCAAGACCGCAAAAGTTAACAAGCGTTAGAGGTATGCTAGACAAGGCGCAACGCTTGCGCCGCATGCGCGATTTCGCCCTTCTTTCTCAACGAGGGCGTGTTGTGTTTGGTCCATTTTTTACCCTTCGTTTTCGACCGAGTCAAACACCAACGAGAATCGGGTTTGTGGCCTCTGCTAAAATTTTTAAAACAGCCGTTGCTCGTAACCGCGTCAAGCGTCGACTGCGTGAGGTGTTGCGACTTTCGCGGGCAGAGTGGCCCGAAAAGACGGATCTTCTTTTTATCGCACGCCCTGATGCAACGGAAGCAGACTTTCCTTCTCTCGTTTCTGCGCTCAAGCGGGTTTTTGAAAAAATTCCGGAAGCTCTCAAGGCCCCGCCTCGTCCACGAAAACACCTCAAAGCTCGTCGAAAAACCTCGGTGGTGTATCGAGATAAAACCGCTGGGTAGAGCCTCTCCTATGTTCCATAAATGGTGTCTTTTTTGGATACGACTCTATCAGAGAACGCTCTCATTAGATCATGGTCCGTTACGACACTGGATACGACAACCGCGCTGTAAGTTCTATCCAACCTGTTCGCAGTATGCACATGAAGCAATCTCCCGTTTCGGGAGTTTTCGTGGTGGATGCGTTGCAATTGCGCGATTGGGACGGTGTCATCCATGGACGATAGGAGGTATCGATCCTGTGCCTGAACGCAGGTCAAAAAGTTGATGATCGCTGTTTTGCGTGGGATGATGATCCTTGGAGGTTGCGTTTCAATGACAGACAAAATAACAAATTCTGAACCAGAACACGATCAACTGTATACGCTCGCGCATGACTGGGTGGTACTCCACCTTGGCCCACAAGCCACATGCGCCGAAGTTGCGCGAATGGCATCCACTGTTCGTGGATGGTTTGAACGCGATCCTGCAAAAGCGGCAAAAGCTCGAGCCGAGCTGTCCCTCTAGGAAGCCCTCTTTTTTAAGTCCTGTTCTATCAGCTCTTGCGCGTCCGTCTCTGCTAATGGCAAACGGATGCGTTTCTTTTTGTGAGTGAGTCCACGTTCAACTTCGACAAGGGAAGAAGCACAGCCGAAGAATTTTCCAAAAAAACGACAGAGCTCTTGGTTGGCTTTTCCGTCGAGAGGGGGTGCGGCGAGTCGTACGCGTAGTGCTCCTTCTTGCCACCCAACGATCTCTGTCCGCGACGCGTTTGGAATGACGTGGACGGGAAGAAGCATGCTCATAACGATCCACGCAACTCCTTTAAAAAAGTGAGGTCTGCAAGCGTTCCTCCTGGTTCTGTTTCGAGATACAGGTTCATTCGTTGAAGATCTGGATGGCGGACGAGCGCCCCGAACCCTTCTTTGCCAATAAAGCCGACGCCTAAGTGCTCGTGCCTGTCTTTGCGAGCACCCAGATCCACCTTTGAATCGTTGCAGTGACTCATTTTGAGCCGGTCCAACCCAATGGTTCGATCAAAGGCTTGAAATGTATCTTCAACAGTTTCTTTTGTTCGTAAATCATACCCGCTGGCAAATGCATGCGCCGTATCAAAACACACACCCAATTCTGGATGCTCCACGCGAGCAAGGATGTCGGCCACCTCTTCAAATTGCGCTCCAATAACTGCCCCAGCCCCTGCGGAAATCTCGATGAGGAGTTGAGCTTGACCTTCGTACCCCTCGTAGAGACGCTTGATCCCTTCTACGGTCCACTCAAGCGCGGCTTTGCGTTCTCCTTTGCCCGCGCTGCCAGGATGAAACATGACAAACTTCGCGCCAAGGAGAGTGGCTCGTTCCAGTTCTTCTCGAACGATGCGTATCGAGGATTGTCGCGTGCGTTCAAGCTCGCTGCCGAAATTGATGTAGTAGGGGGTGTGAATGACCCATTCTTTGAAGGCGCCTTCTTTGCAGTTCGTTGCAAATTGATCGAGCATCTCTGGGGTGATTTTTGGTGCGGGCCCTCCTTGTGGAGAACGTGAAAAAAACTGAAACACCTCGCAACCAAGGGCAGCTGCGTTTAACGGAGCGTTAGGGAGTCCACCTGCGACCGATACATGAGAACCGAAGTACATACGGAAGGAACGATAGGGTTTTTATTTTTTCACGCACGTCTTTTTAAGCCATTCGAGGGTCTTGCGATTGCGAAGCTGAATGGCGATGTATTGTCGATACTCAGGCGAGGTGACGCGTGTACGAGCTTCGTGGTCTTCTGGTTTAATACGAGCCAAAATCTCATCCGTTTCTGTATCAAGGTCTTCTTCGCTTATGGTCACTTGCTGTTCTTTTGCGAAGGCTTTTATGAGCACAGCGGTTTTGACACGACGAATCGCCTGGGGCGCCATATCAAGCCGTAGTTGATCCTTCGTTTTTTTGATCGAGACAAGATAGTCTTCCCATTTCATCTCTTGTTCTTCTACGCCGTGCTGCAACTCTTCAAGCATACGACGTGTTTCATCTGTCACGAGCACGTCAGGGACTTCTGCGAACTTGGTTACATCAACGAGTTTTTCTAGAAGGGCGATTTCGCTTGCTTCTTCGCGTCGACGGCTTTCTTCAAGAGTAAGGTTCTCTTTTAACTTCTCTTTAAGCTCTTGGAGGGTTTTAAGTCCTGCTCCTTGGGCGAACGTATCATCGAGAGGAGGAATCTGCATCTCAAACACCCCAGTGGCTTTGGCGGTAAAATCGACCTGTGTGCCGGCAAGATGCTTTTGATAGTGTTCCGTCGGAAACGGGAGGGTGAATGAACGTTCTTCCCCCTCCTTGATCCCATGAATCGCCTGTGTGAACCCAGGAATATAGTGTGGCTCCGCCATGTAAATACGATAATCACGACCCGTGCCTCCTTCAAGCGCAACGTGATCCTTCATCATGCTGACGTCGACCACAACCAAATCTTCCATGGTAGCGCCGCGAGCGACGCGAACCTCACTGCGACGCATTTTACGCATTTCTTCGATGGCACGATCCACCTCTTTTGGAGTGATCTCCTTTTTCTTTTCTTCCACGATGCAGGTTTTGAGATCGGGAAGATGGAGGGCTTTTGGTTCGAGAGGGGCGATGATGGTAAATTTGATCGGCTGTCCTGGAGTGAGAGTATCGACTTGAATATTGGGGGAGCCGACCACGTCCAGGGATTCGCTCAAGATCGTTTTTGCATAAAAAGCGCGGATAATACGCTCAAGCGCCGTTTCCAACACGCTCATTTCGCCATAGGCGCGGTTCACCTCTTCGAAGCTTGCTTTTCCGGGCCGGAATCCAGGCAAGGGTTTTGCTGTGCTCATTTCTTGTGCGGCTTGGGCGAGATAGGGCAGGGCTTCTTCATACGCAACGTCAAATTCCAGCTTGACTTCAGATCGAGGGAGGTCCGTTCGTTTCATGGTAGGCATACCTGACGGAGGGTACGAAAAATCACCCCCTCCGTCAATCGGCTTGCTGATCTTTCAAAAACCTCGTAGGATCTTCGCATTCTATGGCGTTACAAATTGGGATTGTTGGTCTGCCAAACGTGGGAAAATCCACCCTTTTTTCGGCGATCACAAAAAAGCAGGTTGATTGTGCGAACTACCCTTTTTGCACGATCGATCCAAACGTTGGGGTGGTTGAGGTGCCCGATGAACGGTTGGCACTGCTTGGTGCCGTGGATAAAACACGAAAACTTGTTCCGACGGTCATCGAGTTTGTAGATATTGCCGGCCTTGTGAAGGGAGCGGCCGAGGGCCAAGGACTTGGGAATACGTTTTTGACCCACATTCGAGAAACAGACGCCATTGCTCAAGTGGTGCGAGCGTTTGATGACACAAATATTTTGCACGTGGATGGTTCCGTCGACCCTCTGCGTGATGCGGAAACGATCAACACGGAACTTGCGCTTGCGGACGTAGAATCTGTCTATAAGCGTTTGCAGAATGCAGAAAAACAGGGAAAAAGCGGGATGACCAAACCTCTTGAACTCGAAATAGTGGCTCTCAAAAAAGCCGCAACCGCTCTTGATGCAGCCACCATGATTCGTACACTTGATTGGACAGAGGATGAGCAGATGGCGCTCAAACCACTCAATCTGCTCACAGCAAAACCGATGTTGTATGTCGTAAATGTGAGTGAATCGCAACTTACCGACGGTTCATGGAAGGGACGCGTTCAAGGGCTGCAAGGGACGATCGTGCCGGTGTGTATTAAAATGGAAGCGGATCTTTCTGGAATGAGCGTCGAGGAAAAGAAAGAGTATCTTGAACTTGCTGGACAGACGGAGTCTGGCCTCGATCGTCTTATTCAAGACGCCTATAAACTGTTAGGACTTATTACATTTTTAACCAGTGGGGTTGAGGAAACCAGAGCATGGACGGTACAAGAGGGGAGCAAGGCTCCTATTGCCGCAAGCAAGATCCACTCGGATTTCGAGAAGAACTTTATCCGTGTTGAGGTGACGAACTGGAAAGATTACGTGGAACATGGAGGAGAGGCGCCTTGTCGCGCCAAAGCGCTGACCCGCGTAGAAGGAAAAGAGTACATCGTGAAGGATGGTGACGTCTGCTACTTCCGTATTGGAGCGTAGGGGCGAGGTCTACCCACCCTCTGCTTGACAAAGCGCATCGTTTCATGGAACGGGGTGTTTTGTATGTCCTTTTCGCGTTTCATGGCCCCGACCCTATGGTCTTTTCTTTTTGGAATTGGAGCTCACAGTATGTTTCCCTACGTGCAGCTTCCTGCCGCGTGGCTGTATGGAGCTGTAGGTCTTTGCTTCTTCACTCTTTCGATGACGTATGATCGGTCCGTGTTGTGCGGTGCGTGTGTTCTGTCTCTTGCCTTCATGATGGGGCTTCTTCGATTTTCTCTCGCTCAACCCACGTTTCCTCGAGGTCTTATTTTTGCTGATCCAAAAGGCCTGCTCATGTCTGCAGAAACGTCGCGTACAGCAAACCATCTTGATCCTCGTCACTGGTTGAGTCGGGCGCGCACCGCGTTAACCGTAGATGCGTATGAACGGTTTCCCAGGGACGAAGCGGCGCTTCTTACAGGTCTTCTTTACGGGGCCCATGATCTTTCAAAGGGGGACAAGCTCGCGTTTCGTCATGCGGGCCTCACGCATATTATTGCCGTCTCCGGGGCAAACATGACCATTATCGTGGTTCTCGTGATGCGCATTCTGCTCATGGTCCACCTTTCTCGTCGACAAGCATTTATGATCACAGTGTTTGCGATCATTCTGTTTACCCTCTTTGTTGGTCCCTCCGCTTCTGTCGTCCGTGCTGCCTGTATGGGTGTGTTCATAGAGATGGCCCCGCTTGTGGGTCGGTTGGTGCGTCTCGGCAGAATCCTTCTCGTATCCGCTGTGTTATTTGTTTTTTGGCGGCCACTTTCATTGGTCTTTGATCCTTCGTTTGCTCTTTCTTTTTTTGCCGTCACCGGTCTTTTGACCTGGGGACGTTGGTTGGATGATCGTCTTATCCGTCTTGTTGCCTCGCGCGCTTTGCGGGAAATAGTAACGTCTACGTTATCCGCTACTGTTATGACGGCACCGTATGCCGCGTGGGCTTTTGGAAATACCACGATGTGGGGGTTGCTGACGGGCCTCGTCGTCCTTCCTATGATCCCGTGGGCGATGGCATTCGGTAGTCTATCGATGGTTTCTCCTCTGTGGATTGTCCCAACATCTGGATTGCTTTCAGCGATGCTTTGGATGGCGCGTTTGCCAGATCGTGTACGCCTTGGATTTTTGGATCGAGCGTATCTTTCGTTTTTCTGGGTGTGCGTGAGCTATGGAGTGCTCTTTGTCTGTTGGCGCGTCGCGAGGTCTCACGAAGGAGTACGTAAGAAGATATCCACAGCGCCCCACGGTGCGACCAGAGTTGTTTGATAGAACTATCAACACAAACCATGTGTGCTGTCTTGAAAAACAAGGCGTCTTTCTTTTTTTACGCTAAGCGTGTTTGGATGCGTGAACACTTTTTTTGGCGGCCACGCGTATCGCTTCTATCCTTTGAGTGAGGATGTGCCACGGCTTGGTTCCCCCCAGGAGAGAAATAGTTCCGGCCTGGACGGGAGCCACACGCGGGCTTCGGCTTGAGTGTTCTGGGTGCGCTTCCTGATACTGCTTGGAGTTCGCATATCGCGACTGGCGTTTTGCCTCGAGCATCTGACTCATTTGTGTAACCGCCACAAATGAAGAGGTTGGTCTTCTGTGAGCTGAGAGAGCTTTGCTCCTTTCGCGCCATGCATATCGCGAGAGGGGAGGAAGCCCTCACATCATACGGATGTGTGATTCCTCGAACGTCTGTCGGGAGGTCTACCATGAAAAGTTTTGCGCGATATGTGTACCGCGTCTCGCCGTCACGTGCTCTTTTCCTCTTTGTCCTCTTTTGTGTCTTCTGTCTTTCGTCTTGTGCGGCAGGTGAAGAGGGCGCCGTATCGGCACCGTCCGTTGTCGACGCAGGCACGCACCTCAAAGACGTCATGCCTCCTGAAGATCGCAGCGCGGACGGCCTTTCGCTTCTTGGTCACGCCGATGCTGTTTCATCGCTTCATCTGGCAACGGAGCTCATGATGGATGTGCAAGAGCCGATCGCGGACGGCACCTCTCCAGACAGGTTGCGCGTTGCCGCCTCGGATGTCGTCCGGCCTACGATGGACATGCCACCTTCTCCAGACGTGAGTGCGTTTGAAACGGATGTCGTTCCTCTCCCCTCACCTCGTAGCTCACCTGATGCCGCTGCTACCACGTTGGTTGATGCAGAACGTACAGATGGGTGTCACGAGATTGTGGTCCGGTTGCAGGGTACGCGTTTGCCGATGTGTGCGTCTGGTTGGGTCGCGATTCTTTACGACAGCGAAGGACATCCTCACGAAAGCGCACCAGGAGGCGCTCTCACCTTTCTGGTCTGTGGACGGTTGCGAGGGGTGCTTATCATCTCTGCACGATGTGGAGGAGAGTACCTTCTTGATTGGCCGGGCTCCGTCCATCATCCAGCAAATCAAGGGGGTGTGGCCTCAATCACGCTGGATGGCAACGAACTTGCGGATGCTGAAGCGCTGCTCTGCCTTGATCATTTCAGTCCCACGCCGGGAATCCGTCCCGTGATCCCGCTCGAGTCTTTCTTTTACGGTCGCTGTCCGTAATCCTTCTAGCCTCGCGCACCCGCCGAGGCTCTTCCCCTTGACGGATTGTTCTCATACGAGCGGTCCAGTGCTATTGTGCCTATAGAACGAAAACAGAACATCATTTTATTTTTTATTATCAGCGTATGCCAAAGAAATCTGAACAGGATGGTCGAGCTCAAGCAGTTCAAACCGCCATCGATCAAATTAAAGAAAAGTTTGGTGATGGGTCTATCATGCGTTTGGGCGAGGCTCGCAAAATGCAGGTGGATGCAATTCCAACAGGATGCTTCTCGCTCGACATGGCTCTCGGCGTTCTTGGTTTCCCACGAGGACGCATCATAGAGATCTACGGGCCAGAGGCTTCTGGGAAGACAACGCTTGCTCAACATGTCATCGCTGAAGCTCAGCGCGCAGGAGGTGTCGCTGCTTTTGTGGATGCCGAGCATGCACTCGATCCAGACTATGCGCGTAAAATTGGCGTAAACATTGATGATTTACTCATCTCTCAGCCAGACACCGGCGAACAAGCCCTTGATATCGTTGAAACACTTGTACGGTCAAATGCTATTGATGTGATCGTCATCGACTCTGTGGCGGCGCTCACCCCAAAAGCAGAAATAGAAGGGGATATGGGCGATCAGCATATGGGGTTGCAAGCGCGTCTCATGTCGCAGGCTCTTCGTAAACTCACAGCGATTATTTCTCGTTCCAAGACAACGGTGATCTTTATCAACCAAATTCGTCTGAAAATTGGCATCGTGTTTGGAAATCCAGAAACGACTCCAGGCGGAACGGCGCTCAAGTTTTACTGTTCTGTGCGAGTAGAGGTTCGTCGTTCGGCTCAAATCAAGATGGGAGAAAAAATCATTGGCAACCGAGTAAAGGTGAAAATAGTAAAAAATAAGGTGGCGGCACCTTTTCGAACGTGTGAGTTTGACATTATGTATAATGAGGGGATTTCCGTTTCTGGTGATCTTTTGGATGCGGGGGTTGAGCTCGGCGTCGTTGGGAAAAACGGGAATACCTATAGCTTTGGCGGTGAAAAGCTCGGTGTGGGTCGTGAAGCGGCGAAGTCTACCCTTCGCGAACGGCGCGAGCTCCTTACACAGATTCGAGAAAAATGTGTGACAGCACACCAAACGCGTGATCTTGCAGAAGGAGGATCTGTATCGCGTCCTCCTACGCCCCCCGTATCCGATGAGGGGAATCCTTTGGAGGAATAACGCGGAGCACGTTCCTTGTTTTATCTTTCCCGTCTATAATGAGTCCCATGTCTCGTCGTCGTAAATCATCACGCATCGACCTTTCTCTCGATCCAGAGACCAAACGAGGTCTCGCGGTTGTTGGACTGTTCGCCTTTGGGATTATTCTGCTTCTTGGATATTTTGATCTGGCTGGTTCTTTGGGAAGATCCTTAGATGAGGGAATCTCGGGTGTATTTGGATGGGATAAACTTGTTATCCCATTCCTGTTTATGGCGTGGGGTGCCTCTTTGCTTGCTCCGGATCGGTTTTTGCTTCGTCTCACCAACGTGATTGGGATTCTTTTATTCTTTTTAACCCTCAATCCACTCGTACATACGGTGAGCTTCGAACCGGGAAAACGCGCTCCAGATGCTGCGCTCGCCGTTGCAGGGGGCAAGCTTGGAGAGATGATCGCGGTTCCGCTCATGCAGCTTTTAGGGTCTGTTGGCACGATCACGCTCACGGCCGCTGGACTTATCGTGGCACTCATCCTCATGTTTAACGCTACGCTTTCAGAGGTTCTTTTTCTGTTTCGGTGGTGTAGCAGGGGACTTTCTCTGTTGGGTTCGTGGATGCAAATCATGTGGCAGCGAAGCAAGGATGCTCGTGCCCGAAAAGCGCTCGCAGTGCAAGCGGCAGTCCTTAATTCTTCGCCTACGGCCGCAACGAGCCAAGAAGCGTTTCCTGTTGCGCAACCAAACACACCTCTCGAGAAAAAGCCCGTCTCTTTGGAAGAGGTTCCGGAGACAGAGAACGAAGAAGAGGAGAATGATGAGGAGGAGGCGCCTGAAGTGGTTTCGACGCCTATTCAAAAACCAAAACGTCGATATCCACGCATCGAAATCCCCCTTGAACTTCTTGAGCGACGTGATCAACGGCCGACCTCTGGTGACATCGTCCACAATCGAGAGGTGATTCGTCGTACCCTCGACACGTTTGGCATCCCTGTTGAGATGGGGGAGATTGCGGTTGGGCCAACCGTGACTCAGTTTACCTTCAAGCCTTCAGAGGGGGTGAAGCTCGCTCGTATCATCGGGCTACATAATGATCTTGCGCTTGCCCTTGCGGCGCACCCTATTCGGATCGAGGCACCCATCCCAGGCAAGTCACTTGTGGGAGTTGAAGTCCCAAACCAATCGGTAGCAACAGTAGGCATTCGTGAAATCATCGACGCAAAAGAATTCCGTGAACGCAAAAGCCCGCTCACGTTTGTTGTGGGAAAAGACGTTGCAGGAAAGCCTTGGGTCGCGGATCTTGCTCGCATGCCCCACTTGTTGGTGGCCGGGGCCACAGGTTCCGGGAAATCTGTCTGCTTGAACACGATCATCATGTCGTTTCTGTATACGGCAGGCCCGGACGAGGTGAAATTCATCATGGTGGATCCAAAGCGGGTTGAGCTTCAGATCTATAACGGGATTCCCCATCTTGTGACACCCGTGATTACGCGGGTTCCAGAAACGGTGAATGCACTTAAGTGGGCTCTGCGAGAGATGGACCGTCGATATGACCTTCTCGCAAAATTTGGTGCGCGTAATTTGATCGACTACAACCTACGTGTGCAAGACAAGATTTCTTATCTCGTGATTATTATTGATGAGCTCGCCGATCTCATGGTCACGGCCTCTGCGGACATTGAAGGGCCGATTGTGCGCTTGGCGCAGATGTCTCGCGCGGTCGGTATCCATCTCATTCTTGCCACACAGCGACCATCTGTGAATGTGATCACGGGTCTTATTAAGGCTAATATTCCAGGACGTATTGCGTTTGCTGTGGCGTCTTCCATTGATTCTCGAACGATTCTTGATCAAACAGGCGCGGATAAGCTTATCGGCCGTGGAGATATGCTGTTCTCAACCGCTGAGCTTGCAACCCCAAAACGCGTGCAGGGAGCGTTTCTTTCTGATGTCGAGATTAGCCGCGTTGTTGAATTTATTAAGTCCAAATACGATCCAGCGGACTATGATTTTTCTATTACGGAGCGCGCTCAAGCAAACGCAACGGTATTTGGTGGAGGATCTTCTCATGAAGAGGAAGAAGACAGCGATGAACTTCTTGGAGCGGCAAAAGATGAAATATTGCGCGCCGGGAAAGCCTCTGCATCGCTTTTGCAACGACGTTTAAAGGTTGGATACGCACGAGCGGCGCGCATCCTTGATCTGCTTGAGCAAGAAGGATTTATTGGGCCCGCAGACGGAGCTAAGCCTCGTGATGTGTTAAAGGCGGATATGGGTTCCGATGAACCACCTCCTCCAGCAGAGGAAGACAGCATCCCCTCACTATAGGAGCGAAATCTGCTCGTCCTCTGTCACGCCCTCCGGCATATGTTTATTCAAAAATCGATCAACGCCTCTGGCCGGATCGGGCATGATCTTGTTGAGTGGCGTGAACGAGCGCAGTTGACACATGCACAAGCCGCAGCCACCACAAAAATCCACGAATCCCTTATTCGTCTTTGGGAGGAGGAGCGTTGGTCAGAGGTCGATGACGTGGTGTACACCGAACGGATGCTTCGGGCGTATGTTGCTTTTTTGGGGGGCAATGTTCCATATATGGTACAAAAGTATCATGAAGGGATTGCTGCGGAACACTTTACTCGACGCACGGAAGATCTTCTGCCACGCACACGCAAACTGCGCTTTACGGATTTTTGGGTGGGGTACAAGCTCGTTGCGGCCGGGGGTTTTTTGTGCTTCGCATTTGCGCTCGGCGGATATGTCTTTTTTCAAGCGCATCGTATCTCGCAACCACCGAGCCTTTTGATTACAGAGCCGAAAGATGGAACGCGCCTCGATGCGCCGAGTGCTCTCGTCCAAGGCCGTACGGATCCTGACGCGGTGGTTGATGTGAATGGGCGCCAGGCTTACGTAGAAACAGATGGGGCGTTTCATCTTGTTCTCGATATTCCTCGAGGGACCACGCTCGTTCTCGTCAAAGCGCGTAAACGCCACGGAAGTGAGGTGTACGAAGTGCGCCGAGTGATCTATGACCAGCCGTTGCCAGATTGGAATGAGCGAACCATGAGTTCAAGTACCATTGATGTGAAGAGTTAAAAACATCCACCGACGCCCGTAAAACGTCCTTCGTGATAAAGGTTTTCCTGAAGATAAACACAGAGGATCTGTGGAGTACCACAGACGCGTCGTCGTCGGGAAAATAATGCACGAAGCGTTTTACGGAAGTCGAGGGACGTATCTTCAACTATGGTAGTCCATCAAACTTGATCGTCAAGAGCGATCTTTTTGGTCGAGAAGGCGAGGCTTATCATACCAAGCCCTATGAAGAGATCGGCTATGTTCAGGGCCGAACGGCCATACACAAGAATCCAGTCTCGTACGTATCCAAAGATGAGGCGATCATATCCGTTGCCAAGCGCTCCTCCGATGAGGCATCCAAGAGCGATAGCGGTACGTATGTTCTGTGGGGCCGCGTGTTTTGCGTATAAGACAAACGCAATAAGAGCGCAGGTCGAGAGAGCGAGCACGATCCAAGTTGGTGTTGGGATATCAAACACGAGTCCGTAATTTCGGTGGTTTACGGTTTGCAGAAGTCCGTTCGAAAAGATTTGTGATCGACCGGATTCAAACCAGAGGGTTTTTGTGTGTAGATCCAAAACCACGACCGCTAAGGTCGTGATGGAGGCCGTGAACGCCCACGGTGCCTTTCGTAGAGCGTGTGGCATGAAGTTACATCTCTTGCGTAAGAGACTTCTTGCAATCAATACAGCTGGACGAGGTGGGGCGAGCTTCTAATCGTTTTACATCGATATCTTTTTCGCAGTATTTACAGCGGCCATAGGTTCCTCTAGCAACGGAGTCGAGTGCCTTCACGGTATCACGCAGCTCCACCTTGAGACGATCTGCAAGAGAGACTTCGTCGGCGTACTCGGTTACTTCTGCTGCGTTATCGTCGTCGGAGTTGCCTCCCGTCTCGGGGTAGATCACTTGATCACCACCAAGAGCGGCAAGTTCACCATCTAATCGAACCTTTTCTTGCTCGAGTGTTTGTTTTGCCTTCTCCAAGGCAGCTTTATTTAACATAATAATGAATAAAGGATAGTCTAAAAAACGGAAAGAATCAAATCGTCTTGCTTGCTGCATCAAGGCGTGAGACACTGGATTCATCTATGACTTCTTGGAAAAAAATCCTCCGCTCGCTTGGTTTTTCTGAAAGTGAGGCAACGGTGTATCTCACCTCTATCGAGCTTGGGCAAGCGTCTGTGCAGGATCTTGCCAAAGCATCTGGCGTTTCTCGTGTTACCACGTATGCGGTGATTGGTTCGCTCACGCAACAGGGGCTCATGAGCTCTCTTGATAAAGGAAAGAAGAAGCTTTTTGTGGCAGAGTCTCCAGAGCGCCTCGTTTCATTCGTCCAGGGGCGCCTCACTCGCACAGAAGCGACGCTTCGTGAGCTTACGTCGAATCTTGGGGAGCTGCGGCTTCTTCAAAAGGGGGAGAAGCCTATCGTGAAGTTGTTTGAGGGGGAGGAAGCTTTGCGAGCAATCCAGGATGATGTGCTGCGAACAAAACCAAAAGAAGCTATTGAGTTTGGGAATCTGGATCGGTTTGATGTGATCACATCACGCGATCAACGAACCGTTTTTTTTGAGAAGTTTGTAAAGAGTGGACTGCGTCGTAAGAGCATTTATTTTACGAAAGATCAGGGCCTTCCAGGGCGAGCAAGCGCTGGACATTCTGTGCAAGTACTTCCTGAAGGGGTAGGGGAGTTTTTCGGAGATATCTACGTATATGGCAATAAAGTTGCGCTCTCTACCTTGCGTGGTAAGCAAATATCGGTGTTGATAGAAAGTGAAGACTTAGCAGAAACATTTCGAGCTTTTTTTGAACGGGCGTGGACAAAAAAATAAAGAATAGTAAAGGATACAGAAAAAGACCCCACCAGCATGGATCGATTGTCAGTATATCGATACATGATGCAGGGCCTCGAGAGTGAGTGCGACCAAGATACCCCCGTTATTCTTGCCGTTCCTTGTAGGAACTGACGTTCAAGTGGCGAGAAGCACGAGCTGATTTGTAGAAAACTTCGTGGGCTGTTTTCAACCCTAAACGCGAAGTCGTCCACTTGCGAAGTGGTTTTGGAATTTTGCCACCCAATCCTTTTTCAGGAGGTGTGGTGTGTTCCAAACAAAAATTTCTTCATCCACCGTTCATCTCGACTGCTCCTTGCCGGTATCGCGGGGAGCATGAAGGAGGCGCTCTGCGGTATTTGGGCCACTGCCCGCGTAACGAGGAAGGCCTACTTCTCTGCCGCTCAATCCGGCTTTTGGAGTGTGACCCGTTTTGTTAAAGATTGACACAATGACAACCTCTCAAAACGAGATGCAGTCTGTGAAGACTACGTGTACAGAATAGCAGTTTACGGCAGTAAAGTCAAGGGTACAGACAATGATTTATCTATAAAAGTACAGTGAATCTAAACTAAAAAATGGCTCAAATAAAGCATAAAGTGAAGCTTTTAGTACAGAACGTACAGCGAGGCTTGACAAGATATCCGAATCTGTTTATAGTGTCTTTAACGATTTGAAAGAGGTAGGTCCTCTCAAGAATCGACGGAGGTTTCTTCGACTCGCTTGTCATCGAAGAGAAGAGACGCAACCGTTGCTTTGGAGATCATCCCAAGTCAATGAGGGATGATGTTTTTTGTTATGCAAAAGACTTCCATAAACATCTGATCCGTTCGCTAGAGTTTCTCTCTGTCTTTGGTCGAAAGAGTGCGTTTACGCGCTCAAAGAAATGAAGGACGACGGTTTGGAGGGGAATCTCGTTTTACCGTGAAACGAATCCCTATCTGACTCGATCACGTTGGTCGTGTGAGATAGGGAATGTTATTCCCACCCTGTTCTGGGGCGAGGTCGGTGGTGCGGCAACCACGTCCGTACGAGAGAGGCATGGGCCTTTTTCACTCTCGATGATCGGGAGAAACCACGTCAGCTGGAGGCCAAGAATGCCCAGATCCAAAGTGAGATCGACGGGGATTCAACGAGTGTCACTGGCTGACGTGGTCCGCACCTTTTTTCTTGCCGCACGTACATCAAATGTATACGTGCGGCCCCTTTCCCTGGTGATTAGCAATATTCATCAGAGAAGGAGGACGTTGCTCATTCACATTCCAAGGCGCGGGGAGTCCTCCGGCTCCCCATGCTTCGCCTGACGTCGATCGAATCGAATGCAGACGAGGCAGTCAACATCAACAACTTCAAGAAAGAACACAATGCAAAATCAAGTCCAGTCAGAAGGTCCTTCCTCTTTTACCGTCACGCCAGCGTGGGCCAGGTGGTGTTTCGGGGAGGTATGGCGCGGGAATCGCAAACCCGACGCGCGGTTCTTTGCAGAAGTCTTGCCCCTCCTGGGCATTTCGGAAAAGCAGTTCCATGAACTGGGCGCGGCTGCTCGCTGCGTTGAAAAGAGGCGTCCTGCCTTTTTCCTTCCCCACCCCATAGGGAGCGGCCGCAACCGCTAGGTTTCTCGTGTACCTGTGCACTCTCCACAGGCTCCGTTCTGGGCTGATCACGGAAGTGGTCATACAAGAACGGGGATCGCGGACAATTTCGTCCAAGCCCCAATGGAGGTTCATCATGAAGATCGAGACTGTCCGTACAAGCGTCCTGGTTCTGACCGCAGCCCTTCGACGAGTTTCCGAACTCAAGGGCGAGATCAAGGAGCACGGCGAGCGTGCCTCCGGAGCCGTTTCCTACGTGCAGGGCGCAGAGCCGGTTTTCCGCTTTGAAGAGGAGTTCGCTCTCCGCGCACAAGCGCAGGAGGAGTTGATCCGACTTGAAGCGGCGGTGACGCGCAGTAATGCGCTCACGATGATCAGCTGTGGGGACCGGAAGGTGTCGATTGCGGAAGCAATTCGGCGCTTGCAGGAACTCAAGGGCGACATCGCGTTCTGGAGCGCGCTCCGTGTCCGAGAAGGGCGCGAGCAGCGGCGTGAGTCCGAGTACGATGAGGCATCCGGAAGGAATGTCTTTCGTACGACGGAGGTTCTGCACATTTCAGCGGTTGGTGAGCGTGCCCGTGTTGCGAAGGTGGCGGAGTTGCGAAAGCAGTTCCAAAGCTTGAACAACGCGGTTGAGGCTTCCAATCATCGCGCCAAAGTCACGGTCGAGTTGCCAGCAATGGTAGCTTCCGTGGCGGAGGCGGTCTCCTAAAGTTTTCGGACGGGCGAGTGAAATCGCCTGGTCCGACGGTCGGTCGGGGTTTGGTAAGAACGTGACCGGATCAGCTCGGGGATCGCTGCAAAACTGGATCGTCCTTGGACGTGAAGGGGCTGTGTGTGTGAACCGAGAAATCGATCAGTACCCGCAAGGGAACTGGTTAATTCTGCCATCGATGCCGATAACGATTTCAGCGGTTAGCGTTTAGAGCCACAAGCCCTAAGCACGAAGCCCTGAGCTCTAAAGGCTGAGCATTGAGCAGTAATTAACTCCGGAAGCAATCGCGCCAGCCTCTACCGGCTGCCCGTTTCTCTTTCCCGTGCCGACTTCCGTTCTGGAATGTCGGCCGGCCTTATCAGCTGATGACTACGTCGTCATTTGATACTGGCTGTCGTTGTCGAAAAGTTCCTCGTTCCCTTTGGTGCTCGAATGTACCTCAAAGGGAACGCGGGACAATTTCGTCCAAGCCCCATGCTCAAAAGGAGCAAGACGACCATGAACCAGTTCGTTGCGATTCTGTCTACCACCGTTCTTCCGATCGACGGGACGTACACCGTTACCACCCTCAAGGGCAACGTGCGCGAAGCTGCTTTGCAGTCACTCGCTGGCACGCCCCACTACGTCGGACATCCCGACACCAAGGCGATCGTGGAGGCGATGGGCGCAACCCCCGCACCGACCAAGTTGTTCAAGGGATTGGCTGTGGGCGAGGCGGCCGTGTGCTTCCCTATCAAGCAGGGCCTTTCGACCCGCGCCTCGGAGGGGTTCACCACCCACCAGGCGATTGAGGAGATTGGGACCCTGGACGTTAGGATTCTGACGCGACTCGAGTAGACTTCTAAAAAACCTCCCATCTCTAGGATTGGAGGTTTTGCATATTTGTGCTAAGGCTAGCTTTAAGAAGCGAACTGGGTATGTAGGGCAAACAAAAAAACCGTTCGTGTAGTGTGCTCTCAAGAATGAGAGAACCACGAACGGCTTTGCGTCTGGGTATTTGACCCAGCTTCGTTCGCGCATAAGTTCGCGAACAAAACAGTGGATACATAACACCAAACAGCATGATAGAGCTGCTCCGTCAAAACCATCCCGCCGCGGACGCCACGGTGCATGATGCGTCAAAGACGATCAAAGCGGATGTGGCCCGCTTGCCTATTTTGGTTTTATTTTGTTGTCTGGTATCCGTGAAAATCGATTGACGAATCATCATCAAGCAATTTTCACGGATACGTAAGTTCAACGGGAAAGTGAACGGATTGATCGGCCTCCGTCGAAGACAGGGGCCAGTCTTTCTTTGGCAGTTTTAAGGTGCGAGTAGATATTCATCCCGACATGCGGGATTCCGAGATCTGTACCTCCATCAGACGCGAGTGCGTTTGATCGAAACAGAGATCTTGTAAGGTGAGGTTGGGTTTCCTTCCTCAAAAAAGAACGACGCACAAAGAACGGACACCGAAGAAAGAACAAAAAAGAAGGAACGAGCAATCGGCGTCTACGCCGATCGATGAGGGCTGCGTACAGATCCTCATACACACATATTACAATATTTTTGTACTCGCATCAAGCGAGAGCTGTGGATAGGTGAATATTTTATTACAGCATAGCGCCGTTTGTGATTTATTCTTCACACAAAATCATCGCACCATCCGATGCTTCGCCGAGCTGCCAACCGTGCAACATGGAGGGAACAAACACAAGTCCGATGCTTTGCGCGAGTTTTTGGAGTGCGTTTGGAGAGAGACGTCCTGCGACGGGTGCATCGTTGCAAGCCAACGATAGAGATGGAAGAGGTTCTGTGCTGCTTCCATAACGAATCTCACGGTCTTGAACTAGGAGCGTGTCGTGAGTATTGATGTGAACAGGCTGTGTCATGTCACCACTTGGCGTGGTGAGCTCTGTGGCAAGCGTTCCATCACCGAGCTGGATGACTCGTTTGGCTGTGATCCCAAAACCGGCTAAAATCTGCGTGGTTTTGGTGGCGTCTAGCGATTCTGTGTGGACGATCTGTACCTCTTCTGGAGATCCGTGCTCACCAAATACAAGATGAAGCTCTTTGAGAGAGGCAAATCGTGTAAAGCCAGGAATAGGAAGCGCGGCTAGAGCCTCCTCACGCGCGAGACCCGTGAGAGAAGAGAGGTCGAGACTCACATCAGCACGTCGTGGTATAAATGGCGACAGATGTTTTTCAAATGCAAGGGACGTGCGCACGATATGATCGTGGTAGCTAAATGTGATAAGCGAAGAGGAGGTTGAGATCGCGTTCAACGCAAATTGTCCAACGGCATCTGCCCGTGGCGCGTGAAGCCAGGTTGAGAGAACAGCTCCGTAGCTCACACGAGAAGTAGGCTGCACAACATCTTGATCGTGGAAGATGCGTGTGAGTCCGGCGGAGGTTGTCGCTATTCCATCTGCGTATCTCCAGCGTGGAACAACGGCGAACCACTCCCAGCCGTTCGGTCCGAGTCCGGCTCCGAGCAACACAGGCCAAGACGAAGAGGTATCAAGGGCTTTTTGCCAAGACAGGGGGAGCGTTTTTTGGATATGTTGAGACAAAGAAGACTGCGCGATGGTTGGTCGTGTCACAATAAAGAAGGTTTGCGCCGTCACGGGAAGAGCCGCGTGAAATCCAACTCCGATGAACACAACCATGGATAAGAGGATGAAGATCATTCCGCCGATGATCCATGGCCGCCGATGATCAAAGATGGAGGCAAAACCGTATGCCCACATGGGGGAGCCTTGGGGCGGCTCTTTGGTGATTGAGAAGAGATCCATGGAAAAGAGGGTTACTTAATGTAGGCGAGTGGATTTTGACGTTTGCCATTGCGGTACACTTCAAAGTGTAAGTGAGTTCCTGTGGATCTCCCTGTCGTACCTACCATCGCGATTGTTTGTCCTTTTTTGACATGGTCGCCAACGCCGACAAACATTTTTGAGGTGTGACCGTAGCGAGTTTTGTATCCGTTACCATGATCGATGACGATCTGTAATCCGTAGCCCCCACTATTCCATCCGGCGGTCTCAATGGTGCCATCTGCGGATGCATAAATAGCGTCGGTATAATCACCATCAAGATCGACACCTGTGTGTCGCCAACCGTAATATTGCGTGATGATATGTTGAGCTGTTGGCCACAACAACTTTGTTGGAGGGGCATTTTCGACGGCGGCATCGGCTGGTTTCGTGCGTCCGTCACCGTGCGTGTCGATCAATTCTTGATAGGTATCGTAGGATTTATGAGGAATGGTCGTTTTTGGAATGTGTGGTTTGATGGCAACGACGGGTTTTGTGATGACATTCGCGACGGGTGTTCCATCCGGAATGACGATTTCGTCACCAACAGTGAGGGCACGATCCTCGAGTTGGTTAGCCGTCGTGATCTTGAGCGCGTCTGCTTGATAGACGTTCGCCAGCTGCCCGACGGTGTCTCCTTTTTTCACGATATGCAGAACGCCAGAAACGGGAGGAATTTTGAGTGTGTCACCTGGCTTGATCGCAGCACGTTTTGTGAGGTGGTTTGCAGCGATGATGGTGCCGATGTCTACGCGGAAACGGCGCGCAATGGTTCCGACGAGATCTCCTGTTTGTACGGTATACGTCTCTGTTTTTGTACGATGCACCACGACGTCCGGCGTTATTTCTGTTGGTGGAGCTTCGGCGAGAGGAGAGAAGCCCGGTTGTTCGGCGATACTTCCTGGTACGGTAAGATCAGCCAATGCTTCCGATTCATAATCAAAATCGATATCTGGGATAGCTTCGATTGTGTCTGCACCAAGCTCACTTACCCGTTTGGTGGGTGCTTCGCGTGTGACGTCTTCTTGTACGATGGTTTCTTGGCCCTGTCCTACGAGGCTATATAGGATGCTTCCCGATCCAGGATCGGCCGCGGTTGCATCTTGTGGACGAAGTTGAAGTCCGATCGTGACACAGGAAATCACGATTAAAACAGCATGCAAAGTGTACGCGTGAGTGAACAGAAGAAAGAAAAATCCACGAGCGGAAACCAAGGTGTGCGTGATGCGTAATTGTGTAAACACAATCAACTTGTAGGCCGGAAGAACGATGCAGCGCATGATAAAACGTCCAAGAGGCCTTCTCACGGGGGCGAGCAGGTTCCACAGCAACGAGAAAACCCGCCCACAGAATTGTAGAGCAGATAGAACAGCGAGCAAGAACTTTGCAAGGATTGTCTTAAAAGAAAGAGAAATAGCTTGGGGACCGTATCGTTTTTTGAGAGAATCGTCAATCGTAACATGCCTGTTTTTGGCTAGGTTATGCCCGTTCCTGTTGACGATACTGGAGAGCTTCTGCGAGAAAGTTTGCCTCGATCGTGTCTGCATCCCCAAGATCGGCAATCGTTTGCGCGACCTTGATCGTTCGAAAGTAAGCTCGTGCAGAAAGACGATGGTGTTCGCTCGCAAGCCTAAGGAGTTGCTTTGCTTCCTGTGTCATGGAAAGCAACGCGCGCACTTCGCGACTCCCAAGCTCGCTATTCGCGACGAATGTTGTGCCGTGATATCGCGCCGTTTGGCGTTGTCGTGCTCGTTCTACGCGTGCCCGAATCGTGTGACTCGATTCTGCGTCTTCTTGATCGGTGAGTTCGTTGGTTTTTACTTTTGGCACCTCTAAAAAAAGATCGATACGATCAAGCAACGGCCCACTTAAACGTTTACGATATTTGCTGATCTGGATCGGGGTACACACGCAATCACGTTCACCGTCTGTCATAAATCCGCATGGACAGGGGTTAAGCGCTCCCAAAAAGAGGACGCGCGCCGGAAACGAGAGGCTTCCCTGGGCGCGACTGACCGTTACGGTGCCGTCTTCGAGAGGCTGACGTAAGCTTTCGAGGACGATGCGTGGAAACTCGAGGAGCTCATCAAGAAAGAAGACCCCGCGATGGGCGAGCGATATTTCTCCTGGTTTTGGTGTCGCTCCGCCGCCGATCAAAGACACCATACTTGCACTGTGGTGTGGCGCTCGAAACGGTCGTTCCGTAACAAGATGAAGCGCGTGCAGCGTTCCTGCGATGGAATGAATACGAGTGACCTCAAGCGCTTCTTCGAGTGACATGGTTGGTAAAATGGAAGGAAAGCTGCGTGCAAGAAGCGTTTTACCCGATCCGGGCGGTCCTTGCATGATCACGTTGTGGGCGCCCGCTGCAGCAATTTCGAGGGCACGTCGTGTGTGAGTTTGTCCACGAATAGCGGCAAAGTCATGAGCATATTCTAGAGGGCGCGTGAAGACATATGGTTCCGAAGAGCTTTGTGCCAGCGGCATGCGTCCTGTCACGTGTTCGATCACTTCACGCAAGGTGTGGGCGCCTCGGATGCAGAGAGATCCTTGGACAAGAGCAGCTTCTGCGGCGTTTTCTGCGGGCACAATAAGCTCTTTGATCCCTTCTTTTTTGGCTAGTACGGCGATGGCGAGCACCCCATGGATAGGGCGCAGGGATCCATCCAACCCAAGCTCGCCCACGACCATTGTCGGAGCAGAAAGGGTCGCGGGGAGATCACCCTGCGCGGTCAAAATAGCGAGAGCGATGGCAAGATCAAACAGTGCACCGCTCTTTTTTACATCCGCCGGCGCCAGGTTTACCGCGATCCGCGTGCGTGGAAAGGCGAGCACACTTTGTTTGAGAGCGCTGCGCACGCGTTCGCGGGCTTCTTGCACCGCAGCGTCTGGCAATCCAACGACGATGAAGGCCCCTAATCCAGGGGAAATATCCGCTTCAACGCGCACACGGTGTGCATCGAGCCCAACGATCGACGCCGTTAAAATAGGTTCAGACATATAAGAGCGGTTGCCACAGGGGCCGGAGCCCCTGTGGCAACCGCTCTTATACCCCGTTCCACTTTTTTGCGTATCTGTCAAGAGTTGATTTGAGTGGAATGAGCGTGTTAAATAAGCCTGTTGCCATATACACTCCAGCCCAAAACGTCATATGTGGCCAAACCCTAGGTAAAATATTTTTGGCTTAGCTGAGGCTAAAACAAAAATATTTTCCCGTCGGCTTTGTCTCAAATCTGCCATTTTGGATCAAGAAGCGTATATGGCAACAGGCTTA
>OBEQ010650232.1_pt1 | contig 40082 bp, 32 predicted proteins | sample 1670901 | NCBI WGS metagenome assembly OBEQ01 (sample SAMEA104232315, study PRJEB22302) | groundwater metagenome | biome: forest; feature: aquifer; material: groundwater | place: USA | collected 2011-08-07 | depth 5.4 m | reverse complement strand
TGATTGATCCTGTTTTTTTCATCCGAAGTCATGGAGATGCGTTCGGCCCAGGTGCAGTGAATGGCATAAAAATTTCCGTTCTCCTCGCCCAGATAAAGCATCTGGTGGTGCGGCATCCTGAGGAGCGTCGCGCCTGGCGTCGCGGAACGGATCGCCGCGATCTTTCCTTCGTCATCTTCATAAGGTTCAAAATGATTGATCTGGGTTCCGGCAAAGGTCTGGTCTTTGGACCCGCGCGGCATTTCAATTCCCAGACTTAAAAAAATATCGTGCGTAAAAGCCGAGCAATCGCGTCCGTTGTAGGTCCCGCCCCAGCCGTAACGCGCCCCGAGCAACTTGAAGGCCTGGCGGATGATATTCCCCTGAGTATATGGAAGGAACCCCTCGGTCACATCGCTTTTAGGACCAAGGTATGCTTTGCGAATCGAAACCGTACTGTCTGATTCCCGGTGGGGCATCCAAATCTCAAAACCGTTTTCATTTTTTCCGGCAAGCGGAAGAATCGTCCCCATCGACGGCCTTTGAGAAGCATGTTGCAACTCGGGTGTGGAAAAAATCGGGATGCTTTCACCGGTCACCACCAAAAAATCGGGGGATTTCACCATTTTTTTCAGGGCGTCGCGCGTTTTAAACAAAGCAATGTCGCGCGACTTCCCCCAGCCCCGCGTGTAAGGCGCCTGAATATAAAACCATTGGCCGTCGGCCGACTCGTGAAGGACGCCGACCGGGGTCCAAAGCTTGATCAGCGTAAATTGCAGCTGATCGAATTCGATGTCCCCTTGCTTTTCAAGCACCTTGACGTCACTTGGAAGCGCGCGAACAGAAGTCGCTTGCGTGGCCGCGCCCCACCGAATGCGGATCTTGTCCGGAACCACCTCCAGTTGGACGAGCGGTTTGATGTCGTGTTCAAAAATGCTGGCTGGAATTCGTGCGTCATCCACTCCCCACAAAACCCTTCCTTTCAAAACCCGGTATTCCAGTTCCAGCTGATCGCGCACCGACTTTCCGGATTTTTTTAAATCCATTTTAAAAACATCCATGCAATCTTTGATGGCGAGATGAATATTTTCGTTCATCTTTTGAAGTTCTTCCGGAGTTTTAAGCGGGCGGTCCGGATTCGAAAGCCGGCGGATCCAATACTCGGGTGAGAACTGTTCGGGCTTCACGCTCGTTAAAAGCAGCGGGCCCTTGGGCAAAGGCGGAAGCTCCTCCCCTGCGGGTTGGGAATTTCCTTCACCCGAAATCAAAACAAGTATCAAGACCACAAAAATAAATTTTCGCCGAAACATCGCTAGCCCTTTTTCAACTCCTCAAGCTTTGACTGCCACACAAGCCACGCGGCCTCCTCTTCTTCAAGGGCCGCCGTCAGTTTCTTCAGTTTATCATTCCGCTCACGGGAGTAGTGAAAAGGATTGGCTTTGATTTCCTGAAGCATGGCGTCACGGTCCTTGGTCAAATGATCGATCCGGCTTTCGGATTTCTTGATTTGGGCCTGAATTTTGGCCATTTCCGGATGGTGTTTTTTGACCGAATAGGTTTCCGCCGGTTTCTTCGCGGCCCCATGGTCGGCCGGTTTCCCGTGCCCCGGTTCGTGCGAAACATTCCGGGAAATAGCGGGGGCCGGTTCGTTTCTCGCTTCACACTCAAGATGGTAGACATAATCTTCGTACGTGCCGGGATAACGTTTTACCGATCCGTTTTTGACTTCGATAATATTCGTGGCCAGCAAATTGACGAATGTTCGGTCGTGGCTGATAAAGAAAATCGTGCCCGCAAAATTTTTAAGCGCGCGGGCCAAGGCTTCGACCGTTTCAAAATCAAGATGGTTGGTCGGCTCATCCAAGAGCAAGGCTTGGCTTTTGGTCAAAAGAAGCCCGGCAAGCACCAAACGAGCTCGCTCTCCCCCGCTGAGTACTTTGATCTTCTTTCTAACATCGTCTCCCCTAAAAAGAAACGATCCTGCCAAGTTTAAAATATCCTGGCTCTTCACGCCGTCGGCGCTTTGGTTTTCAAGATGCGTATAAATATCAATTTCAGGATTAAGCGTTCCGAAAACATGCTGCGCATAATAGGCCGCTTTAAGCCCAAGCGCCCAGCGATGCTTTCCGCCGAGCGGCTGGATATCACCGGCCAGCGTTTTTAAAAAAGTAGTCTTTCCCTGCCCGTTATCTCCAAGCACAGCCACGTGCTGACCCCGATCAATATCGAGTGAAATTTTTTCCGACACGATTTTTTCCGGATAGCCGATCGCCAAATCGTCGCACGAGAAAGCAACTCCATTCCTTCGATCCACCGGAGGAATGGCAATGCGCACGGAGCTCATGGGATGGGCAATTTCAATCGTCTTCATTCTAGCCAATTGCTTCATTTTGGATTTGGCGCGCGAAGCCGTCGAAGCTTTCGCGCGGAAGCGGTCGATAAACGTCTGCAACTGATCTTTTTTCTTCTCCAGATTTTTGTTCCGCGCCACGCTTTGGCTCATTTGCTCTTCCTTAAATTCAAAATATTCTTCGATATCTCCCGGATAAAGCGTCAGATTCCCCCGCTCCACTTCCAGCGTGTATTCGCACGTTCGCTTTAAAAATTCCCGGTCGTGCGAAACAACAAGATATCCGCCTTTAAATTTAATGAGGAAATTTTCGAGAAGAATAAGTGTGTTCAAATCCAGATAATTGGAAGGTTCGTCGAGAATTAGAAAATTCGGCTGCCCGAGCAGCATGGCGGCTAATTTCACGCGGGTCTGAAACCCGCCGGAAAGTTTGCGGACGGTGGTTTCAAGAAGAGACGCCTTAATCTGAAACTTCGCCGCCATCTCTCCGCATTCCCAATGCTCACGGCCGGTTTTTCGCATGAGAAAATCCAAAACCGTTTCCCCGTCTTCAAAGGAATCGTGCTGCTCAAGATAAGCAATTCTCAGATCCGCACTTTGCGTAATCTGACCGCCGTCTGCCTTCTCTTCGCCGATAATGATCCGGCAAAGCGTAGATTTTCCGGCCCCGTTCCTACCGATCACGCCTATCTTCTGCTCATCGGTAAACGTAGCTGTCGCCTCGTCCAAAATAATGTCGGCACCGTAGGCCTTATGAATTTGTTCGATCTGTAACTGAGCCATCACCACCTCGTTTTTGAATCGCGGATTATATCAGAATCATTTTAATTATGCTAAGTTATTTAATTTAAACATATTACATACTATTTTATGGTCTATTTTTAATTCCGATAATCATATGTTGCAATTCCTATAATAATAGGCTACTCTTCTCAGAACACCCACAACTCACATTACCTCTCCCTAAACAGATCCGGCGTTTACCCATTAATACGGAAATTTTCTAAGGGGGATAAGGATTTGAACATGACGCTGACTTTATTCATCAAAAAATTATGGTGCATTGCTGCCGGAACTACTTTGGCGGCGGCCTTCGTTTCCACAAACGCTTGGCCCCCTATGCACATTTCAACGTTAGCGCCCAAAATAGAGCTCGGTAAGGAAAGCTGGACCTTGGAAATTAAGGGACTTTATCTCCGTAATTTTCCCGGCCTTCCCAAAAGCAGTAAGGCCGAAATCCCGTCTCTATTTTTTGAAATTGATCCTTCCCGCCTGATGAAAGGCCAGCTCCATTTCAAACGATTGAATGTTCACGTCGCTACGCTCACCGTTGCTCAAGCGAATGTTGATACATCCCGCGTTGCTTCGCCAGAGCTTCCCACATTTATTAAAATTTTGATAGATCGCTTAGAATTAAAAATCGATCGTATTGTTGTGGAAGATAGAATCGGAACGGAATACGCTTCTACGCAAAGCATCCGAATCAATTTCAAAGAAGCGTATACCCATTTTGAAGATTACAACGCTGTCGCAAACGCCATCGAAAGTAAAATAAAACGTCTGGCCGTAAACCGCGCTATGAAAGATTTCGATCCGTTAGGCGTGGTGGAAGTTATCGAAGGAACGTATCATTCCTCAAAATGGGCTGCCACGGAAATTTCCCAATTTGCCGTCAGCCTCTTCGCAATCTAAAATTTCCCTTTTTCACCTCTTTTTTTAACCTTCAAATAAAGTTGAGCTGGCTATTTGCGCGCCCTTCCTTTGTAGGGTAGCTTTTAGATGTTCCTTAATTTAATCGATAAAGGCAAACCCACAGTGATGTGGGGACCTCTGCAAGCGATTGCGGAGCGGCAGATCCATTTGGATCTACCGGCAAAGCTACGGGTCTCAGGTTCGGCACGCAAAGCGTGGAACATCAAGACAGCCCAGCTACCGAATACAATAGTAATACGAGATGGCCGAGTTGCCGATTGGCGAATTGATTCAATCCATTCGCTTTAGCAATTCGGCTATTTTTTTTGAATTGAAATTTAAGGCATGAGAAAAGCTTTTGAAGAAAGATTGCGAAATGACACAAATGAGATCGCCTACGTTAAAAAGAACTGTTCGGCTATTAACCATTTTCTCATTCGCCTGCTCCGTCCTTCTCTATTTTTCTTCTCCATCGTGGGCAATCGCCGTAAGCGTCTCCATCCAAACAACAGAAGCGGAATACGATATCGGCGCAAATGTAGAACTTACCTCTACACCCGGATCGCAAATAGCCAATAATTCCGGAAGCGGCGTAACAGGCGCCCTTAAACTTTCCGTTCAAAAGCAGGAAAATGCCGGCTGGATTGAAAAAGTAGTCGTTTATCAGAACGCAAACGTTTCTGTACCACCCAATAGCGCCTTGCCACTCCATGTTTATTGGAATAACTCGCCCTGGGTTTCTGAGAGACCGGGAAATTACCGAGCTGTGGCTGAGTTTACGGCTCCTTCCAGTTATGTGACCGATACTTCGGAATTTACCGTGCGGGTCATGGACCTGAGCATGGCAGACCAAACCATTGTTGTCTACAACACCAACAGCACCGACAGTTATGAAATCGCTGCGTATTATGCGGAGGCGCGTGGCATTCCGGAAACTCATCTCTGCCCCGTGATGCTCCCCACAGGTCAGTTTGCCAATAAAGACGAATTCTTGGGAGCACGAAAACTTGTCATTGAAAACTGCATCTGTACTATTCTCCAGAACGCCCATCAGGCGCCGATACCCTGCGATACTTCTAACCTGAATGCTATTGCTGCCGTTTCGCCAATCACGCATATGGTGCTGATCCGTGGAATTCCACCGAGGCTCTACGGTACCGGATGGCCGGATGATAACCAAGAACCTTCTCTCGATTATTATCTAAGCGCCACCCTTTATGGAAATAATAATCTTTTTGATGCAGGCCAGCAGGGCTACCTACCTATGTCTCCGTATGGCAGGAATTTAGATAACCCGCAAAATCCCATAGCACAATCCCGATATATTTACGCTTTGCCGATTCAACCGGCCGTTGATCGAATCGTCGCCTACGGACGCGTAGAAGCGATAACGAAGGAAAAGACTCTCGATCTCATTGACCGTACCCTTGAAGCCGAACGCCATGGTCTGCAAGGAAACTTTATTGATGGCCTCATAAATTCAACACAAGGCAACGAGACATCCGGTGCGCTTAGAAATGCCACGGCGAGCCAGAATTCCGTATGTTTCAATTATATTACAGAGCCTGCCGGTACATGGCCTTATCAGCAATGCCTCACCGGCCTTACGCGGGGCGAACTGCCGGGAGAATCCGGTAGTTCTGTTCCCCTAGCCTACAACGTGGGTCTCTATCTGGGCCAAAATGAAATCAATAATGGTCATAGCGCCTTTGACGGCTTTAATAATATGCTCAATTGGAGAAAGACAGACGCTGCATGCTCGCCGCTCTGCCGGCAACTTGCCGGATCAGAAATAATCAACTGCATGGACCATTCCACGGATTACTTCAAAGAAATCAACACCGACTGCGTGGGCGCCGCGCCGGGTTTAATAGGCTACCAGTTGCGTTCCTGGCCGGTTCAGTATTACGGATTTTGGCCGCAGGGCTGGACACATATCAATGGTGGCGATGGCGCAATTGAGAAAACGCCGCCCACCATTTTGACAGGAAATGCATTCATCAATCAGAAATTTACCGATGACCGTTACCTGCACTTCGGTGCTTTGGACGCTTCCGCCAATCCCATGTGCGTCCATGAGAACGGGGACGCTAGCCCATGCCCCGAAAAAATTGCCGTAAATCTCGAGCAGCTTTCCTATCTCGATCCGAAGATCACCGTTCAACCTAATCACACATTCACAGTGCGGTTTCGGCACCGGCATCCTGCGACAGCCGGGGCGAATTGGTCCGTAATAAATGTGTATTTTCGTTTTGACGGCGATGGCACAAATTATGTAAAGCTTAGCGAATGGGTTGATCTCTCAGCGCTCGCCAGCAGCTGGCAAACCAACACACTCACGTTTCCCGTGGCAGAAACAGGCCGCATTATCAATCGGGTCATTCTTGATTTCCGCACCCCTGTGACAAGTGCGCCCGCGAACTCACTTGACCTGGATGCCTTTGAAGTAGTCGATAATTTGACCGGCCGTGAGATTTTAGATGTTGAAGCAAGCTCATTTGCTGAGCCGTACAACAACCAGACCACCCCCGGGGACTACGCGGCCAATGCTATCGATCGGCTTGGCGGAATCGGCTGGTGGGGAAGTTCATCGCATTTTGGATATACCGGCGGACATTCGTTCCAGAATACCGTGGGTTTTGCAGGAGCTTTTTTAGCGGGCCGTACACTGGGAGAGTCTCTAATGTACTCTGGCAATGCCGACGGGATGGCAGGCATTATTTATGGCGATCCTGTGTACCGGCCGGCGGCGGCAAAAATGTATTTGGCAAGCGGATCAGATATTTTCAATGATCCCAACCGGCCGTTTGTATTTCGCGAAGCGGACGACTCCAGGTACAAAGGAATTTTTATTTCGGCACTTCAAGGGCATGATTATTACCTCACCACAAATTGGGAAATATCGGTTTGCGAAGAAGGGGATATTCTCGGCTGTGACTCCCGACAAGCCTGGCAACCTTTTACTTCGGGAACAGGAGCCGGCCTGGACCAGGAAGCCGTTCCAGACCTCATGAGTTTAATTTCGGATCCGTTTACAAATCTTAACTTGATTGTCCGACTAAAAGTTTGGAATACCAACGGCGCAAACAATGCGCTTTATAACTACGGCTATCTTGCTTACAAATCAGGTTATGATTCAGCCTACCAGTACGCGATTAGTTCGGGGGCGGGGCGCGGACCAAAGATATCGGGCAACCGGGCCGTTTGGATTACCGACGGCGGCAGTTGTCAGCAATGTACTCAGATTCACATGTACAATTTTAATTCTCTGGAAGAAACCGTGCTTGTTGAAGATTCCAATATCGTAACGGTTGCGATCGACGGTGATGACGTAGTCTGGGGCAATGATAGGATCGGGCAAACTCCGAGAAATCAATTAAAGCATATGTCCATTTTAAGCGGCGTTGCTGATTTAAATCTGCCTTTGCGCATGCAAGCCTACACACTCGATATCTCAAACCGAAAAATCGTTTATGCGGATACGACTCCAAGCAATCTCAATGGCTGGGAAATCTTTCTTTATGACCTGAATGCTTCCACAGGACAGCTAAGACAATTGACAGCGGCGTCCGGCGACCAGCGTAATCCCTCCATTGACGGAAATTTAATTGTTTGGGAAGACTACACCAACGGAACCCCTAGCATCATCCTCTATGATTTGAACGGTGGCAGCCCTCAGCCTGTGACTACGGGTAGCTCTTCTGGTCTATCAAACCCGCATGTGAGAAATGGTCACGTTGTTTGGCAGGAACATAGAAACGGCAATTTTGATGTCGCGCTCTGCAAGACCGAACGGAACGGTCTCTCCGGAGGATGTTTTTCAACGGATGAGAAAATTTATCTTACGAGCGATGCCGTAAACCAATTTTCTCCGAAGCTATCGAACGGTGTTGCAGTTTGGGAAGATTTCATCGATGGCCAAAATCTGGATATTTCTGCGTCCCGCTACTCGATCGTTGATGCCTCTCCTCGGCGGCTGACCAATGAGCCGGGATACCAACAGGATCCGGATATTGACGGCAACAGGATAGTTTACCTAAACGTTAACGATGACGGCCGAATCTACGTCTATCTCCTTGACGAACAGTCTGATCAGCCGCCGCGCGCTCCAGAAAACTTAAGAACTACCAGTGTAGCTTTCAACTCAGTCGGTATTGCTTGGGATGACCGTTCTATCAATGAAGATGGATTTTATCTTGTGCGAACGTTGTCACCTGTGCTTCCCTCATATCCAGTATATCCAACTTGGTGGGATTTACCGGCCGGTACAACCTCTTTCACGGACGATACCGTATCGCCCGAATCGCAATATACGTACCGGGTGTTTGCCGTCAATTCTGTCGGAACTTCGGATCCCTCTAATGAATTAACCCTCGTTACGCCCTTAGATAATCCCCCCGCGGCGGTTATTGTTTCTCCGCAGAACGGCGTGATCGTTTACGACCAATCTCCTTACTTCACCGTTAACGTATCGGACGATGTCGGTCTTAGCCGCGGTGAAATATGGCTGGATGGTTCGTTGGTTATGCAAATGACATTTGAAGGAAACACGACGAGCGTTAATTACAGACATCCAACGCCCTTTGTTTATGAAACGTTCCATCAGTATGAAATCAGAGTCTGGGATGTAGGTTTAAAGCCCCTCGCTCAACAGGTGTATACGCAATTTTTTGTTCATAGGCGCACCACGCGCGGAAGCGCAGGACCGCCGCGCCAAACACACATGCTTCCTCCTGACCAAGGTCTGCCTGTTTGATTCCGCAATTCTCTCGATAGCTATGTAGACTGGGAAGAAATGCGTATAGGAAGAATAACCATCGGAAGGCCCGCAAAGCGAATGCGCCTTAAAATCGCATAGGCGGTTTCGTTATGCAAAATAGGGTGATACCATTGAGGCTTCTCAAAGACAAGTTCTCCGGCAAAAAATACGGTATGCGCGTATTTTTTGGAAACCTCCACACATAAGTCAGATACCGATTCAACCACCTCGGTACCAATCCGAAATTCGCTCTCGGCAGGAATACCCATTTTCTGCGCCATATCGACATAACGCTGTAAACTTTCTTTGGTCCGGTGAGTAACCAATTCCACCTGCTCGTCTCCCTTAAAGAAGTCTGAATCTACGACCCCAATCGATAAAAATACCGCATTTTTAAAACTTCCGGGAAAAAGCCTGAAGATATTTAAAAGAATGTGAATACCGAGCCCGCTGTATCCACCAACCAGCACAACGGCGGTTGGATTTTTTGGATTGAATTTTTCCACTTTACTCGCCGATGCCGTATTCGGCAGCCCCTCAAAAATCCGATCGACGGCGCGAATCAGCTTGGCCACATTAAGGTAATGTCTTTTAATGAGAAAACACAATCCGATAAAAGCGCAGGTAATCACCACCGTAAGCCACGCGCCTTCGCGCATCTTTTCGGCAATCATCACGCAGAGAATCGAAAAACAAAGTAGAAAGCCGATGCCGTGAATTAAGATGTCTTTTTTCCAAGTCGGTTCTTTCTTGCGATGCCGGAACCAAAAACCAATCATGCCTAATTCGGAAAGCGAGAATGTAAGGAATACGTTAATACTGTACATAACCACAAGAATTCCGATATGCCCCCGAGTGTACATCAGCATAGTCATCGCGGCTGCTCCGATCAGAAAAATACCGTTTTGATTGGTTAAACGGTCGGAAAGTGCAGCAAATTTTTTGGGAAGCCAGGAATCCAAAGCCATATTAGCCATCACGCGCGGGCCGTCGATGAAACCGGTTTGCGCAGCAACAAGCAAAAGCACCGCTTCGGCAGCGATGGTAACCAGCACCAACCACTTTCCGATATGAAATCCTCCGAGCTGAAAACTGCCCATAAGCTCGGAGGCAAGCACCGTATTTAGGGTCTTTCCCGGTATATGATGAACATGAGCAAGCATGTAGCAAAGAAGAAGTCCGCCGGCCGTAAGCGCTAACGAAATAGACATGTAGAGCATCGTTCTTTTTCCCGTTTCCACTTTAGGTTCTCTCAAAATCCCAACTCCGTTGGAAACGGCTTCTATTCCGGTGTACGTTCCGCCGCCAAGCGAATAGGCGCGGAGAAAAAGGAAGAAAAGCCCCCATCCTCCGAGCTGGGCATGGCCCATTTTAAATCCTTCGGAAACTTCTCCGGTGATGGTATGCAATTCGGGCAAATGCATTACGATCCCGCCAACAATTAAAATAAAATGGGTGACGATAAAGGTGAGAAAAATAGGGATAAGTACCGATACGGACTCTTTAACGCCTCTTAAATTCATGATGATTAAGAAAATGATGGCGCCAAATTCAACCGGCAATTTGTAAACATGGAGCGAAAGAGGGAGCAAACTAAAAAGCGCGTCGCCGCCGCCGGCGATGGAAACGGTAATGGTGAGAATATAATCCACAAAAAGCGCGCATCCGGAAACTACCCCTGCGTGTTTTCCGAGAAGTTGCGTAGCAACGATATAACCGCCTCCGCCCAAGGGAAAATGTTCGATAATGCGGCTGTACGCATAAGAAATGATGAAGACGGTTGCGGCCGTTGCCAAGACGAGGAATAAAGCAAGATAGGTATGTCCGCCGAGCGCCCGATATGCCTCTTCAGGACCGTATGCCGATGAGGAAAGACCGTCGGCGCCAAGACCGACCCAAGCAAGAAAAGCGACGAGTGAAATCTGGTGGCTAAGCGAAGGATCCTGTAAATTTCTCGCCGGACCGAAAAGGGCTTTGGTAATACGCAAACGTAGTGTAGATGGCAAAGCCGAGCCCTTAGGCTTATGCTCTTGGGTCATATTTTTCTCTCTAAACGTCTACGAGGTTAGCGGACGGGCTCAGGTAAGAAAGGACCACCTGTTACCTGGTGGTAATTCGCCCCTTGAATTAAATCGGGTTCCCTGTTCCGCGTTGCGGATTCGGTAATTAAGGCGGGGACTATACGTGCGAAAAGAAGGGATGTCAATATTTTTTCACGAACAGAACTCCTCATTATGGAATGGTTATTACAAATCCAGAAGCTCTAGACGATATCTTCTTTTAATTCAGCGCCTTCCCAGATAATGCGAATGCGTAGGCGCTGTCCCTTGGGATTCTTCACCGATCCCCAAGCCAGAGCAAGGTGTTCCATTTCAATCTCTACAGGAAACTTGGGAGATTTTCCTACCACAAGCTCATACGCTTTAAGGTCATTGGCCACTTGCGCCATCGCGTAGTAAGGATCGTTGGACGGAACCATTAACGGAATGACAGGAAATCCCGCCTTCTCGGCGACAGCGATGATTTGCGTGAAAAGAACCTGCTCCTGTTCCGTCGGCTTTGCTAAATCGCCTTCGAGCTGATAACTTGACCCCACTTTGGAGGTCATAACCACAACGTCCGTATCGTCCGCATTGATTTCTTTAAGAACTTGTTTGAGATGTAAAAGATTTCTAGGGTCACGAACGGCCACAACCACACGGTTTGGTTTCGTAACACCGCAACCTTTGTCCGTTAGCGTTTCAATTTCGTTTAGATTAACTTCGTCAATGTGTCCGTGCTCGGTTAATCCTTCTGAATCCTGGGGAACATAATGGCCTTTTTTGCGAAGATTGATTTGTTCGGAAGTCGTAAAAACAATAAAGAAAACGAGGGTAAAAATAGAACCGTAAATGGTGGCTACTTGTTTGGTTAAAAGATTAACGCAGGCCGTCAAGAAAAGCACACCAAAAATGGCAAAAAGCCCTAAGGGAATTTCGATGTTTCCTATTTTAATATTGCCTGGAACTTTATATTCCCGCGGTGATTTATCGTAAAAACGGAGGACGATAATGGCCATGGATTTAAATACAAAACTCCAAATAACGCCGAAAGCATAAGCCTCGCCCAGCATATAGACATTGCCGCGGCATAAAAGGAGGGTCACGATCTGTAAACCCACCGTTAAATTAATTAACCGGTAAGAAGTCCCGAAACGCGGATGGGGGTGCCGCATCCAATCCGGCAACACACCGTCTTCCCCGACTCTGGCCAGAACGCCGTTGGATCCGATGATGGAAGTATTCACCGCACCCGCGAGAATTAAAAATCCGACAAACACCACAAAAATCTGGAAGAAAAGCCGGAGCGAATAAGGCCCCACCAAATACATCGTTAATCCGCTGATGAGATTGTCCGAATAATGGCTGCGAACCGCATCGGGAACGATCATGACCGCAAAAAAACTGACAAGGCTTGTTAAAAGCAAGCTATACATAAAAACAATAAAACCGGTCGTTTTCAGATTTTTTAATTTAGGCGCTTCAAGCTCCCTGTAAACTTGAGCGAGGGATTCTTCTCCGCTCATGGCAAGCAACGTGTGACCGAATGCCATGGTGATGCCGATGACTCCAAGGGGAGCAATTTTTCCTTGAAATTTTCCTAACCATCCCCACGCAACCGGAGTAAATACCGGAGTAAACGGAGGCAGCTGAAAACCTTTTATGGCAAGAGTAATGAAGCACCACACCAGCATGATGACGCCCATAATCGTTGTCATAATCATAATTTTCAGAGCTTTATCGCTCGATTCGGGAACGCCTTTGGTATTTTGCCACCAAAAATAAATAGTAACGGCCAAAGCAAAAAACATGGCAAATAAATTGGAAGGTAAATGCCACGGGATGTGCGCTAAAGGAAGAAGCGTATTGATAAGCCCCACCATGTAGAGGCCTGCCGACACCGCGCTGATAGGGCCTGTTAAAACATAATCGAACATGAGCGCGGAGACGGAAAGTTTTGCGGTGACGCCGCCGAGCCGGTTACCGAAAATAGCGCTTTCGGCTTGTTTTACGACGCGATACACGCCGCCACGGACAAACAAGCTGCACGATTCCATATAAAGCGAACGCACGGCGTAGGAGAAAAGCATGACGCCCAGAATAAACCACGGCGCGGCTTTTCCGATAACTTGTTCTGCGATTCCGCCGATGTAGTAAGCCGTTGACGCGAGATCACACAACACGATCGCCGATGCTCTCCAGAAACTAATGAAGCTGAGCATAGCCGTAGTAACAATGATAACGTTTCGTGCCGATTTTTTATTGGGTGCGGGCTGGGCCATGTAAAATTATTCCTAACGTCCCGTTTCCGACTCGCGGATTTTTTCCAAGATCGCTTCCGGAGCGGTTAAGCGAAGTAAATGCTGAGCAAGATCTTCCGTTTGAAACAAGGAAGCTGCGCTGGATAAGAAAGCCAAGTGCTGCGACATATTGTCCGCAGGGCTGACAAAGAGAAGAAACAACCGAATAGGGCTTTCCTTGGCAATCCCCTCCGCTCCTTTAGGGCAGAGGCCTAAAGCGGCCTTGGTGCGCGTTAAATTGGGAAGGCGCGTATGCGGAAAAGCAATTTCCCGAGCAATAACCGTACTGCCTATCTCTTCCCGTTCCAAGATAGCCTTTAAAACAGCTGGGGCATTCTCAAGCTGGAGGGTACGTATCAATTCGGTAAAAATTTGTTGTTGCGCCACACTCGATTGAAAAAACCGGATGGTGTCGCTCAATAAATAATCCGACACAAGCAAGGGCTTCGGCGCCGATGTATGGGACGGCGCATTCTTCTGGCTGTGTTTTTCCGCCCATTGTTTTTTAAACCATTTTTTTTTCAGCGGTGTCATGTACTCTAAACCTCCCCAAAAAAGAAAAAACCAAAGAGCATATCTCTTTGGTTAGCTCGTCTCTGACGCTTACGGAGTTAGCTGTCGGGCTCGGCTTGAGAAGCCTTATCCTTTCGGATGTTCGCCCCACTATCGTACTTCGATAGACTATCTTGGGTTCCCCGTCTTCCCCGTGAATCATCTTAAAAACTCAGACGATCCGGAAAAGTTAAGCTTGTTAGGGAGGAAATATACTATAAAGGCCGGGGATTGTCAAAGCCTGTTGTGCACATATTTTTTCACGATAAAAAATCTTAAAAAGGTCTAGGGGGAATGACTAAAAGCGGGAATTATTTTGCGCGCGCAAAATTTGCGAGATCGCGGCTTTTGGGTGCGCCGTCCAGGCGCCAGCGTTCGTGCATCCAATACCAGCCTTCGGGATTTTGACGAATCCAGGTTTCAAAGGTACTCATAATCGTCTGAGTAATCCGCCGAATATCCTGGGCATCGTCACCGCTTAACGGGCCCGGGTCGTAGGGCGTAAAACACATATGCCACTTAGACCGGTCAACGGGTGATCGTGTAAAGTGGACGAAAATAAGTTCCGGTTTATATTTGATAGCTAAAAATGCGGCAAACGTACCGGTGAGAGCTTTGCGATTGAAGAAATCGACTTCGATGCCGGCCTGCGATTCGCGCTGATCCACCAACATAGCTACAACCTGATTTTGCTTAAGAAGTTTAAGGGTCGAGCGAACGGCTCCGGATTTATCGATGCTTTTTAAACCGCGGTATCCGCGCACACGCTTTACGCGATCGTAAATAAATTTATTCTTTAGGGGTCGCGCCAGAGCATGAATAGGAAAACCGGCGGCAGCGGCGCGGTTGGCCATGATTTCCCAGTTACCAAGATGAGACACGAGAAGGACTACCCCCCTCTTTTTCTCCAAGGCACGCCACACGACGTCTTCACCTTCCATATCGATATATTTTTCGATATGCGGGGCAATCTTGTGTAGGCGGGAGAGTTCGGTGCCAAGCGTACAGCCGTTACGAAAACAATCGCGGGCAAGGCGAGCGACTTCGGCCTCGGTCTTTTCGGGAAAAGCCAGGCGGATATTCCGTTCGGCAATGGCCCGGCGCTTATGTGATTTTTTGTAAATAATGTCCCCGACCACATCACCGACCCGGTAGGCCCATTTGAGCGGCAAGGCATTACCCGGCGCCACCATAAGCCGGAGAATGAGGTATTCGATATAATGGCGAACTTTTTGTTTCATAAGGGGGAGTTAGTATATCAGGACTCTAGACTTTTTTCCCCAGCTTTGTTAGCATTTCCCGGTGAATTCAGACCGTTCTACTCCTCAACCTTCGGGACCAAGCCTTTTAAAAGCCGTCCAGCTTTATTTCGCTGAAGGCCGCGACATGCTCCGTTTTGTAACGCGCCTTGCCCGTGATTACGGCGACATCATGCTTATACGGAATTTCGGGCGCCATCATTACCTCGTCAATCATCCCGATTATATTGAAAAAATTCTAATGTCCGGCTACAAAATCCGGACTTCCCGCCCCATGGCGCTGCGCCACGCGCTCGGCAAAGGCCTTGTGACTTCGCAGGGCGAGCTTCACCGCATTATGCGGAAAACCGTCCAGCCTTCGTTCCACCGGCCGGAAATTGTGGGCCACGCCGAACTCATGATTTCGGAAGCCGAACACACCGTCTCCGATTGGCAACACGGTCAGACGCTTGATATTGCTGAGGAAATGACGCATCTCACACTCGGCGTTATCGTAAATTTTCTTTTTGGCACCGGCTTTCGCGATGAAATTAAAAAACTCAGCGAAGCGGCGTATTTGGTTCACCTCCACATGAGCCAGGATTTCAAATCTACATGGGAAGTGCTCCGCGAACGTTTCCCCGTAACGGGAAAATTTACGCGGCTCGCCAAAGCGCGGCAGTATCTGAACGAGAAAATTTATTCGATGATGGAAAAGAAACGGAGCGAAGGAAATCTCGAAGGACAGGATTTTCTTTCCGCGATGCTTCGCGCGCAAAAAACATCGCCGGACGCCAAAGACATTACCGACCGGCAAATTCGAGATGAGGTTATCACGCTATTTATGGCCGGCCACGAAACCGTAGCTTCGGCGCTCGGCTGGACTTGGTACCTTCTATCCGAACATCCCGAGGTCGAGCGGAAAATGCACGAGGAGTTGAAATCGGTACTCGGAGAAAACGGAAGGCGTCCGACGGTTGAGGACGTACCAAAACTCGTTTACACGAAAATGGTTTTGTCAGAATCGATGCGGCTTTATCCGCCGGTGTGGGCCGCGGCTCGCCGGCCGGATCATGAGGATCTCGAGCTCGAACCTTACCTTATTCCGCGCGATTCAACGATTTTTTATTCGCAGTACGTCGTTCACCGCGACGCGCGATTCTTCCCCGAACCGGAGCATTTTATTCCCGAGCGTTTCACGCCGGAAGAAGAAGCCAAGCGGCCGAAATTTGCTTATTTTCCTTTTGCCGCCGGGCACCGCAAATGCATCGGCGAAGGATTCGCCTGGCAGGAAGCCTTGCTCGCCATAGCCGTGATCGCACCGCATTGGCGTCTGCGTATGGTGAAAAATCATCCGATCGTTCTCGAACCTCTTACTGCGCTCAAATCGAAATACGGCCTGCGTATGACGCTCGAAAAACGCATAGCCTCCGAAAAATCAGAGCTTATTAAAAAGCATCAACACGCCCAAAGCGATAAAAAGACAAGCGCCACCGTAGCGTAAATAAGCAGGGTTCAGGTGCTTTCCGACAACGGAACCAATTAAGACAGAAACGCCGGTAATCACCGCATACGCAACTACAGAACCCAAAAATACCGAAATAGGTTTTAGCGTCTTCGAAGCCATGGTGATACCGACCAGTTGAGTCTTGTCGGCAAGCTCGGCCACCATCACGGCGGCAAAAGTAGCCGCGATTACTTTAAGATCCATTTTATCTCCTGTGTAAACTAAGCAGCGGAAACCGAAACGATCTTTACGGCTTTAATTTTTAATGTTGTCTGATCGAGTTTCTCGCGTATCCACGCCTGGGCGTTTTTTTCGTAAATAACAGGGGGCTCGTATGTCCATCCCTTTGCCAATCTCTTGGTTTCCCTTTTTATCGCGCTTAAAATAACGCGGCCGACAAGCGGAGCGATAACTTTCGTCTTCCAGCCAAATTCCTTGGATATATCACGCAGGAGCGACGCCATTTTCTCGCGTATGTGCGCATTTTTCCGGTACCACTTTTCCATGGCCCAAATGGAAGCGGCGTGTAAATCCGCGAGATGACGCACTTCCCATTCGTAGCGCCGGCGAATGCGTCCGGAGGCATGATGCTTATATCGTTTCCATCCTTGAAGCGTAGTACGAATGAGCCGGGCAACGCTCGGGCCGTTTTCTTCAAAATCCCGCTCGAAAGCTTTCAGTAAAAAATTTGTTTCCTCGCCGGGCGGGATATGCGCGTGGCGATAATTAAAGCGGTACTGTCCGTGCACGTCAGCCGTGTCGCATTCACTATCCGACAGGAGCGTACCCTGGCGCCGATGTTCTTCGTAAAACGCGGTGCCGGGCACGGGCGTGTAAAGCATGAATTGATGAAAATCGGTGTCGTGGCTTACGGCCCAATCAATGATTTCATCAAAGCATTCCGGCTTGTGATCTTCCAGGCCAATAATGGTAGAACCGAGTACGCGAATGCCGTGGGATTGAAGATCGCGGACCAGTTCGCGCGTATCGACATTGCTGAGTTTTGCGTATTGGCTGTCCCGCCCTTCAAGGCCCATCCACACCCACGAAATGCCAAGACTGACTAATTGCTCGATGGTGTAGGACCTGAGCACGCGCCCGGAACTGAAGACATAAAACGCCCAGCTCTTGCCGTGCTCTTCCATCAATTCCAAGAGCCGGAGCGCCCGGGCGCGGTGCAGAAGAAAATTTTCATCCATGATGAAAAAGGATTGAACGTTCAGTTTTTCTTCAAGCTGGCAGATGATCCGGAAAAGTTCGTCGCCTGTTTCGTAAAAATTTACGAATTTTCCCTTGCCGCCGAACATGGCCGACGTCGCGCAGAAATTGCAGCCGACCGGACAGCCTGCCGAAGGCAGAACAATAGCGGCGATATCGCCTCTTTTCTTCTGAACGCGCAGTCCCATCGTTCGCGTGCCGTGCGCCGAAGAAGCCAGCGGATGTTTTACCGGAGCATGCTCGTCCTGGCTCAAATATTTTCGAAACCAGCGCACGCCGTCTCCTTTTACAATGTGATCGGCGTCGATCAAGCGCTCGATGTCCGGCTTATTGGCAATATGCCCGCCCACCACAATCGTCGCGTTCGGCTGGTACTGGCGAACCAGCTTGCACATTTCTTTTACCTTGCCTAGATTCGGAACGATGGAACTGATGCCGACGATATCATACTTTTGCGTTTGAATTTCTTCGATAAACCGTTCACGCGTGGGAAAATCCAGCAAACTACAGGGCGCTTCCAAGTTGGCTTGGATGAGCATGAGGCCGAATGAGCGGTGAAACATGCGAAGCGAGAAAGGTCCTTGCACGCGCGTGACCTGATTGTGGTAGAGCTCCATGGGATTCATTTTTCGGCTTCCGTATTCGTCGTCCTGCGCATACGGACCGAAAACACTGGAAAGCAAAATATTGGCCCGCGTCCCAAGCGGATGCCGCGGATAATTGGCTATCGGCACTTGGCGTACGGCGGACATCTCTGATTCTACAATAGTCCCTTGATTTGGCATGCACATCTCCTTTTAATTGAATATTAATTTGGAATTATTGTACGGGAACAAAAGACAAATAAATACGGGAGAGGCGGACTTTGCCTTTTTCGTGAGGCGGGCTTGACTAAGAACAATAGGAAAAGACGAATTTTCCTAGAAGATAGAGAAAATCAAAATGCCAAAGGTCGCTGCGATAAGCCCGAAGAGCCGAATGACAAGCGTAGGCATTTGTTTGTAATGCGCGATGAACGCCTTCATTTTTTCCACACCGATAACAAAAATGAGCGCGCCGCTTACGAGCAGCATCGCGCCGAGCGAAAACGCCGCGGTTGGAACCAGACTCCCCGACATCGCGAGGAGAATTACAACGCCCGTCACGATGCGAATCACACCGGCGAGGTAAAGGTTTTTCCCTTCCATAAAAAAGGCAAAAACTTTTTCGGTGATCTTCGGCGTTGCAAATACGGTCAAGCCGAATAACGTAATGATGACGCCGATCAACTTTGCCAAGAAAATCATATATTGCTCCTTTTAAGTGGACTTTCCATTGCTACGGCATTCTTCTCCGCAAAAAAATCGAGGATCGTACGCTCGAGCCAATTAATCCTTTCCCACGGCAAGCGGCCCGAAACAAATCCGATATGCCCGCCCGAAGGTGAAATGAGAGCTTTTAGAAATCCGGACGCTCGAATCTCATCCAGTGGGAGCAGCGATCCCGGAAAAAACGGGTCATCTTCGGCGTGGATTAAAAGCGTGGGTACCTTAACCGATTTCAGCCAGGACTTACAACTTGATTTTCGCCAATAATCGTCCGCATCTTTAAAGCCATTAAGCGGTGCTGTTACCTCATTATCGAATGCCGCAAATGTTTTGTACCCCTCCACGTGATCGTAGCGAATCGCGTCGGGAAAAAGTTTCTTCTTGGCCGCAAGCTTTTTCTGAAGCCGCTTCATAAGCAGGCGCGTGTAAACTTCGCGGTTAAAACCCCGATCCATCCGTTCGACCGAGCGCGCCAAATCATACGGCACCGAAACGGCGGCTGCGCCGGCAATCGTCCGCGCAGCTTTTTCGCCTTGCTCACCCAGCCATTTTAAAACAATATTTCCGCCGATCGAATAACCCACCAGATAAAGTTTTTCTTCCGGGGCATTTTCTGTGAGCGCAGAGACGACGAAATCAAGGTCTTCGGTCTTACCCGAATGGTAAGTTTGCTTAAGGCGATTCGGCTCACCGCTGCACATTCTCATATTAAGGACAACGGCACGCAAACGGCGGCGCGCGATTTCGGCAAGCAGATTTTGTACGTAGGGAGATTTCGAAGAACCTTCGAGGCCGTGAACAATCAGAACGCGGGATGAGTTTTTGTTTCCGTCCGACTCGAGAAAATCCAGATCGAGAAAATCACCATCCGGCGTTTCGAACCTTCGGCGGTTTAAAGGAACGCGCGATGTTTTAAGCAAACTCCCGATAATGGATTGCGCATGCGCGCCCCGGCACCACCAGGCAGGCTTAAAATCCGGCGTAGGCAGGATCATTTGTTCCGTCCGTTCATAACTTAGCTTAAACCTATCGGTAAATTTGGCAACGGTTTTTTCACTGGCCAAGACCGGTATTTTTTGACAACATACTTTTTTTAGGAGAGCTTATGGATCAAGAAAATGAAATCCCCGATTGGGAAAGTGAGGAAGAAAAAATTCCTCCTGCCCTGCGGCAAAAATGGGAGGAGGAAGATGAGGCCGAGGAAAAAGCATGGCGCTGCCGGTCTTGCGGAAAACCAGTCCGTCAAAAAGCGCTCTTATGCGTTTTCTGCGGCGGGCCAACGGGAGTAAAGGTAGGCGTCTTTGCGCATTTGCGTGCTTTTCTCACCGACAACGTTTGGGGAGTCATCGTCTTTCTAGCCATTCTCAGTGCTGTCGTCTTTTTACTCGTGCTATAGTTCAAACTTCAGAATACCGCTTGGCTAAGCGCCGGTCGGGCGCTTGGTGCAGCGGTACTGCGCAGTCCGCGCAGTAAACAATAAGGGCTATCTTTTTGAAAGATAGCCCTTCTTGTTATGCTATTAATTTTTCGCTTCTTGCTTGAAACTTCTTAAACCGCCGCCTTTGTGCGTCGAAGAAAACCTGCGCCCAACACAGACACCATGAGTAACAATGTGGTGGGTTCTGGAATAGCGGGATTTGAGCGAAGATCAAACGTGCCGGAAAGCGTAGAACTGATCAGTCTGAACCTATCTAATGAGTTTGTAGTTTCAAACGGTATTACCGTAAAAAGCCCATCTCCTAGATCGGCTAAATTTATATTGAACAACTGAATATTCGGAGCATTACCCAGCGCGGTGACAAGCGGACCAAGACCGGTTAGCTGCCAATGTTCTTGCGGATCATCGTTTGTATTGGCAAAAGTTACGTTCAGAACGGCGGATTGCAAAATAACATCAGCGATTGAATGGCCGCTAAGATTATCGTTGATATCGTGCAGCCACGAAAACCCAGCGTTGTCAAAAACGCGGAAATACGAATAGCCATACGTCGGGGCAATATCCCCTACAAAATTTAACGTATCTGAAAATATAAGCGCCTGCGCATCGCTCGCGAAAAACGGTACCGCTATAACTACAACTATGGCTAAAAAAATGGCAACTAGGTGTTTCTTCATAAATTCCTCCGTTTAAAGTCTGAAATTTAGCGTAACTACGTCGAGAGAAGTAGCGCTGCAATCGATATTACAAACTTCATGCCACATGATTTAAATACTTAAACATTCACAACTATATTATTTAATGATACTTACAAACCATCTGTTTTTACATAAATACACGCCTATAATATTTTATGTTTACTTGAGTAAACATTGTCTAAATATATGCAAACCAAACGGCTCTTCCGCCGGTGCGCAACCCCCTTTTCCTGTAACATCAGGATATCAGGTGTTGCGCTAGTAATTTGAGTCCAAACAGGTACCTTATATTACCTTCGTTGGGCAAAAAGCTATATACTGTTCCCTGAGCTTGTCCGTTACCTCATTATTTATCAGAGCATCCGGAACGCCCAAATCCGAATGAATAGAAAGAGAAGCCGCATGACGTCTAAAAAAATCGCTGAAGGTGATTTGCTATACCATACGGCTCATGGATTATGCCGTGTGGATCGGGTCGTTCACGAGAACCGGCTTGGCAAGGAAGTTTTATGTTACGCACTGGTTCCGAAAATAAAAAACAGAATGAAAGTGCGCTACGTTATTCCTCACGACGAAATCGAAGCGTCGGGCTTCCATACTCTCGTCTCGATCAAAGAAGCCAATGGGATTCTGGATTACTTAAAAGCCGGAGACGATACGGCCGTCCAAACCAATCAAACCTGGATCTTAGCTCAAAACCTCCTAGGCTTTTCTTCCGAAAAGATCGGAGCACGCGAACAAAGGAAACGTCAGATATTGGAACACTCGGCAAGAGGACTTGTAGGCGAACTGGCCTATGTTCTAAAAATGACGTTGGAAGAAACGGTGGATTTGGTTCGGAAAAGTCTGGGAAAAATATCGCGCATTAATCCTCCCGTACTCGCTGCCCTTGTGCATGCCGGTGAATACTAGATCTTAGACTGATTTGGTTTTAGGCTACTGCGTAGGGCGAGGGCTTGATGACTTTACCGACGCGGATAATGCTTCCTGATTGCGTTACGTAAAGTACTGTTCTTCCAAGGTAGGTAATGCGCCAATAAGGTTGGAAGGGAGACATGGACTGTGCGCTCGGCCACCAGACGGTGTCGGCCTCGAGATCTTCGATGGGGTAGCTTCTCATATTTTGCCAGGCCAACTGGATTGCTTCTTCCCTGTTCACTTTCAAATACTTCTGCCCATTTTTAACCCAGCTCACTTCTTTAAATTCGGCATTTTGCCCGCCAAGACGGACAACGGCGAAAATCAAAGAAGCTCCGTTGCCATTCTGTTTTCCGAAAGGCAGTAAATCATAACGCTCGCCGGTCTCAACTCCTTTTACATCAACAAGACGACGCACCGTGATGATCTCGGTTAAGCGAGTACCTTTAACAGCGTTTTTGAAATCGGGGTCGCGCAGGGCGAAGGAATCTACAAGAGATTCGCAAGTCACGCTGCTATTAGAATTCGACCCAGCCATCATTTGAACTATGCCGTTAGAGGAACGTAAGCCGGATTGCAAGAGCGTATCTTTTTTGGAAACAGAAGGTGCGATGGTGACCTTAGCCTTGCTTTCTGCCGGAGGCGGCTCGGCGATTTGAATAAGCTTTCCGTTGAACGTATCCGTGGTAGCTAAAGGCAAAAAGTAGGATGCCACACTTTCAGCCGCAGTCTTGTAGGTGTCCTGGCCAATGCCGTTTACTTGCGGATCTTTAAACCAGAATCCGTAAACGGTGAAATTGGGCATAACAAAGGGATTGGTTGGATTCGGTGTAGGATTTTGATCCGCGGCAAAACCTTTTACAGTAACCCAATTGTAGCCGCCGTAAAATGGAAGAGCGGCCGGTGTGTTGGGCCTAGCCACAAAAGGACCGTTCAACCACCATGCCTCTTGCCTGACTTTGTACGCCATCCAATGACAAATATTTCTTAGGTAACCTGTTATGTCGGAAGAACTGTGCTGATCTACGGTGAAGTTGTAGCCTTGGTACGGATTTCCGCCGGGCTGTGAATCATAACTGTCGTAACTATTGGAAACAATTTGATCGTAGGGATCGAAATGTCCCAAAGCTTTATCCACATCAGCCGGGTTCATTTCAAGCAGATCGGTCGCGGGATGGCCGTACGCGTAAATTTCATCTTGTGTGAGGTTGGAATAACCCGCGCCCTGGCGAATGTAGTTCAGGATCATCTGCGAGACGGCTGCGCCTTTGTAATAAGGTCGTTCGTTTGCACTCCAAGGAACTCCGGTAAGATTTAAAACCCAGCCGCCTTGATCCAAGTGGCGAATAAATCCGCCCTGTTGAACGAAACTTGTACTTTTGCTGACCTCTACCGGCGCTGGTTGTCCGGTTGATGTGTAAACTTTGTAACTTGTACTTTGCGCGAAGCCTTTTGCAGCTGCCGTCGTTTCCACAAGGTTGAATGACGAACTGCTTGCATTCGCAGCGTACGCAGCCAACGCAGTGAGCGCCAAGATACCCCCGCTGAACAACGTCCCTATCAGATAGTTTCTTTTCATATTTTCATGGCTGTCTTTCCCATGACTACCGCATTTTTAAATCTTCCTGTGTACATAAAATTGAAATCCAGGGACAGTATACTCTTCGTTCAAATCTAGAAAGCCGACGCCGATATTACCTCCAATCGCATAGATTTTGTCGCTGAACGCAGCAGCTACAAACTCATTTCGGGCTGTTAGCATTGGCGTCCTCGTCGTCCAAGTGTTCGTCGCAGGGTCATATGCCTCAACCGTGGCAAGAAATCCGTTGTTGTTGCCTCCGATCACGTATACGATGCCATTTACCTCAACCGCTGCGGGGCTGCCACGACCTGTCGGCATCGAAGCTTTCTCTGTCCAAGTATCCGTAGCAGGGTCGTACTCTTCAACCGCAGTTTCATAACCCGAGCCGCCAATCGCATAGATCTTGCCATTCACCGAAACGGCCGCAAGCGATGTTCGCCCTCTTAGCATCGGGGCCTTCGGGGTCCAAGTATCCGTAGCAGGGTCGTACTCTTCAACTACATCGTTTCTAACATGCCCCGAGCCGCCAATCGCATAGATCTTGCCATTCACCGCGGCACCTGCAGGGCCGTATCGCGGGGTTGGCATTGGTGTCTTCGGGGTCCAAGTATCCGTAGCAGGGTCGTACTCTTCAACCGCAATAGGTTCGCCACCGCCGTTTTGACCTCCAATCGTATAGATTTTGCCGTTGACCGAAACAGCTACAAAACCGGCATGCGCTTCCGGCATCGGGGTCTTTGCTGTCCAGGTGTCCATCATCGGATCGTATTCCTCAACGATAGTAAGGGCGTCTACAGAAAAACCTCCCATGGCGTAAATTTTTCCATTGACCGCAGCACCTGCAAGCGATGCCCGAGCGGTAGGCATCGGAGCTTTTGTAGTCCAGCAGTTGCTTCCCGGAGCCGCAAGTGCAAAGCTGCCTACAAAGAAATATCCGGTAGGAGAAGCGGATGTCTCTCCAAGGATCGAAAACCCGGAAGGTACACCGTCCAAGGCAAACGGTACACTGCCAAACTCAAGCCGCGGGTTCAAGACTTCGCCGTTGACGGTCAACTGGAGATAAGCCGGTTCGGATATGCTCGGCAGTGGTGTACCTTCGCCTAAAAACGTCTCGTAGAAGCCTAAGGCGTCCGGAGTGACGAACTGCGTCTCATACCAGCTGGGATTACCGCCGGTTTCGGCACCGTAAATGGCAAACTCCACGCTCACGGGTGTTGAGATAGGTTGATTCTGAGCATTGAGCAAGCGGCCTTGGTGAGCGATCTTAGCAGGAGCGGCGTGGATTTGTGTTGGATTAAATAGAAGAGCTCCCGCAACGACAAGCAGAATGGAAAAATAATTTCGAGATTGTTTCATAAGGATTCCTCAAGTGGATGGATGTTTGGAAATAAGATTTGTTTATTCATCGGTACCGGATAGTACGAGATGCTTGTTTCTCGGCGTGGCCGAGCAAATGCAAATTCAAACAGATCAAGACTCTGAAATCCCGTATCCATGGGAAGGAAGCTGTACTTTAGTATGCGGCTTATAGGATGTCAATAGGCGAATCAATTTTTGACATTCAAAACAAATTGAATTGAATTCAAGGTTGGACTATTTGACCTGTTACGTCGTCGGTAATAGCAATATTATCCTTAAGATACAGCCCGACCAAAACACCAATATCAATGACTCCGCGAAAGATAATTTCATCAGGAAGTTTTTTGATCTGAGCTTCATATCTGTGGTGGATGGTTGGATGGTACCTGTTCCAAAAGTACCAGATATAAACCAAAACATATAAATGGAACACGTCTGCGCGTATGTTACCAAGAGAGGGGTTGCTTTTCTATGAGCTTTTGTAGGGTCGTGCGGTAACCGTATATTCCCTATTCGGTGAGTAAACGCTCGCGGGCCAAGCGAATAGCCTGACGAAGTTTCTTCTCCAGCGTTTTCCGCGAAGGCAGGTCGGTCAAGTACTCGGCGGCGTGAATACCGCTTTTACCCAATTCGAGAAGTTTTATTTGTTCTTCGGATTTCCCGGCGCATAAAATCAGGCCGAGCGGATGCGGCTCATCTACGCGGCGTTCATATTTATTAAGCCACCGTAAATACAACTCCATTTGCCCTTTGTATTCCGCTCTAAACTTATCCAGCTTGAGTTCGATGGCGATGAGCCTGCCAAGATTGCGGTGATAGAAAAGCAAATCCAGATAATAATCCTCTCCGTCAACGGTAATCCTTTTCTGACGCGCGACAAACGAAAATCCCGAGCCCAATTCCAGAATAAACGACTCCAATTCACGTAATATGAGCGATTCCATATCTTTCTCGTTGTGCGTATCTTTGAGCTTAAGAAAATCGAGGACGTAGGGATCGCGGAAAACAAGATCGGGCGTCATCTTGCCCGTCTCGCGCAATAGAGAAAGCTCTTTCTTGATGAACGCCTTCGGTTTTCGGGAAACCGCGGTGCGTTCGAAAAGCATGCTGGAAATTCTATCCCTGAGCGTGCGCACACTCCAACGTTCGATACGGCATATTTCGGCGTAGAAATCACGAGCAAGGGGATCTTTAACGGGTAGAATCTCCACAAAATGGCTCCAACCCAATTGTGCCGACAGTGTCGTCACAATATTCTCGCCGGGAAAACATTCAGAAAACTTTATCATTCTAAACAAATTGCGAGAACCGAACCCTTCCCCATAATGGGGTATTAACTGCTTCGATAGCGTAGTCACAATTTTTTCGCCGTAATCAGCGCGCTTTTCTTTCAAAATCTCTTTTCGAATTCTTACGCCGATGCGCCAATAAAGCAAGGTGAGTTCGGCGTTAACAATGGTTGCAACCCGTTGATGCACCGATTCAATTAAGGATTGGATTTCATGCAAAAGAGGCTTATTTGAGGAAACCATCAAACGACGACGTAAATGCCTAGACATAAATGCCCTCCGCTTTCGTTATGAAAATGGAGGGCAAATCAAAATTCAATCTTTACGCGTCCGCCGCAACCCAACAGTTAATTTGCTGGAATTATATCAGATACCCGTCCCTCTAACTGGCCTACTAGCGTTTACGCTTCGAACGTTTAAGCGGCAGGCGCACAACTTTTCCATTTTGCCATACGACAGCCGGAACACCGGCCGCTTCATGCCGGGCGATGGCCTTTTTGACGGCTATCTTCAACGCTTTCGTTGCGTTAGCTTGCATGGTTTGAATATCTTTTCTGGTCATCATTTCTCCGTCAGGTTTACTACTTTATCATAAAGTTTTTCGTCAAAGATCGCGAGCTTGCCGGATTCTTCCTTTGCAATGGCATGAGGCACATTCCCCGAATTGTCGAACAGCATCCAAGAGTCAAGAATGGGCTTGTATAACTTGAAGAAATTCTTGATCCCTTTATGGAAGCGCCGGCGGACTACTTTTTCGGAGATATCGTGTCCGCCCATTTTGACGCGGTATGCAACACGGGCAAGAGAAAGTTTGACATCGGGAATCCATAGAAAAAAAAGATGAATGCGGTAGCCTTCCTTCTTTAGATTTTTTAACCGCGAAAGATACGTTACGCCGGATAGCGTGGTTTCAAAAGCGAAATCGATCCTTTTGGCCGCATAAACCTCAATCTGCTCAAGCAAAAGCCGGCCGGCTTTTAATGCAGCGCCATCCGGAGAAAATGCTGCAAGCCCCCGCGCAATGGTATCCGCGTTCACAAAGGTCCGGCATTCGGCATAATGAGGAAGAAATTCTTCCGCAAAGGTCGTTTTTCCCGAGCCGTTGGGTCCCGCGATGATGTAAATATTGGGCTGTTTGCTCATTTCTTCAGGTACCTTAGCACACCAAAAAACGTTTTTCCATAATCTGCTCCTGCGGCCGGATGCTTTATCACAGTACCGGTTCTCGGAGGGACGGGTTTCCGATCCAAGTCTGATGGCTGAAACCCGATACGGCGTTTTGGCTTTTCGGGTTCCTTAAGTAGTTCACGAACGGCCTCAAAAATGCTGCGAATCTCATGGTCATGCTTTTCAATTTTATGCTCGAGCTCGTTCAGTTTCTGGGACAGATCTCGATGAGCGGCAAGCATATTTCTGAGTTTTACAAAAGTCCGCATAATCGCAATATTCACAAAAACCGCGCGGCGATTCTTCAGTACGGAAGATAGCATTAGAATCCCATGCTCGGTAAATACTCTCGGCCGCTTGCGGGTACCACCCCAACTTGATGTTCCAAAATGGAACATCAAGTTTTTGAGCTCGTCAGATGTTAGCTGAAACATGAAATCTTCGGGAAAACGTTCCAGATTTCGACTTACAGCCTTATTTAAATCTCTTGTTCCAACCTGGTATAAGGAACTGAGATCTTTATCCAACATAACTCTTTGACCTCTGATTAGAAGGATCTTTGGTTGAATAATTTCAGGAGACACGCTTTTGACATTTTTGGATTTGATCTTCGGTTTAGACAAAAAAATACCCTCCAAATTAATGTTGCCCCGCGTCGCGCCTATCGGCGCTCCTGGGGCGATGCCCTATTGGGACATCGCATCGGAGGGTACGAACGGAATCGAGGTGGGTCTGCCCTTGCTTCGGACAGGACAGGCCGAAGCAAGGACTGCCCTCAATTTTGCAGGACTGCAAAATTGATGGGCTGCCCCAACCCCCGGTTGGTTGATCAGGTGCAGGAATTATATCAAATAAGCTATCTGGAACATATCACAATTTGTGCGTGATCCCCCCTGGCTTATTTTGTCAAAGCAGGGGCTTGCGGCAGCGACTGCGAAGCAGTCTTCGGCGCGTTAGCATCCGTCGGAAGAGGCGTGTTCATATTCCGCTGAAACGTCTCGAGTTCGTTATTCAAGGAAGTAAGCAATTCCCCGCTGGTCGTCTGAAGCTCCGCAGCCATTTTCTCAGCCTGCCCGCGAATGACTTCCGAAGCGTCTTTGGCGATTTGCTGCAGCTCGGCCAACGTTTTTTCCGTTTGCTGCTGGACCGCATGGCTCGCATCCTGCGCCGAGGCTTGGAGCCTTTTCACCGATTCGCTTGCGCGCATCGCAAGAGAGTTCATCATTAATTCTTCCTTTTCTGCGCCGCACTGACGGTAAAGCGCATTCAACCTGAAATACGCCGCGGCCGTCACGGCATTGGAAACGGCTAGGCAAACGGTTATTACGGCAAGACTCTTATTGATTTTCTTGGACATACATTTAACCTCCACAGTTAACAAACGTTAACGAAACCGATACACGATGGGATAGTCTGAGCCCTAAAACTGTCCTATCTTCTCGAAATCTAATATAGAGAGCACTTGAATGCGGTCATCCAGCCGATAGTTTTCTTTTCCCGGATAAACAACAAACAGTTTTTCCAATTTCAAATCGCGGATGGCAATACGCATTGAAGGCGTCAAGCTTGGCCGGTCGCTCAGTTTGATTTCAAAGCCCATTTTTCTTCCGTTTTTAAGAAAAAGAAGATCCAGCTCTGCTTGGTTATGCGTAGCCCAAAAATAAGCGTCGTCCGGCTGAAATTGTTTAAATAATTCTTCGATCACATACCCTTCCCAGGACGCACCCCGCTTGGGATGATTCTGAAAGTCCTTTTCATTTTGGATGCCGAGCAGTAAATGCAGCAGTCCTGAATCACGCACATAAATTTTTGGAGCCTTCACCTGCCTTTTGCTGAGATTTTCATGCCACGGCTGAAGCTGGCGCACCATTAAAAGATGCTCAAGATAGTCCAGATACTTTCGCACGGTCGGCTGACTGACCCCTAGCGAAGCGGCAGGATCCGCCGCATTCCAAAGCTGCCCGTGGGTATGCGAGAGCATCGTCCAAAACCGGCGAAACATCGGAGCCGGGATATTAACCCCCATTTGCGGGACGTCCCGCTCAAGAAAGGTTTGAACAAACTGTTTACGCCAGGCAAAACTGCCCCCATTCGAACGTGCAAGAAAGGAATGCGGAAAACCGCCGCGAAACCAATGTGATTGAAGTTTTCGAGACGTGACTTCTCGAAGTGAGAAGCCGCTCATCTGAATGGTTTCGATTCTTCCGGCCAACGATTCGGAAGACTGCTTTAAAAGTGCGGGGCTGGCGCTGCCTAAAATCAAAAATTTGGCAGGCAGAGGTTTACGGTCTGACAGTACCCGGAGCAACGGAAACAATTCCGGTTTACGCTGGATTTCATCAATGACGACAAGTCCGCGAAGGCCGGCGAGCTCGCTCTTGGCATCTTCAAGGCGCACCAGATCATCGGTATCTTCCAAATCATAATAGTTTTTTTCGCCGGGAGATAGAAACTCGCGCGCCAGCGTGGTTTTGCCGCATTGGCGGGGTCCGATCAAAACAACAACGCGGCTGCGCCGGATCGCTTTTTGAATCTGCCGTATCAAATCGGGTCGTTTAATCATGCCAAAATGATACCATGAAAATTGAAATTGTCACTTTCAATTTTCATGGTATCCTGCGATATTCATTTGTTCATGCTTTTTCTAAAAAAAAGCTATAATGAGGCCGCTACAAAAAAGGTGGGCGGACATTTATGCGAACATTCTGTGTGGAAAAGCAGTCCCTGCTTCTGGATTATCTTGTCGAACATCTCGCCGGTTTTAAGAAAACAAAAATAAGGCAGATGCTAAAATACGGCTCCGTCCGTGTGAACGGACGCGCCGTCACCTCCGGTCGTCACCCCTTAAGCCCCGGCGACACGATTGATTTCCTATCCGAAAAGGACGCCACGCTCGAACACATGAAAAGCCGGCTCAAATTCAAACTCATTCACGAAGACCGCGAAATCCTTGTCGTGGAAAAACCCGCCGGACTTCTTACCATGGGAACCGAACATGAAAAAGAAAATACGCTTTATTTTCTGGTGACCGCCTACGAGCAGGACAAAAGTGCGGACGGCCGGGGGCGCGTCTTTATCGTACACCGCCTGGACCGCGACGTTTCGGGCTTTGTTATATTTGCTAAAAATCCGGCGGCCAAAGAAAAGCTGCAGACGAATTGGACGAAGGCCGTAAAAAAATATTATGCGGTGACCGAAGGCACGCCGGAGAAAGAAGAAGGCGTGATTAAAAGCAATCTTATCGAAGACCGCGACAAACGAGTGCACAGCACGAGCGCTTCCTCGCCCGGATCAAAGCACGCCGTCACCCACTATCGCCTGCTCCGCGCAAGCGGGCCTTACGCACTCCTCGAAATCACCCTTGAAACCGGGCGCAAAAACCAAATCCGCGTGCATTTATCCGAATTCGGCCATCCCATCGCCGGCGATGTCAAATACGGAGGAAAGCCCATTCCGTCGCTGCGGATTGCTCTGCATGCCGGCTTCCTATCCTTTCCCCACCCCTCAAGCGGCGAGATCCTTACTTTCGGCCCCAAATGGCCGCAAAGTTTTGAACGATTGCTTAACGCGTAGCATTTTTTATCTACGTGATTAACTTTTTAAACATAGGCACTCCAAAAACAAAAATTGCGATTTTGAATCAAAAATTAGACATGTAAATCTTTTGAAACATAAAAGAATTTACAAACTTTTTGAACCTCAAAAGCCTGCCAATTGCCTTATAAATAAGATTTATCCCTGTTTAAAAAAAGCTTCGCTTTCCATAATTTTGAACATCCTGCAAGCCATTTTTCGTTGCAAAATATCTCCACAAAAAAAACTCTTGCCGAACCGGTTTGGTACATGAATTGCATCGCCTTGTATAAGAAGTTATTGATATCGTACTTAAGATTAATATAGAACCGCAAAGTCCCCGTTGAAAATTAAAAGCGGGGCTAAACCACGGATATGGGATATGCGCTTACAAACTATTAGAATAGCCGTGCTCGCCTTACTTTTATCCGTTAATTTTTCACGGGTTGCATTCTCAGCCGAAGTCCTGATCGAACCCCTAAAAATTCAGCCGCCCAGAGGAAGAGAAGTCCTCATTGAGCCTGTAAAAATTCAAGGGCCCAGAGATAGAAATCCTTTGCCCCAGCCGGCTCCGGACGAGCTTGCAGGCAACTTTGTTTTAGGTCAGGGCGATGCGCTTAAAATAACGGTGTGGGGCTACGCCGAACTGTCCCATGAAATTGTCATTCTGCCCGACGGCAATTTTTCCTACCCGCTTCTCGGTCCGGTCAACGCAAACGGATTGACGGTCCAGGATCTCACCGAATTGCTTAGGCAAAAACTTCTGCAGCACATCGAGGATCCCCATGTTACGGTGACGGTTTCTGAAATGAGAAGCCGGCGTTTTAGCGTCATCGGCGCCGTGAAAAACCCGGGCACCTTTCCGCTTTGGAACGAAAACTCCACCGTCCTGGAGGCCGTTGCAAATGCGGGAGGATGGAACGAGGATGCTTTGGCCGGACACATAAAAATATTTCGCCATTCCGCAAGCGCCGAAACCCAAGCCATACATGTTGATCTCGAATCTCTTGTAGAAAACGATGTAGCCGTCGGCGCTTTAAAAATTATGCCGGGTGACGTGATCTATATACCGAGCCGGGCATCCCAGCCGAAAATTCGCGTGCTCGGAGAAGTAAACGCCCCGGGGCTTTACAATTGGATGCCCGGAATGTCTGCCATGGACGCCCTGGGTATGGCCGGCTGGCTTCGCGGATCGGGCACGTCCAAGAAAATATTACTCGTACGGCGCGAAGGCGACGGAAAGCAGAAAACATTTCTGCTGAATCTTAACGTCAAAGAGGCGGCCGGAAAAAAAGAATGGAAGGACGATATTAAATTGCATCCCGGCGACATCATTTTCGTGCAAGAAAAACTAAGTTCGAAGGTTAGCCATTTCGTCAACTACCTGACATCCACCGCGGAGCCGGCCAGCCGTACTTATCTAGGCATTTACGATGCCACCAATCCGGCTGATTTCGTAGTCAACAGAAATTAACAACCCTTATTAAACCATACGGTACCCGATGACCGAATTTCTCGAGTATTTCCTAAACCGCACCGAAAAAAACCGGCGGCCGCTGGAATCCCTTAAGAAAAAAATAGAACGCCTTCGTATGAGCTTCGGTGCGCGCTGGTCCCGTCACAGCATTGCGGCCTCCACTTTTTCCGGCGCATTCTTTTTTATAGTCCTGACCGGGAGTCTCTTCGTCCGTCCTGTCTATCAGGCTTCTACGCAAATGCTTGTCGATGCTAAAGGAGTCCAGGACGAATGGGATCTGCTCAAAGAAGAAACCGCGGGCGTCGATTTCGAAGAGCAAATACTCAGCCAAAAAGTCTTGGGCAAAACGCTTGTAAAACTCGGACTTTTTCCCCCAAGGCGCTCCGCCGCTTCAAACTTTTCGCATAAACCGCTCTCCAAAGAAGCGAGAGATGTTTTTCTTAATAAAGCGGTCAAACAGCTAAGACAAAAAGTGTCCGTCGAAAGATTAAAACATTCTTCCGTCCTGCGCATTACGGCAAAATCCCATTCGGCAAAAGAATCTGCCCGTATAGCCAACGCAGTCGCAGAGTCCTTTGCCGACTACCGCAGGTCCTCCGCGATGCAACGCGCCGACACGCTCGTATCGGGTATGGATGTCGAACTCGGGCTGGTCCAAAAAACGTTGGAAAGAAAAGTGGCTTTGCGTGCAGAGCTTCTTTCTAAATACGGCTGGGACGATTACGAATCCGACCTTAAACTCGCGCAGGACCAAGTAGATTCCCTCAAACATAAGATTCAATCCATCGAAACGCATCAGGACAGTCTGAATAACGGAGACGTGCCTTCCGCTTCCGACATCTCACCCCTTCCCGACGAGCCTGCTTTAAGAGAACTTGCCGTACAGCTGGCCGAAATCGATGTCCGCTTAAGCCAAGCCGTAAGCCGTTACAAGTCGGCCAGTCCGTTCGTCCTTCAGGCCGAGCGTGAGAAGGAAGCGATGGGGAAAATGCTCGCCCATAAGCTCGAAAACCGACATGCCGCTCTCGGCAAACAACTTCTCCTCGAACGAGAGCGCCTTAAACTTCTCAAGTCAAAAGAACCGGAAGCGCGCAGTCTGGACATCGCTATAGCGCAGGCCAACCGCCGTTATCAGGAACTTCTTGACGAACAAGCCAAAGCAAAATTGTCGCGTACCTTGTGGAAACAATCCCCCGGCGCCTTTGAAATGTACGCGGTCTTGGATAAAGCGATTCCTCCGGCTTCCCAACCGATCTGGATGCAAATCATGCTTACGATTTTCACCGCCCTGGTTTTAAGTCTCATCAGCCTTCTGTCTTGTCCCTTTCTGATAGATGGGTGGGAAAAGTTTTCCGCTAAAAAAACGATAGAGCCTTGCGCGCCAAGTTACGAATCTGATGAAGACCCTATCTCCGTTCCGGAAGTGAATGCCGTCGGGTCCCAACCTAAATAGAAACAAATAAAATCTGAAAAGTTTCACATGGCCATCTTTAAGGTAAACAAGAGGAGCATAATCGCGAGTCTCGGCGCATCGTTTCTATCTCGTATCTCCGGTATCCTTCCTAAAAAGTTTCCCGTTTCGCTCTCTTATCTCAAGCTAACGTCCCTCTATCTCGTCACCATTTATGCGTGCCGATTTTTATGCGTATTGAGGGGCTTCATTAACGCCAAATGGCTCGGCCCGGAACTGTACGGATTCTGGGGCGCGCTCATGTTTATGGTCTCCTTTGCCTATCATCTGCATCTCGGCACTCAAGAAATGATCATCAAAAACGTTCCGAAACTGATAAGCCTCGGAAAAAACGACGAAGCTGAGAAAGTCATACGGCTCTCCTCAACCTTCTTTACCATCATGCTCGCAGTGGCATCCTCGGGATTCTGGCTCACGGCCTTAACCTTGCCGTCCGGCACACCTGCCCTGTTTCGTATGGGATGGCTCGTGGCAGGAATAGCACTGCCCATCGAAATACTTTTCTACTTTGAACAAACCGTCGCGCGCGCCGAAGGAAAATTGGGCTGTCTTAGCAAAGCATTGTTCTGGACGAACCTTTCCAGTCTGATTCTGACCATCGCACTCGTGCCCTTCTTTGGGCTCTCCGGATTATACGTAGCAGCAACCGTACCTACGCTAGCCGGTCTTTTTTACCTTCGGACAAGTTCAACTTATTCGCGAAAATTTATGTGGCAGTGGAGCGACCTCGGGCCCATGCTTCAAGCGGGATGGCCGATCGCGCTGATGACTGTTATCTTCGAAGCTCCCGGCTGGATAGACCGTCTTGTTATATTAGCTTATGCCGGCACTTCAAACTTTGGTTACTACGTGCTTGCGGTCATGGCGGCACAGCTTTTCTTCTTGTTTCCTCACGTACTCACGGCATCGGTAGAACCGAAACTGCATCACGACTTTCCGCTAAACGGAAAACCGGTCGATATTCTTCCGCATTTATGGCTGCCTCTTAAAATGCTGTCTCAAATCATGCCGCTGGCTATCGCAGCCTTCGAGCTTCTTTTACCCGTGCTGATAGAAAGATGGCTTCCCGCGTACAAACCGGCGATTCCGGCCATCCGCGTTTTAATATGGGGAAGTTTATTTATGGGATTCGCCATTTCAACAAAGCCCTTCATCGTCGCCATCAACGGACAGAAAAGCGTACTGAGCTTTTACCTGGCCTCCATCGCCTTAAACATTTACATGAGCGTCACGCTTTTAAGAAACGGATATGGAATTTTAGGCGCGGCTACCGGCACGACCATCGCTTACGGTTTTTGTTCCCTCGCTCTGCTCGGCTTCGCCTTCTGGAAAATCGGCTGGAAGCCGCGCGTGGTCTTATCGAAAATGTTAAGCCTCTATGCGCCGGCTCTGGTCATCGCGGGTTCGGTCATTTTTCTACCGGCCCTTATTTCCCGGGGCTTCCCTTCTATTCCTCCGCAGCCGATTACGGTATTTAGAATTTCCGCCTACACCGTCTGCCTGCTTATATTTTTCTGGCAATTCCGTGGACTGTTAATCGAGAGGAGAGCACTGGCGTGAGCGCCGAATCCTCCGTCCTCCAAACCGGGCGTGAAAAAATAGCGCGCGCGGAAAATCCTTTTCCTGTGTTTTATCTTGCGCTGGGTATTTTATGGGCAGTCGTTTTCCTTAAATCGATCTTGGCGGGAATACTTCTACCTTTCGCGGTCATAGGTTTTCTGATTGCGATACGCTATCCCGAATGGTGTTGGAAAGTATGGATTGCCTTTACCTTGTTGCTACCCGGTTTTTTTCCATCTTCCGTAAGCTCCACAGCTTTTTGGGTCCTCATGACAACTTTTCTTTTTGCGGCGTGGGGAGAGAAAGAAACCTACCGGCATCTCGCAGTGCCCGAATATCCCGCGTTTTGGTTTTGTATCGTTCTGTGGCTTTTCTGGTGCGCAGTTTGTACGCTTTTCTCGACCAATCTCGCCGCGAGTCTTAAGGAGATAACGCGTTATACGATTTCGTTTTTCACGCTATTCACCTACACAAGCTGGATCAGAACGGAAAAACGGCTGTGGGACACGTTTGATTTTTTTAAAAATGCAACGATTGTCCTGGCGGTTCTTTATCTGCTCGGGTACCTGATCGGCTTGATTACACGAAACGAAACGTTCAGCCTGCTTGGTTCCCACATTCCTTCTCATTCCGAAATGGGCATTTTATTTTCAACGGCGGCGCCGTTCGTTCTCGTTTCTTTTCTTTTCTTAAAACGGTCAGGGAACGCGAAAGCGCGAATACCGGATGTACTATTTTTTCTAGCCATGTGCGCCGGCACACTGCTCTGTAGATCCCGGGCCGCCTGCCTTGCTCTGGGTGTAAGCACGTTTGTAATTCTATGGCAATTGGCCGCGCGGCGGATTCGCTTTGTAGTCTCAGGAATTATGGCCGGCATGATCCTCTTGTTCGTTTTTCTGCCGAAAGGCGCGGGGCATACGCTGGATTACGATTCGATCCTGTCCGGAAGAGACCGCCTGTGGAAAGCCGCGCTTTCCGCTTTTAGCTCCGACCCGCTTACGGGCATCGGCCCCGGATGCTGGTCCCCGTGGCTTACCAAAAATTATGTGAGCGCCGATTTTATTTTTTACGACAAGCAAGGCCACGCGTTTTATCTTCCGCTGGAAACGCTCGGAGGTGAAGCGCACAACCTTTTTCTAACAAAACTTGCCGAAATGGGAATCGTCTCCGTTGTGGAACTCGGCGCGATCTTTATTCTTTGGAGCAAATTTGCCCGAAAGGTAAATGCCCTCGCCAAGCAAGCGGATCAGCGTTTCGCAGCGGCCATGCTCGCCGCCGTGGCTTCGTTAACCGGTCTGGCCTTTTTTTGTCTTTTCGAAAACGGCCCCATCGTAGGGAAAGCGAGAGGAATAGAGATCGCACTCATTTGGCTTCCGGCAGCGTTGCCTTGGATCGTAAGCCGTCTTTTGAATCAACAGAAAAAAGAAAAGGATAGAGAGCGTTTTGCGTATGCACATTAAGCGCCGGGTAAAAGATGCGTTCTTCAATTATTCCGCCGGCCTCATCGGGCCCGGCATCGACCATCGCCCGAGAATACTCGGCTACCATTCGATCGGCCGCGACGCATCCGTTATCTCGACGCCGCTCGGCGTATTTCGCCAGCACATCGAATGGCTTATGGAAAATAAATTCCGCGTGATGACCTTAAAAGAATGGTGGGACGCGGCGGCAGCGAACCAAAGCGTGCCGGACCGTTCGGCAATCCTGACCTTCGATGATGGATTTAAGGGCATCTTGGATCACGCGGCGCCGGTGCTCAGCGAATTCGGAATCCGGGCAACGGTATTTATCGTCACGGACTACATCGGCAAGACAAACGCTTTTGACCGGGCCTTAAACACGCCCGAGCATCCGCTCCTCGATTGGAACGAAATCGAAAAACTAAAAAGCTTGGGCTGGGATATCCAGCTTCACGGCAAACAACACGTACCGGTAACGCTTCTAGATGAAGAAAAATTGGAAGACGATTTAATGCAGGGTAAAACTCTCCTGGAAAATCGCCTTGGTGAACGCGTTGAATTTTTCTGCTATCCGTACGGAATCTTTGACGCAAAAGCCGTACGCGTTCTAAAAAAGACCGGCTTCCGGGCCGCGGTTACGTGCATGGCCGGAACGCTCGCCAATCTCGGCCGCCAAGACCCTTTCAAACTCCGCCGCGCGATGGTGGACGGACTTAAATCTAAAAAGGATTTTACGTTCCGGTTCAGTCCGGCGTATCAGCGCCTATCTGACTTTTGGTTTTCCTTTAACCGGGTGTCCGTCCAATGAGCAACGCTCCGTTTCTCTCCATCGTCGTGCCCTCGCTCCACGGTCAAACGCAGCGCCTAAGGCTCCTCCTTGCCCGTCAAAATTTTCAGCATTGGGAACTTATTGTAAAGCAAGGCGTACAACCTGCCGCAAAAGCGCGTGATCTCGGCGCCGCAGAAGCTAAGGGCGAATATATCGTCTTTATAGATGACGACGCTCAGATAAAAGACAGCGATCTCCTTTCGCGGCTCGTAGCCGCTCTCGAGCGCGTGGATGAAAAGTCCGCCGTCGGTATACGTCACAGACTCTCACCCGAGGCCACTCCGTTCCAAAAAGCGCAAGCCCGCGCGTCTATTAAGGAATCTGAACATTCCGGCGCATCGGATATCGCCGAAGTCGGATGGAATACCGTCGGAACGCTGTGTTTGGCTATAAAGAGGAAAACATTTCTGGAACTTCAGGGCTTTGACGAAGAGCTTATCTCCGGCGAAGATTATGAATTTACGTACCGGGTTAAAAAAAACGGCGGGAAAATTTTTACCCTCCCCGACTTATGGATTGAACACGATCCGCCCACAACATTATGGAAAGCCATAAAGAAAACAATATGGTACGAAACCGGCAATGCCCAGGTAGCCCTAAAGCATCCCGATGCGAAGTATCGCATTCGACTCCGAGGTGCGGGACATGCCACTCTGTACCTGATGTTGCGTACCTTATCTTTGCCGATACTTTGTTTTGTTAAAATTTCCTACCTGCGCCGCAAGCCGGAGCTCGAGTGGCGTCCTTTACCGGCTTTTGTAAGCTACATCGGCGCGTGGGCCTACAGTCTATCCTGGGTCACGAACGCTAAGAACCGCGCAAAGCCGCATAAAAATCTCCATATTGAACCGGCCGGGCAAATTCCGGACATCGATTCGAATGCCGCTAAGAAAATTTTCTATGTAATTACCGGATTACACGTGGGGGGTGCGGAGAAACTTCTGTTGGATATCACCCGAAGTCTGGACAGAAAAAAGTTTACACCCGTTGTTGCAACGCTCGTCGGCGGCAAGCTCATTCCGGATTTTGAAAAAGCCGGCATCCGAGTTTATAACATCGACATGCGCCATAAACTTGACGTGGGCGCATTTTTCCGCTTGAAAAACATCATTGAAGAAGAAAGCCCCGATATTATTCATACCCATTTGTTCCACGCAGATATCCTCGGAAGAATTCTCGGCTGGCTCTGCCGCGTTCCTGTAAAGATAACCACCATTCATTGCCACGAACCCTGGCGAAATTGGTGGTTTCCTCAAAGGCTCGACCGGCTTCTTTCAAAATTAAACGACGGCTTGATTGCTGTATCTGAAAAAGTTAAAAAATCCGTAGCCGAAATAGAAAATTTGGATCCGGATAAAATAGAGGTTATTCCCAATGCCGTTCGAAGCGGCGGGGACATAAGTCTGCAAAGAAAAGAACACCGGGTGAAGATCAGAAAAGATCTTGGGCTTTCCGAAGACGATCTGCTTCTCTGCACATTAAGCCGCCTCTACGAACCTTTCAAAGGCATTCCCGTACTTCTCAAGGCGATAAAACAACTAAGCGAACGTCTTCCGCAAGTGCGGTGCGTACTCATCGGCGACGGCCCGCACCGCAAAGACCTCGAAGAGTTGGTTGGCGCACTCGAACTTAAAAACCATGTGATTTTCGCCGGCGAGCAGCTCGAACCCCGCGCATGGTTATACGCCATGGATGTGTTTGCCCAGCCGTCCCTCGTGGAAGGCTCGCCGCTCTCCGTGATTGAAGCCATGGCGGCCGGACTTCCCATCGTGGCTACATCGGTCGGAGGAATCCCCGAACTCATCCGCGACGGAAAAGACGGTCTCCTCGTTCCGCCGAACGATCCGGAGAAACTCTGCGATGCCTTGCACACTTTACTCACCGACAAATCTTTGGCCGAGCGATTGGGTAGTTCTGCCCGCTCGCGCTTCCGGGAAAACTTCGACATGGAAAGGGTGATCGCTAAGACAGAGGCATTCTATGAACGCCTGCTTACCGGAAAGCTCGACCGGAAAATCCGCCTGCTCGAGATGGCCACCACCATGGACTCGGGCGGCGTGACCACCTATTTGAGCGGTCTTCTTGCCGAACTGCCCAAAGATAAATTTCAGATCACCGTGGCCTCGGGACCCGAGAACCTGGACCAGACAGCTTTAGAAAATTTTAAACTTCCCTTTCATATTATTCCCGACCTGGCAAAGCCTATTTCTCCGTTGAAAGACCTGCGCGCGCTTTTTCAGATTATAAAATTTTTTAGGGAACACCGTTTCGATATCGTTCACACGCACATGTCAAAATGCGACGCGATTGCGGGCCTGGC
>OBEQ012835900.1_pt1 | contig 40086 bp, 39 predicted proteins | sample 1670901 | NCBI WGS metagenome assembly OBEQ01 (sample SAMEA104232315, study PRJEB22302) | groundwater metagenome | biome: forest; feature: aquifer; material: groundwater | place: USA | collected 2011-08-07 | depth 5.4 m | reverse complement strand
TGGAAATCGTGAAGGAACGCCTCATCCGCGAATTCAATCTCGGTCTCGTCGTGACGGTGCCATCCGTTGCGTATCAGGTGAATTTGGCGGGCGGCAAGCACATCGTCGTCAAGAGCCCTTTGGAATTACCCGATCCATCGCATATCGCCTCGATCGAGGAACCGTGGGTGACCGTCGACATCGTTTCCCCGACGGCATTCATCGGCGGCGTCATGCAATTTCTCCAGGAGCGCCGCGGCGTCTACAAGACCACCGAATATTTGTCTACCGTGCAGGCCATTCTCCACTATGACATGCCGCTGTCGATGGTGATCGTGGATTTTTACGATAAGCTCAAGAGCATCACGTCGGGATATGCGTCGCTCAACTACGAATTCAAGGATTATCAGACGGCCGATGTCGTGCGTTTAGACATTCTCGTGGCGGAAGATCCGGCGGACGCGCTCGCGCAACTCGTCTACCGCGACCAGGCCGAACGCGTGGGTCGTCGCATCGTGCTGGCGCTCAAAGAATCCATTCCGCCGGCATGGTTTGTCATCAAATTGCAAGCGGCGGTCGGCGGCAAAATCGTCGCGTCGGAACGCATTTCCGCCCTGCGCAAGGACGTGACGGCCAAGCTCTATGGCGGCGACGTGACCCGCAAACGCAAACTGCTTGAGAAACAAAAGAAGGGCAAGGCAAAAATGGCCGAAATGGGCGCGGGCAAGGTGCAGATCCCGACGGATGCCTACTTGTCCGTATTGAAAAGGGATTAAATATATGAACAAAGTTTGCTATCCTTTGCGTATCATTCATCTCCATATGAACCGCCTTGAATCACATCCTCCCGCGCCAAGATTTGATGAACGTAAAACGCCTTTGGTTTCTCATGCGGATCGCACCGCTTTGCAAACACAACTCATCCGAGAAAGTGATATGGATGGCATGGTTTGGATCGATACCTATGCAGATAAAGTTTCAGATGCCTTTGTCGCGGATGGTGAATTGCGAGCATGGGCTCATTCGGATCATCCAAAAGCATTGGCGCGACTGCGTGAGACTCTCTATCGCTGATCGCTGGACACATTCGGGACGGGGGCATTTTTTTCCTTGCGTCTCCTTTCCGTTTCCTTTACACTGGCGGCGCGTTTAGAGAGAAGATTGGCAGGGGATAAAGGCTCATTTGTATTAACCGCAGAGTTTCGTATGCAAACATGGAAGCGCAAAAGTCAATCCGGTCGAGGCGCATCAAGCGGAGCCTTGGCAAAACCATGGCAGATTCATTTGGCCGCCGTCTTATTCCTTCTCGCAACCATCGGCGCCGGCCTTTCCTCTTTTCCGGCTCCATGGAATGCAACCGTGGGTTTTCTGCGCGCCAAAACGGGTATCGCTATTCCTCAAATAAAACCTGCGGCTTTTCGCCTTGGGCTGGATTTACAGGGCGGCACCCATCTTGTCTATGATGCGGACATGAAAAACATTGCGGAAAGCGAACGGGATACCGCTTTGGCGGGCGTGCGCGACGTGATTGAACGCCGCGTCAATGCCTTCGGTGTGGCCGAGCCTCTTGTGCAGACCACGTCTACCGGTGGCGCGCATCGCCTCATTGTGGAATTGGCGGGGGTGCTGGATGTACAACAAGCCATTGCCCAAATCGGTGAGACGCCGGTGCTTGAATTCAAAGAACCGGGGGAAACAAAAGCGCGCGATGCCACCGACGCGGACAAGAAAAAACTTGTCGAGCTTCAAACCGCCGAACACAAGGTTGCGCAAGATGCCTTGGCTCGCGCGCAAAAAGGAGAGGATTTCGCCAAGCTTGTGGCCGAGCTTTCCGCGGAACCGGCCAAGAGGGAGACGCAAGGGAATTTGGATCGTTTTACCGACAAATCCGGACCCTATGCCGCGATCGCCAAGGCCATTCTTGGCGCAAAGACCCAGATTGGCCATGTCGTTCCGAAACTCATAGAAACGCCGGAAGGATTGAATGTGGTGAAGTTTGTCGGAACTGTTCCGGGAGAAGAAATGGATCTTTCTCACATCTTGGTTTGTTTTAAAGGCGCCTCAAGTTGTACGACAAATATGTCGGAAATTGAAGCGAGCGCTCTCATCGATCGATTGAAAAAAGAAGCGACGCCGAAAAATTTTGCCGAGCTGGCCAAAGCCAATTCAACCGATACGAGCACCGCCAAAGAAGGAGGGGTGATTCCTGGCAAGGTTGAACCCGGCCAAATGGTTTTACCCTTTGAACTCGAGGCCCGCAAAACGGTGGTCGGCGCTATTTCCAATGTCGTGAAAACCGATTTCGGCTACCACCTCATTTATAAGCGCGGTAGCAAAGTAATTTCCACATATCAGGTGCAACGCATCATTCTTCCGCTTGCGGCGCTTTCGGATCTGATCCCGCCGGCATCGCCGTGGAAAAATACCGCGCTTTCGGGCAAACATCTGCAACGCGCGGCGGTGCAATTCGATCAGCGTTCCTCCCAACCCTATGTCGCCATTACCTTCAATGCGGAAGGCGGCAAGCTGTTTGGCGATTTGACCTCGCGTCTTGTGGGCCAGCCCATCGGCATTTTCTTGGATGGAAAGCCGATTTCCACTCCCGTTGTACAGCAGGCCATTTTAGGAGGGGACGCGGTCATCAACGGTTCTTTCACCTTGAACGATGCCAAGCTTCTGGCCCAGCGCTTGAATGCCGGCGCCTTGCCGGTGCCCATCAAGCTTTTGTCGCAACAGACGATTGGACCAACGCTCGGCCTCGCGTCTTTGAACAAAAGCATTCAAGCGGCGCTCATCGGCTTCCTGCTTGTTGCGCTGTTCATGATTGTCGTGTATCGCCTGCCGGGCGCGCTCGCCGTGCTGGCGCTTCTGCTGTATGCCTTGGTGAACATGTTGGCGTATCGTACATTTGACGTGACCATTACGCTTGCGGGCATTGCGGGACTCGTCCTTTCGCTTGGCATCGCGGTCGATGCGAATGTGCTCATTTTTGAACGCGTGAAAGACGAAGCGCGCTTGGGTCACGATTTACCGGCCTCTCTGCGTGAAGGATTTCACCGCGCCTGGCCGCCGATCCGCGATGGACATTTGACCACCCTTATTTCCGCCATCGTGCTGTACAATTTCAGTTCGAGTTTCGTACGCGGTTTTGCATTGACGCTTGCCATCGGCGTTATTCTCAGCTTATTCACCGCCATCACCATCGTCCGCGTGTATCTGCGCATTGTCTCCGGTTGGAAACGTTTTCAAAGCCCGTGGCTTTACGGAATAAAACGTCCCTCCCCGATCCCCGCCAAAGCGCAAAGCCTAAAGCCCAATCCTCTATGACCTTTCACTTTGTCCAAACACGCCGCTGGTGGTTCGCGTTTTCCGCCCTGCTCATTGCGCTTAGTATCGCGGCCATTGCCGTTTTCGGCCTCAAGCTTAGCATCGATTTTACGGGAGGAAGTTTGCTTGAAATGCGTTTTGCAAATCCCGCCCCCTCTTCCGCTCAATTGGGAGACACGCTTTCCAAAGCCGGCTTTCAAGGCGTTTCCGTCCAGTCTTCCGGCCCTTCGGAAGCGCTTATTCGTCTCGAGTCATTGGATGAAAATCGTCATCAGCAAGCCTTGAAATTGCTGAAGGACTCGTATGCAAAAGCGGAAGAAATGCGTTTTGATTCCATCGGTCCGGTGGTGGGAGAAGAATTGCGCACATCGGCGTTTACGGGCGTGGTCGTCACGTTGATCTTGATTGGTCTCTACATTGTCTGGGCTTATCGCAAAGTGACCCATCCGGTTTCTGCATGGAAATACGGGATTCTTACCATGGTGACGGCGGCGCACGATGTGATTATTCCCTTGGGCGCATTCGCGGTTCTTGGAAAATTTTTCGGCTGGGAAGTCGGGACCGCATTTATCGCCGCCATTCTGACCATTCTCGGTTACTCCATCAGCGATACGGTCGTGGTGTTCGATCGCACGCGCGAGAACTTGCTCAAACACACAGGCGAATCATTTGCCGATATCGTCGAGAAAAGCATTCAACAAACCTTTGTCCGTTCAATCAATACGAGCATGACAACCTTGCTTGCCTTGCTTGCGATCCTCATTTTTGGGGGAGCAACGACCGCGCCATTCGCCTTGGCTCTGTTCATTGGCATCTTGGTCGGAACCTACTCTTCCATTTTTTTCGCAAGCCCGATGTTGGTGGAATGGGAGTTGGCAGGAAGAACATAGGTCCTTCATGCTATACTAAAGGCCACTATGCTTTTGTTTGATCCCGGGTTTTGGAATCAGCCGATAGACCTTCTCCTTTTTCAGCTACTCATTTGGTTTGGATGGATCCCGCTTGTATTGAATAGTGTCTGGGGATTTGTCTTGGTTTGGAAAAATCATCGCCAAGGACAATTCAACGGAACTCTCACCCATGTCTTGCTTGCCATAGACGTTCCTTCCGCAACCGAGCAGACGCCCAAAGCCGTCGAAAATCTTTTTAATACGCTCGCCGCCGCCTATTCGGGGTTTACATGGAAAGAAGAATGGATTATCGGAAAGTTTCAACCGTCTTTTTCTTTTGAATTGGTTTCCACCGAAGGGTATATTCAATTTCTCGTCCGAACGCAGGCAAAATATCGCGATGCCGTGGAAGCGGGCGTGTATGCGCATTATCCGGACGCGGAAATTGCGGAAGTCGAAGATTATACCAGCGGGTTTCCGGATGCCTTTCCCAATGACACGCATGAAATGTGGGGCGCGGAATTAACCTTGAAACAGGAACAATTTTTTCCCATACGCACGCACAAAGATTTTGAGGATCCCGTGGTGAAGGAATTAAAAGATCCGCTTGGCCAGGTCTTGGAACAGCTGGGGAAAATGCGCCCGGGAGAACATTACTGGGTGCAAATTGTCTGTCAGACATCCAATAGTGACTGGAAAGAAGCCGGCATCAAGTTCATCAATAAAATTTACGGCATTGAAAAGCCGCACACCGAGGGAAACCTCCTCTCCACCGCTCGCAGTTTGCTTGCCATTCCCGACGAAGTCTTGGCAAAAACCATCGGTATAGGCGGCTTAAGCGGGCTGTTTCTTCCTCCCTCGCCAAAAATGATGGAGCAGGATCAATGGAAAGCGTTTAAGCTCACGCCAAGCGATATTGAACAAACCAAGGCCGTGCTTGCAAAAATCGGCAAGCCTGGTTTTCTTACGAAAATCCGCGTGGTCTATGTCGCAAAAAAAGAAGCGTTCAACAAGGGCGCCCGCGTCCTTCTTATCAAAGGCATGTTCAATCAATATGCCCATCTCAATCTCAATTCCATCGGCTTTTCGCCGCTCACCGTGCCAAAGGACGATTATTTTTGGCAGAAATGGTCATATGCGAAACGGCAGAAAAATCTCATGAAGGGGTATAAGACGCGCAGTATGGGCATCGGCGCCACGCCGCGCATTCTGAACTCGGAGGAGCTGGCAACCTTGTGGCATTTCCCCTCTCTCCTTTTGAAAGCGCCGCTTGTCAGGAAGTCGGAAGCGCGCCGGGCGGAACCGCCGACGGGATTGCCCATGGGTTTGGAAGGGGAAGATGTGATCGCGCAAGGATTGTCAAAAATGAGAATACGCGAAACGGAAACCCAGGTTGAAACGGCTCTTCCCGTCGCCTTGCCGCATCCGACTCTTGAACCAAGTTCTGTGGCGGAAGAAGAGGAAGAACGCGAGATGGGTTTGGACGCCGTGGGCATGGGGCCTCCTGCCGATGTAGAATTGCCTCATCCCATGCTTGGATCAAGTTCCGATGCGGACACGGAAGATCAGGATGGCGATGGCGCTCGGGAAGGGGCGCCGCCGGAGAACTTGCCCACGTAAAAAGTAGAAAAGCGACACGGTTACTCATTTCCGTCTATGTCCATCGATTCCAAAGACCACGCGCCAGCACATCCCATCCCTTCGCCCAAACCGGCGGAAGAGATTACGTATTTTGCGCGCACGAATTTCCGCAATCAGATGATAAAATTTGGCATTAAAACGGATGACCGCCGCCGTCATGTCTATGTCGTTGGGAAAACAGGCATGGGAAAAACGACCTTGCTTGAAAACATGATTTTATCCGACATCTATGCCGGACATGGCTGTTGCTACGTAGACCCGCACGGAGACACGGCGGAACGGATCATCGATTTCATCCCAAGCTGGCGCATAAACGATGTCGTGTATTTTAATCCGGCCGATTTGGAATACCCCATCGGGTTTAACGTGCTCGAAGCGGTTTCCGAGCGCCATCGTCATCTTGTTGCAAGCGGCCTCATGGGCGTGTTCAAGAAAATTTGGGAGAACATGTGGTCGGCGCGCATGGAATACATTCTCAACAATGCCATATTGGCTTTGCTCGACAACCCGGGCTCCACCCTTCTTGGAATCAATCGCATGCTTTCGGATGCCGAGTATCGCACGCGCATCGTGACCAATGTGCGGGACCCCATCGTGAAGCAATTTTGGTTGAAGGAATTTGCGAGTTACAATGAAAAATACGCGCAGGAAGCCGTCGCGCCGATTCAAAACAAAGTCGGTCAGTTTTTGTCGGCGGCGGTTATTCGCAATATCGTGGCGCAGGTCAAATCCACCATGAATATTCGCCAGCTCATGGATACGGAAAAAATTCTCATCGTAAATTTGTCCAAGGGGCGTATCGGCGAAGACAGCTCGCGTTTGTTGGGAGGCATGCTGATCACCAAGCTTCAGTTGGCGGCCATGGAGCGCGTGGACATGGCGGAAAAAGAACGCAAGGATTTTTTCCTCTATGTCGACGAGTTTCAAAATTTTGCCGTTGAATCCTTCGCGGGCATTTTGTCGGAAGCGCGCAAATATCGTTTGTGTCTGACCTTGGCTCATCAATACATCGCCCAGCTTTCGGATGAAGTGCGCGAAGCGGTGTTTGGCAATGTGGGGACCATCATTACGTATCGCGTGGGCAGTCCGGACGCCTTGTATTTGGAAAAGGAATTCGAGCCGCGCTTTCTGTCGCCGGATCTCATCAATTTGCCGAAGTTCAACATTTATTTGAAGTTATTGATCGACGGCGTGGCAAGCCAGCCTTTTTCCGCGGTGACGCTCCCGCCCATTGCGCAACGCACCGGCTCGGAGGAAAAAGTCATTCGCGTGACGCGTGAACGCTATGCAGTCCCTCGCGCTGAAATTGAAGATAAAGTCCTCAAGTGGAGCGGCGTAGAAGAAGGGCCCGAAGGGGTGCAGAAACTTCTCGCGGAAGCGGAAATTAAAAAAGCGGCAATAAAGGATTCCAAGAAACCGAAGTTTGAATATCATTGCACGCGATGCAATGCACAAATTATTTTGCCCGTGGAATTGGATCGTTCGCGGCCTATTTATTGCGAGGAATGCCGCGACATTGTCCGCGCAGAGCGTAAGGGTGGCAAAGGCGGCGGAGGGGGGAAAGGATTCGGAAAGTCCCGCGAGGCGGAATCACCGAAGGATAAAGCAAAAAACTCCGGCATCCTGAAGGCCGGAGACACGATGATGTTTGAATAATCATGGGCGGCCGGCTTGACGGCTTAGCTTTTTTTCATTAGGGTCTTGTGGAAGGAGGTGCGGCATGCCGCTCACGAAAGACGGTCATTTCGGCTTCGACGATGCGGCGGGCGATCAGCCGTCTGCCGCGGCCATTCACCAAGAGGAAGGGCACCAAGCATTTCATAGGCAATGTCCTGCATTCGCGGCATATGCCTTCCGCGCTTTGCCAAGCAGCGAAGAACGTCGCGCGCTTCTTGGTCTGCTCGTCGGAATGATCATTCCGACGACGACATCTGCAGACGATATCCTGCTTGCCCAGGATCGCGTGCATTCCAGCGATTTTAATCTTGCCGGATTGCACAGAAGTCTTCGGGAAAACTGGGAAGGACATGGACAGGTCATCGCCCAAGAGGTGCCGGATCGTCGGCGCCATGCCGCTGTTCGAAATGTGTTCTATCTTGCCCTCGCGCTTGCCGATAACGAGATCCGTCGAAAGCCATAACGGGTGCCTTGGTCAAAGCATCCGTTTTTATTTGAAAGATATAAATTCTTAGAGTCTTCGCTGTGCTTATGTCAAAGCCCCATGTCCTCGTAGCCATGTCCGGCGGCGTGGATTCTTCTCTCGCGGCGGCTTTATTGTTGGAACAAGGGTATGAAGTCATCGGAGCCTTCATGAAGAACTGGTCGGGCGGCGTGACGGGTTCATCGTGCGCGGATCCGGAAAAAGTGGGCGAAGCATTCACCGAATGCGGCTGGCGCGACGAACGCCGCGATGCGATGCGCGTGGCCTCTCAGCTCGGCATCCCGTTTTTGACGTTCGACTTTGAGAAGGAGTATCGCGACCGCGTCATTGAATATCTCTTTCGCGAATACGCCGCCGGCCGCACGCCGAATCCGGACGTGATGTGTAATAAATTCGTGAAATTCGATCTGTTTTTGCGCGAGGCGGACAAGCGCGGCTGCGCCTTCATCGCGACGGGGCATTATGCGCGTAGAGGCATCGACGGGTCCTGCCACGATGCCGCTTCGCCGTCGCTCCTCGTTCCGCGACGGGACTTCGGGGCGATCGTCGGAGTCCCCGCATCGTGTCACCCCTCGATTCTCACCGGTCTCGACCCCAATAAAGACCAAACGTATTTTCTCTGGGCCATTCCGCCCGCTATATTGCCGCGCGTGTTGTTTCCCATCGGTCATTTGCAAAAGCCCGATGTGCGGCGCATGGCGGCGGAGCGCGGACTTGTCACGGCAAACAAAAAAGACAGCACGGGCATTTGTTTTGTCGGCGAGGTCGACATCAAGGCGTTCTTGAAAGAGCGCATCGACGAGAAGCCCGGCGACATCGTTACGACGGACGGCAACATCGTCGGCCATCATGACGGCATCACGTTTTACACCATCGGTCAGCGCCACGGATTGAACGTGGGTGGCGGCATGCCGTATTATGTCGTTCGTAAAAACGTGGAGAAAAACGAGTTGATTGTTTCCAGCGCATTTCACCCGGCGCTTTTCAAAAAAGAATTGACGGCCATTCAAGCGAATTGGTTTCATCTTCCTCCAAGCGATCCCGCCCGCGAACTACGGCGGTGGCAACCCACCACCTTCCGCTCCTCCGCCCGCATCCGTTATCGTCAACCCGTGGCTCCCTGCACCGTCGAATTCGTGTTTCCCAATCTCCAAACGATCCCGCCCATGAACCAAGGCGAGACAAGCCCATCCATCCGCGTCACGTTTGATGAGCCCCAGCGCGCCGTCACTCCAGGCCAGTCCATTGTCTTTTACGACGGGGAAGAGATGCTCGGCGGGGCCATCATCGAATAAAAAAATCCGCCATCGAGTCAGGATGCGGATCGCGCTAGAGGAATAATGCTTCGGCTCGTTTTTCTCCTTCCCAAGTCCTGGAAAGTCCATAGAGAACATCGCCCAGCGCTTCGATGTCGGAGCATGCGCATGTGATCATGCTCCAATCTTGCTGCGTCGTGATCCTCGCGGAAGGGATCTGTCGTGTGGGCATGACGGCACGCCATCTGCCCAGCGCCCAAAGAGAGGAAAACTCGGACGAGGGCGGCGTCAGAATGATCGTTTTTTCCGGGAAGATTTCATCGCAGGTTTCCAGCACTCGCCGGCCCATGTTCTCCGGCGTCGGGATCGAATCCGGCCAAACCCGATAGAGATCGGCCGAGGCGTCTGTCAGGGAATGGGTGTCGAATTCCGCACCCACCACGCGCAGACCTTGGCCCATCAGATTTTGGGCCGCCAAACTTGCCTGAAGAAAGAAGGCAAGATCGCGCGTGATCACGGTGACGCGTTCGAATGTGGCAAAGAACGCGCGCATGTCGTCGTCGACGAGGCAATGTCGGGCGGCCATTGCCCGCTGGTCGTCGAATGTCTTGTATGCCTGGGGCAGGACGTCTTTGAGAAGGGCCGAGAAGAATTTTTCATCATGCCACCCCCCGCCTCCAGCCGGAAGATATTCTCTCCACTGCATGATAACTTCCAGCATCTTGAGCAAAACCGATCCCCCAAGCACCGATTCCTCGACGATGAGGTGATTGGGCTTTGCGTCACACACCATGATCCGGATTTCCTTGGGATCACGCAGGGCGAAAAAGCGGGCGTTCGGATTGATGAGATGAAGTCCGGCGATTCCACGACTGAAAATAACCGGCACTTCCAGGCTGTCGAAATCCCTGTTCATGACACTCCTCGGCGCAGAGATGCGCGAAGGAAACATATCCAGATGCGCCTCCTTTGTCAATGCGAATCGAATCTTGTTCTTAGGTATTGAGGAACGGATCGTATGTCTGCACCCATTCGTAAAATGCCGCGCAGGTGGACGCATGAAAATCTGCCAAAGTCGGCGTGGCTTTGAAGGAGCCGTCGGTCGCAAGACGCATGGCCGTTTTCGTTTCAAAAGCGCCGTCGGCAGGCGAGACGATGTTCATGGTCGTATCGATAGGCCAGAGATCAGCTCGTCCGAGAAAGTCATAATGGATAATCGAAAGCGCGCCATGATCAATCGTCGTTTGAACCCGGCCGGTTTTCATGGAGACGGACGACAGATGTTTTGGTATTGATTGATCGCGATGCACGTCGAACATGACACGTCCCTTTTTTATGTTAAGAACAATCCGCGCGTCATCGTTTTGCACGATTTCAACCGCGGTATGTTCATCAAGTGAAAGCGTGCCCGCGTCGAAACGGATTTTTGTGAAGGCGGCGGGACCGGAACCCGTTTCAACGATTTCTCCACGCGTGACGGCGAGGGCGCTTGCAAGATCGCGTTTTTTGCCAAGGCGGTCGATGGTGCCGACGCTGTGCGGGGAAATAATCAAGGCTTGACGCGGTGTTTCATATCCCGCGCCGCCGGCCCAGATAAAACCGAATCGTTGGCCGATCACAAGGAGGGCGACGAACAGACACAGGAGACCAAAGGCAATCGGTTCCAATTTCATATGTCGGCATGGTATCGTTCCTTCCAGCTAAAGGCTAATGTCTAAAGACGGAAAGTTCCCATGCCCCTCCTCGAATTCTACGGAAAAGAATGTTCGCATTGCATTGCCATGATGCCGATCGTCGACAAGCTCATTGCCGAAGGGTTTAAGATTGAAACGTTTGAAACATGGCACGACGATAAAAATGCCAAGAAATTGGAACAGTATGACCGCGGCTTGTGCGGAGGCGTGCCGTTTTTCTACAATACGGTTTCCAAACAATTCATTTGCGGTGAGGCGGACGAAGCGGCATTGCGGAAATGGGCGGAGGGAAAAAGGCTGTCGGTTTAGAGGGGTTGACACCCCATCGCGACAAGGAGTAAGAAATATCCGTCGGGCATGCCGCTCGATAAGCTCCTTATCAACGGAAGGGGATTCCCACGGCAATGATGCCTTACGGAGTTCGGCGCCGTTGTACGGGGCACGGAGAACGAATATGTTGAACGATCTGTTCGGTCAGTTTCTCGATTTTGGCGCCCGCATGCGCGCCAAGGCTGCACCGCTCACACCGGTTCAAGTGGATCGCTTCGTCCACGCGCCCGACGGGCCCATGATCCCGGATGAAGTGGAGCGTATCGTTCGTGTGCCCGCGAACATCGTGGAGCCCAGAGGCGTTCGCGTTCTGCCCGTCGTCGGCCCCGTGTGCGAGGGGTATGACAAGGACGGGAACTATCGCGTGATCACGTTCGACGACGAAGTGGTGTCTCAAAACTGGACGCTGTGGAACCTGTCTGAGATGAGCATCGGCGACACGTGGGTCTTCATCGGTGTTCTCGGTGATCTGCTGGTGTGGTCCCGTCCTTCGAAGAAGGTGTATTTGAGGGATCTCTATCTCGGGAAATCCACACTGCCCCAGCAACTCTACGCCAATGCGCCGCCGCTCTACACCGAGGACGGCACGCTCTATCTCTGGGTCGTGGTTCAGGAGAATCCTCTGAAGTTTCGGGCGCTCAAAATCAACCCAGACGGAAAGGTCAACCGTGCGGGTCTGGAAGTGTCCTGGCCGGTCGACCGACTGCACGTGGATGCCGACGGCCGTCTCCTTGCCACATGGATGGCACAGGATCACGGAGAAGTTCAATCACGCCGCTTCGGCGATGCGTTCTCAGGCGAAGCGTTTCCGCACAAGATTTACCGGAGACCGGAGCAGTTCGTGAGCTTCTGGAACGTCGACGGCGGAACGCATGTGGTCGGGACGGAGTGTCCCGGGGATGTGTTTATAAGTCACATCTCGGGCCGCAACAGCAATAAGATCCCGACTCTTCCGCCGGGCAACATTCTCGGCCAGACGCACATCAGGGTTACTCTCTTCGAGAAGTACGGACGGGGTTGGCACCATGAGTGGCGACATGCCTGGAAAATCCGCTACGACAGCAAGGAGATGTATGCCATTGGAAGCAGATTCCAGCGGCCGCATTTCGACGCCGTGTCCGAACTGTTCGAGAAGGATAATATCGGCTGGTTCTACTGGGGTCTGACGGACAGGCACTTGTGCCTCACCCGCTTCGTCCTTCCTGCGTAAACCTAAACCCGCCGTCCATCCCCGCCCGTCTTGTGCAAAGCACGGGACGGCAGGTCAGGACAGGCGGGCTTTTTTATCTCAAATTCTCCTGCCAGTGGCGATCCACATCGACATTCAAGTCGAGATAGACCGCTCGATTCATCACGGTTTCCAATTCCTTGCGCGTGGACTGTCCAATTTCTTTTATTCCTCGGCCGCGCGCGCCGATAATCATGCGTTGATAGCGGCGGTCGCTCGTATAAATCGTCGCCTTGATGTACAGTGTTCCGTTTTCTCGTTCTTCCACATCTTCGCAGACGACATGCACGGAATACGGCACTTCCTGGCGCAGGCGCAAGAAAAGCTTTTCGCGGATGAGTTCAGCCAGCCATTCTTTCTGGCCCATATTGGTGAGCTGAAAATCGGGATAATACGCTTCGCCTTCCGGAAGAATATCGAAGATTTTTTCAGCCAACGCCTTCACGTGGGTTCCATGTTCGGCGGAAATTTCAAACGTATCGTCAAATGTTGGCGCGAGCTCGCGGAAATAATCCAAGGACGGCTTTTGCTGTAAATCGATTTTGTTTATGACGAGGATTTTCGGCTTGGGAATTTGCCGCACCATGTCCAGAATATACCGTTCCTCTTCGCCGATGGCGCGCGTCGGATCCACGACATAGACGACCACGTCGATATCTTTGAGCGATTGCTTCACGACATCCAGCAGTTTTTTGCTCAAACGATCCTTGGTGTTTTTGAATACGCCCGGGGTGTCGACAAATACGGCCTGGCCTCGGTCGGAGGTGATGATGCCTTGGACGGGAAGGCGGGTCGTTTGCGGTTTAGGCGAAGTGATGGCAACCTTGGTGCCGACAAGCGCGTTCAACAAAGTGGACTTGCCCACATTGCTGCGGCCCACAAGGACGGCGAAACCGGATTTCTTCAGGGATTCAGTCATAATGCGCGGAGCATAGGCGTTTTTGCGGTTAGCGTCAATGGATGGATGGATTGACCCATGCGCATGATTCGTGTAGGTTGCCGATAGCCCTCAAAACCGAGGGATAAGGAGAAGCCGATGGTCGATGCGATCGAAAGGTTGGGCAAGTTCATGCGCCGATTTACCAGCGATGAAGCATTGAAGAAGCGCGTGATCGATTTGATACGACCTTATTATCAACCTGGTCTGAACGGGGGGCCGGCGTACGCAATCGGCGGAGAACAGTTTGTGCGCGACGGTCACAATCTTTCGCAGTGTTTCGCTCTGATGGGCCTCCGCGGCGAACGGTTTACATTCATCCAGGCAGCCAGTTTTCAAATGCCGATCTGGCTGTATGCGGAGGATGCTCTGGAAATCAGTGGGGTATTCGGCAAAAAAATTAATGAGGGTGCGGTAAGTTTTGCGTCCCGATTTTCAACCATCGGTTTGGATCTGGACTACGACAAGCGTGACAGCCTGACGGCTCTTACAACCGAGCATTACCCCGAAAGGAAACTGCCTTTGGATCATGCGCAAGGCCGCATCCGGATGGCCTATGCCCTGGTTGCCGCGGTGGTCAAGGCAGACATCAGGACCATCGACAAGCTCGAGCCGATGGCCAGGCTTCTCAAAGACGCTGTTCCCGTGTTTGAAATGGGAGGTCGCAATTCCGGCCGCTGGCTCTTGATACATGGCTAAGGCGCATCTTTACGTCCGTACCGGTCTTCCCTCAGGGGGGCGGCCGGTTTTTCTTTTTCTGCCAAATGAAAAAAGAGTTGGCATTTTATCTGAAGAGGAATATCATAGGGGTCATTGATATGAGATTTCCAAGGTTTACAGAGAGGAAAAACGTCATGATTGGCGTTTTGATGATGATGCTTTTGCTTAGTATCGCCCTCAATATCGTCTTTCAATTTGGCCATCCGAATTCCCCTTCGTCCCACATAGACGATGCCAAAATCATTGCTCACATTGAACAGTATCTCGATTCCATTTCTCCGTCCTTGATCGCAGAGGTGCAATCATTGGCCAAGGACCGCTCATTGCCTTCTTGGGGCTGTGGCGCGTCCAGTTATGCGCTTGCCCAAATACTCAATAAGAAGTTTTTTGGTGGCACATTGATCATTAAAGCAGCCTATGACAATAGTCCTCACATTATTGTGGAGCGTTTTGGTTTCGTGGACGATCCAACGACAGGCCCCACCAGCGTCATGGTAGACCATGCATGGCTCCAGATTTATTTTGACGACCAATTCCTGTTTATCGATCCGACCATCGCCCAATTCGGTAAAGTACAAGGCATTGCCCATCACGTCTTTCGCGTTGATGATCCGGACATTTCTTCCGATCTCCAGCAGAAATACGGAATCCACGACTTGCGTATACGCAAACTTGTGCGAAAAATGATCACCGGTGTCCCGTCCGACCAAGAGCCTTATCCCGGACTCATCATTCCGCCGGATCAAATGAATTATTATTTCCGGGTGGTCTTGGATCGGGATGACGTGGAGGAAGGAAAAATGCCGAAGAATTGGGCGGATTGGGTGAAGACATTGATTGATAAATACGGTTAGCGTGCGCCTGATCGCCCACAATATTCGTTCCATGCACAATATCGGCGCCATTCTTCGGTCCGCCGACGCATTTGGCGTGGAGCGCGTATATCTCACGGGTTATACGGCAACACCGCCGAGAAAAGAAATCGCGAAGACAGCCCTTGGCGCCGAGGATCGCGTGCTTTGGGAATATCACATTGATCCTTTGCCCCTCATGGCCCAATTAAAACAACAGGGATGGACTATTCTTGCCCTTGAAAACGGCAGGGAAGCCATGCCGCTTTCCGACGCCCTGCGTCACGTGCATCCAGAGCGGACCGTCTTGCTCTTGGGAAATGAAGTGGAAGGCGTGGTGCCTGATGTGCTGGCGATTTGTGATCAAATCGTTGAAATTATTTTGCCCGGACGCAAACGCTCTCTCAATGTATCTGTCGCGGCGGGCATCGCATTGTTTGTTGTCGCGGCGGAAAATGGGTATCATGTTGGAAACGTGGAACGCCCGCCAGGCCAAAGAGCCCCCGCCCGGCCGACGTTCCGGTCGGACGGATAGAATGTCGGAATAGGCGAAGCAATTTTCACCTCTATATGCTCACCGTCATCATTCCGACAAAAAACGAAGAAAACCATTTGCCCAGACTTCTTGCTTCTCTCAAAAGGCAAACTCTTCAGCCTCAAGCCATCATCGTTGCGGACGCAGGCTCAACGGATCATACGCGTGCCATCGCGAAAGCGGCCGGAACGGTCATGGTGGATGGCGGATTGCCGGGCATTGGACGTAATCGAGGAGCAGCGGCGGCGAACACCCCTTTTTTGTTGTTTCTGGATGCCGATGTCGAGCTCACCGACCCCACCTTTTTGGCACAGGCGATTCGCATGATGAAGGAAAGAGGATTGGGTGTCGCCACCTGCGAAGTGGAACCGATGGACGCGGGCACATGGGACCACGTTTTGCATGGGGCCTACAATCAGTATACAAAAATGCTCCAACACGTTTTTCCCCACGCGCCCGGTTTTTGCATTTTCATTCGTCGGGAAGTGCATGAGGCCATCGGAGGCTTTGACGAGTTCGTGACATTTTGTGAAGACCACGATTATGTCCAACGCGCGTCGAAAATCACGAGCTTCGGCATTTTGCCGATCAAAATCCCCGTCTCCACGCGTCGCTTGCGTCGTGATGGCCGCTTGCGCCTGGCATGCAAGTTCGTTCTTGCGGAGCTTCATCTCGCCACTGTCGGCCCCATCCGGCATCACTTGTTTAACTACACATTCGGGCATGAGAAAAAGCGAAGGAGTAAAGTGATGAAGTGATTATGCACATTCCCGTTGTCGTTCAATATCGTCATGTTCATTTGTCCGAACAAGACCAAGCGCGTCTCTTTGGTTCCGATCCTTTGCTCAAGCCCATTGCCGACGCGGGCCATCGGGGCCAAGTGGTTTATCGTGAGACAGTAACCATCGTCGGAAAACACGGAACCCTGGAACAGGTGCATGTACTTGGTCCCAGCCGCGCGCAGACCCAGGTGGAATTGTCAGCCGCGGAGGCATTCGCTCTTGGCATCAATGCTCCCTTGCGCATTTCGGGCGATGTGAAGCGCGCGGCAACTTGCGGTTTAAGGGGGCCACATGGGAACATACGGGCTCGCGCATGTGTCATCGTTCCGATATGGCATCTGCATTGCCATGCGCGCGACGCAAAACGTCTTGGCGTCGAGCAACACGATGTCGTTTCCCTTTCGGTTCTTGAGCGGCCCGATACGCGCCTGGAACAGGTCGTGGTGCGCGTGCACCCATCCTTTTCCCTTTCTTTTCACTTGAGCGTTGATGAAGCCGCTGCGTTTTGGTTGCATACCGGCGATGTCGTTACGCTCGTTCGTCTCTAACTCTTCAGCATATGCCATTCCGTTTTCACCCGCTTCTTGCCGCTCTTGCAAGCGCCGTATGTATCGCGATGCCCATGCTGGCGCATGCGGCCGTATCGGATCTCAGCATGACGACGCGGGACATCTCTTTTTCCAAACCACTTGTGGCGGGCGATCGCGTTCGTTTGTATGCCACGGTGCATAATCTTGGCACCTCCGACACGAGCGGCTTTGTTTCTTTTTTCCAAGGAAGCGTTCCCATCGGCGATTCCCAAGTCTTGACCTTGCGCGGCGGCGGCTTGCCGGAAGAAGTCTTTGTCGATTTCGTCGTTCCTCCCGGGCCGTTTAATGTGCGCGCAGAAATTCGCGGCACGGATCCTCCCGACCAAAATGAGAGCAATAACAGCGTATTGACGGGATTGTTCCACCCCATTTTTGACGATGATCATGATGGCGTTCCAAATGACAAGGATAATTGTCCGACGGCCGCGAATGCGGATCAAGCCGATTTGGACGGCGACGGATTAGGGGATGCCTGCGATCCGGATATTGATGGCGATGGGCTGTCCAATAGCGTGGAAGCTGAACTTGGCACCAATCCGCGTTTGCGCGATACCGACGGCGACGGCGTTCCCGATCCTGTAGACGCTTTTCCTTTGGATCCAACGCGTTCAAAACTTCCTCCGCCTCCGCCGCCTAAACCAGTGCCCATTGTCGTGAAACCGACCCTGGCCCTTCTTCCCGTCCCCCCGACGAGCTCTCCTCCCGCCCTTGAATCACGGCGGGACCTCGCCTCCGGCGATGGCCAGCGACAACCTTCTTTTCCCCTTCCCCCGTCCCCCCCACAACCTTATTCCTCTCCCCCCTCCCCCGTCTTTGAGCAAAGGCGAACGGATTGGAATGCCTATACCTTCACGGCTTCGGCTCCAACGGACAAAGGCTACCTTTTTGCTTGGGATTTCGGCGATGGCTCAACATCAAACCGAAGAGAGGTCATGCACACCTTTCGTATGGCGGGCGCATCCCGCGTAAAACTGACGGTGACGGATCCAAGCGGCGTCGTGAGTTCAGAAACAGCCATTGTGCGGACACCGTTTTTTTCCTTACACAATCCTCTCATTGTCAGTGTCTTGTGGGTGCTTGGCTTATGCGTGGTCCTTGGTCTTGGTTTCGTTTGGCACATAGGCCGTCCATCCTCGGGGCGGCGCCGTATCGTCGTGAAAAACGACGATGAAGACGAACCGGACAAAGAATGAGCCCATGCTCAAATTTTTTCATGCCGAATCTAAATCCGTCATCAGCGGCGCCGCCATCGTCGCATTATTGTCATTCGCGAGCCGATTCGTCGGCTTGGTGCGCGATCGTTTGCTGGCCGGGCATTTCGGGGCGGGGAATACTCTGGACATCTACTATGCGGCATTCAAATTACCGGATCTGTTCTTTAGCCTCATCGTCGTTGGCGCATTGTCGGCGAGCTTCATCCCGCTGTTCACGAAATACTATAGCGATGAAAAAAAGCGCGCGCGCGCATGGGAAGTCACCAATAATGTTTTGCATCTCGTGCTGGCCGGCATGATCGTGGTTTCTCTGGGATTATTCATCGGGGCCAAACCGCTTTCCAGCATCATTGCGCCTGGCTTTACCCCCGAAAAACAGGTAGTGGTCGCTTCGTTCACGCGTATCATGCTTCTTGCGCAAATCTTGCTGGCGGCTTCGATGATTTACGGGAGCGTATTGCAGGGGATGCGGCGTTTTTTTCTTTCGTCGCTCGCGCCCATTTTTTACAATCTCGGCATTATTGCCGGTGCGATCTGGTTTGTCGATGCGCTTGGCCCGATTGGCTTGGCGTGGGGCGTTGTGTTTGGGGCGTTTTTGCATCTGCTCATTCAGCTGGTGGGTGTGCGCGCCGCCGGATATCGCCACACATGGCAGTTCAGGCCGCGTGATCCAGACAGTTTGGAAATTTTGCGATTGATGGGTCCGCGCGTCGTTGGCATCGGCACATCGCAAGTGAACTTTGTCTTGTTCACCGTTCTCGCATCCACTCTTGCCGCCGGCAGCGTAACCTTGTTTCAATTCGCTTACAATATTCAATATTTTCCCGTGGGCATTATCGGTGTTTCCTACGCCATTGCCGTCTTTCCTTCCTTTGCCGAGTCCTTGGGAAAAAATGACAAAAAAGGTTTTGTGTCCGTATTTGAATCCACCGTTCGCCAGCTTTTCTTTTTTCTGGCGCCCATCACGGTTTTGTTTTTATTGTTGCGCGCGCAATTTGTGCGCGTCATCGTTGGAGCCGGGGAATTCGATTGGACGGCAACCATCACCACCGCCAATACGCTTGCCTTTTTCACGTGCAGTTTCATCGCCCAGTCCCTTGTCATGATTTTGTCCCGCGCCTTTTACGCCTTGCGCGACACATCCACACCGCTTGTCTTGGCGATCGTAACCGATATTCTGGCCCTCGTTGCCGCTTTGTGGCTGAAGCCGTCTTTCGGTGTGGTCGGTCTCGGCATGGCCTTTTCGCTTTCCGCTATCGTGGAAGCGGCTCTCTTGTGGGTCGCCTTGCGTCAGCGCATAGGATCGCTGGGAGAACGAAGCATTTTGAAATCGTCGCTCGTCATTTTTATCGGGAGTCTTGCCGCGGGTCTCGTGATACAAATAGTCAAGCCGCTTGTTGTCGCGCGCTATCCTTTGACCACATTTGTCGGAGTATTATTGGAAGGACTGGTGGCCGGAGGATTGGGGCTCATGACATATGTCCTTGTCTCCGCCGCTCTCGGGAGCTCTGAATTGATGGACATTGTCGCTTCCGTACGGCGCAAGTTTCTGGCAAAAGCCAAGCCAAGCGAAGCCGTGTTGCCGGATGCGCCAGCGGGGGCGTGATGATGTTTTTTTCTGGACGTTCTTAGGTATTTTCCTTAAACTGTCGGCGAGGAAATGGCTGAAACCCTTACAGCCCTCAAAGCCCTTTTCTGTATGATCACCTCCGACATCCGCGCAAAATTCCTGACATTCTTCGAGAAGCACGGTCACGCCATCATTCCTTCCGCCCCGCTCATTCCCGAGAATGATCCGACCACCTTGTTTACCGGTAGCGGCATGCAGCCCATGGTCCCATTCCTGCTCGGCGAGGCCCATCCGCTCGGCACCCGCATTGCGGACAGTCAAAAATGTTTCCGCTCGCAGGATATCGAGGAAGTGGGCGACAATCGCCACACGACGTTTTTCGAAATGCTCGGCAATTGGTCGCTTGGAGATTTTTTCAAGAAAGATCAGATTACGTGGATGTTCGAGTTTTTGATCAAGGAAATAGGCTTGAACCCGAAGAACTTGTACGTCACCGTTTTCCGCGGCAGTCCGGACCTCAATATTCCGCGCGACGAGGAAGCGGTGAATCTTTGGAAAGAATGCTTCGCATCCGTGGGCATAGAAGCGGAAGACGTCGATTTTGCCGAACGCGACGGCATGAAAAACGGCCGCATCTTTTATTATCCCGAGAAAAAAAACTGGTGGTCGCGCTCCGGCGTCCCAGGAAACATGCCGGTCGGCGAACCCGGCGGACCGGATACGGAAATGTTTTGGGACTCTGGAGCCGAACGTAAATCGCATGAGACATCTGCGTGGAAAGACGAACCCTGCCACGTAAATTGCGATTGCGGGCGTTTCGTCGAAATCGGCAATAACGTGTTCATGCAATATGTGAAGAAAGAAAGCGGATTTGAGCTTTTGCCAAAGGCCAATGTCGATTTCGGCGGCGGCCTTGAGCGCTTGGCCGCGGCTTCGAACGGCAACCCGGACGTGTTCCTGATCGATGCCTTTGACGGCGCGCGCTCCGCGCTGGAACAGGCCATCGGCAAAAAGTACGGTGCCGACGAGACGGAAACCTACGCTTTCCGCATTGTGCTCGATCATATCCGCGCCGCGACTTTTCTCATCGGCGACCACGTGCTTCCGTCCAACAAGGACCAAGGCTATTTCGTCCGTCGCCTCATTCGCCGCGCCGTGCGTTTCGCCCGGACGCTTGGAGCCGGTTCCGTCGTGCGCGCGGCCGCAAGCGCGTACATCGATTCGTACAAGGACGCGTATCCCGATCTCGTCGCCAAGCGCGACTTCATCCTGACGACCATTGAGGCGGAAGAAAGGAAATTTGCAAAGACGATCGAACAAGGATTGAAAGAATTTGAAAAGGCAAAATGGATAGGAATTCTCGATGAAGAATTGCCTGCCGGAGTTAAATCCGGCTCGGTCAAAGGACATGCTGAGTTCGTTTTGCCTGGTGAAATTGCCTTTGATTTATTCCAAACATACGGTTTCCCCATTGAACTCTCCGAAGAATTGGCAAAAGAGAGAGGGATAACAATAGACAGACAAGATTTCAATCGAAAAATGGAAAAACATCGGGAAGGATCGCGCGCTGGCTCCGAACAAAAATTCGCTGGCGGCCTTGCCGACACGTCCGCGGAAACGACCCGTCTTCACACCGCGACGCATTTGCTTCATCAGGCCCTTCGTCAAGTCCTCGGCCCGCATGTTGCGCAAAAAGGAAGCAATATCAACGCCGAGCGCTTGCGCTTCGATTTTTCGCATCATACAAAAATGACGACAGAGCAAATCAAACAGGTGGAAGACTTGGTGAATGCCGCCATCAAAAAAGATTATCCCGTCGGCTTCGAGCTTATGGATGTCGACGAAGCGAAAAAGCAGGGCGCCATCGGCTTGTTCGAAGACACGTACGCGGCCATCGGCAGCAAGATCAAGGTGTATACGGTGGGCGTGCCGAATGGCGCATGGTATAGCAAAGAAGTATGCGGCGGCCCGCATGTGACACACACGGGCGAGCTCGGTTCATTCAAGATTCAAAAAGAAGAAGCAAGCTCCGCCGGCGTGCGTCGTATCAAGGCGATTGTGACGGGGAAGGGGGATGGGGACAGGTTTTCTTGACAGTTCCTGCACGTTTCATTACTATATCCCCGCTGTAACTGTCCACAGACCCTTGCGTTCATCGGGGATCAATGCTAGAATTTTCGCAACTATGAGCGAACAAGGGGTGCAGGCGACCAAACAGTTTATTGAGATAAGGGGTGTGGTGGAAGAACTTCTTCCGGCCGCCCAGTTCAAAATTAAGCTGGAAAACGGTCAGTCGATTCTTGGCCATCTCTCAGGCAAAATGCGCATGAATCGCATTCGCATTCTTCCCGGCGATGAAGTCAAGGTCGAGATGAGTCCCTACGATTTGACAAAGGGCCGCATCGTGTACCGTTTTTAGCTCTCAAGAAGTGAACGTCATCGACTTTCCTCGATGACGTTTGTGCATTTCGTCTTTCACTCATTGTTGTACCGGTTATGAAGGTTCGCGCTTCCGTCAAACCCATGTGCCGCGACTGTAAAGTCATACGCCGTCAAGGCCGTTTGGTGGTGATTTGCAAAACCCCCAAGCATAAACAGCGTCAAGGGTAATATAAAGTGATACGTTTCACGATTTCATATGGCACGCATCGCCGGAGTAACACTCCCAAACGAAAAACCGATTTTCATTGCCTTGACCCAGGTCTACGGCGTTGGCCGTTCTACCGCGAAAAAAGTCCTTGCGGCGGCGAAGGTGGATGAACACATTCGCACCAAGAGTCTCACGGAAGATCAAGTGAATGCGATCCGCACGATCGTGGAGAAAAACTATCGTCTGGAGGGTGATCTGCGGCGTTCCGTTCTCTCGAATATCAAGCGATTGAAGGAAATTGGCAGTTATCGCGGCATTCGTCACAGCAAAAAACTGCCGGTTCGCGGCCAACGTACGAAAACCAATTCTCGCACTGTGCGCGGCAATGTCCGCCGCACCATGACAAGCGGCCGCCGCGCCCTCACCAAGACATAATCTCGTTATGGAAACTTCGCAGAAACAATCGACGACAGAAGCCCCCGCGGCGATTGCCCCTGCAAAGGCTCGAGTCGCCAAGAAAAAGGCGGTTCATCCCGTGCCGCATGCCTGTGCCTATATTCAGGCGACGTACAATAACACCATTGTGACATTGACGGATTTGAACGGCAATACCTTGGCATGGGCTTCGGCTGGCAATTGCGGGTTCCGCGGTCCAAAAAAGGCCACGCCTTATGCCGCGTCTGTCATCGTGAAGACGATTGCCGAACGCGTGGCGGATTATGGCGTACGCGATGTCAGCGTTTTCGTGAAAGGCGTCGGACAAGGTCGCGACGGCTCCTTGCGCGCCTTCAATGCAAATGGGTTCAATGTCGCTTCCATCAAGGATATCACCTCGGTTCCTCATAATGGCTGCCGCTCCAAGCGTGCGCGCCGCGTGTAATCCTATGGCGAACATCAAAAAACCGATCGTCAAGCTGTCGCGCCGTCTGGGCATCACCCTTGGCAAGGATAAATGGGTCGCGCGTCGTCCCTATCCGCCGGGCGTCCACGGCCCCGCGCAAATGAAGCGCAAGTCACGTCAGTCCGGTTATGGCCTTCAGCTTATGGAGAAGCAGCGCGCAAAGGCCGTCTATGGCCTGCGTGAGCGCCAATTTCGGAAATATTTCGAACAAGCCAAAAAGAAAAAAGGCAATACGGCCACGCACTTGGTGGAATTGCTTGAACGCCGTCTGGATAATGTCGTGTACAGATTGGGACTTGCTTCCACGCGCCGCCAGGCTCGTCAAATCGTGACACACCGTTTTGTGGAAGTGGATGGAGTCGCGGTGAACATTCCTTCCTATCAGGTTCGTCCGGGAGAAGTCATCAACATACGAGAAGAAAAAATGAAGAAAGGTCTCATTCCGCAAATCTCGGCCGGTCTTGCCAAGCGCGAGTTGCCGAAATGGCTCACTATGAATGCCGCCTCGCTCACCGGCAAGGTGACGACGGTTCCGGAAGGGGAAGATTTGCGCCAGCTTTTCGACCCAACACTCATCGTGGAATTTTATTCCCGCTAAGCCCTCCTTCGAGGAAGCATCGCGTATGGAGAACATTCTTCTTCCCTCTAGCATCCGTTTCGAGCCAGGAACCCGCCCGAACGAAGGGGTCATGATCGTAGAGCCGTGTTTTCATGGCTATGGAACGACCTTGGGCAATGCGCTACGTCGCGTTTTGCTCTCCTCTCTTCCCGGCGCCGCGATTACGGCGGTAAAGGTGAAAGGCGTTACGCACGAATTTCAAGCGATCGAGCATGTCAAAGAAGACGTTCTCGAAATTATCTTGAACCTCAAGACATTGCGCCTGAAACTGTTTAGCGATGAGCCGGTCAAACTCACGCTCAAGGCAAGCGGGGTCAAAGTGGTGACGGCAAAAGATATTGAAGGAAATTCGGATGTTGAAATCGTGAATCCGTCATTGAAGATTGCGACGCTCACAGATCCGAAAGCAAGCGTCGAAATGGAATTGACCGTTGCGCGCGGCCGCGGCTATCGCCCGACCGAGGAGCGCATGAAAGAAATTCACGATCTGGGCACCATCGCCATCGACTCGCTGTTTTCTCCCGTCCGCAATGTCGGTTATCGCGTGGAGAATACGCGCGTCGGGGAAATCACCAACTACGACAAGCTCATCATGTCCATTGAAACAGATGGAACCATTACGCCGGAGGAAGCGGTTCGCGAATCCGCCAAAATCTTGATCAACCATTTCTCTTTTTTGACACAAGAAGCGATGAAAAGTGAATAGGAATTCACCCTATTCTTCCTCCTATGCGCCACCGCAAACAAGGCAAAGTTCTGGACAGAAAAAAGGCCCCTCGAGAGGCCCTTCTTCGCAATCTCGCGGCGAGCATCGTTCTGCACGAGAAAGTTCAGACCACGCAAGCGAAGGCCAAAGCCGTGCGTCCGCTCGTGGAGCGCGCCATTACTGCCAGCAAAATTTCCACACTTGCCACGCGCCGCAACCTGTTGAAGTTCTTTTACACGGAACAAGCGGTTAAGAAACTTTTGGAAGTGCTTGGCCCACGTTATGCTTCGCGTCCGGGAGGCTATACCCGCCTGGTGAAAATCGGGCCGCGACAAGGTGACGGAGGGGAAATGGTGCAGATTGAACTTGTGTAAATATGATCCGTATTTCTCGTACAATTCAAAAGCTCGACGCGGCAGATCAGGCTCCTGGGCGTCTTGCGACGCGCATCGCGATGATGCTCATGGGCAAGGACAAACCTTCTTTTGTGAACAATGTGGATGCAGGAGCGATTGTGGAAGTGGTCCATGCATCTAAAATGCGTATTACCGGTTCCAAAATGGATACCAAGGAATACCATTCACACACGATGCATCCGGGCGGTTTCGCTTCGCGGAAAATGAAGCAGGTATTTGAAAACGATCCCGCTGATGTTCTCCGCCGCGCCGTTGACCGCATGTTGCCCAAAAATTCCTTTCGTCCGGAACGCTTGAAGCGTCTCTTGATCAAGAACTAATATGGCCGAAAAGAAATCCACAAGCGGCAATACGTATACGCCCGCCTTGGGACGTCGCAAGGAAGCGGCCGCCCAAGTTCGGTTGGTGCATGGCGGGACGGGTTTGTTTATGGTGAACAAACGTCCTGTGAAAGAATATTTTCCCGTATACAACCTTCAGCAAACCGTTCACGCTCCTTTGGTAGCAACGGGTTTGGAAGGGACCTATGACGTTTCTGTGAAAGTGATGGGAGGCGGCATGAGCGGTCAAGCCGGCGCCGTGCGCCTTGGCATCGCTCGCGCCCTTATCGAGATTAACCCGGATCTGCGTCCCGCCTTGAAAAAGCTCGGCTTCCTTTCCCGGGATGCCCGTGTCCGCGAACGCAAAAAGTACGGCAAAAAGTCGGCGCGCCGAAGCCCGCAATGGGCGAAGCGTTAAAAGCTTGGTCAAAACGTCTCCCCATCGGGAGGCGTTTTGCTTTTGCTCTAGATGACCCGGCGAAATCGCGGTTCCGCGATGTCTTTGCAATGACGAGGTAAATTATTTCAAAGAGAGCGCGTCGTGCAAGGTCTTGCCATTCACGTACACGACCGTCTTTTCATAACCGAGGAATTGATGGACCGTGGCGTTGATCTGTTCTTCGGCGCGCGGATCGTCGCATTCGCCGCCGAGATTGAAGGAGCCGGAAATGTCCACGCGGCTCAAGGTGATTTTACCGACAGTGAGGGCGGCATTATAGAGCGCGGTGCTTAGCCCCGACTGGCCGTACATCTGGGATTTAATGGAGAACAAGGCCGTCAGTGCGTCCTTCACGGTTGCCGCTTGGGTGCCGACGCCTACGAGACTGTCGCCGCAGCCGATGAGCTTGCCGCTTTTGCCGCTGTCGCCAGAGGCAACAAGGAACAGGGAATAACCGGATGGGCCGTTCTTGATCGGTTCTTTTGCGGGGGGCTGGAACGGATTCGGCTCGTCAATGGCGATGGACGGATGATCTTCATTCGACGAAGGGGAAAAAGCCGGACGCATTCGTTTGGCATAATAGGCGCCCGCGCCAAAGCCGATGATTGCGACGAGCATGACGATGATGGCGGTCGGCAGGGATTTGTGAACCATATGACGGGATCATAACACATCGGCGGGTTCTTCGATTGAAGACTCCGTCAGGATGACTCGAAGAAAGAAATCTGCTAAGCTCATCTCACTGTGAGCGATCGATTAGCGAGAAACACCTTGTATTTGACGGTGGCGAGCATTGGGCAAAAAGTGCTGGCATTCGCCTATTTTTTGCTCCTTGCCCGCTTATTGCAGCCGGAAAAAACCGGATTGTACGCGGTCGCCCTCTCGCTTGCCACGACGTTTTCCGTGATCGCGGATTTCGGCACGCCATCCGTCGTCATTCGCGACGTCGCCAAGGATCCGGTTCATTCCTTGTCATTGGTTCGGCAGGCCTTCGCTTTCAAATTGCCGCTTACCCTCTTTGCCATCATCGCCTCGAATGCGACAGCGTATCTTTTGGGATATGAACCGGACGCGCGATTGCTCGTCGCTCTCGCCGGCGGCATCTTGTTTCTCGACTCGCTTTCCATTTTCTTTTACGGTGTATTGCGGGGATTGCATGTCTTGGCATACGAATCGCTGGGGATGTTCGTCGGCCAGCTCATGACCTTGGTCGGAGGCGCTTTGGCGCTTTGGCTTCATCCCACGCTTCCCGTTCTCATCCTGACGCTCACGCTCGGCAGCCTGTTCAATGCCGCGTATGCGTCATGCCAAGTCGTGCGGCGCTTGGGCATGCGGGCTTTGATGCCCCAATGGACGAAATCCGGTTTCCGCCATATCGCGAAGGCGGCGTTTCCGTTCTTTTTGGCCGCGGGTTTCGTAAAACTCTTCGGAAGTTTGGACGTTCAATTCCTCAAATTCTTCCAAGGCAATGCGGCCGTTGGTGTTTACAGCGTCGCGTATAAATTCACCTATGCGTTCCAATTTCTGCCTCTTGCCTTCGTGGCGGCGCTTTATCCGAGCATGAGCGCCTTGGTCGGCAACAAAGACATGGCTGGCTTGGAACGGCTTTTTGAAAAATCCATGCGCTATATGCTACTTCTCTCCATTCCACTCGCATTTGGCATTTCCTTCATTGCCGACCAAGCTGTTGGCTTGGTCGGATCCACCTATGGCGCGGCCATTCCCGTCCTGTCCTTCCTCCCCTTTGTCCTCATTCCGAGCTTTTTGGATTTTCCCATCGGTTCCTTGTTGAACGCGTCGGGCCGACAGGGAACGAAGACGGCGCTTTTCGGCGCGACCCTCGCCGTCAATTTCCTGCTCAATCTCTATGCGGTCCCGCGGTACGGCATGATGGGCGCCGCGGGCGCATCGGTTTTCAGCATCGTTTTTTTGGTTCTTGGCGGCTTGCATTTCGTGCCAGGCATCATCCGCGGATATCGGCACGCGCGCCTTATCCGAATCGCCTTCCCCTTCGTCTTTGCGGGCATGGCGATGCGACTCATGGGCCATGCCGCGCGCATCGGTTTGGATCGCTGGACGACGATGTCCCCGCGCATAGAACTGATGCTGGTCGTTTGCGCGTCCGCATGCACCTATGCCGTCACCCTGTGGTTGACACGAGCCGTTTCCGCGCATGACGTCCGCGGATTTACTCGCTTGTTCCGCCGCACTTCTCCCGCCTATGCCCAAGACGCTCCTGTTGACGCCTGATTTCCCGCCTCGTCGCGGCGGCGTGGCGCTTTATTTGGACGCGGTTGCTTCCGCGCTCAAGGAAGAAATATATGTGCTTGCGGCTCCAGAGCCGGACAGCGCCGTTTTTGACGCGGGAGCTTCATATTCCATTGAACGCATTGAGCTCTTGTTCCGATGGATTTGGCCCCACTGGTTTCGCTCCGTCCTCATATTGTGTCAGCGGTCGGCTTGGTATCATCGCGTCATCGTAAGCCATGTGCTTCCATTTGGTACGGCCGCGTTTTTTGCGAAGCTCATTACGAAAAAGCCGTATGTCGTCATTGCCCACGGCATGGATGTCGCCTTGGCGCGCCGTTCGTCGTGGAAGAAATTCCTTGCGGGATTCGTCTTGCGGGGGGCGAAACTCGTCATTGCGAATTCACGGGCATTGAAGGAAGAAATTCATGGAACGTGGAAGGTGGAACGAGTGGCATTCGTGCATCCCGCCATCACATTAAAAGGCATGGCGAAAGAATGGAATATCGAGCCGATTCCACATGCGGGCATCCGTCTGCTTACCGTATCTCGCCTTGTTTCGCGCAAGGGCCATCTGCGCGTCCTCGAAGCATTGGCGCGTCTGCGCGATCGGCATCAGCTTCCCGAGGGCTTGGAATATTTGATCGTTGGCGATGGACCCATGTCGGACGCGATCGAGATGCGAGCCACGGATTTGGGTATCGATGATCTCGTTCATTTTCGCCGCGGAGTATCAGATGAAGCCTTGCCGGAACTCTATCGATCATCCGATGTGTTTGTCATGCCCACCGTTGCGAGCGGAGCCGATCGTGAAGGGTTCGGTATTGTCTATCTTGAGGCGGGGGCCTATGGATTGCCTTGCATTGGCACACGTCAGCCGGGAGTGGATGAAGCTTTGCTGGATGGGCATACCGGTTTGCTCATTCCAGACGGCGATATCGAAGCCTTAACGCGCGCCCTATTGAAACTGTCGACGGACGGAGCATTGCGCCGTACACTTGGCATTGCCGGTCAAGAACGCGTACGCAATGAATTTTCCCGCGGAAAACAAGCGGAGAAGTTCAGGAATTTATTATAGAGATCTCTGAAAATATGATCTCCGTCATCATTCCTACCTATCAACACGGAGCAACCATCGCGCAATGCCTCGATGCCGTTTTTGCGCAGACGCTTCAGGCGGGTGAGATCATCGTGGTGAACGATGGGTCCACGGATAAAACGTCTGAAGCGCTGAAGCCGTATCTCCACCGCATCATCCTCATCCAGCAAGAGAACAAGGGCGCGCAAGCCGCCCGCAATCGCGGTTGGCGCGAAGCGAAGGGCGACCTTCTCATCTTTTGCGATGCCGATGTGCGCATGAAGCCTTGCATGCTTGCGCAGATGGCGAAGGCCCTGGAAGCGCATCCGGAGGCAAGCTATGCGTATAGCGCTTTCCGTTTTGGGTGGAAAAAATTTCCGGGCATTCCGTTCAATGCCGCCAAGCTTCATCGTCGCAATTTCGTGCATACTACAAGCCTTGTTCGCCGCGCGGATTTCCCGGGCTTTGATGAATCCGTGAAGCGCTTGCAGGATTGGGACGTGTGGCTGACCATGCTCGCACAAGGCAAACAAGGTGTGTTGGTTCCGGAAACCTTATTTCTCGTGGCGGTGCACGGTTCTTCGCGCATTGGGTCTTCCTGGCTCCCGCGCATTGCGTATTGCCTTCCATGGGATAGGCTCGGATGGATGCCGTCTGCCATACGAACGTATCGTTTGGCCCGAGAAGCGATTGTTCTCAAGCATACATTATGAACAGGCAATTCTTCGGCAAAGAATTTCGGCTCATCTTCGCCGCGCTCGCGATGGTCTTTGGCATTGCCATTCTCGTTTTCAAGACGACATATGCGGGCCCGGTGCTTATTCTCATAATCCTTGGCGCCTTTCTTCTCACCTTCATACGTTTGGAGTGGGGAATTGCGGCTGCTTTTGCGGAGCTTTTTGCGAATGCGCACGGACATCTTATAGACGCTTCGTTTTTTGGTTTTCCTTTTTCCATGCGCATGGCTGTCTTTACCGGTGTCATGCTTGGATGGGCCTTTCTTTTCTTGTGTCGTCGTGTCACGTTCTCCTTGCGGGACCCGCGGCTTCAACCGTTTTTCCCTCTCGCCGCCGCCATCGCGGTCGGCTTTGCGGTTGGTGTTGCCCGCCATGCCCCGAGCGTCGTCTTTCAAGATGGCAATGCGTATTTGTATCTGCTCTATCTTTTGCCCATCCTATCCGTTTCTTGGACCAATGATCTCGGCCGCCTCTTGCTTCAAACCTTCGCCGCCGCCGCGGCATGGGTTTCAACGCTCACCATCGGCCTTCTCTATGTGTTCACGCATTTGCCAAAATGGATGCTTTCATCGGTCTATCTGTTTATTCGCGACACGCGCACCGGCGAGTTAACAGAAATGCACGGCGTGTTTCGCATTTTTCTTCAAGCGCAATTTTCCGTTATCGCCTTTGCCTTGCTGATTGCCGCGGAACCATGGTTTCGCACGCAAGGGAAGCGGGCTTTGTGGTTTTGGCTTGCAAGCATGTCTATGGTTTGGGCGGTGATTATCATGAGTTTGTCGCGGAGCTTTTGGTTTGGCTTGATCGGCGGCGGCGCGGTTTTATGTGGATTGCTCTTGCGAGACGCGCGGGGCAAGCTCGAGACGAAACGCTGGGTCATCGCCGTCGGTCTTCAGCTTGCGGCCGTTTTCGGCGGATTGGTTTTGCTTGCGTGCACGATTCTCATTCCCATTCCTTTGCGAACGACGACCGTCCGTTCCCTGTCTGATCTGCTCTCTGCCCGCACGTTGGATACGGGAGACGCGGCTATTTCCAGTCGATGGAATTTATTGCCGGAGATGGTTAAAACAATTTTCGCTTCTCCTATCATCGGCAGCGGCTTTGGTCAGACGGTCACCTTCAAGACGGATGATCCCCGCGCGCGCGCGCTTTCTCCCGACGGCCGGTGGACGACATATGCATTTGAATGGGGATGGGCCGATGCTTGGCTTAAGATGGGTTTGCTCGGTCCATGCGCTCTCCTCATTTTATTGGGCGCCATGATAAAAGGGTTGCGACCCCTTTTGGCGACGGAGAGAAAATGGCTTGGCATGGGATTCATTTCGGGCATGATCATGTTGTATGTGACTCATATCTTTTCGCCGTACTTGAATCATCCGCTTGGGCTGGGATTTATTTTGTTCCTCCTCCCTTTCCTTCCAAAACCCGAGGCGCGCGCAGGGAAGACGCTCGAACCTGTTCTCCTCGAGAAGACCAGCCTGCCGGATCGGCAAGGATTGCAAGGAGTGGGAGCGCTTGCGCGGGACAGCAAATCATAAACACCCCGTTGCGGGGGTGTTTGTTTCGCTTACATTTTCGGACCGCAGCACTTGCACATGCCGGGCCCCATTTTCTTCAAACCGATGAGCATGAGCAGGATCGGCCAAGCGACATTGGCGAAACTGGCACTAAGCACATTGAGTGCCTGGAGCAAAAACGTTAAGCCGATAAGCGTTATACAGACGGGTATCGCCTTGTGATGTGGGCACTTGCACATTCCTCCATTCATACCTTCATGCATACACGATAAGATAAGGAGTTAACCAAAGGAAGGATACACCCGGCGGGAAGAGGAGTCCATGACGGCGCCTTGGATATCTTTGTATCCGTGGATGAAGGCTTTGACATCCATGGCTTTCGCTCCCTCGGGTTGAAGTTTTGTGACGCGCAAAAATCCGTTTCCCGTGCCAATATCCATAGAATCGGGATGAAGAAAAACACGGCCGGGTTCAAGGGGTTCCGCGAAAGATTGTTTCGATCCGCTCGCGATAACGAAAGGAATTGCTTCAATGAGTTTTAAGCGCTTTCCGTTCCATATCGTCCAAATTCCCGGCCACGGCGTATAGGCGCGGCGTTTGCGGTCGATGGCTTCTGCCGACAATGACCAATCAATGTACCCGTCGTCGCGCGTCAGCACATGCGTTACGGTAATCCCTTGCGTCGATTGCGGCGCTGGTTGAATTTCTCCCGCAGCATAACGCTTCAATGTCGAGACGAGGAGCGGCGCGCCGATCACCTGGACTTTCTTTTCAAGCGATGCACCTGTTTCGTCAGAGGCCAGTGGAAACCGAATCGCGGCGAGAATCGGACCCGTGTCCATGCCTTCGTCCAATTTCATCACCGAGACCGCGGTTTCCCTGTCGCCTGCGGCAATGGCGGCCTGCAGGGGAGACGGGCCACGATGGCGGGGGAGCAAAGAGGGATGCACGTTCACACAGCCGAGCTTCGGTATGTCCAAAATGGCCCGCGGAATGATGCGGCCATAAGCGACGACGACGAAGATATCCGCCTTGAGCGAAGTGAGTTTCTGTATCGTTTCCATGCCCGAAGGAGTGGAAGCAGAAGCTTTGAGAGTCTCCGGCTGAAGAACGGGCATGCCATGTTCTCGCGCAAACGCTTTCATGGGCGTGGCTTCTAAAACCTGTTTGCGCCCGATGGGACGATCCGGTTGGCTGACAATGGCCGCCACTTCAAACTGAGAATCCTCCGCAAGGGCGCGGAGAAAAGGAATGGCGAAATGCGGGGTTCCGAAAAAAACGAGGCGAATCATAGGTACTTCTCCACTTTATCGATGAAAAGAACCCCGTTTAAATGATCAATTTCGTGTTGGAAGACATAGGCCGTTAAATCTTTTGTGTCCAAGATCATTTCCTTTCCGTCGCGTGATTGTGTCTTCACCTTTGCATGACGGTTGCGTTTGACGAGGCCAAATACCCCCGGCACGGAAAGACACCCTTCTTCTGACAATGAGGTGCGGAATGACGTGGAAATAATTTCTGGGTTCACAAAAGCCGTGACATGGCCGTCCATTTTTACGATGATGATGCGCTTTTTCACGCCCACTTGGGGAGCGGCGATTCCCACGCCGTCATATTCAATCATCGCCGTTTCCAGCTGGTCGATGAATGCCTGGGTCTCGGGCGAAGCAAGATCTTTAGCGGACACAATCGAAGAAACCCGGCGCAATTCCGGATGGGGATTCGTGAGAACGGTGAGTCCGCTTTTTTTCATAAGCGCTTCATTTCATCATGAAAATGGGTGCGTGTCAATAATACACGCATCATCCGTTTGTCGTAAAAACTTCAACAGGTCCGCCGCCTGCGCGTGGTCGATGTTTATTTCAAGCGCCGACGTGTTTGGTGCGCTTCGCACACCCGCATCGACATGGGCGGTCGGAAAGGCTTCTCGTATTGTTTGCACAAGAACGTGAGAGGCTTTGCGCGCTTCGTTTGCCGGGCGCTGTTTGCAGAGGATGCGCACACACCGCGTGCTCGGCGGCTGATGATAGGTCTTGCGGCGGCCACATTCTTCGCTCGCGAATGCCAAGACATTTTCTAAACCGGAACGAAACAGATCGACGTGATAGGTTTGAAGAAGAAAATCCGCACGGGATGCCGAGGCGACGCCTCTCCACTGGGCCGCTTCAAAAAGCGCTTGTTCCGTGGCGTTAAAAGAAGGGGAGCGCAAGGCGGCATCGGCATCAAGCAGGGCGACGAGACCAAGGGAAGAATCGGTGAATGGATCAAAAATATTCTCAAGATACTGCTGGGTTGCCAAAACAATTTGTACCGCATCCGTCATGGGATTGCCTTTCTCGACAAGAGCCATCGTCGCTTTCGGGAATGCTTCATGCAAAGCATCCGCAATGGCTCGGTTGCCAAACCCTTTGCGTTCGATTCCATATTCCATGCAGACGGGGCAAGATCGGGGAATTGATTCGCGCGTTTCGCAATGGCGGCAATGCAGCACATGTATTTCAACAATACGGACACCGGCGCATGTCGGGCAGGCAAAGGTATGTCCGCAATGAGCACAGCGCAGGAGGGACGATGTCCCGAGACGATTGTACACGCACAGGACGCGTTTGCCGGAAGCGATGGTTTTTTCTACCGCACCATACAAGGAAGGACCAAGCAGAGGATGTATCCCGCGACTTCTTTCTTGTGCCATGTCTGCGAAAATCGTGCGCGGACTTTGGAAAGGGTCAAACATGTTTTGGCCAAAAAAGGAGGTATCGCTTGCCTGCGGCATCACATCGCTGCAGATGATTTTTGTCCCGAGCAATTTTGCTTGGAGGAATGCATTCGAACGAGCATCATAGCGCGGGTTTTTATCCGCGTTTTTATGATGGGGATGTCCGGAGCGCGCGAGCCAGAGGGTGGAGGGATAAGAATGAGATTGTAAGGGGAGCAGGGAAACTAATCGCGTGCCGATGAGAAGGCGAGTTTGTCCACAGCGAAAGGCATTCCAGGCACGGAACCGCGCATGAGGTGTTTCTTCACCCGTCAAAAGGGCCGGCAAAAAACGGCTCAACCGATCATGCAACAATTGAGCGTCCCTTACATGGGGGAGAACCAAAGCGACTCGCGTTTCAGAAACGGCGCCCAAATAACCCGCGACAAGGGCCGCGGTGCGCCGTAAATCAGGAGCGCAAATGAATGCATGTCGGGCGGCGCAGAGATATTGTATGGCTTGGCGGGCAAGAGGCGCTTCGTCTGCGGGGAGGGTGAGGGGAGTGGGGATGGTGCCACCGTCGGCTGCGGGGTCCCGTCGTGATTCAGGGGCGGGAGAGATTGTCGCCGAGGAAGGTTTGGGGGGTAGCGGGAGGGCGGCAGCGAGAATGGAACAAGGGGATTGAACGAGATCCTGGGCGAGAGCTTCCAAAAAGGCCAATGCGGACACAGAAAGGTATGCTGTCTCAACGACGCGCATGATTGTTTTCATGTTTTCCCCGCTTCCTTCTTTTACGGTCGCGACAATACCAAGAATTGTTTTGCCGCGAAGAGGCATTTCCACCAAGTCTCCGCGTTCGCATTTCATTCCTTGGGGTATGGCATAATCAAAAACGCCCATCCGGCGCGGCATGGGTCGCAGGGGATAAATTTCCGCGAAAGAAAAATTCATTTAAGATGAAATTCCGCCGTGAGATACCCAACGCCGAACGGAGCTTCATAGGCGAGCCGTTCCGGTTTGATCGGCATCTTTTCCAAAATACCAAATAAAATAATACATGGGCGATAGGCGCATTCGCCGGCCATTTCAATCAAGCCTGGTTCCAAAGAAAGAAGCTGAGAAAGGCCAAATGTATCCACGGCGTGACACAGAGCCTGGTCGAATCGTTTGCCCTCGGGCCGCATCCCCAAAGGAGATTTTTTTGAAAGAGCATGGGACAAATCGCCCGTCGCGATAATAGCCACGCGTTTTTTTGACGCCGCAAGCGCTTCTTTAAGCGCGCGACCGAAGGCCGCATGCTCTTTCGGACCAAGACCGCTGTACGTGATGGGCACGACCTTACAGGTCGGGAGATGCTTGGTCAGCAACAAGAGAGGTACGGTTGCTCCGTGATCCAACGCATGATCCGTGTCGAGGGTGAGCGGCATTCCGTTGCGGCGCAGAAGGCGCTGGATATGGTCAATCAATTGCATGTCGGGCTGGAATGTTTGTGTCGCGCCAAGATCGCCGAATTTTGACAAATCTACACGGTACGGTTCATGGACATTGATGGAAAAAGCGTCGGCATGGATTGTTGCATGCGCCGAGATGACGACAAGGGTATCCGGCGCCGCACGCAAAAGGTTCAGAACGAGTCGTTCGATGGCGAGGAGGGTTTTTTTGAATTTTCTCCGGTTTTCCTTGCCGATACTTTCCAAAAGCAATGGCGTATGCGGCATGAAAGCGGCAAAAACGATCATAGGTTTATCTCGTCACCCAGGGTGTGCAGGGCCAGGGTTTTTGTATCGGTATACACGATTTGATTCTTACGCCAACCATACGCTAAAAACGCCTTTTCGTCCATGATTTTCCGTCTTTTCCCTTCTGAAATAACAAAGATATCTTTTGAATCTTTTACGGCCACAAGGGTGCCGTCAGGAAAAGGAATGGGCGGGCCATTTTGGAGAGTCGCCAAGGTTTTTCCGTCCGCTGGCCTCAGTATGCGCGAACCATACCGAGTCTTCAGAACTTCGGGAGAAGGAATGGGATGTTTGATGCCGCTTTCCACCGCATAGACCCCGCCCGTTTTTGTATCCTGCATCAAGGTTACTTCCGGAGGAGAAGATGGGTTTTCGATGGCGGGTCCCTCGACGTATCCACCTAAATCGTTTTTCCCGACGTCTACAATTTCATCCGGATCAAAACCAAGTTGACGCACGAGCTGGGTTGAAGCGAATGCGCGCACGGTATCGTCGACGATGAGAAAGACGTTTCCGTCAGGCGTGCGGAGAAGGGAATAGTTTGGGTACACGAGCGCCGCTCCGACCGGGTATGCGTTCAAGACGCCGCTTTTCACTTTTGCGATCGCACGGCCGTGAAAGCTGGTGATCAAAACCGTTTTGGAAGCGAGGAGATAACGTTGTTCATTGCGAATCAGCCACACGCCGCCGGTTTTTGCATCTTGCAGAAGAGCACCGGACGGATAGGCGGGCGTGAACCATGTATTCCAGATACGAACGAAATTTGCATTCCCAAACACATGAGGCGTATAGGTGTACAAAATGGCGGTGGCAAGCGTTTTTGGAATGATCTTGATCTCGTCAATCACCGCAGGAATGCCCACCCCGATGCCGCTTTGCGTCCGGCCGTATTTTTTCAAATCAGCGAGATAGGATTCGCGAATGCGTTTCGCGGCCCCGTGCACCTGAACGCCAAACCCCTTGTATTTTTTCAAACGTGGATCGCTTTTGTTGCAATCATCGCAAAGAGCATATCCCATGGCCCAATCCAGCTGATCCTGAGTGGGACTCGGATCTTCGATTAAACCTTGTTCACGCTGTAAAAGCACGGCAAGAAAACGGGGATTGATCGTAAACTCGCGCGCGGCACTCCAAATGATTTCAAGAGCCGGACGGAGTTTTCCGCGCGCGTCCTTTGTTTTATAATTTCCCAAAAATCCTTTCGCCAACAATGCGCCCAAATCGTTTTTTGTCATGGAAACCGTATCCGTGAGATCTTCGTCTGAAAGCAGCCGTTGCGGGTCAACATAATCCGTTTCCCATGCATGGGCTTTGGAAAACGGGAACAAAGCGGCCAACAAGGCCAAACAGGCGATCAAGCGACGCATAGCCATCGTTAGGATATCAGATGACCGTTACCGTTTCTTTTTGTTTCTCGGTTTTCTTGGAAATGACGATGATTCCTTCTTTTACACTGACGGTTATCGCATCGCCTTCTTTGATATCGCCGGAAATGAGTTTCATGGAAAGAGGGTTCAGCACCAGGGTTTGAATGGCTCGCTTGAGCGGACGCGCCCCATAGGCGGGGTCATAGCCTTTTTCCGCAAGCAGGGTATGGGCCGCGGGGGCAAATGTGAGACGCACGTCTCTTTGTTTGGCGAGCCGTTCCGACACGCGGCCAAGTTGCATGCCGACGATCCCTTCAATTTCCGTGGTTGAGAGCGAACGGAACATGATGATTTCGTCCACGCGGTTGAGGAATTCCGGACGGAAATGTTCCTTGAGCAATTCCAGCACGCGCGTTTTAATTTCGTTTTCTTCGCTTGTGGAGGCATCGTGATTTGCAAAGCCGATGGTGCCGGAAACTTTGCCGGCGTTCAGAATCATGTCCGAGCCCAAATTGCTCGTCATGATGATAATGGTATTTTTGAAATTCACTTTGCGGCCCTTGGCATCCGTCAAATGCCCGTCGTCCAGGATTTGAAGCAGAATATTGAAGGTGTCCGGATGGGCTTTTTCGATTTCGTCGAACAACAAGACGGCATAGGGACGGCGGCGGACGATTTCCGTCAATTGGCCGCCTTCGTCGTATCCGACATAGCCGGGCGGAGAGCCGATAATTTTTGAAACGGCATGCTTCTCCATGTATTCAGACATGTCGAGACGCACGAGCGCATGTTCATCGTTGAACATGAAGGCGGCCAGCGCTTTGGCCAATTCCGTTTTTCCGACGCCGGTGGGGCCGAGGAAAATAAAAGAGCCGATGGGACGACGCTCTTCAGCAATGCCTGCCCGCGAACGACGCAAGGCATTGCTGACGGCGACAACGGCCTCGTCTTGGCCGACGACGCGTTTCTTCAATTCGTCTTCCATGCGCACGAGTTTCATCAATTCCGACTCAAGCATTTTTGAGACGGGCACATGCGTCCAGCGAGCGACCACCGCAGCAATATCCTCTTCGGACACGACTTGTTTCAACATGCCGCGGTCTTTTTGCAGCACAGAAAGCGCTTGTTCCACGTCCGCCAGCTTCTTTTCCTCCTGGGGAATGCGCCCATAGCGAATTTCCGCGACGGTTTCAAGATCGCCGCGGCGTTCCGCGACTTCGGCTTCCCCGCGCAGCTTTTCAAGCAAGGATGTCGCGGCGCGCAAGGCGGCAATCTTTTCTTTTTCGTTTTTCCACTTGCCCTCAAGCGCGTCGGTTTTCTCCCGAAGATTGGCAACCTGCTTTTCAATTTCTTTGAGGCGCCCTTTGGATTCCTTGTCTTCTTCTTTTCCGAGGGCCTTGCGTTCAATCTCCAGGCGCAACATATCTCGTTTCATGAGGTCCAGCTCTTCCGGCAGAGAATCAATTTGCATGCGCAATGCCGAAGCTGCTTCGTCAATGAGATCTACCGCCTTATCCGGCAAATGACGGTCCGAAATGTAGCGCTGTGACAATTCGGCCGCGGCGACAATGGCCGGGTCGCTGATGCGCACGCCGTGGTGCACCTCGTATTTTTCCTTGATACCGCGCAAAATAGCGATCGTATCTTCAATGGACGGTTCTTCCACCATCACCGGTTGGAAGCGGCGTTCGAAAGCCGGATCTTTTTCAATGTGCTTTTGATATTCCTTGACCGTGGTGGCGCCAATGCAACGCAACTTGCCGCGGGCAAGGGCGGGCTTCAGCATATTGCTGGCGTCAAGCGAGCCATTTTCTGAAGTGCCCGCGCCGACAAGGGTATGCAATTCATCCACGAAAAGAATAATGCGGCCGCCGGATTCCTCGATTTCTTTAATGACGGCTTTGAGGCGTTCCTCAAACTCGCCGCGGAATTTTGTGCCGGCAATCATGGAGCCAATATCAAGCGCGACCAATTCTTTTTCTTTCAAAAGCTCGGGGACATCACCGGCCACAATGCGTTGGGCGAGACCTTCCACAACCGCCGTTTTTCCTACACCCGCTTCACCGATAAGGACCGGATTATTCTTGGTACGGCGTGAAAGTACTTGCATGACGCGGCGTATTTCGGCATCACGGCCGATAATCGGATCCAGTTCGCCAGCACGGGCGGCATCCGTCAGATTACGGCTGTACTTGGCCAGGGCTTGGTAACGGGTTTCCGGTTCCTGCGAGTCCACTTTTTGTGAGCCCCGAATGGCTTTTAATGCCCGCATGACGGCCTCTTCCGTAATGCCGAATGCACCGAGCAGGGTTTGCATCTGTGCGACAGCAAGCAAGCCAAGAAACAAATGTTCGGTAGAAATAAACTCGTCGCCGAATTGTTTCGCTTTTTGCGCGGCTCCATTTAAGACAGCAACGCCGTCTTGTGAAAGAAAGATCTGCGCGATGCCGCCCCGATTGCCTCCTTGTTTTGGCAATTCCTCAAGAATATCCTCTACGCGCATTTTGAGATCCGTCAGATCTGGCGTCACTTTATTTATAATAGCCGTCACGACGCCGTCATCGGGCGCGAGAAGAGCGGCGAGCAGGTGGACGGCTTCCATGGCCTGTTGGCCGTATTCCAGAGCAACCGCATTGGCATTTTGCAAAGCCTCTTGGGATTTCAGGGTAAAGTTGTTGGGCAACATAGGAGAAAAACGTAGAAGGTAGAACGCCACCGCCGTGATGCACGGGTGAGGCAGAATCATTCGCCATGGTTGAGGCCGGGCTCATTCGTAGAAACGATTTGTTTTCAGGAATGCGTCGATTCTACATATTAGCACTCTCAATTATAGAGTGCTAAACGCGTTTGTCAAGTAAAAGCGTGGATACTGTAAACAGGAAATAGAAATGTCCGGGTATACGGGAATTAGAAATGTCCGGTTTTGAGAGAGGAAGTCGGGACAAGGGTGGAAAGCCGCCGTGGGGGTTTGGTGGGTGCCTGCGTTCGTCGAATGTGTTTTGGAACGATC
>OBEQ012153297.1_pt1 | contig 40093 bp, 36 predicted proteins | sample 1670901 | NCBI WGS metagenome assembly OBEQ01 (sample SAMEA104232315, study PRJEB22302) | groundwater metagenome | biome: forest; feature: aquifer; material: groundwater | place: USA | collected 2011-08-07 | depth 5.4 m | reverse complement strand
CAATATTCCAAAGTTTATTCCCAAAATGTTTATAGCCTTTAATTTTGTTTTCTGAAATACGGCTGTCGGTACCGGGAGTGTTGCCGATAATCAAAGCCATGCGTCCGGCATCAGCGCCAAATTTTTGGGCGACGTCAATCGGGTCGATACCGTTGTTTAATGACTTGGACATTTTTCGGCCCTGGGCATCGCGAACCGTGCCGTGCAAATAGACGGTGCGAAACGGAATCTCACCGAGGCCATAGCCGCTCATCAGAATCATCCGCGCCACCCAGAAAAATAAAATTTCGTACCCGGTTTCAAGAATGTCGGTCGGGTGATAGGTTTTCAAATCACCGGGTTTATCGAGGGTTGAGAATGTCCATAAGCCGGACGAAAACCAGGTATCAAGGGTATCGGAATCTTGTTCCCACCCTTTACCATCTGGAGCATTGATTCCGCAATATACGTCATCGCCTTTATACCACACTGGAATTCGATGCCCGAACCAAATCTGGCGAGAGATACACCAATCACGAAGATTCTCAATCCAATGAAAATATGTCTTTTCAAAATGGTCGGGGATAATGGTTATTTGTTTGTTGACAACGCTGACCCGCATGATTTCTTTGAGTGTGGTTTGAGAACCTGATTTGATACCGTTAATTTTTGATTCTGAAAGCGTAAATGGTTTGTTTACATTGATAAACCACTGCAATTTGGGGAGAGGTTCAACAATTCCGCCGGTCCGTTCAGCGGTACTGATGTTTTGAGTTGTTTCCTCTTCCTTTTCAAGAAGATTGTTTTCTTTCAACCACTGCACCACAAGTTCTCGAGCTTCCGTAGTTTTTTTGTCGAGCAAATAGTCACCGCCAACCATCATTCGAGCGTATTCATTAATTACTTGTTTGATGGGTAGACCGTGCCGTTCGGCAATTTCCCAGTCAATCATCGAATGCGCCGGCGTGACACCCAGCGCACCTGTCCCGAAGGCCGGATCCACGGATTTATCGGCGATAATTTTAATATGGAGCGGCACGTTGCAAAATTCCAGATCATATTCAGTGTCGATATATTTTTGATAGCGCGTGTCATCCGGATGCACCGCCACAGCGGTGTCACCAACTTTGGTTTCCGGACGAGTGGTTGAAATGGCAATTGGAAAGTCTTTACTGTATCGAAATGTGTACAGTTTAGCTTGCCGTTCTTCGTATACGATTTCATCGTCGGAAATTGTGGTCTGACCCTTCGGATCCCAATTAACGATTCGGTTCCCGCGATAAATCAAACCAGCGTCGTACATTTTTTTAAACATCGTCCGAACCGCCAAGTTTCGAGGTTCATCGAGGGTATAGGCTTCGCGAGACCAGTCACAGGACGCGCCCAGGGTTTTGATTTGTGCAACAATCGTATCGTGGCTTTCTTTGGCAAACGTTTTAATACGGTTGAGTAATTCATCACGACCCAAGTCATGGCGATTTTTACCTTCTTTCTTTTGAATTTCTTTTTCAATTTTCGACTGGGTGGCAATGGCGGCGTGATCAGTGCCAGGAAGCCAGAGGGTTTTAAATCCGCGCATTCGTTTGTAGCGGATCATAATATCTTCAAGGGTTATCATCAGAGCGTGTCCCATGTGCAAAATACCCGTCACATTCGGCGGGGGCATGATAATGGTAAATGGTGTCGTGGGATTACCAGGCAAGTTATCTGGATTAAAAAATCCGCTGTCTTCCCAGCGTTTATAAATCACACTTTCCACTTCGATGGCATTGTACGCTTTCGGAAGTTCCTCTGGCATAGTTTTTAGTTTATCGCATTTGCTAGCTTTTTAAAAGCCGAGATTTGGGTGCATGTCGATGGATTTCCAATCAGATTTTTGATTTTGTTGATAAGCAAAATATCCTGCCAAGGCAATCATGACCGCATTATCGGTCGTGTACGTAAACGGGGGACAGGAATATTCTAATCCGGCCTGTTTCGCGGCTGTTTCCAATTGTTTCCGCAACAGGGTATTTGCCGAAACCCCGCCGGATAGGAATATTGATGATACCTTGTATTCCTGCGCCGCCCGGATTGTTTTCTGAATCAAAACGTCAACAGCGGCTTCCTGAAATGCGTGAGCGATTTCGTTTACAACGTCATCAGTGATTTCTACTCCATCTTTTTTCAAATCTCGGATTTTATACAACACAGCTGTCTTCAATCCCGAAAAACTAAAATTATAATCTTTGGAATGAATCATTGGTCTCGGGAACTTAAACGCGGAATAGCGCGGAACGTACGCAGACTTATGTGGAATTGTTTCAGCGTTCTTCCCCGTTTGTTCAGCGATAGTCCGCGTAAATTGCTCAGCATGCTGAGCAATTTGGGGTCCACCCGGATAACCCAGTCCCAATAATCGCGCCACTTTATCAAATGCTTCACCAACCGCGTCATCCATCGTTTCACCGACTAACTCAAAATTTTCGTAATCCCGCATTAACACGAGTTCCGTATGTCCACCTGATACAATTAAATTTAGAATTGGAAACAATTGCGGATTGCGGATTGCGGATTGTTTCGTAATTCGTAATTCGTAATTCGTAATTTCGGCTGGTGGTAACCAATTACTATAGACATGACCTTTTAGATGGTTGACGCCGATTAATTTTTTCCCATGAATCATGGCGATAGTTTTTGCAAATGCGATACCAACCAGAAGCGCTGGTCCAAGGCCGGGTCCATGCGTTACGGCAATAAGATCAATATTTTCAAGAACAAAGGGCACCTTTTTGGGCTGCAAAGGTGCCCTTTGTTCACCCGCCGTATTCAGTGCAGTCTGAAACACATGCGAAATATTTTTCACATGTTCGCGCGCCGCAAGATTCGGTACCACTCCACCGTATTGCGCGTGTAATTTCATCTGCGATGAAACAATATTCGCCAGTATTTTTATTTGCAAATCATTTTCCGCGTTAGTCTGCGTACCCGTCTGCGTTAATCCATAGCTGTCGTTGATTTCAACGACAGCTATGGCCGTTTCATCACATGAAGTTTCAATACCTAAGATGGTCATACAATTTTCGTAAATATACTAAAATTACTCTCGTAATTATACGTAATCATAATCATTGCTAAATAAATACGATCGTATTTATTTAGCAATGATTACTTATATTAACACTTATGTAAGTTTGAACATTTTTCGTATATCGCCATCTCGATCAATGCTTTCTGTTGTTATAAATCGAGTGTATTGTTTTATGTTTTCTTCGTCTAGTATTTCTTCGAGAAAAGAAGGGATTTTATAGGGGTAGACCCAGATACTTTTTTGAAATTCTCGAAACCCGATCGTTCGTATAATAAAACGTAAATAGTCTCTATGTTTTCGTTTTGTTTCTGGAATATCAAAAAATATAATTCGCCATTTACCATCCCATACTTCCTTTTTGATTCCGAAAGAATGAGCTTCGGCATTCGTAAATGCCAGAAAAGCCTCTTTTTTACCCTTGGATGTAAGCGTAAAGATATCTTTGTTCTTCTTTACTAATCCATTTTTACATAACCGACCCAGAGAAGTATGAACCGTATTTTTATTTTTGCTGTAGCAATATTTTCTCGCATATTTATGCGGGAAAAAAGAATTCACCGTTATGGTAGGCAGTTCCCACATAATCGCTAAAATAGTTTTTGCAACCGAAGCACCTTTCATATCCACCTTGCTATATTACAACGATCGTATTTATTTAGCAATGAGCTTTGATAATTATTAAAGTTTTTGCTATATTATTAATAGTGTAGTTATATTTGGCGCCATCGTCTATCGGTTAGGACTCATGATTTTCAATCATGCAAGGCGGGTTCGACTCCCGCTAGCGCTACAAGGTACAGGACATTAGAATCGTTGCTAATATCATTAGAACAAAACTATGGAATTACATTTAGACGATATATTAAAAACTCCTCGGATTGTCGGAGTCACTGTAAGTCCAAATGCTAAATGGGTCGTTTGGAATTGGGTTAATCTTGGTCCCATAAGGGATTTGTATCTTTCTCAAAGCGACGGCTCTGTCCCTGCTAAGAAAATAACTGATTTTAAACAGAATACTTATCTTCGTTCATGGCTTGCAGATAATAAGCACATCGTTGTTAGCCACGATTATGACGGGGATGAACGCGCAAGATTGTACCTCATAAACACGGAGACGCTAGAAACAAAACCGTTAACACCTGAGCACCCAAACTATTATATCCACGGCGGTCAGGTTACTCCCAATGGAAAATTCCTTATCTATGCCGCTAATTATGATTTTAAAGAGCAGAAGGAAACCGAGATAGCATTTATTTATAAACATAATCTAGAGACGGGTGAACTGGGCATACTAGCTAAACCTCAAAAACCCGGATACACCGATGTTGAGATGAATGATTCCGGGACACATATATTCTATACTCGCAATGATATTAGTCCGGCCAGTGTCCAAGTTTGGCTCGTAGATATTGATGGCAAAGAAGACAAAGAAATTTTAAATTTCGGTCCCACCTCAAAAGTTTGGGCATCTTGGCATAACAACAGCAAAGACATCCTTTTTATCACCGAAGAGAATAAATTCCGTCGAGCTGGAATATATAATATTAAAACGGGCCAAACTAAATGGATTATTGACGACCCTAAAAGAAATATCACCTGGATTTCAAATCCCTATGGAACTGATTTATTAATAGTTACTGAAATGGAAGATGCTCAATACAGAACCTTCTTTGTTAACGCGATTTCCTTTAAAGAAACAGCTCTACCCAAGACCAGAACGATATTACCCATTACACCTATAACTGGAGACACTTGGCTGAGCAGATATTTCAATTCTAGACAACCAGACACTTTGGTTTTATGGGATACTAATTCAGGCAACATTATTAAAAATATAACCGATGTTTTTAAATATGTGCCATATCATCAAGACGATCTAGCTAAGGCCGAGCCGTATTATTGGAAATCGATTGATGGACTAAAAATCCAAGGTTGGCTTTATAAGGTGCAAGGAAAAGCAAAAGGGACAATTGTTTCTGTCCACGGTGGCCCAACTGGTCACAGCGATGATTCTTTTGACAGAGAGATTCAATATTATGTTTCTCGTGGCTTTAATGTTCTAGATCCAAATTATCGAGGCAGTACCGGGTTCGGGCTGGAATTCCAAGAGTTAATCAAAAAAGACCACTTTGGTGGATTAGAGCAAATAGATATTTTGGAAGGGATTAAAGCATTAATTAAAGATGGCATTGCCGAACCATTTAAAATTGGCATGACCGGCACTTCCTACGGCGGTTACTCTTCTTGGTATGCCATTACTCACTTTCTGCTTGAATATATCTCAGCCGCGGCTCCAATATGCGGTATGACGGACTTAGTCATTGACTACAACACAACTCGTCCTGATTTGAGAGTATACAGCGAAGAGATGATGGGTGGTTCACCAATTCAAGCCCCTGAGATTTATAAAGAACGATCGCCAATCAATTTTATTCAGAATATAAAGGGTAAACTTCTAATTGTTCAAGGAGCCAAAGATCCGAATGTGACTCCCGAAAATGTTCGAGTAGTTGAAGAAAAATTAAAGGAATGCAACACTGCATATGAGAAATTGATTTTTGAAGATGAAGGACATGGAATTGGAAAGCCTAAAAATCAGAAAGTTCTCTATCAAAAAATAGCTGATTTCTTTGAAATGGCGTTTAAATAATTAATCTTAAACCCAAACGATGCGATCGGCTGTAAATCTCGGTTAATAATAGCCCAATTTATAGTTCTGAACGCATCCCTTAGCCCCTGCACTTTCAGGAAGCCAATCTTTATGCTACTTTTTGAAGTGATGGTAAGGAGACGTTAGAACTTACCCAATAATTTTTATGACTGAATGTATTTTTTGTAAAATAGTAAAAGGCAAAGCTCCATGCCACAAAATATGGGAAGATACTAATTATTTAGCATTTCTTTCAATCTTTCCGAATACAGAGGGTTTTTCGGTGGTAATTACAAAAGAGCATTATCCAAGCTATGCCTTTGATTTACCCGAAGAGATTTTGAAGGGCTTAGTTTTGGCTTCAAAAAAAGTTGCTAAGCTACTAGACGATAAACTAGAAGATGTTGGAAGAACGGGAATGATTTTTGAAGGTTTTGGTGTTGATCATGTCCACGCTAAACTTTTCCCGATGCACGGGACCAGATTGTCTGGATGGAAGCCATTAAAATCTAATATGGATAAATACTTTGATCGGTATGAAGGCTATATTTCCTCCCACGATTATAAAAGAGCTGACGATAAAAAACTTTCCGAATTGGCAGAAAAAATAAAGAAATAATATTATTGACTGCATATGCTGTGGTGGTAAGATTATCGAGTACCTTAAAAAAATTTCAAACTGAGTCGGTAATGAGGAGGTACTGTGTTTTCACAGGTTCATGAGTCGATACCGCCACACGTGCCGACGGATGAGAAACGAAAAACGTTTGAAACAATCGCGGGGTTACTCCAGAGGGGTGGGCGCTGTATCGCCGGCAACCAATGGAAAATTAGACCGGGTGGCAAAGGCTACTTTGAAATCACCATTACTCATCAGGGGAACACGTACACCTTTGAACTCGACGGGTGTATCCCCGTACCACTTCCCGTTGATGTACAGGCATCGGTCCGCTGAAATATCGCGGGCCTTTTTTATCGTATAGACACTACGGCTATTTAGATTTACAATGGAAGAGTCGAATAAAAACAAAAAACATATGAAAACAAAATATATTGTCAGTGCGGTGTTGGTCGCGGGAGTTTTGTTGACCACGTCTTCGGTCATGGCAAAAGAAAATTGGCTTATGGGGCTTATCCGAGGTGAGAAAGAAGTAAAGACTGTCAGAACATCGCCAAAGGGTACGCCATCTCCGGCTAATGTTGCGTGTATTGCCACAACAGTAAGTGTCCGAGAGTCAGCTCTTGGTTCGGCAATTAACATATATAATTCGACGGTGTCAGGAGCCTACTCGACACGCGCGAGTGCCTTAGCTACGGCGTATACCAAGTCCAGTACCACCGATATTCATGCTGCTGTTAAAAACGCTTGGGCTGTATTTACTCGAACTACCAAAGAGGCGAGTAAAGTTTGGAAGACTGCTCAGAGGAATGCCTGGTCAACGTTTAAAACTGCCGCTAAAGCTTGCAAAGACTCTTCGGGGGTAAGTGACGGCGACAGTTCCGTAAAGGAAGTCTCGGGACAATAAATTAAAATTGTTTCTAATTCAAAACCCGCCGAGGAGGCGGATTTTGTTTTCTAAATTATTGAACTGACTTGAAAATATGCTCAAAGACTTTGGGTTCGTGTTCGGCGAGGTCGGCGAGAATTTTGCGGTCGATGCCGACGTTGGCTTTGAGGAGCTGGTTGATAAACTTAGAATAGCTCATGCCGTGTTCGCGGGTGGCGGCGTTGATCTTAATCGTCCAGAGGTTGCGCATGGTGCGTTTCTTTTTCTTGCGGTCGGCGAATTGGAAACTCCAGGCATGGAGGACGGCTTCTTTTGCCTGACGGTATTTCGTTTTGCGCGTCCACAAATAACCCTTCGTGTGTTGAAGGAGTCGTTTGCGTCGCAGTGCTGTTCGTGAACCGCCTTTTACTCGTGGCATGGGATAAATAGTTTCCAGTTACCATTTTCCAGTTATTGAAAACTGATCAATTGATAATTTACTGGTAACTGAAAAATGAAAATTGATAAATATTACTGAAAGATTAAGGCTTTGACTTTGTCATTCAATTCGTGGGGTCCGACTTTTTCGTTATGCTTGGCGCGTGTGGCGTTGCCCGAATCTTTGGCGTTAAAATGGTTCTGACCCGGATGGCGTTTCATGATCTTTCCGGTACCCGAAATCTTAATCCGCTTCAAAAATGATTTATTTGTTTTTCCAGAATGTGACATATGTGCAAAAATTTACAGTTATCAGTTCACAGTTTCCAATAAATGATTAGTTCTCAATAACTGAAAACTGGAAAATGAGAATTGATAACTACTGCTTCTTAATGGTAATCACCCAGCCATACGGACCGCGTTTGGTCTGTTCTTGGATGGTATAGGGTTCGGTGATATTGGTCAAAAACTTTTCTAGTTTTTCTCGACCCATCGGGGCGAGCGCTTTCTCGCGACCGCGAAGAGTCAATTCGATTTTTAAAATCGCGCCGTCGTTCAGAAATTCCAGAGCTTTTTTGGCTTTGAACGCCATATCATGGGCGCCGGTTTTGAAACCCACCCGCACGGTCTTTAATTCTTGACGGGTTTTTTTGTTTCCGCCGGATTTCTTCTCCTGACGTTCTTTTTGGTAGACATACTTGCCGTAATCCATGATTTTCACCATGGGTGGCACCGTATTGGGACCGACTTCAACCAGATCTAAATCATGCTCGCGAGCGGCAGTGAGCGCGTCCTGAATCGTCATTACGCCGCGCTGTTTCCCCTCGGGGTCAATAACCTTAACTTGGAGGCTCCGAATCTGATTGTTGATGCGTAAATGTTTAACCAATAGGATAAGTAATTTCGAACCAATGTATCCTACCATATCAGCTTAAAAATGCAATGGATGACTCATTTATATGCCCTGGAATAACTATCTAAAAACATGGCTGTTTTCTCTGTAAATTTGAGCAAAAACTCACAAGTTTTAGAGTCAATCACTTGGAGGCTAAGCCTCCAAGTGATTGACAGATTTAATATAAAGAAAGACGAGAAGGCATAGACAGATTTTCCAGACCGAGGCACGCCTCGGTCTTTTTCTTCCCCAGTAGATAAAGAAGGTGCCCTTTGTAATTTAAAAAATGTGGTGTAATATATTAAATACTGTCAATGGCGTGTGCGTTTCGTCTTCTTTACTCCATATTTAAGTTAATGAATATAAAATAAGGGCAGGGCTTGCCAACCTTATTAAAAAAATATAACCTAACATTAATCAATTAAATTTCAGCCACTATTGGCTAATACCTAGTGGCTAATCTCTATCATAATGACAAACAAACAGTTTTTTCTGAAAATGTTAGATAACGAAACACCGATATTTGTACGAGTGTTGAAAGCGATCCCGACGAAGAATCACAGTTACAAGCCGGATCCGAAGTCAAAGACCGCGGTTGAGATTGCCGGCGTGCTGGTTGAGGAGCCGAGTATGCAAGCCAAAGCCGTGAAGATGGGTGGGGTTGATATGAGTAAGCATTGGAAACCGGCGCCATCAACAAGCGGCACCAAAGCGGCAACGGCATTTGTGAAGAATATGAAAGTCTGGCGGACTGCCGTTACCAAAGTAAGCGACAAAGATTGGGAGAATAAAATATTAGTTAATAAATATCCCGGTGGGGAATGGAAAGCCAAGATGTGCGACATGTGCTGGGGTATGTTGTTCGACATGGTCCATCACCGCGGTCAGCTCTCGACTCACCTGCGTGCCATGGGCGGGAAGGTACCGTCGATTTACGGGCCGTCGGCCGATTCAAAATAGCCATTAGTTATTAGCCAAAACGAGCCAAAAGGCTCATTTTGACTTTTTGCTCATTTTGGAGTATACTGGAGGTCTGGGAGTGAAAGGCCTCGACATTGGTTCTTTCGACAATTGACGCTGAGCGTGGATGGTCGTTACCACGTAAATCTTCGACTAAAACTGTAACTGGCATTTCTAATACCAATTACGCTTTCGCCTAAACCGCGTTAGCCATCTCGCCCTGACGCCTGTTAGGGGGATCCGAGGTGTCATCAGCAGGCTCTCACGAGGAAGTGGTCCTTCCGGCTCTCGTGGAATAAATTGTAAGGACTAGTCCGCGTTTATTTTGTTCATTTTCTAGACGCGTGCGAAATACCAAATGTACTATCTCAGTACCCGTCGTTGCGGTAAACCTTTGGACCTGGATTCGATTTCCAGCACTTCCACCAATATTAAAACTCCTCATATGAGGAGTTTTAATATTGGATAAAAAAATTGACCTGTCGCGAGGGATGCACGGTGGCATCGCGCTCGCGACAGGTCGGGGTGTGGTTTGGTCGAGAAGTTTGACTTAAGGTTTCTGCTTCTCGCCAGTGACCGGCCCTCGGCTGAAGCCTCGGGCTTTTTTGTTGCCCGGTCGGGATTCGACTTCTACTGCGGCGCACCGCGGTTGTAGGGGCTCGGACTTTTCCGATACCCTCGTCCAACCGCAGGATGGGCCTTTCTTACTGGGTCACCTGCCGAAGCGCGGGCTCCAGCCAAGATCGCGAGTAGAATGGTCATCCATTCTCCTACACAAATCGAGTTGATGGGTGTAAGAAGCAATAATAGCGCATCTTAGTTTAATCGTCAATACCCCGCTGTTGAGAACGCGCGAGGTCTTTCTTTTTGATACCTCGGCGTTTGTCGTATTTCTTTTTACCTCGGGCGATACCGATGAGGAGTTTGAGTTTACCTTTGGTGTCGTAGATTTTAAGGGGGATTAATGTGAGACCTTGAGCTTGAGAAAGGCCGAGCAGGGCACTGATTTCTTTTTTGGATAATAACAACATCCTTGTCGCGGTGGGATCATAGTCGGCGGGAGTGTTATTGGGTTGATACGGCGAGATCGTCGCGCCGATAAGTTGCGGTTTGCCGTTCAGGATTTTTACAAATGAACCTTTGATCGACGCCTTGCCGGTCTTAATCGCTTTAACCTCGATTCCTTTCAACACCAACCCCGCCTCAATCGTCTCAAGGATTTCATAATCAAACCCCACCTTCGAATTATTCGTATATTCCTTCATTACAAATAGTATACCAGGCAGGCTGACCAGTGCCCAGACTCGTTCGACCGTCACTTAGAATCTACCCTTAGCCCCAGACCCGGGGAACCAGTCCCGTCGGTTTCCCCAGCACCACTTTTGCGATATTGCGAAAGTGGTGCTGGATCCCCCTCCGCTACTGGGGCTTAAGAGTAGATTCCCCGTGACTCATGAAATAATTACAAGACTTTTTTGCAATATTTTAAACTCAAAGCGAGCAATATCAGAAGCCTCGGCGAGAAGTCGCGCAGGTCAATTTGCTTTAGCCAATTGACGAACCCCCGAAGCTTGGTGCTTGGTGAGGGGGCGAGCGTCTAGATGACAGCCGACCGCAGGAATCGGCTGATTATCGGTCGAGAAGAGGCTTCTGGTGTTGCGAGCGGTTATTTGCGTTCTTCGAGAATTGTCTTGGCTTTCATTTCGGCGCCTTCGCGGAGGAAGGTGAGTTCGATTTCGTCGCCGACTTTGAGTTTTTGGAGTTCTTCGGAAAGTTCCATGTCTTCGGCGAGTTCGATGCTGTTCACATGGGTGATGATATCGTTTTCTTTGATGCCGGCACGATCAGCGGGGGAGCCGAGAACTACGGCGACCGAATTCGGGCGATGATCACGAATGACCAGGGCGCCCCGATCGCGAATGAGATGATACTGATTCTGATATTGTTTATTGAGCATAATATAGAGAATTCCGAGAAACGGTTTGATGATTCGTCCGTGTTTGATGATGTCTTCCAAATCCGCTTTTGCCCAATTGATGGGCACGGCAAAACCTATATTTTGGGCGCCAAAAATAATGGCGGTGTTAATACCGACTGCTTCACCATCGAGATTAATCAACGGTCCGCCGGAGTTGCCTTGATTGATGGCGACGTCAGTTTGCAAGACACCGCGGAGGTGTTCCATTTCGCCGTCATTCCCCAATGCCGCGGAAATCGAACGGGACATTCCAGAAATGATGCCTTTGGAGACACTATTTCGGAACATACCCAAGGCATTGCCGATGGCGATGACGGTTTGACCGAGCTCAAGTTTTGAAGAATTACCCAAACGGACGGTCGGGAGACCCGTGGCTTCAATTTTCACCACCGCGATATCGCTGACTGGATCGCGAGCCGTAACTTTGCCAGTGTATTCTTTGCCGTCATTGGTAACGACCGTGTATTCGGCGTCCGTATCAAACACGACATGTTTGTTTGTCAGCACCAGACCGTCGGGGTGGACGATAAAGCCCGATCCGCCCCCGACTTTTACTTTTTCATCGGGATTTGCACCGGGTTCGATACCACCACCAAACGGGTTGCTCGGGAAACCGGGGATACTGGGGAATATAGTCGGTGGTTTATCTTTTATACTCGACATGAGTTTTGAAATCACAATACTCACCACTCCGGGGAATACTTTTTTCACCGCCTCGATCGGTAACGCGTCGTATTCAGTACTGTTCATGTTTGTTATAGTATCATACCATGATAAAAAAACTAGGTTATGTTAGAATCGGATTATGAAGAGTACAGTACAACAATTTATCAGGGATAAAGTTTCTGTAATTGCGGACGGTATTCCGTTTACTATTCTCATTCCCCCTGATCCAACGATGGGTGATTATTCGATTAATCTTGCTTTTGCGTTAGCCAAAAAAAGTAACAGAAATCCGAAAGATGTTGCTCATGAAATTATTGAAAAATTAAACGAAACGAAGGAAATCAAAGAAATAAATTGGAAAATAGAAGAAAGTAACGGATTTATAAATCTTAAACTTGGGAATGAGTTTTTACAAAAAGAACTGGTTGAAATTAGCAACGATCAAAATTATGGATCTGGCAATGAGGGTAACGGTAAAAAAGTTATCGTCGAATACTCGTCACCCAACATTGCCAAACCGATGCATATTGGTCATTTACGCTCTACGATTATTGGTGATGCATTGGCGAATGTGTATGAAAAACTGGGTTATGATGTGACTCGCTGGAATTATATCGGTGACTGGGGCACCCAATTTGGAAAACTTATCGCGGAAGCAAAAGAAGAAGCTAAAGAATCTGGCGGACGTGATATATATGAAATATATATGAGTGATACAGGTACGTCTTCAAGGACATATATTAAATATCATGAACGAACCAAACTTAATCCAGACTTTGAAAAAAAAGCACAAGAAGAATTTAAAAAATTAGAACAAGGGGATCCAGAAAATAAGATATTGTGGTCTAAAAACAGACAAGCCTCATTAGAAGATCTTAATCAAGTATATAAGGTGTTGGGTGTTACTTTTAGTATTTTTAAGGGCGAAAGCGATTATGAATCAAAACTCAAACCGTTGATTGAAGAATTAATACAAAAAGGTTTAGCGAAAGAATCAGAAGGCGCGCTTATTATTGATTTAGGCGATATGCCACCGATGATGCTGCGCAAATCAGATGGGGCGACACTCTATGCGACGCGAGATATTGCGAGTTTACAAGATCGTATTGAAAACTATCAGCCCGAAAAAATTCTCTATGTTGTCGCTAATCAGCAAGCGTTACACTTTGAACAATTGTTCACGGTCGTCCAAAAACTCGGTTGGACGAGCGCGGAATTAGTGCATGTAAAATTCGGAATGGTATTAGGTGAAGACGGTAAAAAACTCGCGACGCGTGAAGGAAAAGTTATACCGCTTCAGGAAGTAATTGATAAAGTCACCGAATTAGCGCACGAAACCGTACAGCAGAAAAATTCAAATCTTTCTGCGGAAGAAATGAAACAAGTGGCGCATGTGGTGGCGATTGGCGCGCTGAAATACAATGATCTCAAACAGCATCCCTATTCGGATATTGAATTTGATTGGAAAGCAATGCTTGATTTGTCAGGTAATAGTGGACCGTATATTCAATACACCTATGCGAGATTGGCTAATATTTTAAATAAGGCCAATCTCGCCAGTTATCAGTTATCAGTTATCAGTTCACAATTGTTGAATGAATCTTCTGAACTACGATTGATGCGCCAACTCTTGGATTATCCTGAAGCAATCACCGAAAGCGCGGAACGCTACACCCTGAATGGTCTGGCCCTGTATCTGTATGATCTGGCCCATCGAGCGAATCAGTTTTACGAACAAGTTCATGTTCTGGAAGACGATAATACTCAACGCCGTAACGCCCGTTTAGTACTTATCAAAACTGTTAGTAGAATGCTCAAAGACGGACTTGGATTATTGGGAATCGAAACTCTTGAACGGATTTGACATTTTAGTTAAAAAGGCGTACAATTAGGGTATATTTGGATAGTACCTTAAATGCCTTGTTTTCGAGACAGTCATAGCGATAAGTTACTGAATTATCGGTGTTTTATCGCTATGACTGTCAATTCCGATGGTCCGCTAGCACAACCAAGGAGGTTGTATGTCAAAAGTTGATGTCTCTCTGGTCGGGGGACCGCTCATGGAACTCACGGATCAGCTCAAGGGTGAGAACGGTGCGGAACGGCTCGCGGAGTTTAACTTGTGGCTCAAGGGAGTCGCGGGGAAACTTCTCAAACATCTCCGAGATGTCCGTCTCGATGTCGTCACTCGCTTCGTCGCGAGTGAGAAATTCACCAAGAGCAACCCGCTCGTGAAGTTCTGGTATTTCGGCGAGAACTTCGTCACCCATTTCGGGAGCCGGATTGAAGAGAACATCTCGGCAACGACCATCGCCGTGAGTCGTCTCGAACGACGTGCCAAAGACCCCGAGATCAAAGCCACCCTGGCTGGTGGTGAGACCGTGAGAGTTTTTACGATCAGTCTGGCTCATTTTTATCAGATGATCGAGACACAGGGTCACGGTCAGGCAGGTACATTACTTGTTGATGGCAAGGCGAACATCGATTACATCGACGGTGTTGATAACTGGACCGTGTACGCGTTTTTGAGCGCCGGCTTCGGCTGGCACGTCGACGCGATTTCCGTCGACTACCCGGATCCGTGGTACGACGAGTATCAGGTTCTGTCTCGCAAGTCATCTGGGATCTAGAAAGCTTGGTCTCTTGGTTCTTGGCCCGCGCATCTGCGCGGGCCTCTTCTTTACTGATTTTTAATATTTTGATAAATTAATTATGGATACTAGGCGAATCTGCCGGCGGTCAAGGCTTTCGGCGGCCGAAATCTGGGCGTGCATTACGGTTGTTCTTGGAGCTCTAAAAATGAAGATACTTGGTGTATATTATTATGCGGTTCAATACCGCGAATACGATACAGCTCTAAGATTATTCAAGGGGCAGTGTAATGGCAGATAGTATACACACAACTGGACCGTGTACGCGAATTGGAACGCCAGCAACGGCTGGAACGTCAACGCGAATTCCGTCGACAACCCGAATCCGTGGAACGACGAGAATCAGGTTCTGTCTCGAAACTCTCTTCATTCAAATACCTCCTTTTATCTGGAGGTATTTGTTTGTTTCAACCATCCACCGAGCATCTTGCCAATTTCATCAAGTTCCTTAGAAAGACCGATATATTTGTTATTATCAATAATGCGGATGTGCCATACTATCTGAAGCATAAATTTTAACAGATCAAGCGTGTCCGAAGCTGTGTTGAGGTATACTATTTTTTGATCGCGAGATTTGTGAGTTGCTACAAAAACATTTTTAATAGTTTCGATAAAAAGCATATCAATCTTTAAACCAATACTGTATCGTGATACTTTATCAAAATGAATTACGTATCCATGCCACAATGCATATGCAACGGTCAGTTTCTGAATGATAGGCAAAGTGTAGCCAGGGGGGGGGTTAAAGGAATCAGTTCTGTTCATATATTTGAAGATATTATTTCTGTTGAAAATTTACTTCGAGCCTGGCGGGAATTTCTGGTAGGTAAGAATAAAAAATCTGATGTTCAAGAATTCAGACTCCATCTTATGGATAATATCTTTGAACTTCATAATGATCTGGTGAACTATACCTATAAACACAGTCCATATCAAGCATTCAGAATTAACGATCCTAAACCTCGACAGATTCATAAGTCATCCGTGCGAGATCGACTACTGCATCACGCTGTTTACCGTGTTCTCTATCCTATTTTTGATAGAACGTTTGTTGCCGATTCATATTCCTGCCGGGTCGATAAAGGAACTCATCGCGCATTGAATCGATTTCGGGCTTTTGCCTATAGGGTATCTAAAAATCATCATCGTACTTGCTGGGTTCTCAAATGCGATATCAAAAAATTCTTTGCTTCGATTGATCAAGGAATTTTGATTGCAATTTTGAAAGAACATATTTCTGATACGGATACTATCTGGCTACTGTCTGAAATTATAAGCAGTTTTTATTCCACAAAATTTGGTGTTGGCTTACCTCTTGGTAATCTAACCTCACAACTTCTAGTGAATATTTATATGAATAAATTTGATCAGTTTATAAAACATTCGATGAAAGTAAAATATTATATTCGTTATGCTGATGACTTTGTTATTTTATCGTCGGACAAAGACTACCTATGGGAATTATTGATTAAGATTGGTGATTTTCTGAAAGAAGAAATGAATTTGAATTTGCACCCCGATAAAATATCAATTAGAACTATTGCGTCTGGGGTTGATTTTCTCGGTTGGGTGCACTTTCCCAATCATCGGGTGTTGCGAACGACAACTAGACGAAGAATGGAACGTAGAACTGTTGGTCATCCGACTCTGGGAACAATCCAATCTTATTTGGGTTTATTGAGTCATGGTAATACCAGAAAATTGCGTAAGCCATTGCTTGAAAAAAGGCGTTTTTTATTATACTCTCAATGGATGTATGACTTCAAAAATACGGAGTCCAGGGTGAGGGATTTTTGGGACAAGGAAGAAATTTTTGATAAATCTCTGGAGAAAACCCGCAACGGGAAGCGGTTTGTTTTTTGGGAAGGTCCGCCGACGGCGAATGGCTTGCCGCATATTGGTCATTTTCTGACCCGCGTCTACAAAGACGTCTACGGGCGATATAAAACCATGCGCGGTTTTTTTGTGTTGCGCAAAGCCGGTTGGGACACGCACGGCTTGCCGGTGGAAATTCAAGTCGAAAAAGAACTCGGCTTTACGAATAAAAAACAAATTGAAGAATACGGCATCGCCAAGTTTAACCGTAAAGCCCGCGAAAACGCACTGTCGTTTATAAAAAAATGGGAAGAGATGACAGACAGGATGGGATTTTGGGTTGATGCAAAACATCCCTACGTCACCTATGAGACCAATTATACCGAATCAATCTGGAATATTCTCAAAGAAATCTGGGACAAAGGTTTGTTGTACCAAGCCCATAAAGTCGTGCCGTTTTGTGTGCGTTGCGGCACGCCGTTGTCGGCTCATGAAGTCGCACAGGGATACAGAACTATTACTGATACTGCAGTAATAGTTAAGTTTCCAGTTATCATTGATCAGTTTTCAAAAACTGGAAACTGGAAACTGGAAACTGGAAACTCTAAGATTTTTATCTTAGCTTGGACAACCACGCCGTGGACATTACCAGGGAATGTCGCGTTGGCGGTTGGATCGAGTATTCAGTATCAAGTAGTAAAAATGAAGGACAAAAACGAGATATATATTTTGGCGGCGGATTTGGTTTCTAAAATACTAGATACAGGATACGAGATACTAGATACTGTTCTCGGTTCTGATCTTGTTGGTTTGGAATATGAGCCGTTGTTTGAGGTGCCAGAATTGAAGTCAGAAACATCATACAAAATCTATCCGGCGGATTTCGTGACGACGACGGATGGTACGGGCGTGGTGCATACGGCAGTGATGTATGGCGAAGATGATTATCTTTTAGGTACGCAATTAAACTTGCCCAAGTTTCATACCGTGAACGAGAAGGGTGTATTTATTGATTCTGTCAGTGATGGTTTGGCGGGTAAGCAGATTATTGAACACGGCAAAAAAAGCAAAGCGACCGAAGATTTTATTATCGATAAACTCAAAGAAAAAAATCTACTTCTGAAAACCGAACCCTACGAGCATGACTATCCGTTCTGCTGGCGCTGTGATACGCCGCTGTTGTATTACGCGAAAACCTCGTGGTTTATCCGCACGTCGGCGATTAATGCCGAATTGCTTGCAAATAACGCGACGGTGAATTGGAAACCCGAGCACATCAAAGACGGGCGTTTTGGTCAGTGGTTGCGCGAAGCCAAAGACTGGACCTTATCCCGGGAACGTTATTGGGGAACGCCATTACCCATCTGGGTCTGTGACCCATCTGGGAATTTTCAATTTTCAAATCCCAATTTTCAAACAAATTCAAAATCAGAAAATAAAAATCATAAAAAAGCCGGGTGTGGTCACAAAATTATTATTGGTTCAATTAAAGAATTAGAAAAATTATCCGTTGGTTCTAAAAACACCTACTATGTGATGCGCCACAGTGCCAGTACACGCCATGAAGGCACTCAGCAGGCGATTACCAATACAAGCCTCGAGAATAATATATATAGCTTGACCGATGAAGGTCGAGCCCTGGCCGAACAAGCAGTTCAAATATTACAAATTGATGGCATTGATCATATTTATACCTCGCCGTTTTTAAGAACCAAAGAAACTGCTGAAATCGCGGGCAAATTTGTTCATACAACCGTTGAAACCGATGAACGCTTGGGTGAGCGTGGATACCCCGCGGAATACGAGGGGAAGGAAAGTGTATCTGATTCTGTCGAAGGCGCGGAAACCGCGGAGTCAGTCCGAACACGCATAATGGATTTTATGCGCGACATGGAATCCAAATATCGCAATAAAAAAATTCTGATTGTGACCCATGGTGCGCCCATGTATTTCTTTGAAGTGATTGCTCATGGGTTTTCGCAACATGAATTACAGACGACTGATATATTTCCATATGCAGTACCCAGACTAGCTGAAATCAGAAAACTAACCTGGCGGAAAATTCCGCGCAATGAATATGGCGAGCTGGATTTGCATCGACCGTTTATTGACGAGGTTGTCATCAAATGTCCGACCCGCCTGCCGGACGGGCAGGAATGCAAATCCAAGATGCGGAAGATTCCGGATTTGATTGATGTCTGGTTCGATTCCGGCGCGATGCCGTTTGCCCAGTGGCATTATCCCTTCGAGAATAAAGATATTTTCAAAAAACAATTCCCAGCGGATTTTATCGTCGAAGCCGTTGATCAAACCCGAGGTTGGTTTTGGTCGTTGTTGGGTATCTCGACCTTGCTGGGTCGCGAGGCGCCGTTTAAGAATGTGTTAGTCCTCGGACATACGCTTGATGAAAAAGGGCAGAAGATGTCCAAATCAAAAGGTAACTTTGTACCAGTGATGGAATTGATGGATACCTATGGCAGTGATGTCCTGCGCTGGTATTTCTTGTCGACCGTTGCGGCGGGCGAGAGCAAAGCTGTTATTCCCAAAGAAATCGAAGACAAGCTCAAAGGCTTTTTCTTCACGCTTCAGAACTGTATAAAGTTCTATGAACTGTATGCAGAAACTAATAACCAAAAACCAATAACTTATAACGTAGAAGTTATAAGTAATAAGTCATTCGTTATTAATAGTTCGCTCGACAAGTGGTTGATGTCACGGTTACATCGGACGATTCAGACGGTAACGGAGAATCTTGATGGCTATGATGTTGCGACCGCGGGTCGGGCACTGGAACAATTTGTGATTGAGGATTTGTCGAATTGGTGGATTCGCCGTTCCCGTAAACGCAAAGATGCCTTGCCGTTGTTGCGGCTGGTACTGCTTGAAGTTTCAAAACTGCTCGCCCCATTTGTACCATTCATGTCTGAAGATATCTGGCATCGTCTAGCTAACAGGTCCGACCTGTTAGAACAGGTCGGACCTGTTAGCGTTCATCTCACTGATTGGCCGAAAGTTTCAAAGAAATATATCAATAACAAACTTGAAGTGGAGATGGTATTGGCGCGCGAGGTTATCGCTCGTGGTCTTGCCGAACGCAAAGAAAAAAAGCTCAAAGTTCGTCAGCCTTTAGCCGCAGTTATGATTAAAAATACTAAGTTCAGTCATGACATTGAAATACTCATCAAAGAAGAACTGAATGTGAAGCAGGTGAAATATGTCAAGAGTCAACCCCGACGCCAAGGGGTCGGGGCTCCGACCGAAGCGTCGGAGGAAACAGATGTCATGTTGGATTTACAGCTTACCCCCGAGTTAATTGGCGAAGGCTACGCCCGCGAGCTGATGCGCCAGATTCAGGATATGCGCAAAGAGGCGAAGTACAATATGGATGATTTGGTTATGGTTGATTGGCAGAGCGACAGTCCGGAAATTGTTTCCGCTTTGAATACCTGGTCTGAAGAAATCAAAAAGGATACCGTTTTGAAAACACTTGAACAGCGAGCAAAAAATGGTGTTTATGACATCGAAAAAGAAACTGAACTAGTCGTTGGAAAGAAAATTTGGTTAGGCATTAAAAAATAGGCGCTTCGAAGATGTGTCCTCAGACTCGACCGATAGTCACCTCGCTCCAGCGGCTCGGTGCTATCTAGACTCTTGGCATTTCATCAATCCTGCTGGACTGAACCTCATATGATGGGGTGGCTTACGCTACTGCTACGCCACCCCAGACCCCAGATGGATGAGCTGAAATGCCTGCGAGACTTCTCGCTTGAGGACACATCTTCCTCATAAGAGATTATGTTAGAAGAGTTATTAACAATGAAATAAAAAAGCCCTCCCGGTAAGGGGAGGGGTGAGTCGCCGGTGGCAGTCATGTATGACTCGCCCTGCACACCGGCGACTCTGCGGACAAAGAACGATCAATATTAGAGCTTTTGACCTTAGTCCTTAGAGTCCCGAAGGGCTCACAGACTTCGATCCAGGTGCTAGACCCAAGCGGTCTAGCCAGAAGTAGCTCTTGGTCGATCCGGCTGCAGCCAGACCTTCCTCCTAACCTGACCAGCGGGTTGGCCAATCCACACTGATATTGGTATGCGTCCATTATAGCAAACTGGTAAATAATGTCAATAGGGGGTCAAAATAGGGTCAAAAAGCCTTATAAATGGGTGTAAACTGTCTACCTTCGGTAGATCTACCGTAGGTATGATAAACTAAAAACTGTAAACTTCTGCCATGAGAACAAAAGCAATTGTAATAAAAAAAACACCAGCGAATGAATACGATCAGATTGTGACCTTGTATTCGGAGGACTTTGGGACGATGCGGGCGATGGCGCGGGGGGTGTGCCGGCCGACATCAGTGCAATCCATGCATTTAGAACTTTTGAATGTGGTGGAATTTGAAGTCATCAACGGTCGAGCGTTGCCAATTATTTCTTCGGCGGGGATGATTGTTTCGTATCAGGGGATTCGAGCGTCATTACCAAAACTTGCGGCAGTTCAGTTTTTTACCGAAGTGCTCGACAAAATTGCATTTGAAAATGAGAGAGACACGGAATTATGGAATTTCTTGAACACTATGCTCACGGATTTTGATAATGCTAATGAAAAAAATATCTTGCCATTATTCCGAACCAATCAAGCCAAGTTTTTGAAAGTGTTGGGTTACGATCTTCAGACCCATGACGATTCAGAGCTGGATCCATTTTTCGAATATATTGCCGGACGAAAACTGTCTTCTCTCTCGTTCTTGTACTCTGTGTTATAATCAAAGTATGTCGCATAAAGCCCTTACTTATCTAATTATCACTGCCATCGCGCTGGGTATTGTCAGTGTGCTTTTATTTTTTTACGGCGGGTCTTCATTTACGGAAAGTAAAGTTATATTAAAACTTGATGGCCCGACCCAGGCTTCGGTCGGCGACGAAGTGGTTTATAAAGTACATTATGAAAATCAAACAAAGACAACGCTACATAATATTAAGCTTTCATTCACGTATCCCGATACCTCGGTGATTGTTCAGGACGGGAATATTATCAATAATCCCGGTAATGTCCAAACGGTCAGTCAACCCGATATAACCCCGGGGAGTTTGAAGGATCTTGAATTTCATTCATTTCTTATTGGTGATAAAGGTAATATTAAAATTGCTAAAGTGAAACTGGCGTTTGATGCCGGCGATTTGAAATCGCCTTTTGAAAAAAAAGCTCAGCTGGCAACGACCATTTCCGACGTGCCAATTTTACTCACTCTGATTGGTCCGCCGACGACCGTCTCAGGTCAAACTGTGACCTATATTCTTGACTATCGAAATCAATCCGCGGATGACATTTCGGGTCTACAGTTGATTATGACTTATCCTGACGGATTTAAGCCCGTCAAAATATCACCGACACCGTCTTCGGGGAACACGGTTTGGAGTTTGCCGTTGCTTAAAAAAGGTGCCGGCAAACGGATTACAATTCAAGGCACTTTGAGTGGTCGGGAGGGCGATTCTAAATTAATAGGAGTTGCACTTAAACGTAATATTAATGACACCTATATTGATTATGAAAAAACTTCGGTCACGACCGTGATTGCCTCACCCTTACTAAGTGTAAATACGACCATTAATAATAGTTCGGATTATATTTCTCATGCCGGCGATACTTTGCAGTATGCCGTTCGGTATTCGAATACGTCTAATTTCACATTCAGTGGTTTAATTCTAGCGGTAAAACTTGAAGGGAGTATGTTCGATTTCTCGTCGATTGATCCCCGAGGTGGTTTCTATGATTCTTCGACGCGTACGATTACTTGGAACTCAACAGCGATTCCGGCTTTCGACTCGTTCCAACCTCGAGCGACGGGTACGACTAATTTTTCCGTGAAACTGAATGCAAATACCATAGGTGGGGGCTCCAATAGTTTGTTTGCTCATGCCACGGTTCAACTTGTCACTCAAAATGTCCCGGATACAATTTCAGCCGATGAAATTAGTGTCACGGACGATATTCTGACTAAAATTACCAGCCAGCCGACATTCCGTCAAACCATGTATTACAATGATACTGCCTTCGCTTCAACCGGTCCAATGCCACCTCAAGCAGGTAAAGATACGGCTTTCACTGTTCATTGGCAGATTGTAAATCCAGGCAATGCTTTGAATAATACAAAAATTACGGCGGTACTCCCCCAGGGCATAACCTGGAAAAATGTCGTCAGTGTCGGCGCGGATCAACCCCAACCCACTTTTAACAAAAACACATCCCAAGTGTTATGGAATATTGGTACACTCCCGGCGGGAGTTGGTGTTGCCGGTGCGGCGGCTTACGAATTAGTGTTTCAAGTGAATATCCGACCTTCAACAACCCAAATCGGTCAGCCGGCATTAGTTCTTTCTGGTTCATCGTTGTCGGGTATTGATAGTTTCACCCAGCAGAATATTGTAGTAAACAATCTTGATTTAACAACCAACTCTACGGTTGATCAAGCGGGCTTTGGAGTAGTACAGTAGACAAACAATTATCAGTTACCATTTTCCAGTTTCCAATTATTGAGAACTGATCAATTTAATGATAACTGAAAATTGAAAACTATAAATATGGAAAACAAACTCGAAAAAGTGGTGGCATTGTGTAAACGGCGAGGTTTTGTATTTCCGGGCTCGGAGATTTATGGCGGACTTGCCGGCTTTTATGATTTTGGACCGTTGGGGGTGGCAATGAAGAATAATTTAAAATCTTTGTGGTGGCAGTGGATGACGAAAGAGCATGAAGATATCGTGGGTATTGACGGCGCGATTATTACTCACCCCAAAGTTTGGGAAGCGAGTGGTCATGTCCAGAATTTTGTGGATCCGTTGGTGGAATGCAAAAAATGCCATCACCGATTTAAAGCTGATGATATCACAGGAGATACGTGCCCTGATTGCGAGGGATCACTGACGGAACCGAAAGTTTTTAATATTTTAGTGCCGACGAAGCTTGGTATTATTGAAGGCGAAAAAACGGATGCCTATCTGCGTGGTGAAGCCTGTCAGACGATTTATTTGGATTACAAGAGTGTTTTAGATACGACGCGGGTAAAAATTCCGTTTGGTATTTGTCAGATCGGCAAAGCATTTCGCAATGAAGTCACGCCGGGGAATTTTCTCTATCGCCAGCGCGAATTTGAGCAATGGGACCTGCAGTGGTTTTGTCATCCATCCGAGATGGAGAAGTGGTTTGCCTATTGGAAAAAAGAACGCATGAACTGGTACAAAAGTATTTTTACCAATCCGGAAAATTTGGGATTTTATCAGCATGAAAAATTGGCGCATTACGCGAAGCAGGCGTTTGATATCGAATACACCGCGTCGCCGATCGGGAAAGAAATGGAAGGCATCCATTGGCGCGGGGATTGGGACTTGTCGCGGCACAGCGAATATTCCGGTCAGGATTTGAGTTACACTGATCCGGAGACGAATGAGAAATTTACTCCCAATATTGTCGAGACCTCGGGTGGTGTCGACCGCACGTTTTTGTTTTTGCTTTTAGATGCTTATACGGAAGAACCCGACAGAGTCGTATTAAAACTTCAGCCAAAAATCGCACCTTACAAAGCGGCGGTGTTTCCCTTGTTGAAGAATAAATCGGAGCTGGTGGAAAAGGCGAGAGAGGTATATAAAAATTTAAAAATTCAAACAGGTTTAAATATTGTCTGGGATGATCGGGGCAATATCGGCAAGAGGTATTATTCACAAGATGAAATCGGTACAGTAATAGGAATTACTGCTGATTTTGAAACACTAGAAAATAATACTGTAACATTAAGAGATCGAGATACAGCAAAACAAATAAGAGCACATGTAGATAACCTAAAAGAAATTATTCAAAAAGTTGTTGATGGTGAAGACCTTTTAACATTAGGTGAACTAGTAATTAAATAATTTCAGCTATTTCTCTATCAGTTCCGATAACATTCTTTAAAGCTTCGTTGTAATCTAAATATAAAATACTACAGATTTCTTTCAATTGGTATAGTGGTATACGGTTCTTTCTTGTTTTCCAAGCAGAGAAAGTGGCTTTGTGAATTCCTATAAATTTTGCAAAATTTTTATTTATATAAAATTGATCTTTAATTTTTTTAAAGATCAATTTATGAAATTTTTCCTCTAGAAATGTCATAGTATTCTTGCTAACATAATTATTAATTCCATCTGGTTTATTTGTAAGCTTTATCTTATTTTGATTTTTTAAAATCTTCATGTAAGTTCTTGCGGTAGTATGAGTGCAATTGAATTGTTGCTTGATGAATTCAGAATCACATTTTTTAATTCTATCTAAAACTTTTAAAATATTTTGGGTAGATATCAAAGAACTGTGTCGGGGAATAATAATAGGTTTACTGTTTAAATCACCTCCCAGCCATTTTAGTAACTTCTCTTTTTGTGTTCCATTTTCAAAATAAGCTAAAAGTTTTTTTTCTTTATTGTTTTGTGTAGTAAAAAGAGAGAATTCTATTCTATCTCTCCTATTGTTTAGAGAACTCCCAAATTTGATGTGATCATTTTCCCATATTTCCTTTATGGATTCGAATAGTTTATTACTGACAGTAGAAAATAAAATTTTGCTATTTTTACTCACACATCCGTCAAACATCAGTACACCTTTTGCAAAAGCTTTTCTGATTGATAAATCTGAAGACCGGATAACTTCTGGTTCGAATGCCGTATATGTTTTTAGACCCGGTATTATTTCAAAAAATTTTGTGAAGTATCTTGATAGAATTTTATTAGAGAAAGCAACTCTCCAAGCGTCTTTTTTTCGGTCAAATCTATTTGGTTTAATATTGAATTCTTTTCTGAGCCAATTTTTAAAAACTTCTACATTATCACGATATGCATCAGTAAGCTCTATTCCAAAATGAGTTTGGATTCTTATATTTTTTCTGCGTTGACTAATTATATTATGTATATTATGTATATTATTCTGATTTACCTGAATGCTTATATAGAATTGATTTCTAGACATTGCTCTACCTAAGGAGTAGTTTATTTTGTAATTCTCAATATCAATTTTTATACTATCTAGTTCAGTTCTATTGTGAGAGGCTATTACAATTTGAACACTTAAACTACCATCAGCCATAAATGCACCAATAATTTTAGCTAAATTTTCATTTAATACTCGTATTGCTTTTACTGGTTTTGCCGAAGCAGAATTAACTTTTAGATATTCAGTTTTTTTGTTAATTTCTTTAATAATCTTTTTAGGGTTGCCAGTTAGTTTTAACATTTCTAATAAAATAGGCAGAGGATAATATTTTGTATTTCCTTGTAGTATTCTTCCTACCGTATTAGTACTACATCGATATTTTGAAGCAATTATTTTACTCAAAGCATTCCTACTCAAATTATTTTTAATGAGCACATTTTTTTCTAGAGTTTTAACTAGGTATTCTAGTTTTTTACCACGTAGACATATCCAAGTTCTGGGGTGAATATCAGTGTATGTATGTAACAATAGTAGATTAAAAGTTTTACTCATAATGATATTATAAAATAATAAAGTCTCATTGTGAATAAAAATTTGTTGATATCTTGAATCTTTCATAAAGAATGGTATATTAGTAGATAATCAGTTTATAGAACCTTTACATTTAGGAGGTGATAAGTGCACCGAATACTTCTTGTTGCGGTTGCTATTCTTTTGTTTTCTGGCATTGGGAGAACACAAGTTTTCTCATTTGAACAACAAATCAACCAAGCTTTCGCTTTGACCAGTTGTGCGTTCGGAACAACGACCTGTTTTCTGGAATGGGATTCTGCAGATCCGCTGGGCTCGCGGACTCCACTGATTATCATCCACGGTCAGAATCCAAACACGATTCCGGGTCGGCCAAAACTTGAACTCTTTGAGCCATTTATTTTGAGATATACAAACGATGTATCTCTTAAGACGCGTTACAAGATTTATTTTTTTGCTTACTTCAGTAATGTCGTGAGTATTGAAGAATTGGGTCGACGCTTGCAAGATGATCTTGCGAGTAAAGATAGACAGGATTCTGTTTTTGCTTCGCGTCAAATTGTGATTCTCGCGCACAGCATGGGCGGTCTCGTGGCGCGTTCATATATGAATCAATATGGCGGTCAACGAGTGTTGAAACTCATCACTCTGGGAACGCCGCATCATGGTTCACCGATGGCGAACGGTCCGGCGCGAGATGCGAAGACGGTTGGCTTGTGGTCATTAGCCCAGATATTATTCGACAACCTCTATTTCAGTGTTTTCGGACCGGCGTGGTATACAGTGAATCGTTCTGATCTGCGTTGGGATAATTACAATGGTCTATTTAATTACTCACTGTTTTTTCTTGAGCGAAATATATGGCTTGAGAATCTCAATGCGTCCCGGACCAACGACGGGAAAATAATTGCTTACTATGGAAATTACGCGCCGGCTGGGGATTGTACGGGTGTGTTTGCTCCCTTTGCTGCTTACTGTTACGGTAGTACGCTTTTGGGCGGAGCCATGGGTTTAGTGAATGACGGAATTGTACCGGTGAGTAGTGCCACGTTCGTTGATACTAGAGGTATTCCTCGGGTAGAGACCCGTTCCTTTGACGGGTATAATCATGACGATATTGTTGCAGGTAAAAGTGACGGATTACTCTTAACGTCAATTCGGACAGATTTATTGAATCTAGTTACTGCTCCATTACCTGTGCCCACTACCAACGCTCCGTTCGGTTCATTTGATACGCCGGAAGATTACAGTACTTTATCTGGTGAAGTGGCAATGACGGGTTGGGCACTTGATGATGATGGTGTAACGCGTGTTGATATTTATCGTTCGGCAGTTAGAGGAGAAGTAACTCCAAATGGTCTCGTCTATGTTGGTTCGGCGAATTTTGTGGCTGGTGCGCGACCGGATATTGCTCGCGCTTATCCGTCTCTACCCAATAGTAATCGAGCGGGCTGGGGCTATATGCTCATGACAAATCTTTTGCCGGGTCAAGGCAACGAAGGTTTCTTGTTTGTGGCGTATGCCTATGACGCCGAAGGTAATCTCGCCGGACTAGGTGGGAAAAATCTTAATTTTAACAATCGGGCTTCATCTAAACCGTTTGGGACAATCGATACGCCGGGGCAGGGTGAAACCGTTTCTGGTGTATACACAAATTTTGGCTGGGCGCTGACGCCCCAGCCAAATCTTATTGCGACGAACGGCTCAACGATCGACGTCTACATCGATAATAAATTACAGGGGCACCCTGTATATAACAATTATCGCTCTGATATTGCCAGTTTGTTTTCGGGCTTGAGAAATACCAACGGCGCCGTCGGTTATTTTCAGCTCGACACCCGTGGACTAGCAAACGGTCTGCACACCATCGCTTGGTTTGTCCGCGACAGCGCCGGCAACAGCCAAGGTATCGGTAGCCGCTACTTCACGGTCCGGAACTAAGACAACACTATAGAGGCTAAGCCTCTATAGTCACTCTATAGTCAGGACCCATACATCAAGATCGAACCTTGTTGTATGGGTCTTTTTTAATACCGAAGTTGACTTGTCTACTAAATATTGTAATAATGTGGTCTCATGTTTCTTTGACAACTAGATGAAGGGGAGGAGTGATGAAACGAGCAATTTTGTTCGTAATTGCGGTTATGGTCGCAAACATGGCGTTCGGTCAGATGGCTAAGCCAACACCGAAACCAACGACAAAACCGACGGTGACCAAGAAAGCGGTCGCGGTTAGTGCCAACGATGAACTCATCGCGCTGGCCAAGCGGAAGATGAGTGAAGAGATTCTTTTGGCGAAAGTTGCCGAGACCAAAGCAGCGGGTATCAAGTACGACACTTCTGCGGAGGCACTTGGGAAACTCCAAGATGCCGGCGTCAGCCAGAAAGTGATTGCGGCGATTTTCTCTACACAACAAAAAACCGACGGTCGAGCTTCAGAAGGTGTTCAATTACAATTGGAGCCGTCAGTGAACGCGGGACCGGTTCATACACCTGCTGAAAAGCACATAGGTGTTTCGTTTGATCAACCGTCAACGAAATCCTTAGAAGGTCGGGAAGCGGGTATTTATCTGGTACTGCGTGGTGGTAAGTTGGAACAGCTGGAGCCTTCGGTTTATTCAGGATTGGCGAATGAAAATAAATGGGTGAACACAATCGCTCCATTTATTTCAAAAAACCTGAAAGCCATCGTCCGATCAGCCGCATCAAACTTGCGCCTCCAGAATTCCTTACCCACTTTTTACTTTTTCTTCGAAAATCGAGGCGCGGGTTTGAGTAACACCGGTGGAACATTCACCGGTTTTATGAACAGCGCGTCGAGTCCAAATGAGTTCGTCATTGCGCGGATGAAAGTGAGCAAAGACGAACGCCAGATTACCGTCGCGCAAGATTCAACCATCAAAGACCGCGTCGGTATTCCGTCCAAAGACACTGTGGACATGACGTTCAAAAAAGTCCGGTCCGGTGTCTACGAAGTTCGACCGCGTAATCCACTTGCGGCCGGCGAGTACTGCTTTTTCTACCAAGGCGGTGCCGCCGACAAGGGTGGTGGTGGCAAGCTCTTCGACTTCGGAGTTGATCCCGGAGCCAGCAGTCAGTAGTTCAGTTCCGGAATTTTGTCAGCTATCAGGCGATCCTTTTGGGTCGCCTTTTTTTTTATCAAAATAAGCCCGTTTACTTGGTTTTTTGAGGTTTTATGGCTATTTTATAGGTTTTGTGGTATAATACAGGTACGTGTAGAGGGTTGCCCTCCACAATAGCACTAGTACTTAAACAACTTACTTTTCAAATGGTTTTTAAAGCCCAAATGGGCAGAAGGACAATCATGAAGAAGTCGCTGATGATTATCGGGATGGTTCTGGTCTGTGTAGTGTTCCTCTTTCCGGAGTCGGTGGGCGCTCAACCTCCCAGCACCGGAAAGTCGATGATGGTTCGGGTCGAGAACGCTACGGGTAAGGATTTCAAGAGCGTCTTGGTCAGTTTCATCGGAAAGGAACAACGATACGGTAAGATCGGTGCCGGAAAGAAATCACCGTATCATGTCGTGGATCGGGCGTATCGCTATGATAGAATCGAAGTGAGGTTGATTGGAAGCACGGAGAAAGTCGTGCTTCAGCCCATTGATTTCGTTGGCGAATCTCTTCTTGGGCCTGGTCGGTACACTTACCGACTAATCCAACGGGGAGACTCGGCGAAGTTCCGAATCGACCTGGAACTAGTCGTGGATCGTAACGGTTCATAACAATAATCCAGAAGCAGGTTCAGAGACGGTTCAGCGTGGTCAATCCCACCGAACTGTCTCTTTTTGTTTAAATTCAATATCAAACCTAACCGCAACCGATACATCTAGCCGTTACGTGACCATAATAATACTGATAATAATTATTAATGTAACCTTGAGTTGAATAATAGAACCAAAATTGGCTTGCGTCCCAAGGCGGTAAGGAATAATTATCCGGATCCCAACCAGGGGGTGGGGGCGGGGGCGGTTCTACTCTATTAGTTTGATCAACCCATGCCTTGCAATCAGTTAGTGAAACCTGATTACGGACATCCCGGTCATGAATATGCCTTAACGCCAAAATATCATAATTTTGAATTGGGTGCCGGTCGCCCTTTTCAAAGCTAGGGAATATAAAAGAATTCCGATCTGCCTTAGAATGGTCTAGGCCTAGTAAATGACCTAATTCGTGTAAAATCATAAACTTTAAGTCATCGGTGCCATAGCCATATTTTTTTAACATATCCTGATTGATTCGAATTGACCCATATTCAAAAACTTCTCCGTTTACATTACCCCTTCTAATAGACGCGTCCATAATAGCATTCGGATTTGAGATATATTTGCCATTTTGATTTTTTCGATCAAAAAATCCGTTCGGCATAACCGTTAATAAGATACTTGCTGCAGATTTGTCATCTGTCATTGTAAAACGGGGTATATTATCAGTGGGCCCTCCGTTATAACCAAGAAGAGCATTATCAAGGCTGTCAACGGCTAATTGCGCAGCTGCATAAAGGTCTATAGTCAGGGATGGTTGGTGAGGATCATACTGAAGATGAATTTTGTTTCTTAATGTTCTCAAAGCATATGGCTTTCCTGCTGACATCACGATAGCATTTATCCCATTTGGATCCTTGCATGTTGCGTTAGTATTCTGAAGATTTGCGGAGATGGATCCTATCGCCTCTTGAATTGACGCGGTGAATACAACTTGTTGAGTGTCCGGGTGGCGCACCAAGTAAAATTGCGGTTCAGTATCATCATCTGGAAAATAATGTTCCACGATCAGTCCGGCACTAACCGCTCTATTCATTACCGTGTTTAGATCATCGGTCGCCAGCATTTCTCTTACCAACGAATCATAATTTCTGATAAGCGGACAATCTGCGGGTGCTTCCATTAAGGGACCTAACGATACCCGAAAATCAGACTGGGTAATGGCTGTGCCTTCTAAGTCAGCAATAACATCTTTATCTTTGTATCCCAGACAATCAAAAACTTTCTTGGTGGGAAACGGCATCATGCTATCGGCACCCATCAATACTAAGCTTGGCAACCCCGGATAGAATTGTTTCACTACTGTACCGGCTGGATGTCTTTCGTCGGCGCTTGTAATTGGCGGGCCTAAGGGCACATCGACGAAGTTGGCCGGAGCCGGAATTGTGTTTGAGAGTTTGTAGCCCATCTTGTTAAATATGTCTCGAGAAGCAAATTTACGTTTCTGCATATTTGAAATCACCCAGAGGGAGTTGTCCTGGGTAATGTAAAGTTGACCGTCTTTTAAATTTGTCGGTTTAGAAACAGAATTTGAAGAATAATTATTTATCGGTCCGACGGCTCGATCTGGTAGAGTTACCGGAGCGCCAATTGGCAGGGCTTGATCGAAACTATTGCCTTGTATAACTTCGGCGAAGAGATTGCCCCAGGCGAAGAAGATCGCTTCGTTCGGGAAGAGATAGCGGGCGGTACTGCCGATGAACCAAACGGCAGGTAGATTGCCAAAACGAACAAGGGTGCCCCTTGTATGGCGCTGTTGGGCGGTGGTTATGTCGTTCCCATCCGGAATGTTCGTTACGTTTACGTGGCGAACGTTGCTTAATTTGTAACCGAGACCGCTAAATACGGGTGGGGAATTGATCCAGCGTTTCTTACTAAATTCAATGACATAAATCTTACCGCATTGCGAATACAACTTACCGTCACTGCGGTTATCAGCGAGAAGTTTGAGTGGTGCGGGGTCATCACCAGTGCACGGTAATACGGCCGTTTGTCCGACTGGCGGCGCCACAATATTAAATACAGCATCACTTGCATCAAATAACGGCCGTTTGTCCGTTCCACCGGTACCTTCGGTGGTAATTACAATTTTGTAACTCCCCGAAGCTAAGGTGGCGGGTATGTTCCAGGTGTAGCCCGAAGTATCCATGGCTGAACCAGCGATGATGGTATCATAGTCCGTTCCGCGGTACGTTTGGCGGTAGGCAATTTTAACTAAACCATTCGCACCGGTTGGAATCCAATTTCTTTTCCATGTGATCGTGAATGGTTTGCCGGCAGTTAGTTGTTCGCCGCCATTGGGACTGATAACGGTAATCGCCGGTTGGATCGGACAAACTTCTTGGGCGACACCGTTGACGACGGTCATCGGACAGGGCGAGGGGAGGGCGATTGAATCGGGTTTTAAAGTGAATACCTTTTTATCTGTCGTGCCCTGGAGTTCGGTATTTGCATTCCCGGTCAGATCATCCCGGTCAATACCATAAGCGTAAATAAAATGATTCTTGCTGTCCCGATAATTGTCAGGAATTTTAAAGTTGAAGCCGTGTTTGCCGGTGGCTTTTAAATTTGTATTGACGTCATCACGCTGGACATCGGTCCGAACCGAAAGCGGTGTCGCACCTTTTTTCGCGCCGGTATCAAAATAGATATGGACATCAATGGGCAGATCGAGATGATCTGGATCCAGCGCCCAGCCGGTGATAACTCCGTCACTGGTGATACCATCGACCCAACCGGTGGTTGGGAGATTCTTTTTGGGACAAACTTCTTGAGCGACACCGTCTTTGATTATTATTGGGCACGGCGCAGGTGCTGGAATTTTTTCTGGTTTAAGTACTGGTCCGCCAACCGTAAAGGTGTACCAGGTGCCGTTATCGGCATTGATGCCTGAAGTTGTTATGACTTGCCAGTAATAAGTGCCGGAGGCGAGATTACTAAAAACTTTAGAAGTGGCCGCGCCGGTTGGCTGCCAAAAGTTAGCCTGCCAGTAAGTATCGCAAGAATCATTTTGTTTGGAGTCGACACAGACATAGTAACCAACGTCAGCCGATGGTGCGTTCCATGTAAGAGTGACCGAAGTGCCAAGTCCGCCTGCGCCGTTAAGTGGTGTGAGTTTAGTAAAAGCGGTATCGGCGTGAGAAATGGATGTATGAAAAGAAAAAACAGACAGCACCACAACACTACTTACAAGGAGAATAGACCTCGAAAATCTCATGCCCTGATTATATCAGACCCACAAAAAAGAGATTGCAACATATCCACAAGGCAGGATTGTTTAAAGGAATCTTACCCATTATATATATTTTCTTACCTGCAATTTATTGGCTTTTTAGAGCTTTTTGTGGCATAATTTAAAAAGTTACCATTTACAACTTTTGTTTTAAGGAGATAGGAATGAAGTGTACACTTTGCAGTTTGTTTGTAGTTCTAACTAGTGCAGTGGTGTTGTCGGCGTGTGGCGGTGACAGTAGTACCAGTAACAATAGTCCCAATAATCCTAGTAATCCCACTTCACCATCACCTGCACCACCATGTGTTTCAAGTATTTCTCCGACGGCCGTCTCTTTTGCGGCAATTGGAGGAACTGGGTCAATAACAGTAACGGCGCCTAGTAATTGCACATGGTCAGCCAGTGCTAGTACAAGTTGGATCACCGGAACGGCTACGAACAGTAACGGGAGTGGTAACGCACTGCTTCCATATACTGTTGTAGTAAATTCAACTTCAAGTTCTCGGACCGGAACCATAATGATAGGTGGGCTGACCATAACCATAACTCAAAGCGGTTCCACGTTTCTTGAAGTTAAAGGTAATTACACTTTTGGGCTTAATATAACTTCCATTTGCGGTTGGCCGGTAAGAAGCTTCAGTTGGCCGGTTGTCGTCCAAGTGCTGTCATACTTGAATGGCAATACCACGGGTACGCTTATCTTTCCTCCCTATCCTTCTGTTTTCACCAACACTCAACCCAAATGGGACATTCAACAGATCGGGCCTTTTGGAACCAGTATTGCCATAAATGACGGCCCGGGATTTAATGGAAACTATTCGGTAGGTATCAGTGGTGTTGCGACGAGCGATGTTCCGATTCGAGCCACTGATGGTCGGGGAGAGATTCTGACGGGAGACTTTAAACCAGGTTTCTTTGGTCTAGATCTTTGGAATTCCCAATACCAGATAATCAATGAATGGAGCTGTGGCAATTTGGCTATGGTAACTTGGTCTATGAGAATACGCTAAAGATTCTGCCTTTGGGCGGGGACTTGTTCCCGCCCCTTTTTTTATACTTTATTAAAACAGAGTCGATTCTAAATAGTTGAATATTCGTAGGCTATGCGATTGAGATAGTAAAAATAATACTATTCCTATTCCCCAGATACCAAAGAGGCATTGTGAGATAGGTTTGAAAACACGTTGACGCCATATAAAACCCTTTCCTTCAGCTACGGATAGACCGTATATAATGCCAGTTGTTATAATAAACAATAGGATAACAAAGAATGCTGCAGTTAGTTTATTAAAACTTCGACTAAAGGTACCACTGTAAGCAAAATAATATGAATTAAACCAAGTCCATACATATATACCGATAATAAAACCAACCCAGAATAATTTAGTAAGTTTCATAACTATTTAGATTATACGCGTAAGATATATTTTGGGTCAACTCGATCAGGGACATGTACACAATTTGGAGGCTAAGCCTCCAAATTGTGTACAAAGTAAGATTGTTTAAAAGAGGCTGGTCTATTTTATTTTTATATGACATGGATTTATAAATAATAATTTGATATACTATGATTATGCGTATTGAACATTATCCCTTTTCAAAGCTTAATCTAGAAATCACCAATATAATAGGCAAATATCTTAATTTGTCGGAATACAAGGTGTTCTTTTTTGGTTCTCGAGTTACCAAAAAAGGTAATGAATATTCGGATATAGACATAGGTATTGAAGGACCCCAGGAAATTAAGTATGAAACAATGGCCAAAATAAGAGAAGAAGTAGAAAATTTACCCATACTATACAAAATTGATATTGTTGATTTCAAAACTGTGTCTACTGATTTTTATAATGTTGTGTCGGCAAATAGGGAATATTTATAATTATTTATTATGTCTAAATTAGAATCTATACTTCAGCAATTTGAACGAGCGGTTGAAAGACTGAGTGAAGTCTTAAAAGAACCAGCTAGCGCTATTATTAGAGATTCTGCAATTCAGAGATTTGAGTTCTGTTTAGATTTAGCCTGGAAATCAATAAAAGCATTTCTGGAAGATAAAAAGGGTTTAACTTGCAATTCTCCTAAAGATTGTTTTCGGGAGGCTTATAGTCAAAAATTAATTGAGTATGATCAAGCATGGATCGGATACGTTGATATGAGAAATGAAACCGTCCACACATATAAAGAAGAAATCGCTCAAAAAATTTACACGGAATTACCTAAAGTATTAGAAAACATGGAAAAGCTTAGAAATTCTCTCGTGATATCTTCCAAGTAATTTAGAACAATAAGGGCACTAGTGTGGAATTTTAAAGCGGCCTGACCCCCTTTAAAATAACCTTTTTAAATTGTGACTATCAACACTTTTATTTTACATAATAAGGGTATAATACGAGTATGAATAAAAAGATATTACTCACGATACTTATTCTCGTTGTTGCAGGGTTTGGGTATTGGAAACTTACACATGGCAGTCTTGCAGTTTATAGAGACGATGTAAATAAAGTTGAATTTTCGTATCCGAAAGCGTGGAATGTTGGTTCATCGAAGGGGTTTGTAAAAGTGACGGCTGATCCAGCGAAGCCGGATGATTTGAATATGTTAGTGAAAATTACCCCTGCACAAGTTTTTGTGGATTATTTTAATCTTGGTGATGCTGGAACAAAAACAACAATTGGTGACAAGACTATGACCATCGCTCATCGGGAAGAAAAAGTAATGGATAATTCAGGAAAGGTGGTTACGTTTACACATCTTTACTGGAAAGATGCGGCAGGTGTCGGCTATATGTTTGAAATTTCACCGTCACAGAAAGATGGCATGGATTCTAATCTTTTCGAATTACTCAAATCGTTTAAGAATTTCTGATTTTGTATTTACGGTATTGACAATATTATCTACTGGGTATACCTTTACATTACTCAACAGTACTTTACCATGGAGGACAAATCATGGATTTTGAAAGCATTGGCAGTGCGATTAGAGAGTTTGGCGACAACTTCGTTCCGACAAGCGAAATTGACGAAATTATCCACGAACACCTAGTGGTCGTGGATGGGGAAGAGACCTTCTCGATTGACGGAGAAAAATACTTTCACGTTCAACCTGGTCATCCGAAGTTCAAATCGAACCACGAGGAACTGTTCCTCGTCGCTCGCAACCGATTTCCGCATCTGTTTCCGTCACAGAGTGGCGGGGCCAGAAACTGTCAATTGGTATACGAGAAGTAGCACTCAAATACGTCAAGTCCCTCGTTGGGCTTGGCGTATTTTTAATGAAATTTTACCACAAGCATACGTTGTCCCATGGATGTGGTCACTAATTTATCTATCATCTCTACTGTCATTTGATTGATTGTACCTAAGGGATCATTTACTAAAAAAGAGTTTTCGTGATAACCATAAATTGTAATAGCATGGAGGGGTCCCGGTTCTGTTTCACGGAGACGAATACTAACTAAACAAACATTTCCACGCTTAAGTTCTTCCTTGATTTCATGAGAGCTGACGGGAGCAATTATCAAGTCCATTCCAATTTTTATGGCATTATCAATCATTTCTAAATATAGTTTACAGGCATCAATCAACTGTGGATCATTACTGTGGAAGACAGGATGATGGTCGGAGAATACTCTAGCAGGATATTGATGGAATACAACATTAAAGCCAGCCTTGATGAGTTCAATTGCCATTCCTGGTGGATAATTATACGGTTGACCAATTCTGCTCCATATTTCTTTTTCCGTTTCCTTTTTCGACTTGACTCCCTTCAGAGTTAATAAGCCGAGGACAGATGCCGCACCGCAAGAATCCCAATGTTGCTGTACGTTTGGTATGTGCATTTGAAAATGTTCTTCTCGTTTTTGGGTTAATTTTTTGGCTAGCTGTAATAAGTCATCTTCGTTTAGACTAAATAAGGGTTGTTTCTTGTCCAAAAGTTTGGCATTTACAAGTTCTCTGTGTATGAGTTTTCTAAGGAGATAATCAGGCATACCGAATAGTGAATAACCCCATTGGAATTCCTCCAGATTGTCAAAAGAAAGAAGTTCGTCCAGCGTTTTAATGTCGGGTCTTTCCGTCATCATATAGCCTTTTTGGACAGAGAACTCATGAGCTTTTTTAAGATAGCTCTCTAGTTCATTACTTAGATTTTCTGTAGAATCTTTTTCAAAATGAAAAGACTTCATTCGAGCTTTAAGGAGTCGTTCATCTCCGGCGTGATATTTTTCAAGTAGTTCCGTCCCCTTTTCATTTCCTGTATCTTTATTGGATAGAAAAAATTTGAGATGATCGTATCTATATTTTTGATAAAAATTTCCTCTACTGGGTGTTAGTAACGTTAAATACTCCTCATTGCTTAGATTGGAATTGTTCTTAATTTTATTACCCTCGTTCTCTATCTTTTTCTTTAGACCGCCAGAGTATATATTTTTTTCACGGTCAGTAGTCATAGCTCTTTCAAGCAGAGTGACCGTTTCTTGGAGTTGAATTGGTCCCAAACTAAGTCCCTGGCGTTCAGATACACATCTTAAAAAGTTAGAAACTTCACCAGCAACTTGGTTGTGTGTTTCCCATGAGTGTCGCAGTCGATCTAGATATAGAACCGCAGGAAGTTCTAGTGCCGATTGAATCTGATCCTGCAATTTTTCGACTATGCCTTGCAAATATGGTCTGACTTCAGATTTAATACGGTCTTGAAAATTTAGTTTTTCCTCTAAAGGAACGAAGTCTAAAAAAGAACAAGATTGTTCCTCTTTAATATCTTCATGGTCTACCAACTCTTTTTTGAGAAAATTATTATCTTTATTTTCCATTTTTTCTAACATACAGATAGTGTATCCTTAAACAATCATAAGTCAAAATATTTAATAAAACCATCTTCGCTAAACTTTGTTGGAGTTATTCTCTAAATATATCATAATTATAGCCGTTTTCCTCATAAAATGGTATTTTTGGCGGTTTTGTGGTATTAATGGGGGCATAGCGAGAGTTTGACTTCGGTCGACTCTCTCCTTGATCTGGAACACCGCATCCAGATTGAGCAACCTTTACAAGAACGCGGTCAGTAGCTTGCCCCGCAGAGTCACAGAGTGACCACGGGGTAAAGAGGCGATTATGACCATGATCCGTTCGTTCGTCGTCGTCTTGGCACTGACACTCGCGGTCAGTGCCTGCCACAGTCCAACGAGTCCCACTCCGGGTGGACCGGGTCCCAGTCCTCCGACTCCGACTCTGCAGTTGTTGGATTTGAAGATCGGGATCGCGGACAGTTCAGAAATCGGGGCACCATTAACTGGTCCAGTTGCAATGGGAACTCGAGTCAGGTACACTCTCGTCTTTGGTGCCCCGACGACGATGAGTGGACTAACTGTCACGTTCAAAACTCTCTGCGATGGTGTTGTGGTAAACACAGATTCGCATACCACAGGTGCTGGTGCAGGTAGTAATAATGGTTCGCAGTCAGAGTTTGTTCCAAACTTTGCTTGTGTCTACACAGTGCAAGCATCGCTGACCGGAGCGATTCCAGAAATGAAAGAGATCAGTTTTGAGGCGAGATAAAGTGTGGGATTCTTGGGCTAAGTCGCGCGACGACTTAGCCCATTTTTTATTCGAGTAGTTCCAGTAAAATTTTTTCTGCTTTAGCTGGATGTTTTTCCGCTATCAAGAAAACTCTCTTTATGATTAAAACATGGAGGGAGCGTCTCATCCACCAAGTTAAATAAGTAGCAATTTTATATTTTGGTTTTTTATCCGCTCTTTTCTCGAGAAATTTGATATAACCTCCCATGGCACCCGCAAAAGAAGTATCTTCCAGTTGTTTTAATTTTAAACCTAGCATTTTTCCAACAGTTGTATAGTGAGAGGCTACTTTCCTGGCAAGTGGTTTCTGGAATTCGAGAAATTCTAATATTTCTTTTTTTTTCTTTGTCTTTGTATTGTATACCTTTGTCATATAAGTAGTGATGTGGTTTATAGTGTCTCTCTGGCAGTACTGCCAGAGAGACACTATTGTCAATCGTCGTCATCATCGAGACCAAAGAGGGCTCTGATGGCGCTAACCCCACCCTCGATGGTTTTCGAGACAACCCGTTCAACAAGAGACTCGTCGTCTTCTCTTGCTTCGTGCCAAGCTTCAGATACTTCTCCCGGAGTCGATCCAGTATCGGAAGCTGCGTTGTCCTCATCGTACCGAGACATATATACAGCTCCTGTTTTGATGGTATGGTCGAAACAATATCGTCCAATTTAAGTAGAATTACCCCATCGAGTACTAGCTAACATATATAATAATATAATAATTAAATCAATAGAAAACTGATAGTTTTGCACAGGTGATCATTGTTGCTGGATTTGGGTATTGGAAATTTATGCATGGCAGTCTGGCGGTTTATAAAGATGAGGTAAACAAGGTGGAGTTTTCGTATCCGAAAGCGTGGAAGGTCAGCTCATCAAAAGGATTTATACAAGTGACGGCTGACCCTGTGAAGCCGGATGATTTGAATATGCTGATAAAAATCGCGCCGGCACAGATTTTTGTGGATTATTTTAATCTCGGTGATGCTGGAACAAAAACAACAATTGGTGACAAGACTATGACCATTGCTCATCGCGAAGAAAAAGTTGCTGATGGTTCAGACAAGGTGGTTAGTTTCACCCATGTGTATTGGAAAGATCCAACAGGGAAGGGATATATGTTTGAAATTTCGCCTTCCCAGAAAGACGGATTGAATAAAGATCTTCTGAAATTGATTACCTCGTTTAAGAGTTTCTGACTTCGTTTATTTCTGGTTAATCTCTCTTAAATACTCTTCGGTATAAAGGGGACATGGGCCCTTTATACCACTAAGATATTGAACCATGACAGTGGGTTGACTAATTTAAATAAATATTGTATTAATACGCCAGTGTTCACGCACCTTAATAACTAGGACAGTTTCAAACAAATTCCAAAGGAGGCTTTGTTATGGAAAGAGAATTCAAACCCCTCGTGGTGCTGTTTGGTTTCTGTT
>OBEQ010318515.1_pt1 | contig 40093 bp, 36 predicted proteins | sample 1670901 | NCBI WGS metagenome assembly OBEQ01 (sample SAMEA104232315, study PRJEB22302) | groundwater metagenome | biome: forest; feature: aquifer; material: groundwater | place: USA | collected 2011-08-07 | depth 5.4 m | reverse complement strand
CACCAATTCCACGCGGTGCGCAAGGCGGTCGAAAGTACGGCTAGGGCTACGGCCGGTGACAGGCGGGTTGGCGTGGTCTCGCACACCCAGGGTTCCGGGAAGAGTCTGACGATGGCCTTCTATGCCGGGAAGGTGATTCGGCATCCCGCGATGCAGAACCCCACGCTGCTGGTCCTGACGGACCGGAACGACCTGGATGATCAGCTCTTTCAGACGTTTGCCGGATGCCAGGACCTGCTCCGCCAAACGCCGGTTCAGGCCGAGTCCAGGGCGAAGTTGCAGGAGTTGCTGCAGGTCGCTTCCGGTGGCGTGATCTTTACGACGATTCAGAAGTTTCTACCGGAGGAGCGGGGAGGTCAATACCCTCGACTTTCAGACCGGCGCAACATCGTGGTAATTGCGGACGAGGCCCACCGGAGCCAGTATGCGTTCATCGCAGGGTTCGCCGCTCATCTTCGCGATGCCCTCCCCAACGCGTCCTTCATCGGCTTCACCGCCACCCCCATCGAGAAGATGGACCGGAACACCCGGGCGGTCTTCGGCGAATACATTGACGTCTACGACATCCACCAGGCCATTGAGGACGAGGTTACGGTTCCTATCCAATATGAGCCCCGGCTGGCGAAGCTAGCGTTGAAGGAGGAAGAACGGCCGAGGATTGATCCAGAGTTTGAGGAGGTCACGGAGGACCAGGAAGAGTCTGCAAGGCACAGACTCCGGTCCAGGTGGGCGCGCCTTGAAGCACTGGTAGGGGCGGAGAAACGGGTACAGCAGGTCGCCAAGGACATCGTGGAGCACTTCGAGGCGCGCCGTGCCGCCATGGAAGGCAAAGGGATGATTGTCTGTATGAGCCGCCGGATCTGTGTGGAGCTGCACAACGCGATCATCAAACTGCGTCCTGATTGGCATCACCCGGATGACGACAAAGGCTTCCTGAAGGTGGTGATGACTGGTTCCGCTTCCGATGGCCCTGAATGGCAGCAGCACAGCCGGAACAAGGAGCGCCGACGGGCGATCGGCGATGAATTCAGGGACCCCGATAGCCCGATCAAGTTGGTCATTGTGCGGGACATGTGGCTGACCGGGTTCGACGTGCCGTCGCTGCATACGATGTATCTGGATAAGCCCATGCGTGGGCACGGGCTCATGCAGGCCATCGCCCGGGTTAATCGGGTGTTCAAGGATAAGCCCGGCGGCCGGGTGGTGGACTATCTGGGGATCGCCCATGAGCTGAAAAAGGCGCTGGCGGAATATTCCGAAAAGGATCGGGAAGAGACGGGCGTCTCTCTGGATGAAGCAGTCGCGGTCCTGATAGAGAAGCATGAGATTCTCAGGGCGATGTTCCACAAGTTCGACTACTCCGCGTTCTTCAGGGGATCACCTCAGGAACGGCTCCGCATGATTCCCGCGGCGATGGAGCATGTCGTCGCGCAGGAGGATGGGAAGAAGCGGTTTCTTAAGACGGTGGCCGAGCTCTCGACGGCGTTCGCGCTGTCGGTTCCTCACGAGAAGGCGCTGGCCATCCAGGATGACGTAGGGTTCTTCCAGGCGCTGCGTGCGGCAATCGTCAAGAACACGGGGGTGAATGGTCCCGGCCCGAGTTCGGAAGACCTGGACACGGCTGTCCGGCAGATTGTCTCAAAGGCCGTCTGGTCGGACCAGGTGGTGGATATTTTTGAAGCTGCGGGGCTGAAGAAACCGGATATCTCTATCCTGTCGGATGAGTTCCTGGAAGAGCTGCGTGGCATGCCCTACAAGAATCTCGCCGCCGAAGCGCTCCAGAAACTCCTGAGCGATGGAATCAGGGTGATTGAGCGCAAGTACCTCGTGCAGTCGAGGTCGTTCGCCCAGATGCTAGAGGAGGCGGTCCGTAAGTATCACAACCGTGCCATTGAAGCCGCACAGGTGGTTGAGGAACTGATCCGGATAGCCAAGGAGATGCGCGAGGCGCATCGGCGAGGCGAGAAGTTAGGGCTTTCGGATGACGAGCTGGCGTTCTACGACGCCCTGGAGACTAATGATAGCGCGGTCAAGGTACTGGGAGACGACGCACTCCGAGCCATTGCCAGGGAGTTGGTCGGCGTGGTTCGCCGAAACACCTCCATCGACTGGACGGTCAGAGAAAGCGTGCGAGCCAACCTTCGGAGGTTGATCAAGCGCATCCTGCGGAAATACGGCTACCCGCCTGACAAGCAAGAGCAGGCGACTTTGACCGTCCTTGAACAAGCCGAGCTGTCATGTGAGCAGTGGCCAGAAGGCGAGATGGCGGATGAGGCGGCGCTTCCGATCTCGGTCATCCTCGTGCCACTTCAGCACGCCAAGCCCTTTGTGACTCATCTTCCTGTCTACAGCTTGGCAGCCGCCGCCGGCCGATTCGGGCAAGCGCAGGACGTCAGCGAAGAAGGCTGGGTGCCGGTGAACGGCAGGCGGCTGGATGAGAAGATGTTCGTAGCCCGCGTGGTTGGCCGCTCGATGGAGCCGAAGATTCCTAGTGGCAGCTATTGTGTCTTCCGAGCTAACCCGGAGGGCACCCGGCAGGGGAAAATCGTATTGGTTCAGCATCGTGGTATTGAGGATCCTGAAACAGGCGGACAGTTCACGGTGAAGCAGTATAAAAGCGACAAGTCATCTAACTCAGATGGTGCCTGGCAGCACACGAAGATTACACTGGAACCCCTTAATCCAGCATACCAACCAATACTGATTGATCCTTCAGATGCCGAAGCCGTTACAGTCCTGGCCGAGTTTCTAGAGGTATTGGGAACACCGGAGCGACCCAAATAGTCCCGCCGCTGATTTTCCCTGACGGGAAAATAAAAACCGCGGGGGCGGTCGCCGCCTAGCTGAGCGGGGCGGCATCCCCGCTGATTTGACCCGTTGGGCCAAATCAAAACTGCGGGGACTATCGCATTTGGAACGCCTCCTAAGTTCTTCACTTCCACGAATACTTGACTATTTAGTATTTGTGTGGTAATTAAGTAGTAGAAAATTAGTAGTTACTAGAGTCTATGTTACTATATAAGATACTATAAATGAATGAGTTACTGAGTACATACCTCATGAACTACTACAATAAGCAAGAGGTTGGCTACCGACTTATTCCTAAGATCAAGCTAGAAGAATTCTGGCCTGAGTTGATGAAGTTCCGCCAGGCAAAGGCAGAATTTTTGCCCTTTAAGGATCAGGCCGGCAAGCCCTTCTGGTTTGTCCTCACGCCAAAGCTCCAGGAGTACTTGCACCAGGTGGATTCGCGCGGGAAGGATTCGCTCTACAGCGTGGTGAAGGAGGAGATCCAGGCCGAGCTCACCGAGCAGGCGCTGGTCGAGGAGGCGATGTTCTCCAGCGTGATTGAGGGAGCCTTCTCGACCATCGCGCGCGCCCGAGAGTTGATCGTCGAAGGCAAGGCGCCGCGGGATACCAGCGACCAGATGGTCGCGAACAACGGCCGCGTCATGCGCTATGTGCTGGAGCAGCGGGAAGCGACCTGTTCCATCGAGCTCATGCACACGATCCAGCGCATGGTGACGGAGAAGACGCTCGAGGACCAGACGAGTGTGGGCCGGTTCCGAGAGGGCCAGGTGCTTGGCCTGAATCGGCGCCGAGAAACCATCTATGAGGCGCCGCCGGCCGACACCGTGCCGCCGTCCATGGAGCGGCTTGTTCAGTGGATCAATGAAGGGGCTCAGCAGCCGTTTATCCACCCGATCCTCCGGGCGGCCATTATTCACACGTACCTGGTGTATGTGCACCCCTACGTCGACGGGAATGGCCGGACGGCCCGGGCGCTGTTCTACTGGTATCTCCTCAAGCACCGCTACGAGTTCTTCCGCTACTTTTCCATCTCCTCGATCATCCAGGAGACGCGAGAGCGGTACTACAAAGCGCTGAAGGACATGGAAGATCACGAGGCCGACGCGACCTACGTGCTCCTGTACATGGCTGAATCCGTTGTGCGAGCTATTGAGGTCATCCTCCAGCGCATCACGGAACGCTACCGCAGGGATATTCTCTTCGCCAATATTCGCGAGCGGAATCTTATCCTGAACGAGCGGCAGACCCGCTTCCTCAAATCCCTCACGGTGTCCAAAGAGAAACGGGGGACGATTGCCAAATATCAAAAAGATTTCAAGGTCGTCTACGAGACCGCGCGGCGAGACCTGGCTCAGTTGGAAACGCTAGGGATCCTCGCCAGAGGTAAGCAAGGCCGACAGTTCGTGTACGCCCTCAACGCAGCGTTTCTCACCGTTGGGAAAGTCAGCACGAAAATCACATGAACCGCGCAGCTTCCAAGACGCTTCATTCTGGAAGAGCCGGCTCGGTTGTCCGCTACGCTGATCTGGGCTGGCGCTAGGCGGATGTTGGATTTTCGATTGCAGATTGCGTAATGTAAATCCGCAATCCGCAATCCGCAATCCGCAATCCGCAATCGGCAATTTCATATCCTCGATGCACCTGTTGTCTCCCCTTTCGCTGCTGTGGCTGGCCAGCGTGCCGGCGCTGGTCTGGCTGTGGCGGTTCGCGTCCTCCCGGCATCAGACCCGCATCCCGAGCCTCATTCCCTTCGAGCATCTGCTGCGCCGCCCGCCCAGCCGGCGCACCCGGGTGTTGGTCAATGTGCTGTTCTGGCTGCAATTGATCGCGCTGGTGCTGCTCGCCCTCGCATTGGCCGAGCCGGTGCTGCTGAGCCGCCGCAGCTCGACCGTCCTGGCCGTGCTGGATACGTCGGCCAGCATGGGCGCCTCAGGCGGAACTTCGCCGTTTCAACACGCCGCACGAGACCTGCTCTCGCGGATTGACCGCCAATTTCCCCCGGCGCGTTTCCTCGTCGTCACCACGGCACCCGTCCGGCTCCTGACGCCGGAGCCCACGAGCGACGCGGCAGAGCTGCACCGGCTCATCGAAGCCCTTGAGCCGGCGGACCTGGGCGGAAATCTCTCGGTGGCCCGCCGGATCGGCCAGGCGATGTTGGGTGGCGAGGCGGACCGCACCGTAGTCCTCACCGATGAGCCAGCACCCAAGGACCTTGAGCCGACGGTGACGTTCCGCTCCTTCGGGTCCTCGCGTCCGAACGTCGCCATCGTGGGCCTGGATGCGTACGAACCGCTGTGCCGCGCTCCCGTCGGAGGCGCCGGCCCGTCGGCGACCCAGCTGACGGTGATGGTGCAGAACTTCTCCTCGCACGCGCAGCGGGTGAGCGTCGCCCTGCGAGCGAACGGCCGCGTGGCGGCGCGCGCAACGCCGCGGCTTGAGTCCGCAAGCCGCACGCCGATTTCCCTCGGCCTTCCCGACGGCACCACGGGGCCGGTGGAAGTGGAATTGAGCGCGCCGAAGGATGTGTTGGCGGCGGACAACCGGGTGTGGCTCACGCTCCAGGGGACCGACACGCTCTCGGTGGCGGTGGCCTCGGACCGCCCGGCGTTCGTGGACACCGTCGGACGCTGGCTGGATGCCTGGCCCCGGATTGCGTGGAAGCCGGGAACAGCAGGGGCGCCAGAAGCCAACACCGCCGACATCCTCATCACGGACCAGGCGGCGCTGGCGCAATCGTGGTCGTCCTCGGTCATCGCGTTCGCGCCACCACAACCCTCAGCGCGCCTGCTGCTGGCGCATTGGCTGGCCAGTCCCGCCCACCCGATCGGCGACTACCTTGAACCGCTCGTGGCGGTGCCGGCGGCTCTCGCACCGATTCCCTCCGCGGTGCCGGGCAGCGAGGTGGCGCTCTGGGCGGTCGTGCAGGGTCAGAAAGTGCCGCTGGTGTCGGCGGCCGCGCACGGCGGCCGTCGCGCGGTGACCATCGCCCTGGACCCGGTCCAGACGCCGAACGCCTCGCCGGTGATCCTGGCGTTTCTCAACAGCCTCCGGTGGCTGACCGCCTCGCGCGGGCTCATCACCACCGGAGAGTCGCTCACCGTCGGGCCGTTCGAGCCGGGTGAGGTGCGCGTCGAGCGTCCCCGTGGCGGCGGCGAGTTGGTGGCGCACAGCGGCGGACTCGTTCGCTACGACGCCACCGACCAGGCCGGGCGCTATCGGTTTTCGCAGGGACGGTTGCATGTGGAACGGGCCGTGAATTTTTTGGACCCGGTGGAGTCCGACACCCTGCATCGCGCCTCCACGTGGGGAACCGACGCGGCGCGCCCCGCGCCCGCGTCTGAGCCGGGGCGCTCGCCGCATTCCTTGGTGCGCTGGTTGCTTGGGCTCCTCGTCATCCTGCTGCTCCTGGAGTGGCTGGTGTACAGCCGCAAAGGCCGTCAGGCATGACGCTGGGCGTGTGGGATGTCGCGTGGCTCGGCCTGCTCGTCGTTGTGATTGTGGCCCTGAGCCGGTTGACGCCCCTGCGGGGAGCCCGCCGAACCGCCGCGACCATTCTGCGTGCGGCGGCTGTCGTGTGCGTGATGCTGGCGCTAAAAGGCTGCTTCACAGTGCATCATCAGGAGCAGCCGCGCCAGGTCGTGTATCTGGTGGATCAATCGGCCAGCATCGATGTCGGACAAACGCAATGGATGGCCAGGCGGCTGGCGTCGCTTGAGGCGGTTCGTCCGCCGCAAGTCGCCCGTGCGGTGCTCGTGTTTGGCGCCGAGCCGCATCTGCTCATGCCCGCGGGGCGCGCCGCGCTGGGTGAGCCCGAGAAGATTGCAAGCGCCTTGGCGTCGGCGCCCCTGGACCGGAACAGCACGAATGTCGAGACAGCACTCCTAGCCAGCGTGTCCGCCATCCCGCGCCAACAGCGCAACCGGGTGATTCTGCTGAGCGACGGGCGCCAGACGGCGGGCGACGTCGAGCGCGTCCTGGGCGCGCTGCGCCGTCTGCACGTGGAGGTCTATCCGGTGACCGTGCCGGCCGGCTCGCCGTCGGGATTGGTGTGGGAGGAGCTGGCCGTGCCGAGCGCGGTCCGCCGCGGCGCCTCGGTGCCCGTGAAGCTCTTGGTTCGCAACAGCGCGCCGCATCGGCAGCCGTTGGACGTCACCGTCAGCCTGCGCGGGCTGCCCCTCGCTCGGCGACGGGTCTCGCCGGCGCCGGGCTGGCAGGTGGTGTCGCTGTCGGTGCCGGCGCTAAAGACCGGCACGATGGCGCTGGACGTCTTGGTGTCCTCGGGATCGCAGCAGCAGCGCCGCAGCGCGTTCGTGGAGGTGGAAGGTCCCCCGCGGCTGTTGTTCGTCTTGGACAAACCGACCGTCCTGCCCATCTTAGGGACGGCGTTGAAGCATCGGGACATGGACGTCGCGGTGGCCACCACGCGGGAGTTGCCCCTGGAAGCCGGACAGCTGTTGGACTACGATGGGGTGGTCCTCTACCATCTGCCGAAATCGTCGCTGACGGAACCTCAGGTGGCGGCGCTGAAAGAGTACGTGGAGCGGTTCGGCGGCGGGGTGGCGATGGTGGGGCTGGGCGGACGGCTCGACGAGGAAATCCGGCAGCCAGCGCCGCTGGATGCGCTGTTGCCGGTGGTGTTTGAGCCGAAGGGCGTGCAGGAGGCCAAGCGCCGCGTGTGCATGGTGATGCTCATTGACCGCTCCGCCTCGATGATGGGGCCGCGGATTGCCGCCACCAAACGCGCGGCGGTGGAGCTGGTCAAGCAGCTGGCACCGGAAGATCTGGTCGGCGTGCTCGCGTTTGACACTGAGCCGTATGTCGTCGTGGACGTGCAGCCGGCGGGGCAGGTCACGGATGTCCTGGTGGAGAAGTTGGTCCGGCTCAAGTCCACCGGCGGCACCGACGTGCTGCCGGCGTTGAAGGCGGCCAAGACGCGCCTGGAAGCCACGGGAGCGACGGTCCAGCACATCATCCTGTTGTCCGACGGCCTCACGCCGTTTGATGCGCCCGCCTACAAATCGCTGATGGGGGAGATGACCCAGCAGCATGTCACCATCAGCACCATCGGCATCGGGGCGGCGTTTGTGAATACCGACTTCTTGAATTGGCTGTCGCTGTCCACGGGCGGCACGTTCTATGCGATGCGCAATCTCAACGAGCTGCCGCAGTTGATCGCCCGGGACACGCAGAAGACGCTGGGAGAGCTGCCCTTTACCGAAGGCTATTTCCGCCCGACGGCCCCCCAGCCGTCCGAGTGGTTCGCAGACATCGCCGATTGGCCGCCGCTGAAAGGGTATCTGACGACCACCGCCAAACCCGGCGCGCATGTGGAGCTGAGCATCCATCAATCGGACTCGGAGGACCCGCTGCTGGCCCGGTGGGACGTGGGCTTGGGCCGTGTGGCGGTGTTCGCTTCGGATGCGGACACCCGCTGGTCGCCGGAGTGGATTCGATGGCCCAAGTTTGAAGCGGTGTGGGCGGAAGCGATGCGGCAGCTGGTGCGGCCGCAGCCATCCGAGGAGCTCTTTCTCTGGGTGGACGAGGAGCATCAGCGTCCCCACGTGGTGCTGGAGGGCGCGGTGGCGGACCCGTCCGCTGAGCTCGTGTCGGAGGACGGCCACACGATGCCGCTGGCGTTGGTGCAGCTCAGTCCGTTTCGGTGGCGAGCCCCGGTGGACCAGATGACGAGCGGCTGGTATCAGGTCGTGGTGCGGGCCAGCCGTCCTGGACAGGCTCCGGCGAAGCAGGAGGGATCGCGCGACCAGACGCTCCTCGTGCGGCGGTGGGTACACATTGGCCGCGCGTCAAGCGGGCCGGAGCAGCCGCATCTGCCGCCGGATGAGGCGCTGCTGCGCCGGCTGGCGGAGGCGACGCAGGGTGCGACGGATGCGCCGGACTTGGCGTTCCTCCCGCCGACGGAACGGGTGGAGGAGTCGGTGCCGATTCGGAGCTGGCTGCTGCCGCTGGCACTGATGTTCTTGCTGCTGGATGTCGCGGTCCGCGGCCGGACGATGTTATGACGTTAGCAGTAAGCAATCAGCAATCGGCAGTAAGCAGTAGGCAGTAAGGAAAAACAGAGACACGTCCAAGGCGAGATCGCGCCGCCTGTCAGAAAATATCGCAAAAGACATGAAAATATCGCGGGTCTTTTTTCTCCTACTGCCTACTGCCTACTGCCTCCTGCTATCTGCGGTTTCTGCGGGACAGCTGCCGTCGGTGTTTCGCGGCGTCGTGGTGGCCGACAGCGCCCACGGCGTGCGGGTGGTCAGCGTCGAGGAACGCTCGCAGGCGTTCCTGGCCGACCTGCGTCCGGAGGATCTCATTCTGCAGGTCAATCACACGCCGGTGCGCACCATCGACGAGTTCGCCACGCTGTCCTCGCAGCTCAAGGGCGTCGCCGTCAAAGCGACGCTGGTGATCGTCCGCAACGGCGATCCGCGGGAATTGGTGCTGCATCTGTACAGCTATCCCGTCTTGCGCCAGTGGGACCTGGCGTTTGTGCCGGATGACGACCTGAAGTTTGTCGAGCCGCGGGCCGGGCTGTCCTACTGGGCGCGGATGGGCCGCGGCTATGAAACGGTGGGAGACCTGGAGGCGGCCCTCAACGCCTATCTGAACGGGCTGCACAATGAGCCGACGTTTGTGGACGCCGCCTTCAAAGTGTCCGACCTCTTGTGGCAGATCGCGCAGCAGCGCATCGCCACCGGGAACATCCGCGACGCGATGACGGCGCTGCAGGCGGAGGTCCGGCTCCTACATCGGCTGTTCGAGCAGCCCATGACCGAGGAAGATCTTCAGCGGATCAAGGGGCAGCTGGAGCATACCATCACGCTGATCCACACGTACCGTCATGCACTTGAGAAGTAGAAATTTGTCTGGTATACTACGAAGCGTGGAGCAGTTCGGAATTCAATGAAGATGAAGTCGCCGGGTGAACGGGAGTCGGCATGCCGAAGGAATTAACCGACCGTCAGAAGAGCGTGCTGCAGACCATTCGGGAATGGATCAAAGAGCACGGCTATCCTCCGACCATCCGGGAAATCGGGAAGCGGTTGGGGATCAGAAGCCTGCGCGGTGTCACCACCCACCTGGATGCAATTGCGAAAAAGGGCCACTTGAGCCGCCAGCGCAGCGCCAGGGGCATCCGCCTGCTGATGGAATCGACCGCCTCCACGGTGGCGACGGCGATGCACATTCCCATCATCGGGCGGATTGCGGCGGGCCAGCCGTTGCTGGCCCAGGAGCAGGTGGAGGGCCATCTGGCGATTGATGCTAAGCTGCTGGGCAAATCTCCGGAGTCGGCGGCCCATTTTGCCTTGCGGGTGCACGGCGAAAGCATGGTCAATGCCGGCATCCTCGACGGGGATTACGTGATTGTGCGCCAGCAGCCGACGGTTGACGACGGCGAGATTGTCGTGGCCCTCTTGGGCGAGGAAGCCACCGTGAAGCGCCTGTTCCGGGAGCAGGACAGCATCCGCCTGCAGCCCGAGCACCCCACCATGGAGCCGATCATCGTGACGAAGCCGCAGTCTGTGGAGATTCTCGGCCGCGTGATCGCCGTCTTCCGCGCCTTGGCGCACTGATCCCACCCCCTACGGGTTCGCCGAAGGCGATGCGCGGCTATTGGCCGCGCCTGCCGCTTCGCGGCAGTCCCGCAGGGGGTGGGATGATCCCCCGACCGACAGATCAACTCGTCGCTTACGTCACCCGCCGACCAGCCACCGCGCCAGCGAGGCGGCCGCCAACCCAAGGAACGTCCCCGCCGCATTGCCGGCGACGGCCAGCAGCAATCCCACCGGCATCAACGCCTGATCGTAGACCGCCCCGACCAGCGGTGCAGACACCACGCCGCCGACATTGGCTTGGCTGGCGGTGGCCAGCACGCCAAACGGCAGGCGAAACATCCGCCCGGCGATGAGCAGGATGACGGCATGCACCGCCACGCAACTGACACCGACCCCAATCCAAACGGGCGCGGCGGCCAGCGCCGAGAGACTCGCCTGCGCGCCCAGCGACGCCAGCACCAGATACAAGCAGGGGTAGCCGACCGCAGGACCGTGTTGGCCGAGACGCCGGACTGCGGGCAGGCAGGATGCCGCGAGCGCGGCGGCCGTGACCAGCAGCACCGTCCAGCCTGTGCGGGTGGCCACGAGCCCGCCCAGCGGAAGCGACTGCGCGACCAACCCGCAGGCCAGCGTCAGAAACAGGGCCACGAGCACAAGCTCTAAGCCGGCCTTCCAGTGCAACGGATCCGCGTGCGCCATCCGGGATGCTGCGTCGGCGGCCGGCGCCTCCGTGACGCCGAGCCATCGGTTGAGGACAGGCGCGCATCGCTGGCAGGCGATGAGGCAGGCCATCCACGTGTACGCGACCAGCGCATCCACGACGACCAGCGGCGCAAACAGCGCATCCGGGACATTGAGGACGGTGCGGAGGGCCAGCATGTTCATGCTGCCGCCGGTCCAGGTCGCGGACAGCAGCCCGATGCCTTTCCACGCCTCAGGGGGCAGGTGCGGCTGCCACAGCTTCAACACCAGCGGCCCGCCGAGGATGAATCCGGCGGCCCCCGCGACCATCGCACACAACGCCTGAGCGCCGAGCCGTCCAATCGCCGGGAGATTGACACCCAACAACAGCACGGCAAGAGTCACAGGAAACAGTTGGTCGGTGATCCAGCGGTAGGCGGTTCGGTCCGACGGCAGCCAGCCCCACGCCGCCGCCAGCATGGGCAGCAGGTAACACCACAGGGGCACGGGCAGCCAATGGAAGACCCGTCGGCAGGCCGTCCGCTGGCTGAGGAGCACCACAAGGGTCACGAGGCCGAACAGCACCAGCGACGGCCGCGCCCCGTTAATCAGAGAGGTAGGCTCCGAAGAACACCGTCCGGCCGTCAATGACATCACCGGAGGCGATGGCGCTGAGCGGACGTCCAAGTCGTGTGGCGAGTTCGATCCGGCGGATGGGCAGGCCCGTCCCAGGCCCTTCAATCACCCAGTCATCGCCCGCATAGAGCATGACGTGGGTGATCATGGAGGGATCATCAGGGGCCGAGAGGAAAATCAAGTCCGCCGGTTTTGGGACGGGAATGTGCCGCGCGCGCAGGTACTGCTCGTGCGCGTCGCGGGGGAGGTCAATCCCGACCGCCCGATACACCAGGTTCACCAACCCCGAGCAGTCCACGCCCGTCACCCCGACGCGATTCGGCAGGCCGGCGAACGGCGACCGGCCGCCCCAGAAGTACGGGTCCCCGAGGAATTGCTCGGCGTTGTGCAGGATCGCTTGGCGCTGACTGGCGGGGGTGAGTCGCTTTAGCGTCGTCATGAATTCCACCGCACCCCGTGAAATCCAGCCATCGTGCCCATTGAGGAGCCGCAGAGGCCACACGAGGCCCTCGGTGCTGGTGATGACCACGCGGGTCCCCATGGGAAGCTGGAACTGGGGCGTGATGGCTTGGGAATCCTTCCAGACGGCGGTCCATTTTGCGGTGACGACGGCGTTGGGGCGACGGCCGCTGGGCAGCGGGATCAGCAGGTCCTTCAGCACCCATCCCGGATAGCCCTGCCACCGCCCATGATGGGTGAATTCCGGCTGCTCGACGGCTTCGACGGCCGCCCAGGCGTCCTCGGTCTTGAGCACGCGGAGGCGCTCGCCGTAGAGGACCTGTGTTTCCTGAAACGGATCGTGGGTGCCGGCATTCGCGGCCATCCCAGGCTCGCGGCGCACATCGGCAACGGGAACGGTCGAGACGGAGAAGGCGCGTCCGCTGGCGCATCCGGACGCCGCGCACGCACCCAGCAGGGCAAGACCGAACGTATGCCCCGCAGACAACACCCGGTTCATCTTATCGCCTGCCTTTCGTGAAGATCCGGCCGACGTCCGCCGCCGCCAGGGCCGGGTGGGCGGCCAGTTCGAGGTTGGCTTCCACATGGGCCGCGTGCTTCATGCCCACCAGCGCCGAGGTGACGCCCGGCGTCGAGCGGACGAACTGGACGGCCCGCTGAGCGTCGGTGTCTAATCCCGGTAGAAACGCGCGCAGGGCCTCCGGCAGTCGCGTCAGCCGGCTTTGCATGAGGCTGGCGCTAATGATCGCCGACAAGCCCAGCCGCTGGGCGACCTCCAAGGTGCTCAGGACCTCGCCGTTCACCGGTTGGTTCTTGAACGCGAACGCCTCGGGCATCGCGAGGTTGTACGGCAACTGGATGACGCGGAAATGGTGCGACGCGCCGCCGACGCGCCTGGCGATCTCCACGAGGTCTTGGAGCTTGAGAAAGCTGCCGTCGCGGGGGTTGGCGCGGTAGCCGTTCCAGGTGGCGGTGCCGTACCACCGGATGAGGCCCTCCTGCACCGTGCGTTCCAACAAGCGGAAGGCCGCGTCGAGGCGCGCGAGCACGGCGTCTCGTGGCACGGCGTCGAGTTGCTGCTCCGGATTGTGCAGGTAGTAGACGTCAAGCGTGGACACGCCGAGGTTGCGCAGGCTGTCCGACAGCTGCTGTTCCAGATAGGACGGGCTGAGGCAGTGGCAACCCGCCACCAACTCGTCGTAGTGGACACGGCCGGTGTTCAGGAACGTGTCCGCGAAGTATCGACCGGGATTGTCGGGCACCGCTCCGTCAAACGGCAGATAGCCTCCTTTGGTGCAGAGGACGACCTCGTCCCGAGCGATCGCCCCGCTGTCGAACACGCGGGCCAGCGTCCGGCCGATGGTGCGCTCGCTGCGTTGGCAGCGGTAGTTGATCGCCGTGTCCAACACGTTGCATCCCCGGGCTAGCGCCGTTTCGATCGCCTGGGCATACGCCTGATCGGTGGCGTCGTCCGGGTCGCCAAGGTAGGTGCCCAGCCCGATCGAGGACACCCAGAGCTCCGCAAGGCGCCTGAAATGATCCGGGTGGCACGCGGCGTGGCGCTGCCGATACCGGTCCGTCCCCGCTTCCGTCGCGTAGCCGCTAATCGCCATGTCGCCCTAGCATACGCTACCCGGCCGTGCGGAAGCAAGCGCTTGTCCCGTCCCAATTGGCCGGGCGCTTCGGTATCCAGAACAGCCCTTCGAAGTCATGAGACGGTTCGATGATGCCTCAGCATGACAAGGCAGCCAATTTGGGGGTGATGGTCAAGTTTGCCGGGTCCTGCCCCTGCGCCATCCCATCCGTCCTCGCCGCGCCGCACTCTCGGCGTCGTCGGCTGCGGGCGGATGGGAGCCCTGGCTCCGGTCACCCCTCAAACTTGACCACTACCAATTTGGGACGGGGCTTGTCTGTCTGGGCTCTCTGCGTTACAATACAGCACCATGCCAAAAGCCTTCATCATGATCGATGTCATCCCGGGCCACGAGGCCAAGGTGCACCAGGCCGTCAGCAAGCTGGCCGGTGTGAAGATGGCCTATCAAGTGACCGGAGAGCATGACATCATCGCGTTCGTGGATGCCGAGCCCTACGAGGAGTTTGCGGTGATCTTGTCGAGCATCCGGGGGCTCGAGGGCATCCGGGACACCGATTCGCATCTGGTCTTGTAACACGATCACACCACAGAGGTCACGGAACTTCCACGGAGTCACAGAGAAAAAATAACAACAATTCTGTGTCTCTGTGATGCATGAAATTTCTGTGTTTCTGTGTGACGGGGCTTGACGAAGCCGCGGTCGATTGGCTATCATGCAAGCACGCATCGGCTGAGCCACCACGTAAGGAGGGCGTCGTATGTCGTATGTGATTATGGAGAAGTGCTTGGGCGAGCGGTACGCCGTCTGTGCCACAGTCTGCCCGGTTGAGTGCATCCATCCCATCGACCACAAGGGCGAAGCGTTCATGATCATCGACCCTGAGGTCTGCATCAACTGCGGGCTCTGTTTGCCGGAGTGCCCCGTGGGCGCGGTTGTCGCCTCCGAATCGGAAGATCCGGCCTACGCGCAGATCAACAAGGACCTGACTCCCCAGGCGAAAAACAACCCGCCCGCTCCTGAACGGCCCAAGAACGACCCGCCCAAGAAACCGGGCAATAAACTCGTCAATTAATAAGTAAGCAGTAAGCAGAACGCAGTAAACAGGAAGAGCAAGAAGAAAGCTCGGAGATATTGCTCCGAGCTTTTTACTTACTGCTTTCTGCCTACTGCCTTCTGCTTACTGAATGAGTGTCTTGACCATATAGGTGTCATCGAGGTGATACCCGAGCCGCCGGTAGTACTCGCGGACGCCGACGCCGGCAATCACCGCCATCCGGGGCATGCCGAATTCCTCCGCGGCAATGCGCTCCGCGGCTTCCACCAGCTGCTTGCCGAAGCCCCGGTGCTGGACGGCGTGCTCGGTGCGGTCATGCAGCGGCAGATGCCGCCCGTAGGTGTGCAGCTCTCGAATGAGCGCGGCGCCCTCCAGCACCGACCACCAGTGCGGGCCAGCCTGGGGAATCCGCAGCCGCAGGAAGGCCGCGAGCTTCTCCGTGGCGGGATCCTCATAGCTAAGGAAGAGCTCCGTGCCGCCGGCGGCGTCATAGTCGCGCCGGACCAAGACGTAGTGTCCATCCGACTGCTCGCGGACTTCCCGGCACCGCAGGCAGCGGCACCGCAGCCCCTCCTCGCGCATCCGCTGTTGCACGGCTTGGCGCAGGTTGATGAACTTGCAGCCTGCCTGAATCGAGCTGGAGGGGATGTCGCGGATGACGCGCTCGATCCGGACGTACGGCGGCACCAGGCGCTTGAGCTGAATGAGCAGCTGCAGGAGCGTCTCGTCATCATACGGATGATAGCGGCCCTCCCGCCACCACTGGGACAGCTCCGCCGTCTCGATGACGACGCAGGGGTAGATCTTGAGCGCGTCGGGCCGGTAGGCCGGATCCTCAAAGAGCGCGCGGAACGTGGCCACGTCATCCTCCGGCGTGGCGCCGGGCAGGTTCGGCATGAGGTGGTAGGCGACCTTGAAGCCGGCGTCGCGGAGCAGGCGAGTGGCCTGGCGGATTTCGGCGGTCGTGTGGTCGCGGACGATGAGCTCGAGGATGCGGTCGTCGAGGCTCTGCACCCCCAGCTCGACCCGGGTCACGCCGAGTTCGCGCAGCCGGCGGAGCTCCGCTGGATCAATGTAATCCGGACGCGTTTCAATGGTCAGCCCGATCATCCGGTGCGCGGCGGTTTCGTTGACCCGTTGCGCCTCTTGCAAGGTGCAAGGTTCAAGGTGCAAGGTACCAGTGCGTTGGTGAACGGTCTGCGTATGTTCCTGGTTTCCCGTTCCTTGAGCCTTGAACCTTGAGCCTTGAACCTGAAACGCATTCGCGGCCTCGACACAACGCTGGATGAACCAGCGCTGGTAGCGATCCGGGTAGAACGACCACGTGCCGCCTTTGATGATGAGTTCGATCTTGTCGGTCGGATGCCCGGTTTCCTCCAGGGCGCGGAGCCGGCTGGAGACTTGGCGATACGGGTCGTAGCCATTGCGCAGCGCGCGCATCACCGCCGGTTCGTTGGTCAAGTAGCTCTTCGGGGCGCGGGCCTCAGTTGGGCAGTAGACGCACCGGCCTGGGCAGGCGTAGGGCTCGGTGATGACGGTGACCGTCGCGATGCCGGACTGGGAGCGGATGCCGTTCAGCATGAGAATCCGCTCGACGCGCGCATCCCGTTGGCGCACGCCCTCGGCGAGCTCCTGCCGGTAGCGGCTCAACAGCGCGTCGTTGCGGATGAGCGGCGCCTTGGTCTGTGCAGCGATCCGAGTCTTCAGCGTCCGTAAGTGGGCACGGTCGTACGGGAGTGTCTCCGCAATCTGCTCAAGGAGAAGTCCGATGGCGTCCATCTGGGTGACACGGCCGTAGGTGGCCGCGTGTCCATTCATGATAGGTCAACGTACAAGCCGTTGCAAGGTCGGCGCCTCCTTCCTATAATAAAGCTATCATGACGGAGCCAATTGAGATCACGCATGATCAGGCAGGCGGCCGATTTTGCGTCAAGCTGCAGGGCTATGAGGCGTGCCTGATGTACCGCCGGCAGGGTCAGGAACTGGACCTCTATCATACCTATGTGCCGGAGGTCTTCCGCGGGCGCGGCATCGCGGAGCAATTGTGCAAGGCAGGCTTTGAATATGCGAAGGCGAACCAGCTCACCGTGATCCCCTCGTGTTCGTACATCTCCGGCGCATATCTCAAGCGTCATCCCGAGTACAAGCCCCTCGTGAAGCGCAGTCGCACCTCGAACCCGCTCGTCTCCGGGTGATTGAGACCAGAGACATGAGACCAGAGACCAGAGACCGAACCTCTCAATTTTCTCTCAGTGCTTTTCGTCTCCTGTCTCCGGTCTCCTGTCTCCTGTCTGTTCTCTGAAGATGGCGATTCTCAAAGTGGCTCGGTTGGGCAATCCGGTGATCCGCAAGGCGACGGAGGCGATTCCGAAAGAGGCCATCCGCTCGCCAGAGATCCAGCGGCTGATCGCCGACATGCGGGAGACGATGCACGAGTACGACGGCGTGGGGATTGCCGCCACCCAGGTGCATGTCTCCAAGCAGCTGGCCATCCTCGAAGTCACCCGCGAGATGCGCAGCGGCAAGCCCATTCCATTTACGGTGCTGATCAACCCCCGCATCATCGCCGCGTCAAAGACCCTGCAGGAGGATTGGGAAGGTTGCCTCAGCGTCAACGACCTGCGGGGCAAAGTCCCCCGGGCCGACTGGGTGGATGTGGAAACGTTCAATCAGAAAGGCGAACGCGTGAAGTTCCACGCGGAGGGGTTTTTCGCCCGGGTGGTCCAGCATGAATGCGATCACCTCGCCGGCAAAGTCTTCCTCGACCGAATGCCGACCCTAACCACCCTCACTCACCTGCAGGAGTTCGCCCGCTTCGCGCACGAGTAATTTTCGCCACCGGCGAAAATTAGTCCGCAGTCCATAGTCCGTAGACCGTAGTCCATAGTCAAAGATTTTCTATGCTATGGACTATCGACTAATGACTATGGACTAGCCGTGGGCTGAAGAAACGGTGGTTGGACCACGGTTGCCATGAGGGTGTGGGTTGCCCCCACGATTTCCACCTGCGTGCCCACGGCATAGAATGGCCGCTGCACATAGCCCAGCGCGATCGGGGCATTCAGCGTCGGTGACACGCAGGCGCTGGTGATTATACCGACGCGGCGGCCGTCTGTCCTGATGGGATCGTCCCGCTTGGGCACCGTGTCTCCGTCGCACCGCAGGCCCACGAGCCTGCGGCTCACCGACCCCTGCGACTCAAGCCGCGCGATCACCTCTTGGCCCACATAACAGCCCTTGGTGGAGCTGGCGGCCTGGGCTTCCAGGCCCGTTTCAGGCAGGAGGTTGGTCTCATCCATGTCGAGGCCATACCAGGGGATCCCCGCTTCGATTCGGAGCGTGTTGAGCGCCTCCCATCCGACGGGAAGCAGCCCATGCGAGCCTCCCCGCTGCAGGAGCGCTTCCCAGAGGGACGCCGCATGCTCAGCGAGGACGACGAAGAGGAAACCGGGCTCGCCGGTCAGGCTCCACACCAGCATCCGCACCTCAAGCGCCGCGAGCGTCAGCCGACGGTGCTCAAGCGACTGGCGGGGGAGCGGCGTCTGGGTGAGCTCCTGCAGGAACGAAACACTCGTCGGTCCCTGCACCGCCAGCACGGCATAACGGTCGCTGCGGTCCTGGACGTGGACGTCTTCCGTGATGCGGTAGTGGTCCAGCGTCTGCCCGACGACTTCCACGCGGGCGCGGTCGGTCAGCAGCCAGCACGCGGCGTCATCCGCCAGGACCAGCAGGTCGGCCAACAGCTTGGCCGTCGGGCTGACGAGCGCTGCGTGGCAGCCGGATCCCGGGCGGAGCGCCTTCACGTCGTTGGTCAGCAGGTTGTGGAGGAACGCCACACGGTCGGCACCCATGACTTCGATGACGCCGGTGGTGGACCAGTCGAGCAGGCCGACAGCAGTCCGGACGGCTCGGTATTCCCGTGCCGGATCGCTGAAGCGGGCGGGCACGAGCACGTCGCGCCACGGTTCAAGCGCCGCGCCGGCCTGCCGGTGCAGAGGATTCAGCAACAGCTCGTGCATGAACTTACTCTAGCACGGGTGCATTGAAGTAGGAAGTCGGAAGTCGGACGTCTGAATCGGATGTTCGTCCATCAACATTGCGCTACAATAGAGGGGATGCCACCAGAGCCGATCCGGGTCCTGTTCGTCTGCATGGAGAACGCCTGCCGCAGTCAAATCGCCGAGGCGTTTGCCCGTCACTACGGTGGTCCGCGTCTCGAAGCCTACAGCGCCGGCTCGCGTCCCCGAGGCTCGGTGGATGCGACCGCCATCGCGGTGATGCATGAGAAGGGCCTTGACCTGAGCGCACAGACCTCGAAAGGGCTGGCAGCCCTCCCGCCTCAGGTGTGGGATGCCCTTGTGACGATGGGCTGCGGCGAGGCCTGTCCTCATCTACCTGCGCAGCGGCGCATGGACTGGACGATTTCGGATCCTGCCGGACAGCCTCTCGCGGTCTACCGCCACGTGCGGGAGGCGATCGACCAGGCGGTGCAGCGTCTGGTCAATGAGTTGACCGCCCACGCCGTTCGCCGTTGACGGCACTGGAACTTTCCAGTAGGATAGCAACTTCACCACGTGAGCAATCCATTTTCTCACGGGGTTCACCGACGAACCAGGAGGCCGCCATGACCGTCGCAACCACGCCAGCCCGAACCGTCGAGCGTCCCGGGGTGGTGACGTTTAAGGGCAATCCGTTGACCCTCATGGGTCCCGAGATCAAGCCAGGCGATCGCGCCCCAGAGTTTCAGGTCGTGGGGCAGGATTTGGCTTCCGTCACGCGCTCCGATGCCAACGGCAAGATCCTGTTGATCAGTGTCGTGCCATCGCTTGATACGCCGGTCTGCGACGCCCAGACCCGTCGCTTCAACGAGGAAGCGGCCAAGCTCCCCGTGGGAGTGGAGATCTGGACGATCAGCATGGACCTGCCCTTTGCGCAGAAGCGCTGGTGCGGGGCCGCCGGCATTGACCGGATCAAAGTCCTCTCCGATCATAAGGACGCGAGTTTTGGCACGGCCTTCGGCGCGCTCATCAAAGAGCTGCGGCTGCTGGCCCGCGCGATCTTTGTGGTGGATCGCGATGGCACCGTCCGGCACGTCGAGTACGTGCGCGAGGTGACGACCCATCCGAACTACGACGCGGCTCTGGCGGCCGTCCGGAAGGTTGCTTGAGCGAGCGGTGTCGGCGGGTCGCGACGCCGCAGGGAGACGCCATGCTGTGGTGTCGGATGATCGGGATCGCCGTGCGGTTGGCATGGCCCTACCTGCTGACGCCGTGGCGGTCGCCCCTCCTCCGCTGGCGGCTGGAAACCTTTGGGATTATTGACGAGCAGGGCCGGCCCCTGACGGCCACCGACGTGACGCCGCAGCGGTTTCTGCAATTTCTGTGGTCACAGCCACGCACCATCCTGCGGTTTCTCCGCTGGGCCGCTTCGTTGTAAGGCCGCCCCGACGGGGCGTCCGCCACGCGGCGGGCACGGAAGCCGCTGGGACTCCAAACCGATGAGCAACAAGACATCCCGCACACAGGAACTGCCCCCCGCTGAGCTGTTGGAGCATGCGCGCCGGCTGGAGGAGCGCAACGCCGAGCTGAAGCGCACCAACGAAGAGCTCCGGCATGCCGACCAAGTGCGCTCCGATTTGGTGTCGATGGTCAGCCATGAGCTGCGCACGCCGCTGGCCACGATCAAGGAGTTCACCTCGATCCTGGCGGACGGCCTGGCCGGCCAGACCACCCCCGACCAGCAGGAATACCTGCGAATCATCCAGGGCAATGTGGAGCGGATGATCCGCTTGATTGATGACCTGCTGGACAGCGCTAAGATGGAGGCCGGCCGCGTGCTCCTGAACAAGCGGCTGATGGAGGCCCGTCCGCTCATTGAACAGGTGCTGCAATCGATGGAGCCGCTCACCAGTGAGAAGCGCCTCCGCATTGACCTGCGGATTCCTGAGGGCCCCTTCGGCATCTACGCCGACCCCGACAAAATCCTGCAGGTCCTCACGAACCTGGTCAGCAACGCCGTCCGCTTCACGCCCGAGGGAGGGCAAATCACGGTGGGCATCCAGGAGTTGGACAACGAGCTCCAGTTTCTCATCGAGGATACGGGCATCGGCATCGAGCCGGAGAACCTCCCCAAGCTGTTCCAGAAATTCCAGCAGTTCCGGGCGTCAGTGGGCGGGGCGTTCAAAGGCACCGGATTGGGTCTGGCGATCAGCAAGCGGCTGGTGGAACTTCACGGCGGGCGCATTTGGGCGGAAAGCCGGGTGGGGGCGGGGAGCCGCTTCTTTTTCACGCTGCCGAAATACCATGTTGAAGAGATCTTTCACGCGGCCCTGAAGACTGGCGTGGAGCAGGCCAAGCAGCGGCAGAGCCACTTCTCGCTCATCATGCTGGCCGTCAGGGAGTTCAACGAGCTGAAGGCCCGGTACGACCTGGAGGGAGTGGCTCAGCTCCTCAAGGCGGTGGAACGGATCGTGCAAGAGACGATCCGGCGGCGCAGCGGCGACGTCATCGTCCGGTGGCAGCACGGCGATATGATTGTGATCTTGGCCGAGGTCGACAAAGAGGGGTGCCAGGCCATCGGAGAGCGCCTCAAGCGCGTCGTGGAGCAGCAAGCCTTCCGCGTCCGGCAGGCCGAGGAGCGGGTGCATGTCGAGATCCGCTCGGTGACGTATCCGGAGGACAGCCTCAACGAGGAGGAGTTCCTGCGGCTGGCGGAGCGGTGCTTGGAGGCGGTGAGCCGTCCGAAGCTGCACATCCTCGTCGTGGACGATGAACAGAAGATCCGGCAATTCATGAAGGAGACGCTGGAGCTGCGGGACTTCGCCGTCCACACGGCGGCCAGCGGCCCTGAAGCCCTTGAGCAGCTCAAACAGCGGCGTGTGGACCTGATCCTCCTGGACCTGGTCATGCCGGTGATGGACGGCTACCAGGTGTACCATCTACTGAAGGAAAACCCCAAGACCAGAGACATCCCCGTCATGATTGTGACGGCTAAGGGAGAGCGGACCGACCGGTTGCTGGGCATGGACAGCCCGACCTACAACTACTTGACCAAGCCCTTTGAGCTCGCGGAGCTCTTGGGGAAGATTCAGGCGCTCTTGCAGCGTCCTCCGGGAACATGACACCACAGAGATACAGCGGACGAGAGACGAAAGACGCCAGACGAAGGACGAGCGCGTCCCTCGTCCGAGCGAAGCAGTCGTCCGTCGTCCATCTTACCGCTGTGGTTCTGTGGCACTTCTGTGTTATCTGTGGTGTAACAGGGAGGCTTTTGACATGAGCAACGGCAAGAAGATTTTATTGGTGGATGACGAACAGCAGTTGGCCCTTGCCGTGAAGATCCGCCTCCAATCCAAGGGCTATCAGGTCGTGACCGCGTCGGACGGCCGCCAGGCTCTGGAGCTGATCGCCACGGAAAAGCCGGACCTGGTGATTCTCGATGTGGTCATGCCGGTGATGGACGGCTATTTCTGTCTGCGGGAGATGAACCAGCGGTTCGGCCGCGGCAAGTTCCCCGTCGTGATCCTGACCGCCCGCGACCGCATGAAAGAGCTCTTTGACCTGGAGGGCATTGAAGACTACGTCGTGAAACCCTTCGATCACGACGATTTGCTGGTGCGGATCGACCGGGTGTTCAAGCGCCGGGCGGGCATCAAGGTGTCCGGCATGTCCTCCGAATAACCATGCGCTACCGACGGCTGCCCTCCACGGACCTGATGCTCTCCGAAGTCGGCTTCGGCGTCTGGACGGTCTCGACCACCTGGTGGGGCATCCAGGATGAAGCCGTGGGCGTGCGCCTGCTCCAACAGGCCGCTGACCTGGGGATCACGTTCTTCGACACGGCGGACACCTATGGCAACGGGTTGGGCGAGACCATCTTGGCTAAGGCGTTGGGCGCCCGGCGTTCGCAGTTGGTCATCGGCACCAAGGTCGGCTATGATTTCTACCACAGCAAAGCCGAAGGACGTCGCGGCCACGAAGAGCTGCCCCACGACTGGCGCCCTGAGTATGTGCGTTTCGCCCTCGAGGAGAGCCTCACGCGCCTCCAGACCACCTACGTGGACTTGTATCAGCTGCACAATCCCCGGTTGGAGGCCATCCAGCGGGATGATCTCTTCGCGGAGTTGGAGCGCCTGAAGACCCAGGGGAAAATCCGCGCTTACGGCGTCGCTCTGGGGCCGGCCATCGCCGAGCGGCAGATTGAGGAAGGGAAAGCGGCGATGGAATCCCGGCACGTCCAAGCGGTGCAGATCATCTACAATCTGCTGGAGCAGATGCTCGGCGAACCGCTGTTTCCGGTGGCGCGCAACGCCTCTGCCGGCATCCTGGTCCGCGTGCCCCATGCGTCGGGCCTGTTGGACGGCACCGTGACCGAGCAGACCGTCTTCACGCAGGAGGACCACCGCTACCACCGCGTCTCAAGCCAGGACCGCAAGACCGACTGGCAGGTCAACGGCCTCAAGAAGGTGCGGCAGCTGGCGTTCTTGACGGACGGCGCCACGCGAACGCTCGGGCAAGCCGCCCTCCAGTTTATCTTGTCGGAGCCATCGGTGGCGTCGGTCCTGCCCAATCTCTACAACGAGTCGCTCCTGCGGGAATTTGCGGCGGCCCCAGAGGTTCCACCGCTGTCCCCGACGGAGCTGGCGCGCCTCGGCCAATTGTTCGCCGAGAACTTCGGGTTGAACCTGGCGGCCGCCGGCTGACGGACCCCCATGCCCACGACGACCTCGGCGACCTTCGATACGATTGACCGGGCGCTGTTGACCGAAGTGCAGGCGCGGTTTCCCGTCGAGCATCGGCCGTTTGCGGCGCTCGGGCACACGCTGGGCATTCCGGAGACGGAGTGTCTGGAGCGCGTCGGACGCTTGAAGACCTCGAAGATCATCCGGCAGTTGTCGGCGATTTTTGACACGCGAACCCTCGGCTACCAAAGCACCCTGGCGGCGATGAAAGTGGATCCCCTCCGCGTGGACGAGGCCGCCGACGTCATCAACCAGCATCCCGGCGTGAGCCACAACTACAAGCGCAACGATCCCTTCAACATCTGGTTCACGGTGGCGGTTCCGCCCACCGACTCGCTGGAGAAGACCGTCAACATCTTTCACACCCTGGCGAAGGCCGAGGAGACCATCATGCTTCCCACCCTCCACCTGTACAAGATCGGCGTCAAGCTCGACCTCACCGGCAAGGAATCGCTGCTGGAAAGCGACGAGGAGATCTACAACGAGCAGCGCCGCTTTGCGCCCAAGCCGGCGCTCTCGGCGCGCGACATCGCCTTCATCCGCATCACCCAGGAAGACCTGCCCCAGTTGGAGATGCCCTTCGCGGTGTGGGCCGACCAGGCCGGCGTGCCCGAAGAGGAGCTGTTTCGCTGGGCCCACCACATGCAGCAGGTGGGCTACATGCGGCGGTTCGCCGCCATCCTCCACCACCGCAACGCCGGCTTTCTGGCCAATGCGATGGTGGTCTGGCGCGTGCCGGAGGAACAGGTGGATAGGTGCGGCGAGCAGATGGCCCAGTTCCGCCAGGTGAGCCACTGCTACCGGCGGCCCGTCTATCCTCATTGGCCGTATCCGTTGTTTACGATGATCCACGCCCCCACCTACTCGGCCTGTATGGAGGTTGTCAGCCAGATTGAGGATCGGGCCGGCCAGTTTCCCCACAAGAACTTGTTCAGCACCATGGAATACAAGAAGACGCGCGTCAAGTATTTCACGCCGGAATTGGATGAGTGGTGGCAGCGGGTCGGCAGCCGCGTTTAGTAGTACTAATTTAGTCATCTATAAGCACTTATTTGTGATTTTTTCTTTACAAAAAAGATAAAGTATAGTATCCTACCGACTTGACTCCCATGGAAAATCACGCTGAACTGATCAAACAGCGCTACGGCAATCCCTTCGATGTCTTGAAGGCGGTTGAGCGGGCGGCCTCCCAGGGCTATGACACCCTGACGGAGGATGACCTCTTCATGTGCAAGTGGGTCGGCCTCTACACCCACCGGCACGAGAAGGGGTACTTCATGCTTCGGACCAAGCAGCCCAATGGCTTCATCAGCCCGGAGCAGCTGGAGACCGTCGCCGACATCGCCGAGAAACAGAACAAAGGGTACGCCGACATCACCACCCGGCAGGACATCCAGCTGCACTGGATCCACTACACGCAGGCCACGGAGATTCTGCATCGGCTTCGCTCGGTCGGGATCTCCACGGAGGGAGCCTGTGGGGACATTGCGCGCAACGTGGTGGGATGTCCGGTCGCCGGGGTGGATAAGGACGAGCTCATTGACACCTGGCCGATCGTGAAGCAGGTCAGCGACTTTTTCCTCGGGAATCAGGCCTACGCCAACCTGCCGCGGAAATATAAAATCGGCATCTCCGGCTGCGCGGCCCAATGTTCGCTGCCGGAAATTCAATGTGTGGCGCTGGTCGGGGTTCGGCGGAAGCGTCAGGAGCAGACGGATGTCGGCTTCGACCTGCGCGTGGGGGGCGGCTTGTCCACCCAGGCGTTCCTCAGCCAGCGGCTGAATGCCTTTGTCAGACCTGAAGAGGTCGTGGAGGTCATCACGCACATCACCGAGATCTGGCGCGACACGCCCGAGTACAGGCAGAAGCGCCATCACGCCCGGATCAAATATCTCATCCACGACTGGGGTGTCGCGAAATTCCGGCAGGTGCTGGAAGAGCGGCTGGGGCGCAAGCTCGATGACGCACCCGCCGAGTATCACGAAGCGCCGGAAACGTACCGCGATCATCTCGGCGTTCATGCGCAGAAGCAGCCGGGCCTCTACTACATCGGCGTGCCGGTGCTCGTGGGCCGCATTACCGGCGCTCAGATGAAGCGAGTGGCCGACTTGAGCCGCCGCTATGGGGATGGCAAGACGATCCGTCTGACGGTCCGCCAGAACATCTTGCTCCTCAATGTCCAGGAAGCGAATGTCGACAAAGCGCTGGCCGGGCTCTCCGACGTGGGGCTGTCCATCAACGCCCATCCCATCCGCCGCAGCGTGGTGACCTGCACGGGCACCGAGTTCTGCAAGCTGGCCATCACCGAGACCAAGGTGCGCTCGCGGGAGATCACCGAGTATCTGGAACAGCGGGTGCCGTTGGACGAGCCGATCCGCCTGCACATCACCGGCTGTCCCAACGCCTGCGCCCAGTACCAGATCGGCCACATCGGCATGATGGGGTCCAAGACCAAGGTGGACGGCCAGATCGTCGACGCCTATGATTTCTTCGTGGGCGGCCGGCTGGGCCGGGGTGCTACGTTCAATCATGCCGTCCTGCGGAAGGTGCCGGCCACCGAATGCAAGTACCGGCTGGAGCAGCTCCTGCTGGGCTTCAAGCGGACGCGGCAGGCAGGCGAGTCGTTGACGGCGTGGTGTGCGCGCGTCGGCGACCAGGAAGTCGTCAAGCTCCTGAGCGACACCAAGCGGCCGGTCCAGCACGACGAAGACGATGACGTCGAGGTTCCGAAGGTACCCGAGTCGGACGGGCCCGTGTATTGAGTAGCAGTAAGCACTAAGCAATAAGCACTCAGTAATCGCAACGTGGCCGAATGACTACGAGAAGAGAAAATACACTTCTGTTTTTTCTTACTGCTTACTGCTTACTGCTTAGTGCTGTATGCTTGCAATGAAATCACTGGCCATCATTGTTTCCCGGGGCAGCACGAACAACTTCATCCAGGTCCTCTCGCTGTTGATGGCGGCCGTCCACTCCGACATCGCGGTGCGGGTGTTCTTCCGGGATGAGGCGGTGTTTCGCCTGCGGCCGGAGGCGATCAATCGGCTCGAGCTCTCCGAGGCGTATGCGCACGATGCGGCGGGCGTGGCCCAGCGGCTGCACAAGCACGACCTGACGGATGTGCACAAGCTCCTCCGCGACATCAAGGCCTCCGGCGACGTTACCTACTATGTGTGCAGCTCGTCGCTGGCGGTCTGCGGGCTGAAGCAGGCGCAGCTCATTCCGGAAATTGACGAGGTCCGGGGCCTGCCGGCGTTCCTGTTGGAGGACGTCGCCAGCGCCGATCATGTGTTGACCTTTTGAGACCGGAGACCCGAGACAAGAGACATGAGACTTAAACGATGGCCTTACCGTGTCTCTGGTCTCCTGTCTCAGGTCTCATGTCCAGGTGAACAATGACCAACTTAACACGTGAACAAATCCTCCGGTACAGCCGGCATCTCATCATGCCGGAAGTCGGGGTCGAGGGGCAGGAGAAGCTCGTCAAGGCCGGCATCCTCTTGATCGGGGCCGGAGGCTTAGGCTCGCCCCTGGGGTTGTATCTGGCCGCAGCGGGGGTCGGGCGGCTGGGCATCGTGGATTTCGACGCGGTGGATTTCACCAACCTCCAGCGGCAGATCATCCACCGCACCGAGGACGTGGGGCGGCTCAAGGTGGACTCCGCCAAGGAGCGCCTCAACGCCATCAATCCTGAGGTCCAGGTGACGACCTACGACACCAAGCTCAGCCGCGACAACGTCGCCGACATCGTCAAAGACTACGACGTGGTCATTGACGGCACGGACAACTTCCCGACGCGCTACCTGGTTAACGACGCCTGCGTGTTCCAGAAGAAGCCCAACATTTACGGCTCCATCTTCCGCTTCGACGGCCAGGCGACGGTGTTCTTCCCATTCAAAGGACCCTGCTACCGCTGCCTGTACCCGGAACCGCCACCCCCGGGAATGGTGCCCAGCTGCGCCGAAGGCGGGGTCTTGGGCGTGTTGCCGGGGATCATCGGCGTGATCCAGGCCACCGAGGCCATCAAGCTCATCATCGGCAAGGGCGAACCGCTGATCGGGCGTCTCCTCCTCTACAATGCGCTCAAAATGGAGTTCCGCGAAGTCAAGCTCCGGCGCAACCCCAGCTGCCCGGTCTGCGGCGACAAGCCGACGATTAAAGAACTGATTGACTACGAGCAATTCTGCGGGCTGACGCGCGGCGCGGAGGCGCAGGCCGACGGCATGGGCGAGCTCGACCTCAGCCCCCAGCAGGTGAAGGAGTTCCTGGCCAAGGACTCCAAGACGGTGCTGCTGGATGTCCGCGAGCCGCACGAGTACGACATCGTCCACATCGAGGGCGCGAAGCTGATTCCACTCGCCGAGCTGCACCTGCGCACCAACGAGCTGGACACCGCGGATACGATCGTCGTCCATTGCCACCACGGCCCTCGATCCCAACAGGCGATCAAGGCGTTGCAGCGCTTCGGCTTCAAGAAGCTCAAGCACCTGCACGGCGGCATCGACGCCTGGGCCGAGCAGGTCGATCCGGAAATGGCCCGGTATTAAACACAGCAATCAGCAACCAGCAGTCAGCAGTCAGTAAACGAAAAAGAGAAACGCGGAAGGCGAAGAGCTTTCCGCGTGTTTTTTCGCCTTCTTGACAATAGTAAAAAAATAAGATATTCTTACTATAGATAGACAACGCACAGAATAGGAGGTGGCGGATGCTCGTCAAACGATCGAGCAAGAACCAGATCGCGATTCCGAAGGCGATCCTCAAACGGGCAGGGCTTGGACCGAACGATCGGTATTTTGACGTCGTGTATTCCGCGGGCCGCATTATTTTGAGGCCCATGGAACTGGAGGAAAAAATCCCGCCCGAGGCGCTTGCGCGATTTAGGGCGAAAGTGATCAAGGGCCAGCCAGGAGATCGGGCGTTTCATTCGATGGAGGGGTTGATTAAAGATCTGAAGCGCCGGCCCTAATTGATGGCGCGGGTGCTGGTGTCTACGGCGCGATTCCGAAGGGCCTATCACCAACTCGATGAGCCGTATCGCGAATTGGCACGCAAAGCCCTCGACCAGCTCGCCGCCTACTTTCAAACCGGCCATGCGCCTGGCGGTCTGGGCGTCACGAAACTCTGTCCAGGGACATTTGAAGCTCGAGCGGGTCTCGGCCTGCGGATTGTCTATGTTGAGGAAGGACCAAAAGTCTTCTTAACCCTGCTTGGTAATCACGACGAGGTCCGAAGGTTTCTGAAGCGACAGTAATCGTGCAGCCGGCAAGGTCGACCCGAAGATGTCCCGGTATTAACAACTAGTGTAGGGTGGTGGGTGCAGGGTGAAGGGCGTTCGTTCACCCTTCACCCTGCACCCTTCACCCTTGACCCTCCACCGCAGGAGGAGCGGAAGGCGGAGAGCCTTCTGCGTGTGGTTTCAGCGGCAGGGCGCTGCCGCAATTCTGGTGGACAGGCCCGACGAAGAATGCTATGCTACCACTTCGAGTGCAGTCGCGGTTCGGCCGGAGGACAGGTCGAAGCCGCTTTTAACGCTGTGAGTGTGTGAAAAGATTCACAATCACCCGCACCCCTGCGGAAGCGGGGCAGGGCGCGGACGCCCTCCAACGAAACGCTTGCGCCCTCGTCACGCCACGCACGGGGCTTCGGTTGCAGCACGAGGCATCGATGCTTGAATATGGCGGCTTGCTGATGATGGCGGCCTTATCGGCGGCGGTGGCCACCGCGATGCTGGCGGCCAACCATTTCCTGGGCCCGAAACGTCCCAACCCTGCCAAGGCCACTCCCTTTGAGTGCGGCAAGGACCCTATCGCCCTGCCGGCGGGCAGGCTTTCCGTGCACTTTTATGTGATGGCGATGCTGTTTGTGGTGTTTGATGTGGAATTGGTGTTCCTCTTTCCGTGGGCGGTCGTCCTGAAGCAGCTGGGGTGGTTTGGCTTCCTCGAGATGGCGGGGTTCCTGGGGATCGTGGTGGCGGGCTTCGTCTATGCCTGGCGGAAGGGCGCGCTGGATTTGGAATGAAACCACTAAAAAAGCTCGTAGGCAGTAAGCTCGTAAGCAGTAGGACACTGACGCAAACGCCCTCCACCGTTTCTTACGGCTTACGAGCCTACGAGCTGACGAGCCAAGCATCGTGATGAGCCGGTCAAGCGTTGATGTGTCACGACTCAACTGGATGACGACGCAGCTGGATGCGGCGCTCGGATGGGCGAGAAAGTTTTCGCTCTTCCAGTATCCCTTCGTGACCGCCTGCTGCGGCATGGAGTACATGGCGACGGCCTGCTCCCACTACGATGTGGACCGCTTTGGTGCCGGTTTTCCCCGTTTCTCGCCCCGCCAAGCCGATGTCCTGTTCGTCGTGGGCACGGTCAGCCACAAGATTGCTCCGGTCCTGAAACGGATCTACGACCAGATGGTGGAACCGAAGTGGGTGGTGGCCTTCGGCGTCTGCACGTGCACCGGAGGCTTCTACGACAACTACGCGACGGTCATGGGGATTGACACGATCATCCCGGTGGACTGCTACATCCCCGGCTGTCCGCCCCGCCCGGAGAACGTCCTGGACGGGCTGATGAAGCTCCAAGACAAAATTCAGCACGGCGTGAAGGCGACGATCCCCCAGGGCCCCTCAGCGCGGCCCGTGGAGCTGCAGACGCCCCATCGTCCCGAGTCACACTTGTAAGGGCGTTCCGAGACCGGCAGTTCTCTGCCGTCCTACACCAGTAAAACCATGAGCAGCGAGCGTGCAGTTGTTGAGGGGCTCGGCGGGCAGTTCCCGCAGTGGGTGCTCGGCGCCCACGCCTACCGCGGCGATCAGACGGTAACGATCACGCGGGAGGGCGCGCGGCCGGTCTGCCAATGGTTGCGGGACGAGCCGGCGGCGGCGTTCAACTTCCTGATGGACTTGACCTGCGTGGACTACCTCGCCTTCGGCCGTTCCCTCGCCAGCGCCCCGACGATGGCGAGCCCCTCGCCGCTGCCCTATTTCATGACACCCAAACCGATCCGCGAGACCTGGCAGCGCCAGGCGGAGGCGGGGTACCGGTTTGAGGTGGTCTACCACTTCTACTCGCTGGCGCACAACCACCGCCTGCGCCTCAAAGTGCCGCTGACGGCGGAGGACCCGTCGGTGGATTCCGTCACGAGCCTGTGGCAATCCGCCGACTGGTTTGAGCGGGAAGTGTGGGACATGTTCGGGATCCGGTTCATCGGCCACCCCAACCTGAAGCGGATCCTCATGTACGAGCCCTTCGAGGGCTACCCGCTCCGCAAGGACTATCCGATCACCAAGCGCCAACCCCTCATCGGACCGGTCAACTGATGAACATGATAAGCACTCAGCAATCAGCAGCCAGCAGTCAGCTCAAACGTGCCACAAACAAAGCTGATAGCTGATTGCCGATTGCTGATTGCTCACCACGATGATTCAAACACCAGCTACTGAAGTCCGACATATGTTTCTGAACGTCGGGCCGGCCCATCCGGCGATGCACGGCATCGTCCAGATCCTCATCGAGCTGGACGGCGAGCGGATTATGGAGGCGGATGTGGAGATCGGCTACCTGCACCGCGGCTTCGAGAAACAGTGCGAGGCCGCCCCCTACAACAATGCCATTCCCTATACCGACCGCCTCAACTACGTTTCGCCGCTCATCAATAACTTCGGCTACTGCCTGGCGGTGGAGCGACTGTTGGACATCCAGGTGCCCGAACGCTGCCAGTACATCCGGGTGATCATGAGCGAGCTCTCCCGCATCTGCGACCACTTGACCTGCGTCGGAGCGTCCGCGATGGAGTTGGGGGCGTTCACCGTGTTCCTGTACATGATCAAGGCCCGCGAGTGGCTGTGGGAGCTGGTGGAGTCGGTGACGGGGGCCCGCCTCACCATTTCCTATGGACGGGTCGGCGGGGTCAAGGCGGATTTGCCGGAGGGCTTTGCCCAGCGCACGACGAAGGCGCTCGAGGACGTTCGGAAGGTCTTACTCGAGTGTGACACGCTCCTGACCCGTAACCGGATTTTTATGGACCGGATGCAGGGCACCGGGGTCATCTCCCAGGACGAAGCGATTTCCTACGGGATCACCGGGCCGTTTCTGCGGTCCACGGGTATCGCCTACGACGTCCGCAAGGCTCAGCCGTACTTCGTCTACGACCGGACGCGGTTCGATGTCCCGACGGGGGAGCACGGCGACAACTACGACCGCTATCTCGTGCGCATGGAGGAGATGGAGCAGAGCATGCGCATCGTCGAGCAGGCCTTGACCCAGATTCCCGGCGGGCCCATCCTGGTCGATTTTGGGGGGAGGGTGATTCCGGCGGCGGCGATGGTGGACCTGGCCAAGCTGGGGCACACCGCAGGGTTCAAAGCGGCCTGCACCGCCCCCGACCCGACCCTGGAGGGCTCCACCCGGCCGTTCCACGACGCCGTCAATGCGCCGGAGAAGCGCGCGGTCCTGCCCGCGAAGGAGGACACCTACGGCAACATTGAAGGGCTCATGCAGCATTTCAAGCTGGTCATGGTCGGGCACGGCATCCGGGCAGCCATCGGAGAAGTCTACGTGCCGGTGGAGGGCGCCAACGGCGAATTAGGGTTTTATGTCGTCAGTGACGGTGGCGACCGGCCCTACCGCGTGCGGGTCCGCCCTCCGTGTTTTACGATCATGGGCGCCTTGCGCCGTCTGCTGGTGGGCGACATGGTCGCGGACATCGTCCCGACGTTCGGCTCGGTGAACATGATCGGCGGAGAATTAGACCGGTAATGTCAGCAATCAGCAGTCAGCAATCAGCAGTCAGATTCGAAGAACTACGACAAGAAGCCGAACACATCATCGCACGGTACGAGCGCAAACAGGCGGCGATGCTGCCGGTCCTGCGCCTCATCCAAGAGCAGCAGGGTTTTATCTCCTCCGAGGCTGAGGAGTGGGTGGCCCAGCTCTTAGGCGTTGCGCCGGCCCACGTCCATGAAGTCGTCACCTTCTACACGCTCTTCCATCGCAAGCCTATCGGTCGGTATCACCTGCAGGTGTGCAGCAACCTGTCGTGCATGCTGCGGGGCTCCGAGCAGTGCCTGGCGGTCCTGTCCGAGCGCTTAGGGATCCAGCCCGGCCAGACCACGCCGGACGGCCGCTTCACCCTGTCCACCGTGGAGTGCCTCTGCGCCTGCGAGATCGCCCCGATGCTGCAGCTCAACGACCACTACATCGGGCCGCTCACGCCGCAGCTCCTCGACGAGCTCGTGACGGCGCCGGAGCGCCTGGCCACCATGGGTCTGCCGTTTCGCGGGGCCCCGGGGCTCGTCGAGCCGGTGCTCTCGAAACGCTTCAGCCTCAAAGATTCCCACGCCATTGAGACGTACGTGCGGGATGACGGCTATCAGGCGGCCCGCAAGGCGCTGACCGAGATGACGCCGGAGCAGGTGATCGCCGAGGTGACGAAGGCGAATCTGCGCGGCCTGGGCGGCGCGGGGTTTCCCACCGGCAAGAAATGGAGCTTCATTCCGAAAGACACCACGCAGCCCAAATTCCTGGTGGTCAACGCCGATGAAGGCGAGCCGGGGACCATCAAGGACCGCTACCTCATCGAGCGCGATCCCCACCGCCTCCTGGAAGGCATGATCATCGCCGCCTATGCGACGGGGGCGCGCAAAGCCTACGTCTACATCCGCGGGGAATATGCGCACCCGACGCGCATACTCCAACGGGCGGTGGAGGAGGCGTACCGCTACGGCTTCCTCGGCCGGAAGATCTTCAACACCGCCTTCAGTCTGGACGTGCTCATCCACCGGGGTGCCGGCGCCTACATCTGCGGAGAGGAGACGGCGTTGCTCGAATCGTTGGAGGGCAAGAAGGGCTTTCCCCGTCTGAAGCCCCCCTTTCCGGCCGTCAGCGGGCTGTTCGGCTGTCCCACGGTCATCAATAATGTCGAAACCCTCGCCTGCGTCCCGACGATCCTGCAGAAAGGCGGGGACTGGTTCGCCAAGCTCGGCTACGGCAAGACCGGCGGCACGCGGCTCTACAGCCTCAGCGGCCACGTCAACGCGCCGGGTCTCTACGAGGCGTCCCAGGGCGTGACGCTGCGCGAGCTCATCTTCGACTACGCCGGCGGGATTCCCCACGGCCGCGCGCTGAAGGCGGTGGTGCCGGGAGGCATTTCCGCGAAGATCCTTCGCGCCGATGAGATTGACGTCCGCATGGATTTTGATTCGCTGATGAGCGCCGGCACCATGGCGGGTTCAGCTGGCGTGATCGTGATGGATGAGACCGTCTGCATGGTGCAGGCGCTTTTGTACGCCAGCAAATTCTTCGCCCATGAGTCCTGCGGGCAATGCTCGCCCTGCCGAGAGGGGACCGGCTGGGTCCACAAGATCATCCGCCGCATTGCTGAAGGTCATGGACGCCCGCACGATCTGGACAACTTGCTGACGATCGCCACCAACATGGAGGGCCGCACGATCTGCGTCTTTGCGGACGCCGCCGCCTGGCCCGTCCAAAGCTACATCACGAAGTTTCGGGATGAGTTTGAGTACCACGCGCGTGAGGGCCGCTGTGATCTGCCCGCGCCTCATGGGACTCCGGTGACGGTCCATGCCTGAGAACCCCGTGACCCTCACCATCGATGGCAAATCGGTGACCGTTCCCGAGGGCACGACGGTCCTGCAGGCCTGCGAGCAGGTCGGGAGCCCGGTGCCGTTTTACTGTTACCCCCCCGGCCTGTCCATCGCCGGCAACTGCCGCATCTGCCTCGTCGAGATTGAAAAGACGCCGAAGCTCCAGATCGCCTGTTATACCGGAGTCGCGGAAGGAATGGTGGTGCAGACGACCTCCGACAAGGCCCTCGATGGTCGAAAAGCTGTCCTGGAGTTTTTGCTGGCGAACCACCCGATGGATTGCCCGGTGTGCGACCAGGCCGGGGAGTGCTGGCTCCAGGATTACTACATGGCCTATGGGCTCTACGACCAGAAGTTCGATGAGCAGAAGGTCAAGAAGTCCAAGAAAGCCACGCCCATCGGGCCGAAGGTCATGCTGGATATGGAGCGGTGCATCCTCTGTTCCCGCTGCGTGCGGTTCTGTGATGAGGTGACGAAGACCGGGGAGCTTGGCATTTTCAACCGCGGCGACCATGCAGAACTGGACGTCTTCCCCGGCAAGCAGCTTGACAACAACTATGCCGGCAACGTCGTGGACATCTGCCCCGTCGGAGCGCTGACCGACCGCGATTTCCGGTTCAAGTGCCGCGTGTGGTATCTCGGCTCCACGACGTCGGTCTGCCCCGGCTGCTCCATGGGGTGCAACATCGAGATCCACGACAACCGCGAGCGCGCCCAACGGCCGCACATCGCCGGCGGCAAGCGGGTGATGCGCCTGAAGCCCCGCTACAACCCCGACGTCAACCGGTGGTGGATGTGCGACGCCGGCCGCTACGGCTACCCCTTCATCGACGACAATCGCCTCACCAGCGTCCAGGTGCGGAGCGCAGACGAAGGCCAACCCGCCACGTGGGACCACGCGCTTGAGCGTATCGCGCAGACGCTCCAGCGGCTTGCGCAGGCTAACCAGCTGGACCGCGTCGGCGTCATCCTCTCAACGCACCTCACCAACGAAGACCTCTACCTGGCCAAACGGCTGTTTCAGACGCTTGGGGTGCGGCACGTGACCGTGCAGGGGCCGGCGAGGCCAGGCGACCAGGACAACTGGCTCATCAAGGCCGACAAGTCGCCGAACACCCGCGGGGCCCAGGCGCTGGGGTTATCGTTTGCCAGCCCTGCGCTCATCGAGCGGGCTGCGCGCAAAGAGCTTGCGGTCCTCTATGTGTTTGGCCATGACGTGCTGGAGGTGTATGGCCAGCCGGCGGCCAGCGAGGCGGCGTCGAACGTGGAGCTGCTGGTCTTCCAGGGCTCGAACCGCAATGCGACCGTCGGGCTGGCGCATGTCGTGCTGCCGAGCGCGGTGTACGCGGAGAAGGATGGCACCTTCACCAACTGCCAGGGCCGCGTGCAGCGTATCCGCCCGGCGTTCGCGCCGCTTGGGGAGGCCAGGACTGATACGCAGATTCTCCTCGCGCTGGCCGCACGCCTGGGCGTCCCGCTGGATCTTGCGGATTCCCAGGCCATCTTCCAGGATCTTGCAGCACGAGAAGCGCCGTTCAAAGGCCTCAGCTACGAGGCCATCGGCGACCAGGGAGCGCTCTTGAAAAACGGTGTCGGGTGAATGGTGAAGGGTGGAGAAATGAAGAACGAGCAGAGGGCCTCGCCACCCTTGACCCTTCACCCGCGCGTGACCACACATGTTGATTGACGTCATCATCAAACTCGTGCTGGCGGGAGTTGTGCTGTTTACCGTGCTCAATCTCGCCGGCATCCAGACGTGGATGGAGCGCAAGCAGAGCGCCCTCATGCAGGACCGGGTGGGCGCCAACCGCGCGTACTTCACCCTGCCGTGGCGGTGGGCGGCGCCGATCAACTTCCTCCTGCGGAAGCTCGGCGGACTTGGGCTCCTCCACCCGCTGGCCGATATCATCAAGCTTCTGACCAAAGAAGACTTTACCCCCAGCACCGGGAATCGCTTCCTGCATTGGCTGGCGCCGTGGCTGTCGGTGTTCTTCGCGCTGGTCGTCTTTGCGGCGATTCCCTTCGGCGACCATCTCGAACTGTTCGGCCGCACGATCCCCCTCCAGGTGGCCCAGCTGGATGCCGGCCTGCTGTACGTCCTGGCGCTGGCCTCCATCGGCATCTACGGCGTCATTCTGGCGGGCATGGCCTCCGGGACGAATTACTCCGTCCTGGGCGGCTTGCGCGCTGCGTCGCAGATGCTCGCGTATGAGATTGCGCTCGGCGTGTCGCTTGTCGGCATCATCCTCTGGTACGGGACCCTCGATTTGCAGCAGATCATCCGCGCCCAGGGGGGGTGCTTCTGGGGCTGGATCCCCGCCTGGGGGGTGTTCGTGCAGCCGCTGGGCTGCATCATTTTCATGACGGCCGCGCTGGCGGAAACGAAGCGCATCCCGTTTGACCTGCCGGAGGGGGAACCCGAGATCATCGGCTACTTCGTCGAGTACAGCGGCATGAAATTCGGGCTGTTTTTTCTCACCGATTTCGTGGAGACGATCCTCGTCGCCGCCCTTACAACGGTGCTGTTCTTCGGCGGCTGGCAGATTCCCTGGCTGGCCCCCAATGCGTTTGGGCCGAATCTCATGGCGCTGTTGGGGGTGCTCTCGTTCACGATCAAAGTGTCGTGTTTTCTCTGGCTCTTCATGATGATCCGCTGGACGTTGCCACGGTTCCGGTATGACCAGCTCATGCGTCTGGGGTGGAAGGGGCTGTTTCCCGTGTCGCTGGCCAACATCGGCGTGACCGGTCTCTTGAGGATCTTGGTGCGGTGATGGCCGCGACGTCTCGGAGCGCAAGCGACGAGCTGCTGCACCGCATCCGCGAGGCGCACAAGCGCCGGACGATGACCTGGTGGGAGCGCATCTACCTGCCCGCCATCGCGCAGGGGCTGTGGGTGACCTCCACGCACTTCTGGCGCAATCTGTTCCTGCATCTGGCGCACCGGCTGGGGCTGTTTCGTGACACGCCCGCCGCCGTCACCATCCAGTACCCCGACGAGCACCGACAGACCTCGCCGCGCCTGCGGACGCGGCACCGCCTGATGCAGCGCGAGGACGGCACGCCGCGCTGCGTAGGCTGCATGCTCTGTGAGACGGTCTGTCCCGCCAAGTGCATTTACATCGTGCCGGCTGAGCATCCCGATCCCGACATCGAGAAGTACGCCAAGAGCTTTGATTTGGATCTGGGCAAATGCGTCTACTGCGGCTACTGCGTGGAGGTCTGTCCTGAGGATGCCATCCGGATGGACACCCAGCGCCATGACATCGCCGCGCTCTCCCGCGACGGGATGTGGCTCGATATCATCGAGCTGCTGCACCCGGGTTCGAAGCCGCCGACCGCTCCCCCCCGGAAGTTCATCCAGCTTGAGTTGGAAGAGTTCCGCGCGCTCAAGCAAAAACTCGGGCCGGCGAACGAGCCCTCCTCCCAGCGCTCACCGTCGGGGCCTGATGCGGGCTGAGGCCCGATATGGCCCGCTACGCCTTTGTGACCGTGTGGCAGTTTCGCGCCCCCATTCGAGCCGTCTGGGAGGAAATCTACCACTCCGAGCGATGGCACGCCTGGTGGAAAGGACTGGAGCCGGTGCAGGAGCTTGAGCCGGGTGATGCGCGCGGGGTGGGGAGCCTGCGCCGCTTCGCGTGGAGAGGGGCGCTGCCCTACACGATGACCGTAGCGATGCGCGTCACCCGTGTGGAGCCGCTGGTTGCGCTTGAAGGGACCGCCACCGGTGATCTGGAAGGCCGGGGCCTGTGGCAGTTTGCGTGCCGGGACGGCCTGACCACCACGCGCTACGAGTGGACGGTCCGCACGACCGCGCGCTGGATGAACCAGACAGCGATGCTGGCTCGTCCTGTCTTCCGCTGGAACCACGATGTCATCATGCGGCGGGGGAAGCAGGGCTTGCAACGCTTGTTAGAATCGCCCGCCGGTGCCGGGAAGCCATGAACGGCGTCCGCCGCCATGTTTGAGCGCGTGGTCTCCGGAGGGCAAACAGGGGTGGACCGTGCGGCGCTTGACGTGGCCCTTGAGCTCGGCATCCCCTGCGGCGGCTGGTGCCCGAGGGGCCGCGAGGCAGAGGACGGGCCGATCGCCGCCCGCTATCCGCTCACCGAAACGCCGGCGGCCGGCTATGCCCAGCGGACCGAGTGGAACGTCCGTGACTCCGACGGCACGCTCGTCCTGACGCGGGGGGAGCCCACCGGCGGGACGGCCATGACGATTGCGATTGCCGCGCGGCTGCGCAAGCCCTGTCTCGTCCTCGACCTGGCCGGCCCCCCCGACCTGTCGTCCGTCCAAGGGTGGGCGAACGCCAACACGATCGCCGTCGTCAACATCGCCGGACCTCGCGAGAGCGGCAGCCCCGGCATCTATGCACAAGCCGTGTTGTGCCTCCGGACGACGCTGAGTGGCGGCACGCACGGGGGGTCGCTGGAGCGCGACAAGATTAAAAGTTGATGGCGGAGGCCACCAACCGGATAAACGGGGACTGGAAGGTTCCAATCAGCACGATCCCGGCCATCAACGCAAAGAGGCTGGCGCGGGTGACGCCGTCCACGATAATCGGCTGTCCGGTTGTGGGCGGCAAGACATACATCCGCCGGACCACCATCAGGTAGTAGTAGAGCGACACCACGACGTTGAGGGCGCCGATCACCGCCAGCCACAGCCGGTGCGCTTCGACCGCCGACAACAGCACCAGCAATTTCCCCACGAATCCCGCCAGGGGAGGTACCCCCGCCAGCGAGAGGAGCCCGACGAACATCGTCGCCGCCAATAAGGGGGAGCGGCGCGACAGCCCGTCGTAGGCCTCCAGCGAATCTCCGCCGAGTGATTGCGACGCGACCACGACCACAAAGAACACGGCCAGGTTGCTGAACAGGTAGGCCAGCAGGTAGAAGCCGACCGCCTGCGAGCCGGCCACGGTGGCCGTCGAAAGCCCGATGAGGAGGTACCCAGCGTGTCCGATGGACGAATAGCCCAACAGGCGTTTGATGTTGGTTTGAGGAAGCGCCGCCAAGTTCCCGTAGAGCACCGTCGCCGCCGCGACGACTGCTAAGAGCCCGCTCCACAGTGCCTGCGCAGGCGCGAAGACGCTCGAGAGCACCCGGAGGAGCACGACAACGCCCGCCATCTTGGAGCCCACGGAGATCAGGGCGACAACGGGCGTCGGCGCCCCTTCGTAGACGTCGGGCACCCACAGGTGGAACGGGACCGCGGCGATTTTGAATCCAAGGCCGGCCAGCACGAGGAGCAGTCCCGCCTTGGCCATCCCCGACATCGGGTGGCTCTCAAACGCCTGGCGCAGGACATCGAAATTGGTCCCGCCCGCCGCGCCGTACAGCAGGCTGATTCCGAACACGAGGAACCCGGACGAGATCGAGCCGAGGATCAGGTATTTCAAGCCCGCTTCCACCGACCGCACGTCGGTCTTCACGTAGGCCGCCATCACGTAGAGCGAAAATGTCAACAGCTCCAAGCCGATGAACAGCAGCAGCATGTCGTTGATCGAGGCGAGGACGCACATGCCCAGGAGCGACGAGAAGAGCAGCAAGTAGAACTCGCCCACGTTAGCCGTGAGCGTCTTGGTGAAGACCCGCGTCATCAAAACGACCACGAGGACGGTCAGCAGAAAGAAGCCTTTGAAGGTCAGCGCGAACTGATCCAGCACGAACATCGCATCGAACGACTGACCGACCCACCGGTGTTCCCACCAGAGCAGCCCTCCTAAGATGACCAGGCCTGCGAGCGCAAGTTTCCACAGGCGGCCGGAACCGGTTGGGCCGGCCAGGAGGTCTCCGATAAGCAGGACGAGGATCCACGCGCAGAGCCCGAGTTCCAGGGTCACGGTCTGCCAGATCATCCCACCACCTGGCTGGGTCCCGCCCAGAGGCGGGACCGTTGCATGATGACGCGTTCATCGCTCAATAAGCGACCCCCACTATGGTCCATGGT